>Ga0256865_1000038_pt1 | contig 44925 bp, 43 predicted proteins | sample RVTome_14_FD_187337 | JGI IMG/M metagenome (GOLD analysis project Ga0256865, IMG submission 187337) | Soil microbial communities from uranium-contaminated site in the Upper Colorado River Basin, Wyoming, United States - RVT145D125 HiSeq ... | reverse complement strand
GTCGCAGTGCTCCATCACGATGACGAGCTCGCCCCGGCCCGAGAGGAGATCCATTGCGCCACCAATGCCGCCGCGCTTCGCGTCCGCCGTGCTCCAGTTGGCGACGCTGCCCGACTGGTCGACCTCGTAGGCGCCGAGGATGACGGTGTCGATCCAGCCCCCGCGCGCCATCTCGAAGGACGTGACGCTGTCGAAAAACGACGCCCCCGGGCGCAACGACACGAACTGGCCGGCGGCGTTGTAGATATCCGGGTCGATCTCGTTGTCAGTCGTCACCATGTGGCCGTAACCGAGGACCCCGTTTTCCGCATGCAGAATCACGTCGCGATCCTGAAGATAGTTCGAGACCATGGTCGGAATGCCCACGCCCAGGTTCACGTAGCTGCCGTCCTTGACGAGCGCCGCCGCGCGCCTGGCGATGCCGGCACGCGAAAGTCCCGGCTTGCCGTGGTAGAGGCGCGGCTTGTCCGCGGCACGGCGCTCGGGCCGCCGCCAGGCCTTGCCGTCCTCGTTCTGGGTGGTCTTCACGACGCGCGAGATGAAGATCCCCGGAAGGTTGATGAGCTCGGGCGGAATTTCTCCGGGCTCGACGATCTCGTCCACCTCGACGATTGCCACGCGGGCCGCCTTGGCAAAGCTCGGATTGAAGTTCTGGCTGCCGCCGCGAAGCTGGACGTTGCCAAGGCGGTCAGCGCGGTATCCGCGGAGAAACGCGTAGTCGACGCGAATCGCGGTCTCCAGCACGTGGGGCTTGCCGTCGAACTCGCGGATTTCCCGGCCTTCCGCAAGCGCGGTACCGACGCTGGTCGGCGAATAGAACGCCGGTATCCCGGCTCCACCGGCACGGCAGCGCTCGACCAATATGCCCTGCGGCACGAGCTCCACTTCCATCTCTCCCGCGGCGATCTGCTCCTCGCTCGAGGTCGGCGTGCCCGGCCGCACCGAGAATGCGGCGACGAGCTTCTTCACCTGCCTGCTCTCCGCCAGGATCTGACCGCGTATTGCGCCCGGGTCGCCGAGGGAATTGCACACGAGACAGAGGTTTTTCGATCCCTTGTCGCGCAGCGCGAGGATGAGGCTGTTCGCAAACCGGTGCCCGACGCTGAATCCCGCGATCGCGATCGTCGCCCCGTCGCCGATGTCCGAAACGGCCTGCGCGGGCGACAGGTATACCTTGTTCATCATCATTCTCTCCAGCTCGATTCAATGCCCTGACCACGAGAAGCATGGCGGATGGTGAAAGATGATTTAGCCGCCGATCAACGCCGATACACGCCGGTACACGCCGATGTATTTATACGAGAACCGTTCTGCCTTCTGACCTCTGACGTCTGCCTTTGGGTGAGCCCCATCACCCATCACGCATCATTCGGGGCGCAGCCCCCCGTCGCGAATGATCGTTTCGTAGCGCAGATACTCTTCCCGCATCATCCGCATGAAACCGTCGGGCGTGCTCTCGGGCGTCGACTCCGCGCCCTGGCGCACGAACTGCTCGCGCAGCGCGGTCTTGCGCAGCCCGCGCACGATGTCACCGTGCAGCTGCTCGACGATGCGCCGCGGCGTGCCTCGCGGCGCAACGATCCCCGACCAGCGGTCGATCTGCGCCTCGGGCAGCCCCGCCTCCGCGATCGCGGGCACGTCCGGCAGCACTGCGCTGCGGCCAGGCGTCATCACGGCAAGCGCGCGGAGCCTTCCCTCGCGCACCGGCCCCACGACAGCCGGCAGCGTGAGAACCGCGTAATGCACCGCGCCGTGCGACATCTCGACGAAGGTGTCGAGCAGGCGCCTGAACGGCACGTGCACTGCGTGAATGCGCAGCGTGCGTGTGAAGACCTCGCCGGCGAGATGTGAGGCCGAGCCGATGCCGAGCGATGCGTAGTTCAACTCGCCTGCGCGAACGCGCGCGTAGCGGACGAACTCGGGCGCGCTGCGCACGGGAAGCGCCGGCGAAACGACCAGCACGTTCGTGATCGAGGCGACGTGCGCGACGCCGACGATGTCGGCAAGCGCCCGGTACGGGGGCTCCTCGCGCAAAAGCTCGGTGATGATGCGCGTGACGCCGACCATGCCGAGGGTGTAGCCGTCCGCGTTCGCCCTCGACACCATGGTGTTGCCGATCAACCCGCCCGCGCCCGAGCGGTTATCGACGACGACCCGCTGCCGGTAAAAGGTTTCCAGCTGGCCTGCGAGCGAGCGGGCAAAGAAATCGTCGGCCGTGCCCGGAGACGAGGCGACCACGATGCGGATGGGCCTGACGGGATACTCGGCAAAGGCCGGCGCGGGCTCCGCGAGGACGGGCGCGCCGCCCAGCAGCGCGGCGGGTGCGCCTATCGCGGCGCGCAGGACACCCCTCACCGTCAACTCTCGAATGCGCGCCGCGATCATCCCTCTCCCCTCGCGGGCTCACGATAGCGCGCAGGACAGTCACAGGCAAGATGAAAGAAAAGCTTTGCCGCCAAGACGGCCAAGGACTCCTTACAAAAACCAGAAGCCGCCATAGCTGTGGTCACGGGTCACTGATTACTGGCATAGGCCCCGTTCGCCACCCGCCATCTGACCGTCACCTTCCGCCTTCATCCTTCATCCTTTACGGGCCCATGCCCGTTAGCGGCATTCCTTCGCCGGCCGCCCGACCGCAATGCGCGTGCCGCCCTGGCGAAAACAGCCGTCTATCCATTTGCCCTCGAACACCTTGCCGTTCCTGGCCCGGTACACGCCGTGGCCGTCCGCCCGGCCCTCGCGCCACTCGCCCTTGAAACGGTCGCCATTCGCCCAGGTGAACACGCCGTCGCCATGAATCTGGCCTTTGCGAAATTCTCCCTTGTAGCGGCTGCCGCTCGCGAGCGTGATCTCGCCGCGCCCATGCAGCCTCCCCTCGCGGTATTCGCCGGCCAGGCGCTGACCGTCCGGCATGGTGGTGACCCCGCGTCCCTCCGGCTTGCCCTCGCGAAACTCGCCTTCGTAGCGAAAGGCCTTCGTCGTCCACACGCCGCGACCGTGCCATTCGTCATTGCGCCACTCACCCGCGTAGCGATCGCCATCCGGCCCGGTCATCACGCCTTGCCCATTGCGCACGCCCTCGCGCCACGCGCCCTGGTAGCGCTCGCCCTTCGCCCGCGTCATCACCCCCTGGCCATGCATCCTGCCCTCGACAAACTCGCCTTCGTAGCGATCGCCGTTGGCCCAGGTATACACGCCGCGGCCGTGCCGCTTGCCCGCCTGGAATTCGCCCACGTAGCGATCTCGGTTTGCCCACGTGTAGGTCCCCGCGCCGTTTCTCTGACCGTCGCGGAACGCGCCGATGTAGCGGTTGCCGTCCGCCTCCGTGTAGTCGCCTTCGCCGTGCATCGTGCCCTCGTGAAACCCGCCTTCGTAGCGCTCGCCGTCTCCCCACGTGAGCACGCCGCGTCCGTGCCGCTTGCCGTCGCGAAACGCGCCCTCGTAGCGCTCGCCGTTCGGTGCCGTGTAGATTCCGTGGCCATTGGGCACGCCATAGCGAAGCTCGCCCTCGTAGCGAATGACCGAGGCGCCTGTCCGCCATTCGAGCACCCCGCGTCCCATCGCCCGGCCGACCGGACTGCACCCTTCGCTCCAATGCACCGTTTGGCCGGGCTGGGGACTTGCGTTCCATAACCAGCAACCGGTGCGCTGATCCACCGACCAGCCGGGTTTGCCGGGCGCGGCGCGCACATCCGGCGGCGGCAACGGTGGACGCGCGAAGGACACGCTTGCGTGAAGTGCCGGGAGCACCAGCGCCATGAATATGTGCAGCACGCTGCGCCCGAGGCAAGGCGCCGCCACGGCGGGTTTGCTCATCGCGACGCCGGACATCTAACCCACCTCCTTGCGCTGCCGGGGAGAGGACGCGGAAACGGGCTGTGCCCGCGCGCCGGTTCGATCCTCGTCGACGGAACCGCCCAGGAGTTCGGTGACCCCGCCCACCGCAGCGGTGTTGATGGTAAGCGTGCGCTCCGTGGCAAATCGCAACAGGTAGTGCGGGCCGCCTGCCTTCGGGCCGGTGCCGGAGAGGCCTTCGCCGCCGAAGGGCTGCACGCCGACGACGGCCCCGATCATGTTGCGGTTGACATAGATATTGCCCGCACGCGCGCCGTGCACCACCTCATCGGCGAAGCCCTCGATGCGAGAATGAATGCCGAGGGTCAGCCCGTAGCCGGTCGCGCGCAGCCAGGCGAGGACCGCGTCCAGGTCGCTGCGCCGGTAGGTCGCCACGTGCAGGATCGGGCCGAAGATTTCCGTGCGCGGCAGCGCGTCGATCGGAAGCTCGAATGCGATCGGCGCGAGGTAGTGATCGGCCGGTGCGCCTGAGGCGATCGTTGCTTCCCCGATGAGGCGCGCGCTCTTGCGTAATTCATCGACGTGGCGCACGAGGGCGGCATGGCTCGGTGCGTCGATGATAGGGCCCACGTCGGTGTCCGGCTCGGCGGGGTCGCCTACCTTCAGCTCGGCGAGCGCGCCCGCGAGCAGGCGCAGCACTCGCGGCGCACAGCCTTCGTCGAGAAAGAGGATGCGCTGCGCCGAGCAGCGCTGGCCGGCGCTCTGGAACGCGGAAACGATGACGTCGTCGACCACCTGCTCGGGCAGCGCGGAGGCGTCGACGAACATGGCGTTGACGCCGCCCGTCTCGGCGATGAGCGGGACGATCGGCCCTTCGCGCTTCGCCAGCGCCTCATTGATGCGTTTCGCGGTCTCCACCGATCCGGTGAAGGCAACGCCTTTCACGCGGGGATCCGCAACCAGCGCGGCGCCGACCGATTCTCCGTCGCCGATGGCGCAGGCTGCGACGTGCTCGGGAACGCCGGCCTCTCTCAAGATCTCCATGACCCTCAGGCCCAGCCGCGGGGTCTGCTCCGCAGGCTTGGCGATGACCGTATTTCCAGCGGCAAGCGCGGCCGTGACCTGGCCGGTGAAGATCGCCACCGGGAAGTTCCACGGGCTGATGCAGGCAAAGACGCCGCGCCCGTAGAGGCCGAGCTCGTTACGCTCGCCGGCGGGACCGGGAAGCCGCTGCGGTTCCTCGAAATGCAGCTTCGCCTGCAACGCGTAGTAGCGGCAAAAATCTGCGGCTTCACGCACCTCCGAGACCGCGTCGGCATACGTGCGCTTGCCTTCGCGCACGATGAGAGAGACGAGCTCGACCATGCGCGCCTCGAGCGCGTCGCCCGCGCGCTCGAGCACGGCGGCGCGCTCGCGCGCGGGAACGCGCGACCACGACTCAAAGGCCCTGCCCGCTCGTGCGAGCGCGGCGTCGAGCGCCGCCGGGGAGGTCGCCTCGACCGCGGGCAGCGGGCGCATCCGGTCCGTCGCGATGCGCGCGCGCAGGTGCTCGAGGTTCTCCTGCACCGAAAGGTCGTAGCCGGTCGAGTTGCGGCGATCGGGGTAGAGCTCGCGCGGCAGCGGGATGCGCGGGTCGGGCACGTAGGGCTGCGGAAGCGCGCCTGCCGGATCGGCGATCAGCGCCTCGAGCGGCACGGCCGGGTCGGCGATCTGGTGCACGAACGACATGTTGGCGCCGTTCTCGAGCAAGCGGCGCACGAGATAGGGCAAAAGATCGGTGAAGCCGCCGACCGGCGCGTAGACGCGCACGGGCACCCCGTAGTCGGAAACGATCGCTCCATAGAGCGCGTTGCCCATGCCAAGCAGCTTCTGAAATTCGAACGGCGGCGGCCGGTTCCCGCCGCGCTCATGCCCGCACAACTCCAGGATCGTGGCGGCGGTGCGGCAGTTGTGCGTGGCAAATGCGGGAAAAATCGTCCCCGGCGCGGACAGCAGGCGCGTCGCGCACGCGATATAGGAGACGTCCGTTGCGCTCTTGCGCGTGAACACCGGGTAGTCGGGCATGCCGAGCTGCTGCGCGCGCTTCACCTCGCCATCCCAGTATGCGCCCTTCACCAGGCGGATGTTCATCTTGCGCCGCAGCCCGGCGAGCCACTCGCAGACCGCAAGCGCGCGCTTCTGATAGGCCTGCACCGCGAGGCCCGCCGTGAACTCGCGCGACAGCGCGTCGAAGAGATCCAGCGTCAACTCGAGGCGCTCGGATTCCTCGGCGTCGATGGTGAGGTTCAGGCCGCGCCGCGCGCCAAGCTCGCACAGCGTCCGCATCCGCGGCAGGAGCTCGGAGAAGACCCGCGCGCGCTTCGATTCCTCGAAGCGCGGATGAAGCGCCGAGAGCTTGACCGAAATGGAATCGGGCGGACTGACCGCGCCGATGGCGTGCGCGTAGCGCTCGAAGTATGCGGCGGCGTCCTCGGCCGTGCGCGCGGCCTCGCCCAGCATGTCGTAGGAATAGAGCCAGGGCCTTCGAGCGGCTGCACGCCGGACCGCCTCCTCGATCGACTCGGCGAGCACGAACTGCTCGGCGAGGATGCGCATCGCCCCGCGCACGGCGGTGCGCAGCACCGGTTCGCCCAGCCTCGCCGCGAGCTGCCGCATCTGGGCGCGGAGTCCGTCGGCCTCATCCGCGTGCCAGCGCGCGAGCGTGCCCGTGAGGAGCAGCGCCCACTCGGCCGCGCTGGAGACAAGCGAGCCGTCCTGCGCGGGCTCCCACCGCGCAGCCGAGAATTTCTCGATGAGGAGCGCGTCCGCCGTGTCGGCGTCGGGGATGCGCAACAGCGCCTCGGCCACGCACATGAGCGCCACGCCCTCGCGCGTGGAAAGTCCGTAGTGGCGCAGGAAGGACTCGGCGCTGAAGGGTCCAGGGGGGGCCGAGCGGACGAGCCCGGCGAGGCGCGCCGCATTGCGTTGAATGCGCTCAGTACTCTGCGCGGCGGACTGGAGCGCGCGCAGGCGCCCCACGATGTCGGCCTCGGCGACGCGATGATCCTTTACGATTGCGGCCCGCATGGCTTCGGGCTCCCCTGCGAACGTTACCCCTGCCCTGAAACGAACGAGCGGGGAGATTGACTACATTAAAAGCCAGCGACCCCTCATCCGCAAGTCGAAAGGCGAAAGACGAAGGCAAAACTCTTAGGCAGCATTCCGCCATCCGGCTTTGCCGGCCGCCGCGCCTTTGCTACGCTTCGGCAGTGAGCAACGATCCCACCACTGCGGGCGAGCCGAACGACATCGTCGATCTGCGCTCCGACACCGTAACGCGGCCTACGGCGGAGATGCGCGCAGCCATGATGGCGGCCGAGGTGGGCGACGACGTCTACGGCGAGGACCCCGCCGTGCTGGAGCTCGAAGCGGAAACCGCGCGAGCGTTGGGCAAGGACGCGGCGGTTTTTACGCCCTCGGGAACGATGGCAAACCAGATCGCCATCCTCCTGCACACGCGTCCCGGCGACTCGGTCATCTGCGAGGAAGGCGCGCATGTCCACGTCTTCGAGGCGGGCGGCGGCGCGGCGCTCGCCGGCGTGCAGTTCGATCTCGTGCCGCTCGCCGAGCGCATGTCGGATGCAGCGATCGAAGCGCGCTTCCGCGCCGAGGAGCTGCACGCCGCGACGACGACGCTGCTCTGCGTGGAAAACACCCACAATCGTGCCGCGGGGCGCGTGCTCGCCGCGCGCGAGATGGCGCGCATCGCGGCGAGGGGACGGGCCCTCCGCCTGCGCACGCACTGCGACGGCGCGCGTCTCTGGAACGCGGCTGTCGCGACGGGCGAATCCGAGCGCGAACTGGTCGCGGGCTACGACACCGTTGCCGTGTGTTTCTCGAAGGGGCTGGGCGCGCCGGTGGGCTCTGCCATCGCCGGTCCGGTCGAGGCGATGGCCCGCGCGCGCAAGCTCCGCAAGCGCCTCGGCGGCGGCATGCGGCAGGCCGGCGTGCTCGCCGCGGCGGCGCTCTACGGCCTGCGGAGCCGCGCGCGCCTCGCCGACGATCATCGCCGCGCCGCAACGCTCGCGCGCGGACTGAAAGAATTGTCTTCGCCAGGACGGGTCCTGGACGTGCAGATCTCCGACCCGCCGACCAACATGCTCTACTGGCGGCTCGAGGGCGTCGATGGCGATGCGTTAGCCCGGGCGCTCGCGCGGCGCGGCGTGCGCATGCTGCACGTCGGCAGCGACTGGCTGCGCGCCGTAACCCACCTCGAAATCACCGACAGCGGCATCGAGCGCGCGCTCGAAGCCCTCCGCTCCACGATCCGTCAGTGATCACACTTGCTTGACGTAGAGCCGGCGGGGGCAGACGGAGACGTCGCCCACGATCTCGCACCCGGTCGCGGTGACGCGCACCTGCTCGCTCGATCCGATGTAGCCGATGCCCGGCAGGAACACGTGCATCGGGCAATGGAAGACCTGGCCCGCCTCGATGACGAGCGGGTTGCCGGGCGTGAGCGAGAGGATGCCGGCATCGGTCCAGCGCTCGTTTGCCATGTAGCCCGTGCGGTGCTGGATCTCGAAGCCCTTCCCGGTGATGAAGTCGCGCGCCACGGCGTCCACCTCGTGCGCGGTGCGGCCGGGCGCAAGCACCTTCGCCAGGCGGTCGAACGCCTCTTGCACCACGTCGAGCGCCTCGCGCACGCGCTGCGGCGGCTCCCCCATCCACACCGTACGAATCATGCACCCGACGTACGTGTTGACGAAGATCCCCGGCTCGAGCCATATGCCGTCGCCGCGCTCGACGCGCCGCCGCTTGCGCTCGGCGGGGATGCGCACGGCATGCATGTGCAACAGGTGCGCGCCGACCTGGCAGACAGTGGCGCCGGTGGCCGAGTAGAAGTACTCGTCGCCAAGCTGGTTTTCGTGGCCCTTGCACAAGTGCATGACGATGTCCCATTCGCTCCAGCCCGGCTCGAGAGCATCGATCGTCGCGGCGAGCGCAACACGATTCACGTCGTTCGCGCGGCGCACGCATTCGAGCTCGAGTGCGGTGCGCCGCATGCGGATGCCTTCGACCCGGTAATCCACCAGCCGCGCCTTGGGCAGCAGCGCCTGAAGGCGCGTGTGCTCTTCCACCGGCGTCACCCGCAGATTCACGCCGATCCGTTTCTGCGCAAGCCCCAGTCGCTTGAGCGTGTTCGCCGTGTATAGCACCGGGTCATAGGGATTGATCGGGCCCTCGTCCGGGTACTCGACCCAGTTCTTCACGATCGAGCAGCAGCGGTGGGTCGCCGCCTCCAGCCGGCGCACGATGGCCACGGGCTCGCCCTCCGAGACGATGAGCCACTGCGGGCTTTCGGCGGCGTAATAGTCGACGCGCGTGCCGGTGAGCCAGGAAAAGTCCCGCGGCATGGTGACAATCGCGACGTCGACGCCCTTCATCGCCATGCTGGAGAGCACGCGCCGGTAGCGCTCCGCGTACTCCTCAGGCGGAAACGGCAGCTCGTAATTCACCATCGAGTACAGGCTCTCCGCCGCCTGCGCCCCTTTGTTCATGCGACCCTCCTTCGTAGAAAACGCTTCCCAGCAAGAAGATCATCGACCACGGAACCACACGGAAACACGCGGAAACCGTCATTGCTCCATTGCCCGCTTCGCGGTTTGGGTCTTCGTCCCTGCACTTCCGTGTGATTCCGTGGCTGTGGTGTTCTTCGCTCGGCTGCCAGCGGCTTCGGCGGTGCATTGCCGGGGGCGTCACGGCCGCTTGCGGATGGTGACGGTCTTCACCTCTGCGTAGTTGTCGAGCGCCTTCTCTCCGAGCTCACGCCCGATCCCCGACATCTTGAAGCCGCCGAAGGGCGCCGCGGGATCGACGACGTTGTAGCAGTTGACCCACACCGTTCCGGCCTTGACCCGATCGGCAATGGCGTGCGCCCTGCTGATGTCCCGCGTCCAGACCGCCGCCGCCAGCCCGAAGCGCGTGTCGTTCGCGCGCTCCACGACCTCGTCGAGGTCCTCGAAGCGGAAGACGCTCACGACCGGGCCGAAGATCTCGTCGGTTGCGATCGCCATGTCGTCCTTCACGTCGCCGAAGACGGTGGGCTTCACGTAGTAGCCCTTGGTGAAGGCGCGCTCGCCGCCCGTGACGCAGCGGGCGCCCTGCTCCTTGCCGAGCCCGATGTAGCGCAGGATCTTGTCGTACTGGTCGCGGTCGATCTGCGGCCCCTGCTCCGTCTCGGGATCGAATGGGTCGCCGAGCTTGCGCTGCGCCGCGCGCCGGCCAAGCTTCTCCAGGAACTCGTCGTAGATTCGCGCCTGCACGAACGCCCGGCTGCCCGCGCAGCAATTCTGGCCCTGGTTGAGAAAAATGGCGCCGAACGCTCCTTCGACCGCGTCGTCCATGTCGGAATCGGCGAAGACGATGTTCGGGCTCTTGCCGCCCAGCTCGAAGGTAAGCCGCTTCATGTCCTCGGCCGCTTCGCGCTGGATCAACTGCGCGGTCTTCCACTCGCCGGTGAAGGCGATCTTGTTGACCCCGGGATGCTTGACGAGCGCGGCGCCCGCCGTGGGTCCGAAGCCCGGCACGATATTGATGACGCCGGGGGGAAATCCGGCTTCCAGCGCAAGCTCGCCCATCCGCAGCGCCGTGAGCGGCGTCTGCTCGGCCGGCTTGAGTATGACCGTGCAGCCCATCGCGAGCGCCGGCCCCATCTTCCAGGCCGCCATGCACATCGGGAAATTCCACGGAATGATCTGCCCGCAGACGCCCACCGGCTCACGTCTGGTGAAGGTGAAGTACGGGCCGGCGATGGGGATCGTCTGCCCGTGGATCTTGTCGGCCCATCCCGCGTAGTAGCGCAGCACCGCGGCGGCGCCCGGCGCGTCCCATCCCCGGCTCTCGGCGATGGGCTTGCCGTTGTCGAGCGTCTCGAGCAGCGCGAGCTCCTCGACGTTCTTCTCGATGAGATCCGCCCAGCGATAGATGAGGCGGCCGCGCTCGCGCGCATCCATGGCGGCCCATGGGCCGGCGTCGAATGCGCGCCGCGCGGCCTTCACCGCGAGGTCAATGTCGGCGCGGTCGCCTTCGGCGACATCGGCAATCTTTTCCTCCGTGGCGGGATTGATGGTGGCGAAGGTCTTGCCGGAGACGCTCGATCGAAAATCGCCGTCGATCAGCATCCGGGTCTGGCGTACTGCGACGGGGGCGGATGCGGTTGCTGCGTGCGCCATGGTGCCCTCCTCGTAATGAAAAGAAGCTCTCGTCGCGCCCGAAACGACAGCGCGCATCTGGCTTCATGGGTTTCCGCGGTCTGCTGCAGGCGCCGGAACAGCGTGCCCGCGCAGCATCAAGTTTAGACCCGTTTGCGCGCCCGCGTTCCCCGGCGATGCACCCACGACCGGTCGCGAATGGCGGATGGAATATTGCTGAACGGTTTTACTTTCGCCATCCGCCATTTAATACAGGCCGCTCTTGAGCCTCTCGTAGAGTCCCTCGTCGTACTTTTTCGCGTCAAAACGCCCCTTGGACACGTCGGCGACGATGGTGCCGAGGCTCGGCAGGCTGCGGCGCTCGACCTGCTGCGCCGGGTCCCAGAGCTTGGAGCGGAAGATTGCGCGTGCGCACTGGAAGAAAACGGTGTCGACGTGAACGACCATGACGGAGCGCGGGAGCTTGCCCTCTACGGCGAAGCGCTCGAGGAGCGCCGGGTCCGTTGAAATCTCCGCGCGGCCGTTGACCCGCAGCGTCTCGCCGATGCCGGGAATCAGGAAGAGAAGCGCCACGCGCGGGTTGGCGAGAATGTTGCGCAGGCTGTCGACGCGGTTGTTGCCCCGCCGGTCGGGAATGAAGAGCGTCTTCTCGTCCCCGACCACGACGAAGCCCGGCGCGTCGCCGCGCGGGGATGCGTCCATGCCCTCCGGGCCGCCGCTAGCGAGCACAAAGAAGGGCGACGCCGCGATGAGCTTCTGATAATGCGGATGGAGATAGCTGATTTCCTTCTCGACCGCAGCGCCGGCCGGCGCGCCGTAGAGTTTTTCAAGTGCGTCGATGTCGGTAATGCGGTGCTTCTCGCTCGTGGTGACCATTGAAACACTCCCCTTCGCGGCCCCGCCGGGCCGCCCTGATCCGTCTTCACGGGTATTGTAGACGAGCCGGTCGGCGGCCCTGTTGCGTCCGTCGCCGGGGAGCCAGCCCCACCGGATTCCCGGGCGGTCGGCGCAAAAAAGCCCCGCGCACGCGGGGCCCTTCTGTCTTGCGCGTAGCCGGCCGCGCCGGCGGGGTGCGTCTGGCCGGAACCGGGTCGCCTGCTTCAGGCGCCTTTCTCCGGCGCGGTCGGGTATGACCGCCTTATTTTTTCATTTCGTCCTTCATCATATCGCCCTTGCCCATGGCGTCCTTCTTCATCGTATCACCCTGGCCCATGGTGTCGGTCTTCATCGTGTCGCCCTTTCCCATGGCGTCCTTCTTCATCGTATCACCCTTGCCCATGGGGTCCGCCTTCATCGTATCGCCCTTCCCCATGGCCTCCTTCTTCATCGCCTCCCCCTTGCCCATGGGGTCCGTCTTCCCGTACTGGGCGTAGGCGCCTCCCGCGGCGAGCGATACGCAACAGGCAAGCGCGGCAATCATCGGCTTCTTCATGCTCCATCTCCTTTCACAGTTGAGAAAAAACCACGAGGTGGAGCCCGTTGGCCCCACGCCGTTTCGAATCACGGGTGCTGCCTCACGCCTCACCCGTTACGACCCGCTGAACCAGTTGTAGCCCTGGTCCTCCCAGTAGCCGCCCGGATACTCGTTGGTCACGAAGATCGCGACGATGTGCTTGGGGTTCTTGAATCCGAGCTTGGTCGGAATGCGCAGCTTCATCGGGAAGCCGAACGGCGCCGGCAGGATCTCGTCCGCGAAGCGGAAAGCGAGCAGCGTCTGCGGGTGCAGCGCCGTCGGCATGTCGATGCTGGTGTAGTACCTGTCCGCGCACCGGAAGCCCACGTACTTGGCGGCAAGGTCGGCGCCGATGCGCTTCAGGAAATCGCTGAATCGCACGCCGCTCCATTTTCCGATCGCGCTCCAGCCCTCGACGCAGATGAGGCGCGTCACCTGCGAAACCTGCGGCTGCAGCGCATAGAGCTCGGGCAGCGTCCATGGCCGCTTCTCGCGCACGAGACCGCCCAGCTCCAGCCGGTAGTCCCCCGCGTCCGCGACCGGGACCTTGTCCCTGCTGTAGAAAGCGTTGAACGGAAACGGCCGGGTGATCGCGCTCTCCGGGAATTCGGGCGCAAGCCGGCCGGGACCGAAGATCCACCCCTGCACGCGGTCGTTCCAGCGCGACATCGCCCACAGGGCTTTCTGCACCGATTCCGCGTCCGTCACGTTGCATCCCGAGAGCAGCGCCAGTGCGCCGAGGCTCAAGCTTCTCCGCAGGAACAGCCGCCGCTCGATTCTCTCGATCTGGGGGCGGGAGTAGGCCCCGAGACTCTCCCGCATTCCGGGCAGGCGCTTGGTCATGTCAGTCCCTTCGATCTTCCGCCGGAACGCGCGCGCGGCCGGTGAACATGGTCGGGAACGTGCGGGGAACCAGCAGCACCATGACGACGTGGACGATCACGAACAGCACCAGCGCTGCCATCGCCAGGAAATGGACATAGCGGGCGCCTTCGTAATCGCCCATGAGCACGCCAAGCGCATGAAACTGCACCGGCTTCCACAACACGAGCCCGGACAGCACGAGGAGCGTCGCGATCAGGTTGGCGCCCAGGTACGCCGCGCGCTGCGCGGCGTTGTAGACCCGCAGATCCTCGTGCGCCAGCTTGCCGCGGAAGGCTGCCGCGACGTCGCGCCAAACCGCCGCCGGCGCGACGGGCAGCAGCTTGCGGCGGCAATGGCCGGAGGAGATGCCATAGGTCACGTAAACCAGGCCGCTCACAGCAAGCAGCCACATCGCCGCAAAATGCCATTGCAGCGCCCCGGCCAGCCAGCCGCCCAGGGTCCCGCCGTCGGGAAATCTGAAATCGGACAGCGGCGACGCGTTATAGATGCGCCAGCCCGACGCCACCAGGATGAGGATGGCGAGCGCGTTGATCCAATGGGTAACTCTTACGACCAGCGGGTGAATCCGAACCGTCTCTGCCCGGGCCGGGGTCATGCGCTTGTCCTCCGTAATCGACTGGCTGGCCCGTGCCCTCAGCACGGCAGCCTTACCCTTTTACGGAAGGCAATGCGAACTGGATGTGGCCTCCCGCGGGACCCCTTTGAGGCACCGGCAACCAGCACGGTCCGTCACCGGCTTCGCCCGGCCCGGGGCGGGCGCAGCCAGAGCACCAGGCCGCAGAGCATGAGGACAATGGTCAGGGCGAAGTAGGTGCGCATCCCCATGACGGGGGCGATGAGGCCGGCAACGAAGGGCGCCAGCCCCATGCCGAAGAAGTGAAACGCGGTCGCGTAGGAAATCGCGCGCGCGTCCATGCCCGGCGGCGCGCAAATGCGGAGCAGCGCGAAGATGGCCGTGGGCATCCCGGCCGCAGTGAGTCCGAATGCTACCCGCGCCAGCACAAGCTGCAGCGGCGTCTGCAGCACCAGCAGCGGCAGATGCGTGATGACAGTCGCGGCCGCGGCAAACGTCAGCACGCGCGCGGGTCCGATGCGATCCTGCATGCGCCCCCAGAAGGGCAGCGCGACCAGCATCGAAAGCGCGATGGCCACTGCCGCCGCGCCGACCCAGATCGCTTCGCGTTCCGGATCCCCGCCCTGCGCATCGAGCAGTTGCAGCACGAAGAGGCTGATATTGGTCACGCTGCCGTACCACATTACCGAAAACAGCATTGCCAGCAGAAACAGCAGTCCGATGCGCGGCACCGCCAACAGGTCGCGCAGACTCCCCAGCCAGTGCGGGCGCCAGGGGCCGGGCGCGAGCTGCTTCACCTCGCGCACGAACAGCGCGACCAGCGCTCCGCCGCTCAACATGAGACCGCCGCTGATCCAGAACAGCCAGTGCTGGCGGTCGATCGCCGCGGCGAGCACCGCACCCAGGGCCGGCCCCAGCGCCTGTCCGACCATTCCGCCGGTCTGCGCGAGCGAGATCGCTCTGCCGATCCGGTTGGGCGGCGTGTTGGCAACGAGCAGCGCCACGCCTGCCGGAGTGAAGCCGTTGAACACGCCGATCAGCATGATGAAGCTCGCGAACCAGATCGGCGTGGATGCGAACGGCACCAGCATCATGGCCCCGCCCATGCCGAACATGGCGCGCAGCACCATGAGCTTCCGCCCGTAGTGATCGGCGATGCCGCCCCAGATCGGGTTGACGACGAAGCTCACCAGGTAGAACACGAGCAGCATGTAGCCGACCCAGGTCTCGAGGTTCTCCTGCACCCCGAGGTCGCGCACCATGAGCGGAAGGAACGGCCACGCGAGCGAGAAGCCGAGCCCGCAGAGGAGGTTCGCGGGAGGCAGCGCGCGCAGGTTGCGGCGCCAATGCGGAAACTGCCGTGACTCCTCCGCGGTAGCGTGTGAAGCGTGGGGGATCATCCGAGCGGCCGAGAATAGCAGAAGCGCGCTGGCTCCTCATCGCCGTCCGTAGTGCATGCCTTCCAGCTTGAGCCCGTCCGGGTCGAGAAAGTAGACGGCATAGTAGTTGTCGTAATACTCGCCGGCCGGATCGACGATCGTCGCGCCGAGCCCTTTCAGGAATACCTGCAGATCGTCCACGTCCTTGCGGCTGCGCAGGGAAAAGGCGTAGTGATGAAATCCGACGTCGCCGATGCGGTGCCGGCGCCCGCGGCCTTTGGCGTCGGCCTGGAAGATCCAGAACCGCGAGCCGCCGTTCCTCCAGCCAATGGCATCACCGTATTCGCCCATCACCTTCATGCCCAGGAACCTGAAGAGCGCCGCGTAGAAGCGCTTCGAGCGCTCGAAGTTGCTGACCGATACCACGAGGTGATCGACGCTTCTGATGCGGCTCCGGGCTAACATGATTCCTCCGGCAATTTCAGCGCATGTTACTCCCGCTGTCTGTATCCTATGAGCATCCGCAGCGTTCGTGCCGTGAACGATCATTTGGACTGTGATGTCCTCATTGTTGGCGCCGGTCCGACCGGACTGATGCTCGCCAATCAGCTCGGGCGGCGCGGGGTGCGCGCGCTCATCATCGACCGTCATTCGGGACCGGCGCAGGAGACGCGCGCGGTCGCGGTGCAAGCGCGCACGCTCGAGATCTATTCGAAGCTCGGCATCGCCGAGCGCGCGCTCGAGCTCGGCCAGCGCGGCACCGGAGCCAATTTGTGGGCCGAGGGGCGGCACACGGCGCGCATTCCGCTGGGAGACATTGGCAAGAGCCTGAGTCCGTTTCCGTTCGTGCTGATGCTGGGACAGGACGACAACGAGCTCATCATGGGCGAGCATCTGCGGAACTGGGGCATGAGCGTGCAATGGAATACCGAGCTCGTCTCCTTCAGGCAGCAGGCGGACCGCGTCACGGCAACGCTCTCGACGCCCGACGGCGCGAGGCGAGAGGTGACCGCTTCGTACCTCGCGGGCTGCGACGGGGCGCGCAGCATCGTGCGCGAGCAAAGCAGAATCGCGTTCCCGGGGGCGCCCTATGAGCACGTATTCTTCGTCGCCGACACCGAGGCGACGGGACCCATGGTGCCGAGCGAGGTCAACGTTTACCTGTGGCGCGACGGCTTTCACCTGCTCTTCCCGTTGCGCGGGGCCGATCACTGGAGAATCGTGGGGATCCTGCCCGACGCCTTGCGGGGCCGGGATGATCTGGGCTTCGAGGATGTGATACCGGCGATTCGCCACGAGGCGGGATCCGCGCTTGACTTCAAGGAATGCAGCTGGTTCTCGACCTACCGCATCCATCACCGATGCGCCGAGCGCTTCCGCGACCGGCGCTGCTTTCTCCTCGGCGATGCCGCGCATATCCACAGCCCCGCGGGCGGGCAGGGAATGAACACCGGGCTTCAGGATGCCTACAACCTGGCGTGGAAGCTCGCGCTCGTCCTCGCCGGCCGCGCGGACGGCGCCTTACTCGACACCTACGAGATGGAGCGCCGCCCGGTCGCGCAGCGGCTGCTTCGCACCACGGACCGCGCATTCATGCTGGTGGTCTCTGACACCTGGCTCGCCGAAATGATCCGCACGCGCATCCTGGCGCGGATCGCCGCGTTTGTGATGACCCGCGAGCGGGTGCGGAGGTTCGCCTTCCGCACGATTTCCCAGATCGGCATCCGCTACCGGCGCAGCTCCCTCTCGCAAACGCTTCCCGGGGTGCCTGAGAGGGTGCCGCGCGCGGGAGACCGGTTCCCGTGGCTGCAGCTCGCGCTGCGCGAGAACGGGCCGATCGAGGATCTCTTCGCGCAGCTCGACGACACGCGCTTCAATCTGCTCGTGATCGGGCAGCCCGCGCCCCGGGATGCGGCCCCCGGCCTCGGCGACTTGCTGCAGACGCGCGAGATCCCCGACACCGAGCACAACGTGCGCGAGTTCGCTCGCGCCGGCATCGCGGGGCCGGCCTACTATCTGCTGCGTCCTGACGGGCATGTGGGGCTCGCCGGAACCAGGCTCGACGTCGACACGATCAGGCGCTACCTCGCGCGGCGATGCATCCGGGCGCAGCCCGGCCGCTGATCTGCGGCGGATGGCGGTTGGCTGTGGGACCGCATCGTGGGTAATGAGTGACATCAGGCGGGGAGCGGTTACGGCTTCATTTCGATGAACTCAAGCTGAACGCCGTCCGGCCCTTCGAAGAAGCAGACCCGCCGGCCGCCCGAGACCACGGTCTGCTCGAGGATCCTGATGCCCTGGCCCTTGAGCTTCTCCACCAGCGCATCGAGCTGATCGGTATCGATGGCGATATGCTCCATGCCGTACTTCTGCTCTCGCGTCTGCTTCTCGAGGAAATTGGTGACGTTAAGTGAGAGCCCGTGCAGGTCGAGCCGGTAGCCGCCGCTCGGCGACTGGCTCACGACCGTCGCGCCGAGATTGTCGACGTAGAACCTGGCCGTCTTGTCCGGATCCTGCGTCTTGAGATGAAGGTGGTTGAGCTTCAGCGTCATATTCCCTCCTCCTGATCACCCGGTGCCGATAACAAAGGTCACTTTACTCCAGATTACCAGCCCTGTGACCAGGACACGGCAAGGCGGAGGGCGAAGGAAAACTACCCAGCGCTTTGATCTGCAACTTCTGCCTCGGCGGTCTTGGCGTCTCGGCGGTTCAGTGTTTCCTTACTTCCGCCTTTCACCTCTCGCTTTTCGCCAAAGAGCGGTCTTGGCGTCATGGCGGTGAGGCTTTAGACTTTCCACACCCGGGTCTCACTGCCAAAGGAAGAAGAACATGCCCGCCGCCAACGCTCTCCCCGATGTCCTCGACTCCACCGAGGCCGAGCGCCTCGCAACCGGCTTCATCTTCACCGAAGGCCCGCTCTGGCATCCGGAAGGTTTCTGGTATTTCGTCGACATTCGCCAGAACAAGCTCTACCGGCTCACGCCCGGCCAGGCGCCGGAAGTCGTGAGGGAAACGGCCGGCGGGAACGGCACGACCTTCGACCTCCAGGGGCACCTGATCCTGTGCGAAGGCGACGCGCGGCGCGTCGTACGCATCCGCCAGGACGGCAAGGCCGAGCCGGTTGCCGAGCGGTTTCAGGGCGGGCGTTTCAACCGGCCCAACGACATCGTCTGCCGCTCGGATGGAAGTCTGTACTTCACCGACCCGGACAAGCGCGTGCCCTACAACCGGCGCGAATTACCGGGACCGGCCGGCATCGACAATCTGTGGGATGGCGCGCGCGTCTATCGCATCTCGCCCGACGGCACCATCAACGTGGTTGCGCATTGCGAATATCCCAACGGCCTTGCGTTCTCGCCCGACGAGAGCACGCTTTACGTGGCCAACACGCGTTCGACGAAATACATCCACGCCATCGCGGTCGGCGCGGACGGTAACATGACGGGACGGCACATCTTCGCCGATATGAGCGAGGGCAGTCTCCCCGGCGCTCCCGACGGGCTGAAGGTCGACGCCCACGGCCGCGTTTACTGCACCGGCCCGGGCGGGATCTGGGTCTTCATGCCGGACGGGGAGCGCATCGGCATCATCAGCTTTCCCGAGCAGGCGGTGAACTTCGCGTTTGGCGGCGCGGACCTCTGCACGCTCTTCTGCTGCGCGCACACCTCCGTCTATGCCCTGCGCGTCAAGGTGCCCGGGCACCCGCATCCCTGGTACAAAACGGTCGGCTGAAGTCGAAAGGAAGGCAGGACTGAACCGCCAGGACGCCAGGGCCGCCATGGTTTGTCAACAAGAACAGGAAAGCGAAAAAACAGGGTCAGACTCGATCGATCGTCTCTACTGCCCATTGGAGTTTGAGCCCGTGGGCTCCCGATAAATTCTTTGGAGTCTGTTCCCATTTTCTCTGGATGCCCGCTGAGGTGCCGACATGGCTTCTGAACTGATCCTGCGCAATGCACGGCTCGTGAGCGGCCGCGACCCCGGCGCGACGATCGACATCGCGGTCGCGAACGGACGAATCGCCGCCATCGAACCCCGGGTTGCCGGCGAGGGCGAGAGCGTGGATGCGGGTGGACGCTTCGTGTCGCCCGGCCTCGTGGAGAGTCATTTTCATCTGGACAAGTCGCGGATTCTCGACCGCGTCGCCCCGCTCCCCGACCGCCGCGCGACGGACCACATGAAGCGGACTTCCGATATCAAACACACGTTCACGGTCGAGGACGTGTACGCGCGCGCACGCGGCACGCTCGAGCAGTGCCTGCTGAACGGCGTCGGACACATGCGGACCCACGTCGAGGTCGACCCCAACGTCGGCCTGCGGGGCTACGACGCCCTCGAGCGCCTGGCGAAGGATTACGCCTGGGCGATCGACCTGCAGCTTTGCGTCTTTCTCCAGGAAGGCTGGACCAACGTTCCCGGCGCCGAGGCCAATGTCGTTGCGGCTGAAACGCGGGGCGCCGGTCGTCGGGGGTGCCCCGCGCTATGACGCGGACGGCCCGGGGCAGATCCGTCGCATCTTCGCGCTCGCGAAGGAGTTCGACGTCGACGTCGACATCCATCTCGACGGCGGCTACACGACGCACGACATGGCGATCCATCAGGTCTGCGACCTGACCGACGAGATCGGCTGGGGCGGGCGCGTGGCGATCGGTCACGGCAACAAGTATTCGTGCCTTCCGCCAGCGGAATTGGCGGCACTCGGCCGGCGGCTCGCCGGCTCCGGCGTCGCCGTCAGCGTGCTGCCCGCGACCGATCTCTTTACGAGCGGGCGTCATCTGGAGCACAGCGTCATCCGCGGGGTCGCGGACGCGAACGCGCTGCTTGCCGAGGGCGCGAACTGTTCCATTGCGACCAACAACGTGCTGAACCCGTTCACGCCTTACGGCGATTGCTCCCTCGTGCGCATCGCGAACCTGTACGCAAACGTCGTTCAACGCGGCACGGAGCACGACCTCGCCGAGTGCTTCTCGATGCTGACGGAGCGCCCGGCCCGGATCATGCGCCGGGGCGATTACGGCATCGCGGTCGGCAACCCCGCCGATCTTATCGTCTGGAACGCGAGCTCACCGGCAGAAGTGGTCGCGACGGTGGCGCAACCCGTGATTGGATTCAAGCGTGGCCGGCGCGTCTTCACCCGTGAGCTTCCTACTCTGCACCGCCCCTGACGGAATCGATTACGGCAACGCATGACGAGGGCTGGCGCGCCGGTCGCTTCTTGAATGGAAATCTTGGCGTTCTTGGCGTCATGGCGGTAAATTCTTTTCGCTTCGCCGTCAGGGCGGCGGCCCGCGTGATTCGTCGCTCGAATCACGCGCGGGCTCTTCGCCGCCGCTCTCGTCCTCCCAGTCGTAGCGCTTGCGCGGGGGGATGTCGTAGTGCCGAAACGCTAACGCCATGGCAAGCCCGATCAGCGCCGCGGCAAGATGCGTTTCCCAGGAGACACCGGGCTTGATCGGGAAAACGCCCCAGACCAGCGTGCCGTACAGAAAATAGACCAGCATCGATGCCGCGATCGCGCGCCGGTCCCGGCGGATCAAGCCGCCGGTGAATACGTAGGCCACGAGCCCGTAGACCAGGCCGCTCGCGCCAATATGAACCGAGGATGCGCTGCCGAAGAGCCACACCGCGACGCCGGGTCCCAGGTAGACCGCCGGCAGCATCTTGAGCGCCGAGTTCGGATAGAGATAAAGCATCCCCGTTCCCACCACGAGCAGCGGCACCGAGTTGGAAATCAGATGCGGCAGGCCACCGTGCAGCAGCGGCGCGAGCAAGATGCCGGGCAGGCCCGCGGGCTCGCGGGGCCGCACGCCAAAGCGCTGCAGTTCGAGACCGAGCACCACGTTCAGGAACTCGACAGCCCAGAGCACGGCGACAAAACCCAATGCAATCTTTGCGGCGAGCCAGAAGTTGGCGCGCGAGCGCTCGGAGGTGGTGAAATCCGGGTCCGGGATGTGAATCTGCATCTGGCACACCATACCCTCTGCCCCGCTCGATGGCGAACGGCCAATGGCGGATGGCGAACGGTAAATCGCGAGTGATCTGCGCGACGGCGAATGCGGCCGGTTCAGGCGCTCACCGATTTCACTGATGACCGAAGGCGCCCGATGTGTCCTGGATCTCGTGCGCCTCGCGCTCGAAGCATTGCGTCAAGCCCGTAGAGCATCCCGGTCCAGCGGTTCTCGACGCGACTCGCGTGGGTCGCTGGCACATTGTCATGCACAAGCCTGAGCTCGCAGCCCGATTTCCGCGGAACGATCTCGGCAATTACGCGAGCCACGGTTTTCGCGCTGTTCTCCGTCAAAAGGGTAAAGACGAGTCGCCGGGGCGGCGAGATCTCGATGTATCTTCCTTTGTACTCCGTGCTCGCGCCGTTCTGCCGGTCCAGAAACCGAAACAGGCCCCCGGCGCGCGCGTCGATGCTGACACGCGTCATCGGATGCGAGGCTGTCGCGAACAGCCACGTGCCCGCTGTGTTCGGATCCAGCCACGCGTCGAAGACACGCTCGGGCCTGGCGCTGTAACGCTGCGTGACGCGCACCTTCATGCTTTTCCTCGGCGCAGCTCGCTCTCGCGGATCATTCCCGTAAGATCCGCGGCGGGCCGGATCTCGAACGGGCCCGCGCGCACGCCGGGGTGCTTCGACATCAGCTGAATGGCGTGGTTGAGATCGTTCGCCTCGAGGATCAGGATCCCGCCGAGCTGCTCCTTGGTCTCGGCGTAGGGCCCATCAGTGACGGCGACCTTGCCGTTGCGGAAACGCAGCGTGACCGCGCTGCCGGGGGGCTGCAGCCCTTCCCCTCCTGCGAAGTGGCCGTTCTTGCGCAGCACGTCATCGTAGGCGAAGCACGCGTCCACGAGCGCGTTGCGCTCGCCCTCGGCCATGCCCTCCAGCTTGCCCGGCTCGATGTATCCGAGACACACGTATTTCATGGTGATTCCTTCGTCTCTCCCAACGGCGAAGCTTCATCCTTCATCCTTCATCCTTTTAAAGATCCACCAGGATCTTGAACCCGCCGTAGATCATGCGCTTCGCGTCGAAAGGCATGTCCTTGATATCGCCCATGCCGGTGATGCGCGGGTCCTTCATCACCCTGGCGTTGACGCGGTCGCGATGCGCGCGCGACTTGAACACGATATAGGAAAAGAACACCGTCTCGCCCTTCTTCAGCTTGACGCTGCGGGGAAACGACGTCCATTTCCCGACCCTGACGTCGTCAGCCACGCACTCGCGGAACTCGAGCGCGCCGTGGTCGCGCCAGACCTTGCCCGCCTTCTGTGCCATTCGGCGGTAGGCCTGCAGCTTCCTCTTCGGAACAGGAACGACAAAACCATCCACATACCGGCTCATATTCACAGTCTCCTTGAAAGTCAGCCGCCGGAGAGCGCCTGAACGATGATCACCTCGTCGGTGGCGGCGAGCGGGCGAGACAGCTCGCGCGCCTGGTCGCCGTTGACGAAGATCCGGATGTGCCGCCGGATCCGGTCCTGCTCGTCAATGATGCGAAAGCGGATGCCCGGGTACTGGCGCTCGAGGTCAACGAGCAGCGCGGCCAGATTGCGGCCTTCCGCCTCGGTCTCGCCCCGCTCGGTATAGGAGCGCAGTGCGCTGGGAATGAGCACTCTCATTCGGGTACAAGGTTCAAGGTACAAGGTTCAACGTTCAAGGTACAAGTTGAAAGGCAAAAGCGGTGTAGTCCGAGCTGAAACCATAGACCCCGGATCTGTAGCATTAAACGTTGTACCTGGTACCTCGACGCTCGCGTCTCAGACGAGCGTCGAGGTTTCGACGGCGTAGATTTCGGGCAGGTGCCGCGCCATGCACGTCCAGCGGCGACCTTCGTCGCGGCTCGTCCACAGTTCGCCGCTCGTCGTCCCGAAGTAGAGGCCCACGGGGTCAGAGGCGTCTGCCGTCATGGCCTGGCGCTTCACCGTCCACCATCCCTGTTTCTTCGGCAGGCCAGCATCAAGGCGCTGCCAGGTCTTCCCGCCGTTGCGCGTGACATAGGCCGCAGGCCTGCCGTCCGGGCTCGTGCGCGGCCAGACCTGCGTGCCGTCCATCGGAAAGACCCAGGCGGTATCCGCATCCCTCGGATGCACCACGAGCGGAAAGCCGATGTCGCCCACCTGCTTTGGCATGGTCCTGCCGATGCGCACCCAGGTGTCGGACGGGCGGTCGAGCCGGTAGATGCCGCAGTGATTCTGCTGATACAAGCGGTCGGGATTCGTCGGACAGATCCGGATGCAGTGCGGGTCGTGGAAGGTGGGCTTCAACGGATCAAACCCGAACCCTTCGACGACGTCGAGCCCCTTGATGAGCGTTTTCCACGTGCGGCCGCCATCGACCGATTCATGCACGCCGCCGCCCGACATCGCGATGTAGAAATGCGAGCCGTTGCGGGGATCGACGATGACCGAATGCAGCTTTGGACCGTCCGGCGTTCCATCCTGCACCGTGCCCATCCATTCCCGGAACTGGGGATCGTCGTTGATGATCGAGAACGGCTCCCACGTCACGCCGCCGTCGCGGGAGCGGAAGAGTCCCTGCGGCGACGTTCCCGCGTACCAGACGTCCCGGTCCGCGGCGCGGCCCGGGGTGAGCCAGAACGTGTGATCGACAGCGCGGCCGGCCTGCCCCTCCGGTACCTTCGCGAACGCGGGCGGCTGCGCCGCTTCCTTCCACGTGCGCCCGAGATCGGTGGACCGGAAGATCGTCGGCCCGAGATGGCCGGTCTTCGCCGCTGCAAGCAGCGTGCGGCCGTCGCGCGGGTCGAGCACGAGGTGGCTCACGACGTGCCCGAGGAAATGCGGGCCGTCCGCGCGCCACGTCCTGCGCGCCGCGTCGCCGTGATAGAGCCACGCGCCCTTGCGCGTCGCTACCATGACAAGCGTGCGCCGCGCGCGAGTGGCGCGCTTTCGTCCTGCCGGTGCTTTCCTGGTTTTGCGTTTCATTACCCGCTCCTTCTGATATCGGCGTTCAATCCCTCATCCCCGACCCTTCTCCCGGGGGGAGAAGGGAGGCAATTGCTTCCTCGCTCCCTTTGGGAGAGAGGGAAGGAGTGAGGGCTGGGCGTTCATCGGCGGCTGCATTTGCCTTTGCCGTCGCGACCGTCTCCCGGATCGGCCGCACCGGCCGCACCTCGATACTGCCCACGCGCGCCGGCGGAATCCTCGAGGCGATCTGGATCGCCTCGTCCAGGTTCTTCGCCTCGATCATGTAGAACCCCGCAAGCTGCTCCTTCGTCTCGGCGAAGGGGCCGTCCGTGACCGAAACCTTGCCGTTCCGTACCCGCACGGTTGTCGCCGTCTGAACGGACTCGAGGGCCTCCGAGGCGACGCAGTGACCGCTCCTGCGGATCGCGGTGTCGAATTCGACGCAGTCCTCGTCGGGCAGCTCGTCGAGCCGCTTTTCGTCGAGATACACGAGGCAAAGATACTTCATTTCGCATCCCTCTCCGGGCAGCCGGTCATTTTCTGCATTGCCTGCTGCATTTCTTCCGGCGTGACATCGCGGAGGTGGGTGCCGATCGACCAGTGGTGGCCGAACGGATCCTCGATCCGGCCGTAGCGGTCCCCCCAGAACTGGTCCGCGACCGGCATGGTGATTTTCGCTCCCGCATCGACCGCGCGCTTGACGAACGCGTCCACGTCCTCGACGTAGAGGTGGATCGTGACCGGCGAGCCCTTGAGCGATTTCGGCCCCAAAGCTCCCCACTCGGGCATCTCGTCGACCAGCATCACGGCCGAGCCTTCGATGCGGATCATCGCATGCATGAGCTTCCCGGTCGGGCCGGGCAATCGCCCCTCTTCGACCGCGCCGAACGCCTTCCTGTAGAACTCGATCGCATCGGCCGCCCCGGCGCAGACCAGGTGCGGCGTCACGGTATGCATGCCGTCGGGCACCGGTTTCACTTTCGGCATGGACTTCTCCTTTCGTCGCGGGGTTACTTGTTGCCGGAGACCTGCGTGTACACGCGCTCGGCCTGTTCCTTCAGCTCCGGCGTGAACTGCTCGCCAAAGTCTTCGGCTTCGAAGACCTGGCGGATCTCGATCTCCGAGTCCCCCGGCATCGGGTTGGGGCAGCGCTTGACCCACTCGATCGCCTCTTCCTTCGACTTCACCTTCCACAGCCAGAAGCCGGCGACGAGCTCCTTGGTCTCGGCGAACGGGCCGTCGACCACCGTTCGCTTCGGCCCGGAAAACCGCACGCGCGCGCCCTTCGAGCTCGGCTGCAGCCCTTCGCCCGCGAGCAGGATGCCGGCCTTGGCCAGTTCCTCGTTGTACTTTCCCATTGCGGCCAGCAGCTCCCCGGTCGGCAAGACGCCGGCTTCGGAGTCCTTGGTGGCCTTCACGATGATCATGAATCGCATGTTCCTAACTCCTTGAATGTAAACGCCGTTGTTTTCTTCCGCGCCGCCGGCAACAGCCGCCTTCATCCCATAGTCGATCGGGGATGGCCGAAATCGACATCCCCGGAAGATGATTCGTTATGGATGTGGGGCGGCACCCATCACTCATCACCCATCACCCATCACCGATCACGCCTCACTTCGAGGCGAGCCCGGCGAGCCGCCGCTCGAGAAAGCGCCGCTCCGGCTCCCCGCGGGTGAGGGCGAGGGCTCGCTCGTAGGACACGCGGGCTTCCTCCATTTTTCCCAGCCTGCGGCAGAGATCCGCCCGCGCTGCGTGCGCAAAGCGGTAATCAGCGAGATCGCCGCGCGCGAGTATCGTCTCAATCAGTACGAGCCCGGCCGCGGGTCCGTCGCGCATTGCCACCGCCACCGCGCGGTTGAGCTCCACGATGGGCGAAGGTTCGACGCGTGCTAGCACGTCGTAGAGGGCCACGATCTGCGCCCAGTCCGTCGCAGCAGCCGTTGCCGCCTCGGCATGCACCGCGGCGATCGCGGCCTGGAGCGTGTACGGCCCGGCGCGGCGCGAAGCGAGGGCGCGCTCCACGAGCGCGATGCCCTCTGCGATCAGCTCGCCGCTCCACAGCGAGCGATCCTGGTCCTCCAGCAAGATGAGATCCCCGGTTTCCGAGGCTCGGGCAGCGCGGCGTGACTCGTGCAGCAGCATCAGCGCCAGAAGTCCGCTCACCTCGGGCTGCGGCAAGAGCTGCGCGAGCAGCCGCGCAAGGCGTATCGCCTCGCCCGAGAGATCGTGCCTTGTGAGTGCTGTTCCCGACGATGCGGCGTAGCCTTCGTTGAACACGAGGTAGATCACGCGCAGCACGCTGTCGAGGCGGTCAGGCAGCTCATCCGGCGAGGGCACCTCGTAGGGGATCTTCGCGTCGCGGATCTTGTTCTTGGCGCGCACGATGCGCTGCGCGAGCGTGGGCGGCGCGGTGAGGAAGGCGTGCGCGATCTCTTCCGTCGTGAGCCCGCACACCTCGCGCAATGTCAGCGCCACCTGCGCATCTGGCGGAAGCGCCGGATGGCAGCAGGTAAAGATGAGCCGCAGGCGGTCATCCTCGATGTCCCCGGCCCCCCAGGATGCGGGGTCGTCGTCTGACGTGATGTCCTCGGCATCCTCACCGAGCGGCTCGAAGCGGGCGCTCCGGCGCACGCCGTCGATGGCCTTGAAGCGGCCGGCCGACACCAGCCACGCGCGCGGATTCGCGGGCACGCCGTCCCGCGGCCACTGCTCCAGCGCCGCGCGGAACGCCTCGTGCAGCGCCTCCTCGGCAAGATCAAAATCGCCGAGGAGGCGAATGAGGGTGGCGAATACGCGGCGCGACTCCTCCCGGTAGACGGCGTCCACCCGATCGCGCACCCGGTCGAATGCGCTGTCGCTCATGGGAGCGCTCTCCGTCAGCTCGATCTAGATGGAGCGTCCGCGCTTCTCGCGCAGCAGCTTCTCAATGCCGCGGATGGCCGTCTCGAGGCCGGTAAGGTTTGGATTCACCTTGAGCGCGCGCTGGAAGTACTCGATCGCCTTCTCGTACTCCTCGAGCCGGAAGTAGATCTGGCCGTAGCCCGACAACGCGCCGAAGTGCTGCGGGTTGCGTTTCATCACCTCGTCGCAGTCGGCAAGCGAGCGCCGCAGATCGCCCGCCAGGTAGAGCGCGGTCGCGCGCTTGTTCCAGCCTTCGGCGAAATCCGGCTTGCGCTCGATCACGTTGGTGAAGGTATGGATCGCCTCGCTGTAAAGGCCCAGCTCCATCTCCTCCACGCCCGCGGCGAGCAACTGGTCGGTCTCGGGGTCGCCCGAACGGCTCCACACGCGCCACACGCTCTGCTCGGCAAAGGCGCGCACGAACGGATTGTCGTCGGCGAGGCGCTCGACGAGCAACGGCCCGTCCGGCGCAAGCCCGGTGCGCCCGAGGTAGAGCACACCGGCCGCCCGGTATCGCGCGTCGTCGTTCTCGAGCGCCGCGACCGCCGCGGCCCGCGTCCCGATCTCCGGCAATGGCGCCTGCGCGGACGCCGGCGGTGCGAGGAAGATCGCAAGCAGGGAGAAGCAGGCGCTGGCTACACCGTGAGAATAGCGATTCATTCACCATTCACCATTCACGATTCGCGCATTATGAAGCATGGCGGGCCCCGGCGCGTGCGCCGGCAGAGGAACACCCCGCAAGCGCGGCGAATCGGAGCTTAGACGAGCCCGGGCAGCGTCGCGAACGGCTGCCGTATCACGAGCTCGGTGAACGCCTGAGCGCTCACTGGCGGGCTGAAGAAATAACCCTGCGCCATCTTGCAGCCGTAGGCGCTCAGCACCGCGACCTGCTCTGCCGTTTCCACGCCTTCGGCGACCACCTGGATGCCCAGGCTGTTCGACAGCGTGATCACGGCCTCGACGATGGCGGCATGTCCCGGCTCGCCCGGAAGGCCCTCGATGAAGCTGCGGTCGATCTTCAGCACGTCGAAGCTGAACCGCCGGATGTAGTTCAGGCTCGCGAAGCCCGTGCCGAAATCGTCGATGGAGATCGCGACTCCCAGGCGCCGCAGGCTGGCGATATCGGCGGCAACGGGCTCCGGGTCATCGATGAACGTGCTCTCGGTGATCTCGAGCTCGAGACACTGCGGCGGAAGGCCCGTCTGCTCGAGCATCCGGGCGATCGTGGCGGGCAGATCCTGCTGGCGGAACTGCCGCGGCGAGAGGTTGATCGCCACGGGAAACTCGAGCCCCTGGCTTCGCCACAGCGCGCATTGCCGGCACGCCATCTCGAGCACCTGCTCCCCGATCTGCACGATGAGGCCTGCCTCCTCCGCGATGGGGATGAACGCGCTCGGCGGCACGGCGCGCCCATTGTGCGTCCAGCGCAGCAGGGCCTCGGCGCCGCGTATGGCGTGCGTGGCGAGATCGACCTTGGGCTGATAGGCGAGCTGGAAGGAGCGGGTCCGGATCGCCGCGCGCAACCCGGCCTCGATCTGCAGGCTCTCATGAGCGCGCGCGTTGAGGTCGGAGGTGAAAAACCGGAAGCTTCCCTGTCCCGTAGCCTTGGCGGCGGACATCGCGGCATCCGCGTTTCGAAGCAGGGAATCCGGGTCGCGGCCGTCCCCCGGATACATGGCGACGCCGATGCTCGCGGTGACGACGACCGGCTGACCCGCGACATCGTACGGCTCGGTGGAGACCTGCAGGATCTTCTGCACGGCCACTGCGACCGGCAGGTCGTCGGCGCCCGCGATGATCGCTACGAACTCGTCCCCGCCGAAACGCGCCAGCGTGTCGGTATCCCGCAGGCAGCCGCGCAGCCGGGCGCTCACTTTTCTCAGCAGCTCGTCTCCCTCGCTGTGTCCGAGCGAGTCGTTGACCGTCTTGAAGCGATCGAGGTTGATGAAGAGCACCGCAACAAGCTCCCCGCGCTGGTGCGCGCGCGTGAGCGCCTGCGTGAGCCGGTCCCGCAGCAGCGAGCGGTTCGGCAGGCCGGTCAACGCGTCGTGGTGCGCGACGTGGCGGATGCGCTGCTCCGCCAGCTTGCGCTGGGTGATGTCGCGCGAGGTCAGCACGATGCCGCCGATTCCGGCCTCCCTGAGAAGGTTCGTGCCGACGCCCTCGAGATGGATCCACCGGCCTTCCGCGTGGCGAAAACGGAACTCGATCGGGTCGGTGATCGTCAGACCCGCGACCAGCGCCCGGAAGCCCGCCTGGACCGCCGGCCGGTCGCGGGGGTGGATGGCGTCGAATGGATTGCGGTTGATGAGGCCGTCGGGTCCGTAGCCGAGGATGCGCGCGGCTGAGGACGACTCGAAGATCGTGGTGCCGTCCTCGCGATGGATGGTGATGATGTCGGCGAGGTTCTGAACAAGTGCGCGAAAGCGCTCGTCCTCGAAGGGCGTGTACTGCGGGTCCACCACGGCACTGATCGCCTTCAGCTCGGCCGGCGGGTGGCGCTGCGGCGGCCGATGCTCCACACTTCTGCGCCGACGTGTCCTCTGCACCTGGCGTGGATTCCTTTATTCGGGGTGCTGTCAAAGCGATCATACACCGTGGCGGGCAGGAACGCCGAATGGGGGTAGACTATGGCCCCCGGACGAATTCACCCGACAACGGAGGCCTCATGCCGTCGAAGTTCCTGCTCTGCAGCTTCAAGACCTGTCCCTGGGTTCAGCGCGCCGCGATCGTGCTGCAGGAGAAGAAGGTTCCATACGAGATTGCCTATATCGATCGCGACAACCGGCCCGCGTGGTTTCTTGCGATCTCGCCGCACTCCAAGGTCCCGGTCCTGCAGATCGACGGCAAGGAGTCGATTTTCGAGTCGAACGCGATCGCGGAATACCTCGAAGAGACCACCAGCCCCAGGCTGCACCCCGCGGATCCCATCGCGCGCGCGCGCAACAGGGCGTGGACCGATTACGTGCCGACGTTCGCCAGCGCATTGTCGAGCACCATGTACTCGGACTCGGAGGAAGAATTTGCCGCGCGTTCTGCGAAGATTGCCGAGCCTTTCCGCAAGCTCGACGAGGCGCTCGCAAGACAGGGCAACGCCGGCCCGTACTTCAACGGCGCGAGTTTTTCCCTGGTCGATGCGGCCTACGCGCCGTTCCTTCAGCGCTATACCTTCATGGACCGGCTGCGGCCGCTCGGCATCCTCGAGAACTTCAAGCGCCTGACCGCGTGGCGCGACGCGCTGCTCGCCGCGCCGTCGGTCAAGGCCTCGACCGTTCCCGACATCGAGGCGGCGTGGCAGGAGAACCTGATCCTGCGCAAGCGCTGGCTGGCGCAGTTCGTCCCGGACAGCGTGCGCGCCGCAGCAGCAGCCTGAATTTCGTGATGGGTGATGAGTGAATACAAAACGGGGCAAAGCCCCGTTTTTTATTGGGCCTGGATGACCCCGCACGCAATCCGCGCGCCGGCATTCCCGGTGGGCTGGGTCGTGTAGTCGTCGGGCTGCGCGTGAACAATGATGCCGCGGCCGATGATGTTCCCGGGCCCCGGCATCAACGTAATTTGCTCCAGGGTGACATCGAGCTTCGCGCGCCCGGCCTTGTTGGGACGCTTTTTTTCGCCTTTCGGGACAACGATCGAGGGCAGGTCGCCGGCGTGGCGCTCGGCATCGCCCCAGTACCCGTGCGGCTTGCTGAACGGATTGAAATGGCCCTTCGTGCTCGTGGCGTCGTGGGCGCTGCAATCGCCGACCTCGTGGATGTGAAAGCCGTACTCGCCGCCCGGCTTCAGACCCTGGACGACCACTTGCATGCGGACTTTGTCGCCCACCTGCTCGAAGCTCACCTCGCCGAAGACCTTGCTGCCCTTCGTCGGTTTCAACTGAGCGGTGGCCCGAAGCGGTTCCTCGGGCGTCGTCTGGCAGGCGGTAACGAGAGCGGCTGCGGCTAACAGGGCAATCACTGTTTTCGTTGTCATGGGATTCCTCCTTCAGGCTCACAATCTACTCATATCCCGAACGGCATGGAAGCCCCGTCACCGTGGACGTGCTGCTCCGTTCATGAAATGGGCAGGAATCGCGGGCGGACAACTTTGAAAGTTATTAAAGATCAATGAGTTCGAATTCTGTTCACGATTCGCGCTTCACCGGGTCCCGGCGCCCGCTTTCCAGCCTGATGCTGTAATACGTTCCTGCGAAGATCACGGCGGCGCCCAGAAACACCCCCAGCTCCGGGGGCTCGTTGTAGAACAGCATGCCCACGACCGCGATCAGCGGCAGCCGCAGGAAATCGAACGGCACCACCAGCGTCGCGTCCGCAATCCGGAAGGCGCGGGTAAGGCACATGTGCGCGCTCAGGCCGGTCGCGCCGACCGCGACGATCCATGGCAGGTCCGCGATGCCGGGCGTAACCCAGGCCGGGATTGCAAAAGCGAGGCCGAGCGGGAGCTGGATCGCCGACATGTAGAACAGCACGGCAAACACCGTCTCATGCCCGGCGAGGCGCTTGGTTGCGATCATCGTCGAGGCATACGCGAATGATCCGGCCAGCATCACGAGCGCCGCAGGGGGTACGTGCTGCAGGCCCGGGCGTAGAATGATAAGTATCCCCGCGAGGCCGGCGGCGAGCATGATGATCCGGCCGCGGTTCAGGCGCTCGCCCAGGATGAAGGGGGCAAGCACGGCGGTCCAGACCGGCATCGTGAATTCAATGGCAAAAACCGTCGCGAGCGGAAGCGCGCCGATGGCGAAGACCCACGCATACTGGCCCGCGAAATGCAGGACGTTGCGCACGAGGTGCAGGCCGAAGCGCTGCGTTCGCAGCGCGCGCCCGCCGTATCGCGGCAGGATGGCGAGCATGATGAGAAGAGAGACGGCGCTGCGAAGAAGCAGCACTTCAAAGGCTTCCATGGAGCGCAGCAGCTCGCGCACCGAGATCGCCATGAGCGCAAAGGAAAAGAGCGCCCCGCCCATCCACAGGGCGGCGCGCACGGCTACAGGTATACGCGTCGGGTCGATGGCCATGTTCGGCGGCCCGGGGCTCGCGGGCCAGGCCGGATGGAAACACGGCCGACAAGGAAAATCAAAGAATCAGCTCCCTGGCAGCGAATCCCATCCGGCTTCCGCGCGATCAGGCCGGCTGCCCCGGAAACCAGGGGAATTCCGGCCCGTGGAACGGCATCGTCCTGCCGCCCGGATTTATTGATACCATTTGGCAGCAGCGAAGAGCTCAGGGCCTTCGCAAGTGCGCAACCAAATTTTTCGCGGGAGGAGGTCGCCATGAAACGCATGTCGCGCATTACTGCAGGATTGCTCATCGCCGGGCTGACCGTATCCGGCTGTGCAACGATGGGGGGCGGGGACTGGGTCACGCTCTTCGACGGCAAGGACCTTGACCAGTGGTACCTGATCGGCGACGCCGACTGGAAGCTCCAGGACGGGATGGTCATGGCCGACCGGAAAATCGGCAAGGACAACGGCTTCGTGGTTACAAGGAAGAGCTACAGCAATTTTCAGCTCAGAGTGGAATTCTGGGCGAGCGACGACGCCAACAGCGGAATTTACTTCCGCTGCCTGGATGGCAAGACGATCAACGACTCGAGATGCTACGAAGCCAACATTTTCGATCAGCGTTCCGACCCGGCTTTCGGCACCGGCGCGATCGTGAAGTTCGCCCACGTGGACCCCATGCCCAGGGCCGGCGGCAAATGGAACACCTACGAGATTACGGCTGACGGTCCGAAGCTCACCGTGGTTCTGAACGGCGTCAAGACCGTCGAGCTCAACAACAAGAGATTCAAGAGCGGGCCGATCGCTCTTCAGTACGGCAGGGGCGTCGTGAAGTTCCGCAAGGTCGAGATCCGCGAGCTCTGACGAGCTCGAAGGCGGAAGGAAAAACCTCCGTCATATGACCTTTGACGGGTTTTCCTTCGTGTCCTTGGTGTCCTTTGTGTCTGTGCTTTAGCGCGCTGTCCGACTCGGCAAACGAAACGGGGTCAGAGCCGGGTAATCCGGTTCTGGCCCCTTCGATTTTTCGCCGTTTTCCTTCTGACTTCTGCCTTCTGACTTCTGCCTTTTTGGTCAGGCGGCGGCCTTGCGGTTCGCCTCCAGGCGCGCGTCGACGAGCGCGACGGTCTCGTCGAGCACTTTCGATTGCATGCCCTTCTGCGCGGCGACCGCCTTCACGAGGCGGTCCACCCGCTCGATGTTGGGCGCGCCGGCATAGAGCGCGCGCGCCGCGGATGACGGGCTTCCCAGCGACAGCGCTGCGTTGGCGTACTTGTCGAAGGGCACGAGGTCCTTTTCGTCCGCGCCCAGGGCTACGCATACCTTGACCGCCCAGTCGTAGACCGCCCGCGAAGCCCCGAGGTCCGAGTGCACCGCGTCCTTGATGGAGCGCGGGCCGTCTTTCGTGACGCAGCGGTAGTTTCCGGCGATCAGCATCGGCCATTTCGCGAGCGGCACGAAGATGGAGTCATGCACCTTGAGCTTCACGGGCAGCTCGATCTTTGCGCCGCCGGCATCGAACCGGATCGCCTCGATGTCGGACTCGAGCTTGCGCAGGATCGCGGTGTGGGCATCCGATTCGAACCGCGCCGCCTTGAAGTTGGTCGGAAGCCTGACCTGGAGCACGTTCACTTTTTCCTCGGGCGGACGGAACGCCTGCGGGTCCGGGCTGCACAGCGTCATCAGCTTCGGATCGAGGTGGTCCCATACGCTGGGATCCGTGTAGCAGCCTCTGAGCGCGCTGGTGTCGAGACCCTGAATGCGCTTGAGATACGTCAGCGGCGGCATGTTCATGATCGACATGCACGGCACCTGCGCCTTGGCCACCGCGTCGAGCAGCTCGCGCACGCCGGCGGAACGGTACTGCGGCTCCTGCATGGCAAGCCCGACGAGATCATAGTCGCCGGGATTGACCGCTCCGGGCCCATCGGCGGAGAGCTTGCCCGGCGCTTTCTGCGTGTTGATTTCAACCAGCCCTTCGCGCCCCTTGATCGGAAGTCGCACGCGGGCGCCGTCCTTGTTGATGAGCTCCACTTCAGCCGGCAGACAGACAAGCTTGACCGAATGCCCCGCGAGGGCGAGCTTGGCGCCGAGCAGAGAGCCATAGGAAGCGCCCAATATCAGAATGTTGTAGGAAGTCTTCATGTGAAAACCTGCCCTCCTCCGGTTGGTAACAAATGCGAGGGAAAATCGGATTTCCGCATTGTGATAATCGTTCTCGCGGCCTACCTCGATGCTATTCAATATGATCGGGCGGCGCAATCGTGCTGCGCAGCAATTCCCTGCGATTCAGGGCCGATTCCACATTTTGTTTCAGAACGGCAGCGGCGCGGATCGCTGCCATCTGCATGTCATAAAAAAGAACCGGGCCGGCAACGGCCCGAAGAAAGGCCCGTTGGCCGGCCCGCGCGTTTGCGGCGTGCGGCTCAGAGCTTGCGCAACTGCTCCAGCAGCTCCTTGCTCTCCGGGATGGTGCCCGGCTCGTAGATCTTTGCGTAGCGCACGATGCCTTTGGCATCGACGACGTAGGCCGCGCGCTTGTCCATGCCGCGCTCGTCGTTAAAGATGCCGTAGGCCTTGCCGACCGCGCCGTGCGGCCAATAGTCCGACAGCAACGGGAAGGGAACGCCCCCCAGCTTTTCCGCCCAGCCCTTCAAGCTCGGGACCGGATCGGCGCTGATCTGGAGGATTTCGCAGTTCAACTTTCTGAATTCGTCGTAGTTCGCACGGAACCCGTTCACCTGGTTGGTTCATCCTCCGGTGAAGGCAAACGGCATGAAGGCGACCACGGTCGGCCGGCCCTTGAATGTCGAGAGCGCGACTTTCTGATCGCTGTTGTGCGCGGGCAGCGAGAACTCCGGTGCTGCGGCGCCTACCTTGATTTCCATTCAGGGTCTCCTTGTGTTGATCGACGGCGGAGACGCCAGAATACTCGTCCGCGCCGTCCCTCGTCCAGTGACCCCGATGGCGGATGGCAGATGCGAAAGTGAACGGCTCTACCGCCAAGACGCCAAAACCAGCAGGAACAGAACATTTCAACCGCGGAGACGCGGAGAGAAGCAAAATCCATAAAACCTGCTCGTTCCAGGAATCTCTCCGTATCTCCGCGGTTTGGCTTTAATCTTTGCTCTTGTATGTCTTGGCGCTCTTGGCGTCTTGGCGGTTCAAATGAATTGGTGCTTCTCTCCGCGCCTCCGCGGTTCAAGGTATTTAACTTACTGCTCACCTCTCTTGCTCAGCGAACCGACGCGCACGCCAAGCAAGCGGATGCGGCGGTCGAGCGGCACGCGCTTCAGGCATTCACCCGCCGCGCGGCGGATGACGCCCGCGTCCCCCGTCGGTTGATCGAGCGTGTGGTCGCGGGTGACCGTCCTGAAGTTGTCGTATCGCAACTTGAGACCGATGGTCCGGCCCTCGTAGCCCTTCCTCGCGAGATCGCCCGCCACTTTCACGCACAGTTCGGTGAAGATGCGCGAGAGCCGCTCGCGGTCGCGCACGGGGTGCAGGTCATCCTCGAACGTCGTCTCGCGGCTGATGGACTTGGGCTCGCTATAGGTAACAACCGCGCGCTCGTCGCGCCCGTGCGCGGCTTCGTGCATCCAGGTCCCGAAGCCCGCGCCGAAATGCTCGATGAGGAGCGCGCGGTCGGCCTTCGCAAGCTCTCCGATGGTGCAGATGCCGAGCTCCTCCAGGCGCGCGTTCGCCTTTGGGCCGATGCCGTTCACCTTGCGCACCGGAAGCGGCCAGATACGCGCCGGGATATCGCGCTCGGTGATCACGGTCAACCCGCCCGGCTTGTCGAGCTCGGAGGCCATCTTCGACAACAGCTTGTTCGGGGTGACGCCGATCGAGCACGTAAGCCCGGTCGCCTCGCGCACTGCGCGCTGAATGTCCCTCGCCGCGATGCGCGCGCGGGCCCAGGGATCCGGCGGGCCTTCGGCCGCGCCGGAGGCGACGAGGCTCGTGAGGTCGATGTAGATCTCGTCGATGCCGCGGTCCTCGATCTCCGGCACCACCGCGCGCACGGCGTCCTTGAACATCCGCGAGTAGCGCCGGTACTCGTCGAAGTCCGCCGGCAGCAGCAGCGCGTCCGGGGCAAGCCTGGCCGCCTTCATGAGGCCCATGCCCGAATTCACGCCGAACTTGCGCGCCTCGTACGTTGCGGTGGTGACGACGCCCCGTCCCGCATATTCGCGAAGCGTCGGGAACTCGTTTCCTTCCGCCGCAGTGCGCCGCCGCCCGCCGATCACCAGCGGCTTGCCGCGAAGCTGGGGGTAGCGCAGCAGCTCAACGGACGCGTAGAACGCGTCCATGTCCAGATGAGCGATGTACTTCAACTCTTATTCCGCGAGCGGCTTGAGTCCTGCGAGCGTCTCGAAGCACCGCGTTTTCACGATCTCGATGAAATCGCCGGCGTAGGGACGTGAGGCTGTCTCTTTCGTCATGGTCGCGTAAAGATCGCTCCACAGGCCGCCCTTGCCAATGCGCCGCGAGATGACGAACTCGTAGTCCGTGTAATTCTTGATGCCCCAGCCGGGGAGCGCGGCGATGCCGCGGCGGCTTGCCACGAGTTGCAGGATCGCGACGGTCAGCTCCGCTGTGCGCCGGACCGGACGGATACGCGCGGGCTTCAGCACCTGGCGGACGAGATCGATGCGGTCCTCCGGCACCGGGTAGGTGATGAGCGTCTGGCCGCGGAAGTCCTGCGCCTCGAGCGCGCGCTTCGCGCGCAGCGGGTGATCCGTCGGCAGCACCGCCAGGATCTCGAAGCGGAAGAGCGGGCGGTGCACGATGCCGCGGCGGCGCCCCGGATGCGAGCCGATCACGAGGTCGGCCCGGTCCGCGTCGAGAAGATCGAGCGGATCGGGATGGAAGCCGGACACGAGGTCCAGCTCGACCTCCGGCCAGTCGCGGCGGAACGCGTCCATGACCGGTGTCAGCCAGTCGAAGCAGGTGTGGCACTCGAGGACGATGCGCAGCGTCCCGGAAGGCCGCTCGGCGAGCCGGGCGAGATCGCGCTCGGCCTCGCGCACCTCCCCGAGCACCGAGCGCGCGAGCGCGAGCAGCCGCTGCCCGGCCTCGGTCAGCGCGACACTCTGGCCCTTGCGCTTCACGACGGGCACGCCGCTCAGCGCCTCGAGCGCGCGCAGCTGGTGCGAGAGCGCCGATTGCGTGAGGTGCACGCGGCGGGCCGCGGCGGACACGGTGCCCGCCTCGGCCAGGGCGACGAGAGAACGGAGATGGCGGATTTCGATCACGTGCCGGCCCGGCGCAACGGTAATATATGAATCTGGCTCATATTCTATCCCAAAACTATCATTGGATTCATATCTTGGGCTGCGGCATGCTGGTGTCCCCCTGGATCCCATCGGAGCGGACACGCCATGGCCGTCGCGCACATACTCGGTTTTCCCCGCATCGGCGCGAAGCGGGAGCTGAAGTTCGCCCTCGAAGCGTTCTGGAGAGGGGAGCTTTCCGAGGGAGGCCTGCTCGACGCCGGCCGCGACCTGCGCCGGCGCCACTGGGCACTTCAGCGCTCGGCCGGGCTCGATTATGTGACCGTGGGCGACTTCGCCTGGTACGACGGCGTGCTCCAGACGCTTGCTCTCCTCGGGTGCCTGCCCGCGCGCTTCGGTTTCGATGCGCGGTCGCTGACGCTCGCGCAGTACTTCGCCTTCGCGCGCGGCAATGCGGCGCACCGCGCGATGGAACTGACGAAATGGTTCGACACCAACTATCACTATCTCGTGCCCGAATGGGACGCCACCACGCGCGCCGACGGTGGCGTTTCCTGGCTGACCGACGAGGTGCGGGAAGCACAGGCCGAAGGCCATCGCGTCAAGGCCGCCCTCCTCGGGCCGCTCACCCTGCTCCGCCTCGGCAAGGCGCGCGGCGCGCGCGTTGGCGCGCTGGAGCTGCTCGAGCGCCTCCTGCCCGCCTACCGGCGCCAGCTCGCGGCGCTTGAGGCGCTGGGCGTCGAGTGGGTGCAGCTCGACGAGCCCGCGCTCGGCACCGATCTCGAGCGGCCGTGGCTCGACGCGTGCGGACGGGCCTACGCTGCGCTCGCACCAGTCGCACCCAGGATCCTCCTCGCGACCTACTTCGAGTCGGTCGCCGAGCGACGCGATCTCCTGCTTTCGCTGCCCGTAGCCGGTCTGCACCTTGATCTCGCGCGCGGGCGCGGCCAGCTCGACGCGTTTCTCGACGGATCTCCCGCGCCGGAGGTTCTCTCGCTCGGCGTCGTGGACGGGCGCAACGTGTGGCGCACCGATCTCGACGAGGCGCTCGCGCTGCTCGAGCGCGCTCGCGAGCGCCTGGGCGCCCGGCTATGGGTCTCGGCAAGCTGCTCGCTGCAGCACGTTCCCGTGGACCTCGCCCATGAGGCGAAGATGCGGCCCGAGATCCGGAGCTGGCTCGCGTTCGCCGCGCAGAAGCTCGACGAGATCGCCGTGCTGAAGCGCGGGCTCGACGAGGGCAGGGACGCGGTCTCCGCGGCGCTCGCCGCATCGCGCGCGGCCAAGGCCTCGCGCAGCAGTGCCGAATGGATACGATCGGATGGCGCCCGGGAGCGCGTCGCCGCGATCGCCGGGCGCGACGCAGCGCGCGCCTCGCCCTATCCCGCCCGCGCCGCCCGCCAGCGCGAGCGGCTGCGCCTGCCCCTTGCGCCGACCACCACGATCGGATCGTTCCCGCAAACGCCGGAGATTCGCGGCGCGCGCGCCGCGTTCCGGCGCGGCGAATCGGGCTTCCTGCAGTACCTCGAGGCGATGCGCGCGGAAATCCGTCTCGCCATCTCGCGCCAGGAAGCCCTGGGGCTCGACGTGCTGGTGCACGGAGAGGCCGAGCGCAACGACATGGTCGAGTACTTCGGCGAGCAGCTCCTCGGCTTCGCGATCACCGCGAACGGCTGGGTGCAAAGCTACGGCTCGCGCTGCGTGAAGCCGCCCGTCATCTACGGCGACGTCTCCCGCGCCGAGCCGATGACCGTGGAATGGATCCGCTATGCCCAGAGCCTGACGGAGAAGCCGGTGAAAGGCATGCTGACCGGTCCCGTGACGCTGCTGCAGTGGTCGTTCGTTCGCGACGACCAGCCGCGCGAGGCGACCGCGCTCCAGATCGCGCTCGCGCTGCGCGACGAGGTCCGCGACCTGGAGAAGGCCGCCATCGCCGTGATCCAGATCGACGAGCCGGCTTTCCGCGAGGGACTGCCGCTCAAGCGGCGCGACTGGCCGCGCTACCTCGACTGGGCAGTGCGGGCGTTCAAGGTCGCCTCCTGCGGTGTCGCGGACGCGACCCAGATCCACACCCACATGTGCTACGCCGAGTTCAATGACATCCTGCCGGCCATCGCCGCGCTCGACGCCGACGTGATCACGATCGAGACCTCGCGCTCCGGAATGGAGCTGCTCGACGGCTTCCGCGCGTTTCACTACCCGAACGCAATCGGCCCCGGTGTCTACGACATCCATTCACCGCGCGTGCCCGGGCCCGACGAGATGCTGCGCCTGCTGGAAAACGCTGCGCAGGCGATTCCGATCGAGCGGCTGTGGGTCAATCCCGATTGCGGACTGAAAACGCGTGGCTGGCCCGAAACTGGGGTGGCACTTGAGTACATGGTGGAAGCCGCCCGCCGCCTTCGCGCCCGGCGAGGCGCGACAGCTCCGGCCGAGGAGCCGGTGCCGTCCTAGGCACCGCCCGAAGGCGCCGGCGGACGCAGGAGCCGTCGCACGGAGGTTCCAATTGCAGGCTTACCGCAGCCTGCGCTTCCGCGAGTACACTTCGAGACATGACGGTAGTGGCGGCGCACCTGCCGCGCACGACTCGTCACTCATCACCCATCACTCATCACGGGATCCTCAATGACCGCCCGCCGCCGCAACCCGGTGAAGGCCTACCGCAACCAGGCTTTCCTGAACAGCAAGGACGCCCGCGCGCTGCGCATCCTGTCCGAGTACCTGGAGCCGCGAAGCCGGTTCGAGCGACACCACGTCGATGACACCGTCGTCTTCATGGGCTCCGCGCGGCTGAAACCGCGCGAGGAAGCCGAGGCGGCGCTGCGCAAGGCCGAGGAAGGCAGCGGCGATATCGGGAAAGCGCGCACGGCGCTCGCGATGTCACGCTACTACGAGGCGGCTCGCGAGCTCGCCTTCCGCCTCACGCAGTGGTCCAAGGGTCTTGATCCGAATGAGCGGCGCTTCGTCGTGTGCACCGGCGGCGGTCCGGGCGTCATGGAAGCCGCCAACCGCGGCGCAGCCGAGGCCCGCGGAATGAACGTGGGGCTCACCATCTCGATCCCCGTCGAGGAGTTCGACAATCCCTACGTCACGCGCGAGCTCGCCTTCCACTTCCACTATTTCTTCATGCGCAAGTTCTGGTTCGCCTATCTCGCGAAGGCGGTCATCGTGTTCCCCGGAGGATTCGGCACGCTCGACGAGCTCTTCGAGCTCTTGACGCTCGTGCAGACGCGCAAGATGCGGAAGCCCCTGCCGATCGTCGTCTTCGGCACCGAGTACTGGCGCAAGGTGATCGACTTCGAGGCGCTCGTTCAGCACGGGACGATCAACGCCGAGGACCTGGCGCTGATGCATCGCACCGACTCCGTCGATGACGCTTACGAATGGATCGTCAGCCAGCTCGTCGAGAAGGCGCTGGGACAGCCCGGACCCATGCTCTGAAGGATGAAGGCGGAAGGATGAAGGATGAAACGTCGAAGCTTCGTGCCTTCACCCGTCACTCATCACCCGTCACCCATCACCCATCACGCTTCATACACTAAAACGTGGGGCTGATGCCGAGGAGCTTGGCCGCCGTCTCGCCCAGCATCATCCGGCGCTCCTTCGCGCTGAAGCCCGGCGCCTTGAGGATGTGGTCCACCGACTTGCTCTGCCACGGGATCGGGTGATCGGTGCCGATGACGAGGCGGTTCGAGCCCACCTCGGCAGCAAGATGGCGCAGTGCTTCCGAGGTGAATACCAGCGTGTCGTAGTACATGTCGCGCAGGTACTGGGTCGGCTTCTTCCTAAGCTTGACGCCCGTGTCCATGTCGGGCGCGACGCGCAGGCAGTTGTCCGAGCGCGGCGCGTAGGAGGGCAGAAAGCCGCCGCCGTGGGCCGAGCAGATCTTCAGCCCCGGGAAACGGTCGAGCGTGCCCTCGAAGATCAGGTGCGAAAGCGCGATCGTCGTATCGAGCGGATTGCCGATCGTGTTGGCGAGCCACCCGTTGCCTTTGAACCGGTTCTTGAGGTCGGGCGTGCTCTGCGGATGGATGAAGATCAGGATGCCCAGCTCCTCGGCCTTGGCCCAGAACGGGTGGAACTTCGGGTCGGAGAACTCCGCGCCCGCGACGCTCGCGCCGACCGCCGCGCCGCGCAATCCCAGCTTTTTCACGCCGTGGACGAGCTGCTCCACGGCAAGATCCGGAAACTGGAGCGCCACCGAGGCGAAGGCGACGAAGCGGTCCGGGTAGGTCGCGCAGAATCCCGCGAGCTTCTCGTTCTGGATACGGACCACCTCGGCCGCGAGATCGCGCTCCGTGCGGTACCAGTACGGGTTGATGCTGAGGGCTTCCATGTCGATGCCCTGCACGTCCATTTCCCTGATGCGCCGCTCACCCACCTGGTCGATCCCCGGGCCGCGCTGCTCCTCCATCGTCCTGCCGCACATTGCGAGCGTCTCCGGGATGACGCAGTGCGCGTGCACGTCGATCGTCTTCACGCGGCGCCCGCCGACTTTGATGATGCGCCGGCGACCCGCTGCTTTCGGCCTGGCTTTCCCTTTTGCACCCGATCGCTGCCGGGCGCGCGCGGCATCGAGCAGCTCGCAACCGGTAAAAGCGATGTCGGGCATCGGGACGACGGTTTTCTTGATGACTTCGGTGTGCGTATGCATTTTCGTGTTCCTGATTGAATCGGTTGTAGGTGAAAAAGCCACACGGCGGGCGATCACGACTGTTGCTCCCGGCCGCCAGCAGGCGCGGTCGATCCGTCAAGGGCGGTCCTGTATTACTCCCCCGGTAGCATTGAGGCGGAAGCGCGTCCTGCAATCCAAAGATGCCACAGAACGCGGATTCTGTCCCGCTTCCGCGCCCGGCACGCGCGCCAAAGGCCCGTCGCCCCGCTTGTCACGGTACGGGTATCATCCCCCTTCGCCCAACGACATCCTTCAGGGAGAACCCGGTATGCCCCCAACCTACAACCCCGCGAACAAGTATGAAATCAAGGTCTGGGACGTGGAGTTTCGCCGCACGCCCGGCCGGACGCTATTGGCCCGAATCTACCAGCCGCAGGGCACCGGGCCATTTCCGACGCTGCTCGATCTGCACGGCGGGGCGTGGAACGGGAAGGACCGCCTGGCCAACGTGCCGATGGACGAAGCTGTAGCGAAGAGCGGCGTGCTGGTGGTCGCGATCGACCTGCGCCTCGCCACGGAAGCGCCGTATCCGGCCTCGGTGCAGGACGCGAACTATGGCGTGCGCTGGCTCAAATCGAAGGCGCGGGAATGGAACGGCGATCCCTCCAATCTCGGCGTGCTCGGAAGCTCGAGCGGCGGCCACGTCGCGCAGCTCCTCGCCATGCGCCCGCGCGATCCGCGCTACAACGTCCATCCTCTGCCCGAGGCACCGGGACTCGATGCAACGGTCGCGTATGTCGCGACTCGCTCGCCCATCAGCGACCCGCATGCCCGATTCCTGCAGGCCGAGAAGATGAAGCGCGAGGAGATGATGCAGAAGTCGCGGACCTACTTCAACCCGTGGGAGCTGATCCACGAGGGCAATCCGCAGGAGATCCTCGAGCGCAAGGAGTCAGTGTCGCTGCCGCCGATGCTGATCATGCAAGGCGGCATCGACGACAACGTGATTCCGCCGATACAGGAAAAATTCGCGGCGACCTACCGCGCGGCGGGCGGCGAGTGCCAGCTCGAAGTCTTTGATGGCTGCGTGCACGAGTGGATCGCGAAACCGGGGCCGCAGACAGACCGCGCCCACGAGATGGTCAAGGCTTTCATTGCGCGCCAGCTGCACGCGTTGCGCCGCGCCGCCTGACTACCCGTGACCATTGACCGTTGACCGGCCACTGGTCACTGTTTCGAAGCGCGGAGCGCCTCCGGATTGACCACGAAATCCGCGCGCGGCAGCGCCGCGTCGAGATCGGCGACGGGCTGGCAGCCCGCGGCCCGCACGGCCCCCGCCGGAACGTAGGGATCGTAGACCTCGACCAGCATCTCCATCGCCAGGCTGCGCCGGGCGACGCGCGTGCCGATGCGGCCGAAGCCGATGATGAGGAGCGTCTTGCCGAGAAGCTCCGTCGGCGGATCGGCATAGCGCTCGCTCCACCTGCCTTGGCGCGTCATGGCGTCCAGCTCGGGGCCGCGCTTGCAGAGCGCGAGCATCGTGAACATCGCGTACTCGGCAACGGTGGGCGCGTTGTCGGTGCCGCACGTCATGAGCGGAATGCCGCGCGCCGTCAAAGCATCGACGTCCACGGCGTCGAAGCCCACGCCGAGCCGCCCGACCGCGCGCAGCCGCGGCGCGGCGGCGATGTCAGCCGCGCGCAGCGGCGTGCTGCTGAGCGCCACGCCGTCCACGTCATGCAGGAGCCGCCTGAAATCAGCTGCGGGCATTCTCGGCGCAAATACGACAACCTCCACGTCTGCCCGCGTCTTCACGAGATCCCAGCCGGGACGCGCCATCTCGTCCGGCAACAGGAGCCTTTTCTTGTCAGCCGCCATTGAATTCCTTGAAGAAAGCGAGTGAATTTCGGCGGCTACGATAGCACACGCCTCGAGCCACGCCCTGCTCGACCCAGGAATCGTTCGCCGTTCTCTTACCTCCCGGCCGCAGGGCGTCTCCGATCGGTGAATGGCAAAACATCCCCAAATCAGCCGAGTGGCGCTTTCCCGCGGATTCGTGTCGCACACGGGCGACGCTTGCGCGCCATCGAGCGCGCACACCATAATGTAAGCGGCTTGATTTCGTGCCCTTTGCTGGTGCTGGCACGGATATCGCTCGACGGCAAGGGCAAGCTGCCTCAACCGAGGAGGAGCTTATGCGTGCCCGCTTCCGCGCATCGAACCCACGCCCATTCGCCTGCCTGCGCCCAGCGGGAGTCCTGCTCGCCGCTGCGTCGCTACTGGCCGCGTGCAACTCCATGCCGCCCGATCCCGAATCCGCCCTGATTGCCAAGGGTCGGGACATATTCTTCAATGAGACCTTCAACGGCAACGGCCGCACCTGCGGGAGCTGCCACCGGGAGGAAAGAAACTTCACGATCGACCCCGCGTTCATTGCCACGCTGCCGAAGAACGACGCGCTCTTTGTCGCCGAGTTCAACCCGGACCTCAGGCAGAACTTCGAGAACCCGCGGCTCATGCGCGAGTTCGGCCTGATCCTCGAGAACCTCGACGGCTTCGACGACCTCGTCAGTCGCTTCACCCTGCGCGGGGTCCCGCACGTGCTCGCGATGCGGGTCTCGGTCGCGAGCCCGCAGGGTCCGCGCACCGGCTGGTCCGGAGACGGTGCGCCAGCCGACGGCTCGTTGCGCGCGTTTGCGGTGGGCGCCGTCATCCAGCATTTTACGAAGACCCTCAACCGGGTCGCGGGCGTCGACTTCCGCCTTCCGACCGACGCCGAGCTCGACGCGCTGGAGGCCTTTCAGCTCTCGCTCGGGCGGCAAAGCGACCTGCAGCTTCCGTTGCGGCTCAGGGGCACCGTGGCGAAGCGCGGGCAGGAAATCTTCCTCGACAATAACCTCGGCAAGTGCAACGTCTGCCACGGCAACGCCGGAGCGAACGTCGCGCCCGGCAACAACGCGAACTTC
>Ga0256865_1000031_pt1 | contig 51106 bp, 40 predicted proteins | sample RVTome_14_FD_187337 | JGI IMG/M metagenome (GOLD analysis project Ga0256865, IMG submission 187337) | Soil microbial communities from uranium-contaminated site in the Upper Colorado River Basin, Wyoming, United States - RVT145D125 HiSeq ... | reverse complement strand
GGCGCGGCAACGTGTGGGCAAGCGGGTCTCTTTGCAGGGTAATCTTGACCCCGCTGTGCTGCTTGCCGGGCCCGAGGCTGTGCGTGCGCAAGCAGAAGCGATCTTGAACGCATATGGAAAGGGCGCCGGACATGTCTTCAACCTTGGGCATGGCGTCTCCCAGCACACGCCGCCCGAAAATGTGGCCGCGCTGGTTGCAGCCGTCCGCGCACTCAGCCCCGCCTATCACTGAGAAGCCGCGCCAGCTCTTGCTCTTCAGGCAATGGGAAGGCCACTTATGCACAACGAGATCGAGGAGCAAGCTCTAACCTGCCGCCGGGACCTCGTAGCCCGGGTGTATTATGTTAACGCATTGATTACAGGTTGTTATTGTAGATCGTTGCGATCCTGTCTCTGACCTCCGAATGGCGATCGGCATGACGGCGTATGCGCCGCGGTCAGATCATCAACAGATTTATCCACAGCGCCGTGTCAATAAGCAACAAATGTTCTGATGCGTAAGGCTTTTCTGTTTTTGAAGCTATCGCCGTCCTGGCACGGCCGCCTGCTAGGGGCCGCATCGGCATCAAGCATTACCGCATGAAAGTCATCAAAGTTGCCCTCGACGTGCCGGTTTCGACGCTGTTCGACTACCGCCACGACGCGGCAACCGAGCTCGACGTCGGCCAGCGAGTTGTTGTGCCCTTTGGCAAGAAGCGACTCGTCGGCATGATCGTGGAAACGGCCGATACCAGCAGCATCGCCTCCGCACGACTCAAGGCCGCGCATCAGGTCCTGCGGGACTCGCCTCGTCTCGAGGAGGCGGACCTCGAGTTGCTGCGCTTCGCCAGCAACTACTATCACTATCCGCTCGGGGCAGCCGTGATGGGGAGCCTGCCTCCGCGGCTGCGCCGTCCGCAGCCCCTTTCGGGCAGCCCGCGATTAACTGGTCGCTTCGTGTTGACCGAGGCCGGCGTCGCCTTCGATCCATCCTCGTTATCCGCGCGCGCAAGCCTGCAGCGGCAACTCCTGACGCTTTTGCGTCAGCGCGCGCTCTCAACCGCCGAGGCGCGCGCGGTTTCGCCCCGCGCGTCCCGCGTGCTGCAGGAGCTCGCGCGGCGCGGCCTCGTAAGATGGGAAGCGCACAGCGTCCCGCCGCCCGCAGAACCCCGTGCAGCTCCTCCTGCGCCTGCTCTTACGTCCGAGCAGGAGCAAGTGCTCTCCACCGTACTCGCCGATCTGAACAGGTTCCAGGCGCATCTCGTGCTTGGAGTGACGAGCAGCGGCAAGACGGAAATATACCTGCACGCCATCGCAGCCGTGCTTGCTGCGAATCGCCAGGCGTTGCTCCTCGTTCCCGAGATTTCACTGACACCCCAGCTTGAGAACCTGGTGCGCGAGCGCTTTCCCGGCGCACCGGTGGTTACCCTGCATAGCGCGCTCAACGAACATGACCGCACGTCGAACTGGCTCTCAGCCCAGTCCGGGCGTGCATCCATCGTACTGGGAACGCGGCTTGCGGTGTTCGCTCCCATGCCGCGACTGGGCATCATCATCATCGACGAAGAGCATGACGCGTCTTTCAAGCAGACCGACCGCTTTCGCTATTCGGCGCGCGATATCGCGGTCGTTCGCGCAAGCCGCGCCGGCGTGCCGGTTGTGCTCGGCTCGGCGACGCCGTCGCTCGAGAGCTACTTCAACGCGGTGAACGGCCGCTACCGCCTGAGCACGCTCACCCAGCGAATCGGCGCTCCGCTGCCCTCTATCGAGTGCGTGGACACACGCGGCGAGCGTCTGGAGGACGGGTTGTCCGGCCGGCTGCTACAGGCACTCGACGAGTATATGGCGCGCGGAGAGCAAAGCCTGGTATTCATCAACCGGCGCGGCTATGCGCCGGTGCTCATGTGCCATTCCTGCGGCTGGATCTCGGGCTGCCATCGTTGCAGCGCGAAGCTCGTCCTGCATCTCGGGGAGCGCCGTCTGCGCTGCCACCATTGCGGACACGCCGCGGCCATCCCGCACGCCTGCCAGGACTGCGGCAACCCGCAGCTTGCGCCGATGGGGCAGGGCACCCAGCGCGTGGAGGGAGCTCTCGCGCAGCGCTACGGAAGGTCTGGCGTGCTGCGCGTCGACCGCGACAGCGTGCGCCCGCGCGACGCGTGGAACGTCATGCGCCGCCGCATTCATGGCGGGGAGGCGAAGATCCTTGTCGGCACGCAGATCCTTGCCAAGGGCCACGATTTCCCGAACCTCAATCTCGTGGGCGTGCTGAACGCCGACAGCCTCCTGTACAGCGCCGATTTCCGCGCTCCCGAACGGCTGCTCGCCTTGCTCACCCAGGTTGGCGGCCGGGCGGGGCGTGGCGGACTGCAGGGCAAGGTACTTATTCAGACGGAATTTCCCGATCATCCGCTCTATGACGCACTGATGCGCCAGAATTACCGGGCGTTTGCCGACGCATTGCTGGCGGAACGCCAGCAGGCCGCTTTCCCCCCGTTTACCCACCAGGCATTGCTCCGCGCGGAGGCGTCGCGCCTGCAGACGGCCCTCGAGTTTCTGCGCGGCGCCGTCGCCGCCGCGCGCGACATTCAGGATTCGGTAACGCTTTACGATCCCGTTCCGGCCGCAATGCCGCGGCGCGCCGGGCGCGAGCGGGCCCAGTTGCTTGTGCAGTGTGAGTCGCGGGCCCGCCTGCAGCAGTTCCTTGGCGCGTGGTGCAGCAAGCTTGGCGAAGGCCGCTCCTCGTCCGCGCGCTGGATAATCGACGTTGACCCGCTGGAATTCTAGGGTCGCATATAATACGCCGTTCGCCTCGATCCCGATGCCTGCGTCCCCCGTTTCCGATGTTCGCGCCCACCTCGGGGCGCTGCTGTCCGACGCGGTGCAGGAAACGGCACCGCACCTGCCCAAGCCGGGCATTCTGCTCGAGAAGCCCAGGCAGGCGCAGCATGGCGATTACGCCTGCAACGTGGCGCTCCAGCTGGCGAAAGCGCTGAAGCGCGCGCCGCGCGATGTGGCCGCTCAGCTGGTGGCGGCTCTCTCGGCGTCCCCCTGCCTCGACCGGGCAGAGGTCGCCGGTGCGGGCTTCATAAACTTTTTTCTGAAACGCGGGTTCAAGCAGGAAACCGTTAACCGCGTCCTGCAGGCCGGAGCCGCGTATGGTGTCATGGCATCCGGCCAGAAGAAGCGCGTGCTGCTGGAGTTCGTTTCGGCCAATCCGACCGGGCCCCTGCACGTCGGACACGGGCGCGGCGCGGCGTACGGCGCGAGCCTCGCCAATATCCTCATCACCGCGGGATTCGATGTCTCGCGCGAGTACTACGTCAATGACAGCGGACGCCAGATGGACATCCTGGCGCTATCGACGTGGCTGCGCTATCTCGAGGCATGCGGCATCGCGACCGAATTCCCGGACAACGCCTATCAGGGCGATTACGTGCGCAAGATGGCCAGCGCCATTCTCGGGCAGCATGGCGCCGGATTCACCCGCGAAACCACCGCGGATACGCTCAAGCCCGGGCTCGCGGAGGCTGATGCGGAAAAACGCCTTGACCGTTTGATAGAGCTGGCAAAGGAGCGGCTGGGGGCGGATTACTCCTACTTCCACGACCTCGCGCTGAACGAGCAGCTCGAGGACTGTCGCAGCGACCTTGCCGAATTCGGGGTCACTTTTGATCGGTGGTTTTCCGAGCGCTCACTCTACGATTCCGGCCTTGTCGAGCACGCGCTGCGCACGCTCGAAGAACGCGGCCACCTCTACGAGCAGGACGGGGCGAAGTGGTTTCGCTCCACGGCGTTCGGCGACGAGAAGGACCGCGTGGTGCAGCGCGAGAACGGGCAGTACACCTATTTCGCATCGGACATTGCCTATCACCTGAACAAGTTCGAGCGCGGGTCGGACCTGGTCATCGACGTCTGGGGCGCCGACCATCACGGATACGTGGCCCGGGTCAAGGGCGCGCTCGCTGCCCTTGGGCTGAATCCCCAGCAGCTCACCATCGTGATCGTGCAATTCGCCGTGCTCTATCGCAACGGACAGAAGGTATCGATGTCGACGCGCGCCGGGGATTTCGTCACCTTGCGCGAGCTGCGCCGGGAGGTGGGCAACGACGCGGCGCGCTTTTTTTATGTTTTGCGCAGGTCCGACCAGCATCTGGACTTCGATCTGGACCTGGCCAAGTCGCAGAGCAATGACAACCCCGTCTATTATGTCCAGTATGCGCACGCCCGCGTCTCGAGCGTGCTTGAGCAGTGGGGCGGGGAGAGCGGCGAGCTCGGCCACGCCCCGACCGCAGCACTGATCGGCGAGCAGGAACTCGCGCTGCTGGCATGCCTGATGGACTATCCCCAGGCTGTCGAGGACGCGGCGCGAGAGCTCTCCCCTCACCTGATCGCGTTCTACCTGAGGGAGCTTGCCGCCGGGTTCCACAGCTACTACAACGCCACGCGCATCCTGATCGAGGACGAGGACACGAAGCGGGCGCGCCTCGCGCTGGCGGCCGCGGTACGGCAGGTGCTGCGGAACGGATTGGCGCTGCTCGGTGTCTCGGCGCCGGAGAGGATGTAACATATTGCCATGACCCGTGACTACAAGAAGCCCGAACGCCGCCGCGACGGGCGGGGCGGCGGCAGCTCGTTCCTCATCGGAATGCTGCTCGGACTGGTGCTCGGCCTCGGGATTGCGCTCGGCGTGGCGTGGTACGTCAACAGAATGCCGAGCCCGTTCCTCCATCGCTCGACGCCCCCGGCAAAAGGGGAGGCGCCCGGTAGCGGTGCAGCCAAGGCCGGGGCGAAGGAGCAGACCGCCAAGGCCGGCGATGGCAAGCCGCGCTTCGATTTTTACAAGATCCTTCCCGGCCAGGAAGAGCCCGTAACGGACAAGCAGTTCCGTGAGGCAAGCAGGGCCAGATCGACGGAGCGCGAGGCGTTCTATCTTCAGGCCGGCGCGTTCCAGAACGCTCCGGATGCGGATACGCTCAAAGCGCGCCTCGCGCTGCTCGGGGTCGAGGCCACAATCCAGACCACCACGTTGCCGGACAAAGGGGTATGGCACCGCGTTCGCGCAGGACCGTATACCCGCATCGAGGACCTCAACCAGGCCCGGGAAAGGCTGAAACAGAACGGAGTTGAAACGACCCTCATCCGGGTGCGCGATTCGGGGGCAAAGAAATGATGAAGGCCCTACTTACCTCGCAGACGCGCCGCCGCCTGCTCTTCCTAACGCTCCTTCTCGCGGGGCTCACGACCGCTCCCGGCGCCTGGGGGCAATTCATCGCAGGCAGGGACTACCTCATCATCAACCCGCCACAGCCCACGGACACTGGGGGCAAGGTCGAGGTCCTGGAGTTCTTCTGGTATGGCTGCCCGCACTGCAATTCGCTCCAGGCCCCGCTCGGTGAATGGCTCAAGAACAAACCCGCGGATGTCGAATTCCGGCGCGTGCCGGCGATCCTCGGGCAGAGCTGGATACCGCTCACCCAGACTTTCTATACGTTCGAAGCACTGGGCATCACCGAGAAGCTTCATCACGACGTGTTCGCCGCGATTCACAACGACAAGATCAAGCTTCAGGATCCGAAGACGCTGTTCGACTGGGTCGCCAAACGCGGCGTGGATCGAAAGCAGTTCATGGACGCCTACAACTCCTTCGGCGTGCGCAGCCGCGTGCAGCGGGCGATCGACATGACCCGAAACTACGACATTCCCGGCACGCCGGCGATCGTGGTCGACGGACGCTATCTGACCGCGCCTCATCTGGGCCTCGGGCGTGGTGACGCGTTGAGCTACGAGCGCTACTTCAAGATAGTCGACCACGTCATCGCCAACGCGCGCAAGGCCCGCGCAGGAAAGTAGCGGTGGCGCGCGTTGCGCTCCAGGCCGGGCTTGCGTTGCTCGCATTCGTTTGTGCCGCGGCGCCGGCGATGGCGCAGGAGACCGTAAGGTCGCGCCAGAACCTCGAGTACCGTCTCATCCCGGAACAGCCGGTCGAAACCGGACGCTTCATCGAAGTGATCGATTTCTTCTGGTACGGCTGCCCCTACTGTGACCAGCTGCAGCCGGCGCTCGAGGCCTGGCGCAAGCGCAAACCGGCGGACGTTGCACTGCGTCGTGTCCCCGCGATCCTCAACGACTCATGGAAGCCGCATGCGCGCATCTACTACACGCTGGAAAGCCTGAACGAGGCGGAGCGCCTGCATCTGCAGGTATATCACGGCTACCATGTGGAGAAGCTCCACCTGAGCAAGCCGGAGGTCATGGTCGAGTGGGCGGTGAGACACGGAATCGAACGACAGCGCTGGCTCGACGCCTACTATTCTCCGGAAGTCGACGAAAAGGTTGAGCGCGCGAGGAGCCTGACCCGGGTCTATTCGGTCGGCGGCACACCCTCGCTCGTCGTCGACGGCCGCTACCTCACCTCGGGAGCGCTCGCCCAGAGTCTGGAGGAAATGATCACCGTGCTGGACGACCTGATTCTTCTCGCCCGCCGCAGCCGGGCAGCCAGATAGGCGGCGGCGTACAGTTGGTCGATACGGAATCGGGCCGCGTCGGACCGCCGTCAAGGGTGGTCATCACCGGAGCCTCCAGCGGTATCGGTGCCGCGCTCGCGTGCCACTACGGGCGGCTGGGCGCCGAGCTGGCCCTGATCGGCCGGCGCGCGCAGGCCCTGGAGCAACTCGCCGCGTCGTTGCCCGCCCGCTGCGCGCTGTATCCGCTCGACGTGCGTGACGAGGCGGCACTCCATGCTGCCGGGCAGGACTTCCTCGCACGGCGCGGCTGCCCCGACATCGTCTTCGCAAACGCAGGGATCAGCGTGGGCACGCTGACCGAATATGTCGAAGACCTGGCGGTCTTTGCGGAGACGATGGAGACCAACGTCCTGGGAATCGTCCGGACCTTCCAGCCCTTCATCGCGTGCATGCGTGAGCGTGGACAAGGGACGCTCGTGGGCATCGCCAGCGTCGCCGGCTACCGGGGTCTGCCCGGGGGCGGAGCCTACAGCGCCTCCAAGGCGGCAGCGATCGCCTATCTGGAGAGCCTGCGAACCGAGCTCCGCGGTACCGGCATCCGCGTGACCACCATTTGTCCCGGCTATGTCGCAACGCCCATGACGGAGAACAATCCGTATCCGATGCCGTTCCAGATGCATCCCGACAAGGCGGCAGAGAAAATCGCGGCTTTGGTCCGGCGCGGCGCAGCATATGCGGTCATTCCCTGGCAGATGGCGCTCGTTGCTCGCGTGCTGCACGTCATGCCGAACTGGCTCTACGACCGGCTCTTCGCGCGTGCCCCCCGCAAGCCTCGCCGCACCGAATGACTACTCCACGGTGACGGACTTCGCGAGATTCCGGGGTTTGTCGACGTCGTTCCCGCGCGCCAGGGCCGCGTGATAGGCGAGAAGCTGCAGCGGGATCGTGTGCAGGATCGGCGACAGCATGCCTGCATGATCGGGCATCCGGATCACGTGCACGCCTTCTCCGTGCGTCAGCCTCGTATCCTGGTCGGCCAGCACGTGCAGCTCGCCCCCGCGCGCGCGCACTTCCTGCAGGTTGGACTTGAGCTTTTCCAGCAGCGCATCGTTGGGCGCGATCGCGACCACGGGCATTTCCCGGTCCACCAGCGCAAGCGGACCATGCTTCAGCTCCCCGGCGGCATAGGCCTCGGCGTGAATGTAGGAAATCTCCTTGAGCTTGAGAGCTCCCTCCATCGCTATGGGCCAGTGAATGCCGCGGCCAAGGAAGAGCGCGTGCTGGCGCTGCGCGAACTTTTTCGCCCAGCGCTCGATTTCAGGCTCCAGCCGAAGCACCGCCGAAAGTGCCGCCGGCAAATGTCGCAAGGACTGCAAGAGCGCCGCCTCGCGCTCGCCGGACAGCCTTGCGCGCTGCTTTGCGAGGACCATCGTGAGAAGCGCCAGGGCCGCGAGCTGGGTCGTGAACGCCTTGGTCGAAGCCACTCCGATCTCCGGGCCGGCGCGGGTCAGAAAGCGCAGATCGGCGGTACGAATCAGGGCTGATTCGGGCACGTTGCAGATGGCCAGCGAATGGCGGTGGCCCAGGCCCTTGGCGTGCTGAAGGGCGGCGAGGGTGTCCGCGGTCTCGCCCGACTGCGATATGGCGACAACCAGCGTGTCGGGTGAGGGCACCGAGTCCCGGTAGCGGTACTCGCTGGCAATCTCGACGTTGCAGGTGAGCCCGGCAACGCTCTCCAGCCAGTACCGCGCCACCATCCCCGCATGGTAGCTGGTGCCGCAGGCGATGAGGAGAACGCCGCCCGCTTCTCGCAGCACGTCCTCCGCGCCGGCGCCAAAGAGGTTTGCGGTCACCGAGCGCGCGCCTGCGACCATTTCGAGCGTATTTGCCACAGCGCCGGGCTGCTCGAAGATCTCCTTCTGCATGTAGTGACGATAGGGGCCCAATTCCACCTCATCCGCCGTGAGATGGCTGCGATGCACAGGACGCTCGACCTGCTTGCCTGCCGCATCCCGCACCGCCACTCGCTCCAGCGTGATCTCCGCGCAGTCGCCGTCCTCGAGATAAATGATGTTCTGCGTCACCTGGACCAGCGCCGACGCATCCGAGGCAGCGAAATTTTCGCCTTCGCCCAGGCCCAGCAGCAACGGCGCTCCATTACGGGCGACAATGAGCCGGGATCTGTCGCCCTCGGAAATCACCGCGATCGCGTACGCGCCGACGAGCTCACGCACGGCGGCTTGCACCGCATCGAACAAGGACCCGCCCCGCCCGAGGCAGGAATGCACGAGATGCGCGATGACCTCGGTATCCGTGTCCGAGGAAAATTCATAGCCCCGCGACCGAAGCCGCGCGCGGATTGTCTCGTGGTTCTCGATGATGCCGTTGTGCACCACCGAGACGCCGCCCGAAACGTGGGGATGCGCGTTGCGTTCCACCGGCGCGCCATGGGTCGCCCATCGCGTGTGAGCGATGCCAAGGGCGCCATTCACGCCCTGCCCCTGGACCAGGCGTTCGAGCTCCGCGACCCGACCCGTGCAGCGCACGCGCTGCAAGGTGCCATTCAGCACGGCAACGCCGGCCGAATCATAGCCGCGGTATTCGAGCCGCTTCAGCCCCTCGATCAGGACCGGGACGACGTTGCGCCTTGCGATGGCTCCGACGATGCCGCACATGGCTACAAATCCGTGAGCGGTGAACGGTGAGCGGTGAGCGGTGAAAACTGCTTCACGAACGGCGGGCCTGCAGACGTCGTGGTCTGGTCACGGGTCACTGGTCACCCGTCACTTTCTTCTTGATGGGACGCTTCCAGCCGGCCCGGTGCTCCTGGGTCTTTGCATTGATCACGAGCCCGCCGGGCGGCGTGTCCTTCCACACCGTGGTGCCCGCCCCGATGGTGGCGCCTCGTGCGACCGTCACCGGCGCCACGAGCTGCACGTCTGATCCGATGTGCACGTCATCCTCGATGATCGTGCGATGCTTGTTCGCGCCGTCGTAGTTGCAGGTGATGGTTCCCGCGCCGACATTGACATCGCGGCCAATGGTTGTATCCCCGATGTAAGCGAGGTGATTTGCCTTGGAGCGGGCGCCGATCTCGCTCGCCTTCACTTCGACAAAGTTGCCGATGTGCACTTCCTCCCCGATCCGGTTGCCCGGTCGCAGCCGGGCGTACGGACCGATACGACAGCGCTCACCGACCTTTGCGTCCTCCATCAAGGTAAAAGGCTCGACGCGCGTTCCCGCCCCGATCTCGGCATCACGCAGCACGCAATTTGCGCCGATCACGACTCCGTCGCCCAGACGCACCCGGCCTTCGAACACGCAGTTGACGTCGATGGTGACGTCGGCGCCGCAGGCAAGCTCCCCGCGCACGTCGAGACGCATCGGGTCCGCGAGCATGACCCCTTGATCGAGGAGCCGTTGCGCATGGCGCTGCTGCCATGCACGTTCCGCCTGAGCCAGCTGCAGCTTGCTGTTGACCCCCAATGCCTCCCAAGGTCCGTGCGCCGTGACCGTCGCGACCCGAACCCGGTCTCTCAGCGCCAGGGCGACGACATCTGTCAGGTAATACTCGCCCTGCGCGTTCCGGTTGCGGATTCTCGCAAGCCATCCCTTCAAACGGCGTGTCGGCAGGACCATGATTCCGGTATTGATCTCGCGCAGCCGTCTCTGTGCCGCCGTTGCGTCCTTCTCCTCGACGATCGCGCGGATCCGTCCCTGACGGTCGCGCAGGACGCGGCCGTAACCGTCCGGATCATCGACTTCGGTCGTGAGAATCACGAGCTCGTCGCGCGCCCCGTCGATCATTTGCCTCAGCGTGCCGGGCTCGATCAGGGGCACATCGCCGTAGAGCACAAGGGTGGCGCCGGCTGCATCGAGCTGCGGCAGCGCCTGGGCCAGTGCGTGACCGGTCCCAAGCTGCGGCTCCTGCCGAACGAAAACGAGGTCGGATTCTCTCAACGCCTCCGGCAACGCATTTCCGCCGTGGCCGTAGACGACACAGATGCGCTGAGGCGCAAGCGCCCGCGCTGTTTCCAGAACGTGCCCGATCAGCGGGCGCCCGGCCAGCGGATGCAGGACCTTCGGCAAAGGCGATTGCATGCGCTTGCCCTGACCTGCGGCCAGAATCACGATGTTGACCCGCGACATGACGAAATTATCGCACAAACATCAACTTAGGCGCTGCTCAATATAGCGGGCGACCGCTGCGCGCCGGGCCGAATCGAGGTGGAGCCCTGCTTTCGTGCGCCGCCACAGCACATCGTCCGCTGTGCGCGCCCACTCGCGCTCCACGAAATAATCGATCTCCCGCGCATAAAGTTCAACGCCAAAGTGCTCACCCAGGTCGGTGAGCTTCGTGCTGCGGCCGAGTACCTCATAGGTCAGCGCGCCATGGCGGCGGGCGAGCGCGCGGCGCACACCCGCGGGCAGCCATGGAAAATCGCGCTGGACATGAAAATCGGCGAATTGGTCAAAGGGTTCCCCCCGCAGGTCGCCGCCGGGAAACGCCGCGTGCCGGGTCCACGGCGCTGGCATATCCGGGAACCACGGGGCGAGCGCGGCAAGCGCCTTCTCAGCGAGATGGCGGAAGACGGTGATCTTGCCGCCGACGACCGAGAGGAGAGGAGGAGCGCCATCCTCCGCATCCACCCGCAACACGTACTCCCGCGAGATCGCCGAGGGATTCGCTGAGCCGTCATCGAAGAGCGGGCGCACTCCGCAATAGCTCCAGACCACATCAGCGGGGGCGACCGCGCGCATGAAGTAACGATTGGCCGCCTGGCACAAGTACGCGACTTCCTCCGTACTCGCATCGCACCGGCCCGGCGCCCCGCGCAGCTCGACATCCGTCGTGCCGATGAGCGTGTAACGGCCTTCATAGGCACAGGCGAACACCACCCGGCCATCCTCATTCTGCAGAAGGCACGAGTGCTCCCCGTCGTAGATCCGCGGCACGACGATGTGACTGCCCTTGATGAGCTTCACGCCAAAAGCGGCCGGCCGCCGGACGACATTCGCCAGAAATTCTCCTACCCACGGTCCCGTAGCGTTGACGATCGCCCGCGCCTCTACCGGCGTCTCGCGTCCGCCCTCACATCGCAACGTGGCCCGCCAGAGGCCCTCGCTCGATTCAACCGCAACGCATGCCGTGCGCGGGCGGATCGCAGCGCCGAGGTCAGCGGCAGCCCGCGCCGTCGCCACGACGAGACGCGCGTCGTCCACGGCGCAATCGGAATAGACGAACCCTTTGCCGAACTCGGATTTGAACCCGGCGCCGTAAGGGCTCGTCCTCAAATCGACTGTGCGCGACGCCTCAAGGGCGTGCCGGCGAGCGAGGTAGTCGTAGCCGATAAGACCCGCGCGGATCATCCACGCCGGCCGCAGGGCGGGCACGTGCGGCATGACAAAACGGACCGGCCGGACGAGATGCGGCGCGGTCTTGAGCAGCACCTCCCGTTCCGAGAGCGCTTCGGCCACCAGTCCAAACTGGAGTTGCTCCAGATAGCGCAGGCCCCCGTGGATGAGCTTGCTGCTCGCCGAGCTGGTGGCCGCGCCGAGATCTTCGCGCTCCACCAACAGCACCTTCAGCCGGCGCCCGGCAGCGTCACGCGCGATTCCCGTGCCGTTGATTCCGCCGCCGACTACCAGAAGGTCATAGCGTTCCATGAATGAAAAAGGGCAGCTTCCGCTGCCCCTATTGTGCTCGCTCCGCGAGCCGAGCGGCGCCTGCGTCCGCTCGACCTGGCGGAGATAAACCGGCGCCGACAGGCGTCCGGCCCTATCACTTCCTCTGCCGCAGCTTCCTGATCGCCGCAATCTGCGCCGCGATCGATGCCAGCTCGGCTTCGACCGTCGCAACCTCCTGCTTGTCGCGCGCCTTGTCCCGCGCCTCCTCGGCCCGCTTTTGTGCCTCGAGCGCCTTGGCTTCGTCGAGATCGTGGCCCCGGATCGCGGTGTCGGCGAGCACGGTCACCACCCGGGGCTGCACCTCTAGCACGCCCCCCGCCACGAAGATCAGCTGCTCTTCGCCGCCGCCGGCGGGGCGGATGCGAACCGTGCCGGGCTTGATGCGCGTGATGAGGGGGGTGTGGCGCGGGTAGATTCCCAGCTCACCCACCTCGCCGGGAAGCACGACGAATTCGGCCTCGCCCGAGTAGATGCTCTCCTCGGCGCTCACCACGTCAACGTGTATGGTCTCTGCCATCTGAAATTCACTGAAGCGATTTTGCCTTCTCGAACGCTTCCTCGATCGGGCCAACCATGTAGAACGCCTGCTCGGGGAGTGAATCGCATTCGCCATTCACCAGCATCTTGAAGCCCTTGATCGTGTCCTTCAGCGCGACGTATTTTCCCTTCTCCCCGGTGAAGTTCTCCGCCACCGAAAACGGCTGCGAGAGGAAACGCTGGATCTTGCGCGCGCGCGAGACAGCGAGCTTGTCCTCGGGAGAGAGCTCATCCATCCCCAGAATGGCGATGATGTCGCGCAGCTCCTTGTAGCGCTGCAGCGTCGCCTGCACCGCCCGCGTCGTCCCGTAATGCTCCTCGCCGATCGTGTTCGGATCGACCTGGCGCGAGGTCGAGTCGAGCGGGTCCACCGCGGGATAAATTCCGAGCGAGGCGATGTCGCGCGATAGCACCACCGTCGCGTCGAGATGCGCGAAGGTCGTGGCGGGCGAGGGATCGGTCAGGTCATCCGCCGGCACGTAAATCGCCTGCACCGATGTAATCGAGCCGACCTTGGTTGAGACGATGCGCTCCTGCAACCGGCCCATTTCCTCGGCGAGCGTGGGCTGATAGCCCACGGCCGAGGGCATTCGCCCGAGCAGCGCCGATACCTCCACGCCCGCCAGCGTGTAGCGGTAGATGTTGTCGATGAAGAGGAGGATGTCACGGCCCTCATCGCGGAAGGCCTCCGCCATGGTGAGGCCCGTCAGCCCCACGCGCAGCCGGTTGCCGGGCGGCTCGTTCATCTGGCCGAACACCATGGCGACCTTGTCGAGCACGTTCGAGTCCTTCATCTCGTGGTAGAAGTCGTTGCCTTCGCGCGTGCGCTCACCGACCCCTGCAAACACGGAAAGCCCCGAGTGCGCCTTCGCAATATTGTTGATGAGCTCCATCATGTTGACCGTCTTGCCCACGCCCGCGCCGCCAAACAGCCCGATCTTCCCCCCCTTGGCGAACGGGCAGATGAGATCGATCACCTTGATGCCGGTCTCGAGGAGTTCCACCGAGGGCGAGAGCTCGTCGAACTTTGGCGCGGCCTGGTGGATGGCCCGCAGTTTTTCCGATTTGATCGGGCCGGCTTCGTCGATGGGGCGGCCGAGCACATCCATGATGCGGCCCAGCGTGCCGTGACCGACGGGGACGGAGATCGGCGCTCCGGTATTGACCACCTTCATCCCGCGGCGCAACCCGTCGGAGGAACCGAGCGCGATGCAGCGCACGACCCCGTCTCCCAGCTGCTGCTCGACTTCAAAGGTGAGCCCTTTCTCGGCGAGCCCGGTCTCGCCGGTATCCGCCAGCGTGAGCGCATCATAGACCCTGGGCATCCCCTCGCGCGGAAACTCGATATCGGTCACCGCGCCGATGCACTGGACGATCGTGCCTTCTGCTTGTGCCATCGTTACACCCCAGCTGTTGTCAATCTTTCTCACCGCAGAGCCGCAAAGTCGCAAAGCGAACGCAAAGGAACGCCTGAATCAAAAGCACTTTGCGGGCCCTTTGTTTGCGCCTTTGCGTCTCCGCGGTATATGACCTCATACGGCCGCCGCCCCGCCCACGATCTCCGAGATTTCCTTGGTGATCGCCGCCTGGCGGTTCTTGTTGTAGATCAGCGTGAGCTCGTCGATCAGCGTGCCCGCGTTGTCCGACGCGGCCTTCATTGCCACCATGCGTGCCGACTGCTCGCAGGCCCCGTTCTCGACCACCACCTGGTAGATCACGGACTCGACGTAGCGCGTCAGAACCTGGTCGAGCACGGCTTTCGCGTCCGGCTCGTAGATGTAGTCCCACACCCCGCTCGGGATGCCGAGCTTCTCGCCGGTGAGCGGCAGGAGCTGCAGCATGACCGGCTCCTGCTTCATCGTGTTGATGAAGCGCGTGCCGAAGATTCTCAACTGGTCGAAGCGGTCCTGCATGTAGCCGTTCAGCATCACTTTCACCGCGCCGATCAGCCTCTCCATCGAGGGGCGGTCGCCGACCTGCGTCACCTGCGACAGGATATTGGCGCCAAGCCGTTGCATGAATCCGGCTCCCTTGCCGCCGATGCAGCACACGTCGACTTCCTCCCCTTGCGCCTGCCAATCCTTGTACTGCTGAAGGACCAAACGAAGGACGTTGGTGTTCAACGCGCCGCACAACCCCTTGTCGGTGGTGACGACAATGACCCCGACCCTTTTCACGGTATCGCGAGAGATGAGGAACGGGTGACGGTACTCGGGATTCGCGTGGCTGATGTGCGCGGCCACGTTGAGGATCTTCTCGACGTAAGGACGCGAGGCGCGCATGCGTTCCTGCGCGCGCCTCATCTTCGAGGCGGCGACCATCTCCATCGCCTTCGTGATTTTCCGGGTGTTCTGCACACTCCGGATTTTCATCCTTATTTCTTTGGTGCCCGGCATATCCTATGTCCCGGTGCGTAGCGTCTAGAAGCTGCCGTTCTTCTTCCAGTCCTTGATCGCGTCCGACAGCGCCTTCTCGTCGTCCTCGGAGAGCTCCTTCTTTTCCTCCATGCGCGCGACCAGATCGCCGAACTTCCCGCGGAGGTAGTCGCGCATGCTGCGTTCCGCCGCGAGCGCCTTCTTGACGTCGATATCGTCGAAGAAGCCGTGATTGACGGCGAAGAGCGTCAGCGCCATCTCCCAGACGTGCAGCGGATGGTACTGGGCCTGCTTCATGAGCTCGGTCACCATGCGCCCGCGCTCAAGCTGCTTGCGGGTGGCTTCGTCGAGATCGGAGGCAAACTGGGCGAAGGCGGCGAGCTCGCGGTACTGTGCGAGCGCCAGGCGCACGCCCCCGCCGGTGTCGCGCCGCTTCATGATCTTGGTCTGTGCGGCGCCGCCCACCCGCGAGACCGAGATCCCGGCGTTGATCGCCGGCCGGATCCCGGCGTTGAAGAGATCGGTCTCGAGAAAGATCTGCCCGTCGGTGATCGAGATCACGTTGGTGGGCACGAACGCGGTCACATCTCCCGCTTGCGTCTCGATGATGGGGAGCGCCGTCAGCGAACCCGTCTTGCCCTTCACCTTTCCCTGGGTGAAGCGCTCCACGTACTCCTCGTTCACCCGTGCCGCGCGCTCGAGCAGTCGCGAGTGCAGGTAGAAGACGTCGCCCGGATAGGCCTCGCGCCCGGGCGGGCGGCGCAGGAGCAGTGAGATCTGGCGGTAGGCCCACGCCTGCTTCGTCAGGTCGTCGTAGATGATGAGGGCGTCCTCGCCGCGATCGCGGAAATACTCCCCCATGGTGCAGCCCGAATAGGGCGCGATGTACTGCATCGCGGCCGACTCCGAGGCCGATGCCGCCACCACGATGGTATAGGCCATCGCTCCGTGCTCCTCGAGCTTGCGCACCACGTTGGCGATCGTCGAGGCCTTCTGACCGATTGCGACGTAGACGCAAATGAGATCCTTGCCCTTCTGATTGATGATCGTGTCGACCGCGACCGCGGTCTTGCCCGTCTGCCGGTCGCCGATGATGAGCTCGCGCTGGCCGCGCCCGATCGGCACCATCGAGTCGATCGCCTTGAGGCCGGTCTGCACGGGCTGCGACACCGAGCGGCGCCAGATGACGCCGGGCGCGACTTTCTCGATGACGTCCGTCATCCGGGCATTGATCGGGCCCTTGCCGTCGATCGGCTGGCCGAGCGAGTTCACCACCCGGCCCAGCAGCTCCGTGCCGACCGGCACCTCGAGAATGCGGCCCGTGCACTTGACCGTGTCGCCCTCGGTGAGGTGCTCGTACTCGCCCAGAATCACGGCCCCGACGGAATCGCGCTCCAGGTTCAACGCGAGGCCGAAGGTGTCGCCCGGGAATTCCAGCATCTCTCCCTGCATGACGTTGGACAACCCGTGGATGCGGCAGATGCCGTCCGTCACCGACACGACCGTGCCCTGCGTGCGCATCTGCGCCCCGGCATCGAGGTTCTGGATCCTGCTCCTGATAAGTTCCGAAATCTCGGATGGATTGAGTTGCATGGTTTTTTCCCCAGACTGTCTAAGCTTTCAGTGCGCTCTCGAGCGCGGAGAGCTGCGCGCGGGCAGAAGCGTCGACGACCTTGTCGCCGATCACGATTTTTACGCCACCGATCAACTCCTTGTCGATCTCAACGTGCGCCTTGACCCTGCGTCCGGTCTTGCGCTCGAGTCCGGCCACCAGCTCCGCCAGCTGCGGATCGCTCAACTCGAACGCGGTGTAGATCTCGGCCTCGACCAGGTTTTCGCGCTCATTCCTCAGCGCCTCGTACTGTGTCCGGATCTCCGGCAGCACCTCGAGCCGCCGGTTCTCCGCCAGCACGCGCACGAAATTCTCCGCCTCGCCGCTCAACTGGCCGGTGAGAATGCCGATCAAGATACCCGCGACCTTTGCCGGCGACAGATTCGGGTCGCTGATGACGGTGCGCACGCGGGCATCCGACGCAACCGCCGCGAGACTGGCGAGCATGGATGACCAGTCCGCGAGCTTGCCTGCGCCATCGGCAAGGGCGAAAACCGCCTCGGCGTACGGCCGGGCTATGGTTGCTGTCTCTGCCATGCTCTCTGCTCGCAGCGGGACGGCGGCGAGCCGCCGCGCGTCCGCAATGTGCGCTTCACGTCCATACGAAGCTAGAGCTGCCCCTTGATCGAGCCGAGGAGCTCGGCGTGCGCCTTGGCATCGACTTCGCGCCTCAGGATCTTCTCGGCACCGGCCACCGCGAGCATCGCTACCTGGTCTCGCAACTGCTCCCGGGCGCGCGCGACTTCCTGCTCGATCTCGGCTTTGGCCGCGGCCTTCTCGCGGGCGCCTTCTTCCTTGGCGGCGGCTTTCGCCTCCTCGATCAGCTCGGCAGCGCGCTTCTCGGCCTGCGCCAGGAGCTCGCCCGCCCGCTCCCGCGCCTGGGCAATGGTCTCCTCGGCCTGGCCCTTCGACACTTCGAGCGACTTTCTGCCCTGTTCCGCGGCCGCAAGCCCATCGGCGATGTTTTTCTGCCGCGTCTCGATCGCACGCAGCAGCGGGGGCCACACCACCTTCACGGTGAACCAGATGAAGGCGGCGAACGTGAGCGCCTGCGCGAACAGCGTCAGGTTGATATTCATGCGTCTTCCTTCCGGAATGCGTCGGGTGCGCTGCCCGCGGCGCTACTGGATCACCGTGAGCAGGGGATTGGCGAACGCAAAGAACATCCCGATCCCCAGCCCGATGATGAACGACGCGTCGATCAGGCCGAGCAGCAGGAAAACACGCGCCTGCAGCTGCGGCATCAATTCCGGCTGGCGCGCTGCGCCTTCGAGGAAGCGGCTCGACATGATGCCCACGCCGATGCACGCTCCGGCCGCGCCCAGCCCCACCATTAGACCGATGCCGATGCCGGTGTAGGCCTGGATCATCGCCAGAAGTTGAAGTTTTTCCATTTTGATTTCCTTTCCCGTGCGAAAAGTCTGTTGGTCAGCGTGGTTAGTGGTGTTCGTGGGCCATCGAGATATAGACGATGGTCAGCATCATGAAAATATAGGCCTGCAGCACGACGATCAGGATGTGAAAGATCATCCACCCCAGCCCCAGGAAGAATCCGAAGAAGACGCCGAGGAAGCTGCTCGCCGCCCACGCCCACAGGAGGAAGAAGATGATCTCGCCCGCGTACATGTTGCCGAAGAGCCGCAGCGAGTGCGACAGCGTCTTCGAGACATACTCCACCAGGTTGAAGAGAATGTTCGCCGGCCACAGCAGCGGGTTCGAGCCGAACGGCGCACAGGACATTTCGTGAAGCCATCCCCCCATGCCCTTCACGGCGACGCCGAAATAAAGGGACAGCAAGAGGACGGAGATCGACAGCGCGAACGTCGTATTAACGTCGGCCGTGGGCACCGGGCGCCACTCGTGCGCTCCGAACAGGCCCACGAGCGCGGAGAAGAGATCCGCCGGCACCCAGTCCATCGCATTCATCAGCAGCACCCACACGAATACCGTAAGCGCGGCAGGCGCGATGAAGCGGTGGCGATCGCCGTGTTGGAAAATTTCCTTTACCTGGTCATCGACGAACTGGATGAGGAGCTCGACGAACGCCTGCCGCCGGTTCGGCACGCCTGAAGTCGCGCCCTTGACTACCCACCCGATGAGCCCCAGGCCGACGCAGCCCAGCACGATGCCGGTGACGATGGAATCAAGGTGCAGCGTCCAGAAATTACCGTCGCCGACCGGTTTCGCCAGGAAAGTGAGGTGATGCTGGATGTACTCGGAGGGCGTTAACTCTTTACCGGCCGCCATCGCTCGATCGTTCTAGTATTCGCGGACAAAAAACGCCATGGCGAAAATAAGCACGGTCACCGCAAACGAGCCCATGAACGCGGCCACCACAACGCCCTTGTATGTCGCCAACACGAGCCATATCAGGAGGACGATAAGGCCGATCTTGATCATCTCGGCCCTGAAAGCGGCCAGCAGCGCGCCCCCTGCGGACTCTGCCTTGCCCAGTGAGGCCGCTGCTGCGAAGCCCAGGCCCGCGCAAACACTCACCAAGCCGCCGAGCGCTGCGGACAGCGCGCCATGGGCGCCGGCGAGCGCCCCGGCAAGGAGCGTTAATCCACCGGTCGCCATCAGTTGCCACCGGAGAACGGTGCGGATCGGCTTGCTCAGCTTGCGAAGCCTGCTATCCATGCTCAGCACAGCAAGCAAAGGCGCCGAAGTATAGCCTTTTACCCACTGCCCGGTCAATTTGCTGCGCCGCAGCAAACCCGTCTTTGCGCCGCCGTTTACCGGCTCAGGCGCAAGCGCTCGAGTAACGCATCGAGCTGCTCGTGGCTCGAGTAGTAGAGGACCAGCCTGCCCGCGCCGCCCTTCGCAGATTTGAGCTCGACGCGCGTGCCGATTTGCTGGGCGATTTCCTCCTCCAGGCGCGCGACGTCCCTGTCGATGCGCCTGCCCGAACGTCGGCTGGGAGAGCTCAACAGCGCGTTCACGCGATGCTCGACCTGGCGCACCGACAACGCCTTGGCGACCGCCTCGCGCGCGAGCTCGATCTGCTTCAGGGCCGGCAGCGCAAGGAGCGCTCGCGCATGCCCCATGTCCAGCTCGCCCGCTCGCACCAGTTCCTGCACCGGGGGCGCCAGCTCCAGCAGGCGCAGTGTGTTGGTGATGCCCGTGCGCGAGCGCCCGAGCGCCTCGGCCGTCTGCGCGTGCGTCATTCCGAATTCATCGATCAGGCGCTTGATGCCCGTCGCCTGCTCGAGCGGATTGAGATCCTCGCGCTGCATGTTCTCGATGAGTGCCATCGCCAGCGCATGACTGTCCGGCACTTCGCGCACGAGGGCGGGCACGGTCGAAAGGCCCGCCATGCGCGCCGCGCGCCAACGCCGCTCTCCGGCGACGATTTCATAGCGGCCCTCGGGCAATGGCCGCACCAGTATGGGCTGCATCACGCCCTGGGCACGGATCGACTCGGCGAGCTCGGCAAGGGCATCCTGATCCATCCTGGTTCGCGGCTGAAAGCGACCGGGCTCCAGTGCATCCACCGCCAGCGTCGCCAGGGCGTCCCCTGCGCGCGTCTCGGTCTCGGTGCCGAGCAACGCATCGAGGCCGCGGCCCAAACCTCGTGGCTTTACCATCCTCATCTCCTCAGTGCGCGGCGCGATTCAGCATCTCGCCCGCCAGAGCGAGGTAGGCTTGCGCGCCTTTGGAGGTCTCGTCGAACTTGATCGCCGGCAGGCCGTGGCTTGGCGCCTCGGCCAGACGGACATTGCGCGGAATCACGGTGCGATAGACCTTCTCGCCAAAATGCGCCAGCAGCTGTTGGGACACCTGCTGCGACAGGGAATTTCGCGGATCGTACATGGTGCGAAGCAGTCCTTCGATCTCGAGGTTGGGATTGAGATGCGAGCGCACCTTCCTCACGGTCTCCACGAGATCGGAGAGGCCTTCCAGCGCGTAGTACTCGCACTGCATCGGGATCATCACCGCGTGAGCAGCCGTAAGGCCGTTCACCGTCAGCAGATTGAGGGCGGGCGGGCAGTCGATCAGGATGAAGTCGTATTCGGACGCAATCTCCGCGAGGGCCTCCTGCAGCCGGGTTTCGCGGCGCTCCAGCTCGACCATCTCCACTTCGGCGCCCGTGAGCTCGCGGTTTGCCGGGACGAGATCGTAGCCACCCTGTTCCGAGTGCACGCGCACATCGGCGATGCGGCGCGCGCCGAGGAGCACGTGATAGATCGTGGCAGCAAGCGTGCGCTTGTCGATACCGCTGCCCATGGTGGCATTGCCTTGCGGATCGAGGTCAACGAGGAGGACCCGGCGCCGCGAAGCTGAAAGGCTCGCGGCGAGATTGACGCCGGTGGTCGTCTTCCCGACGCCGCCCTTTTGATTGGTGATGGCAACGATCCGGGTCACTGCGTCACTCCCGGGCGATGAGCAGCAGGTGCCGTTCGGCATCGAGCCCGGGAACCGCCAGCGCGTGTGCCGCGCGCAGCCGGAAACCCTGCGGCAGCCGGGCAAGCTCGTCGTGAGGGTAAGCGGCCTTCATCGCCCCCAGCGCGCCCCCTGGCGCGACGAGATGACTGCAGCGCGCCGCAAATTCCGCCATGTCGGAGAATGCCCGCGAGACGACGAGCTCGAACAAGCGGCCGGCATGCCAGTCCTCCACCCGCGCGCACTCCACTGTCGCATTGCCGATCGCGAGCTCGATCAGCGCCTGGCGAAGGAAGGCGGCCTTCTTCTGGCTCGAATCGAGCAACGTCACCTGCGCATCGGGCAGCGCGAGCGCCAGAGGAATGCCCGGAAAACCGCCGCCGCTGCCCACGTCCAGTATGGTTCGCGCGCGCACGTGCGGAACGATAGCCAGGCAGTCGAGCAGGTGCTGGCTGACCATCTCTGCCCGATCGCGTACAGCCGTGAGGTTGTAGACCCGATTCCATTTCTCGAGAAGTGTCAGAAAATCGAGCAGCGCTTGTTGTGTTTGCGGCGAAAGGTTGAGTCCGAGTTGCGCCGCTCCGGCGGCAAGCTGCCCGGCAGGCGTCACGCGCTCTCGCCCGCCGCGCGCTGGGTTTTTTCTTCCTCGAGCGCCGCCTTCCCGCGAGCGCCCGCAAAACCGCGCTTGAGATGCACGAGCAGCACCGAAATTGCCGCGGGCGTTATCCCGGAAATGCGCGATGCCTGCCCCACTGTCTGCGGGCGGTGGCGATTCAACTTTTGCTGCACCTCCACCGAGAGCCCGCGCACTTTCGCGTAGTCGACGTCTAACGGCAACGGCGTCGCTTCATGCTCTTCATGGCGCGCGATCTCCTCCCGCTGGCGCTCGATATAGCCCCGGTACTTGATCTCGATTTCGACCTGCTCCGCGACCTCGGGCTCACATGCGGGCCACCCGGACCCGGGGAGGCTTCTCAGGCGGTGATAATCGACGCCGGGGCGCCGCAGCAAATCGGCAAGCGTGCAGTCATGCTCGAGCGGCTGCCCGAGAACGGTCTCGGCGCTGCCTGCTGGCAGCAGGCGGGGATTCACCCAGCTCGCCTCAAGGCGCGCCTGCTCGCGCAGGATGGCATCGCGCTTGCGCGCGAACGCGTCCCAGCGTGCATCGTCCACGACGCCGAGCCGGCGGCCGGTCTCGGTCAGGCGAAGGTCGGCATTGTCCTCGCGCAGGCTCAGCCGGTACTCCGCGCGGCTCGTAAACATCCGGTACGGTTCCGATACGCCGCGCGTGATGAGATCGTCGACCAGCACCCCGAGATAAGCCTCGTTTCGCCGCGGGGACCACGGTGCCTCTTCCTTGACGAACCGCGCGGCGTTGATGCCTGCGAGCAGGCCTTGCGCGGCCGCTTCCTCGTAACCGGTCGTCCCATTGATCTGGCCTGCGAAGAAGAGACCGCTGAAGGCTCTCGTCTCAAGCGAATCCTTCAGCGCACGCGGATCGAAGTAGTCGTACTCGATCGCGTAGCCCGGGCGAGTGAGATGGGCCTTTTCGAGACCCCTGATCGAGCGCACCAGCGCAAGCTGTACGTCGAGCGGGAGGCTCGTGGAAATCCCGTTCGGATAGTACTCGGTGACGGTGAGGCCTTCCGGTTCGAGAAAGATCTGATGCGAATCCTTCCCGGCAAACCGCGTGATCTTGTCCTCGATCGAGGGGCAATAGCGCGGGCCGATCCCCTCGATGACGCCGGTATAGAGCGGCGAGCGGCCGAGCCCGCTGCGAATGATGTCGTGCGTACTTGCGTTCGTGTGCGTAATCCAGCAGGAAACCTGCTGCGGATGCTGCTCGCGCCGGCCGAGAAAGGAAAACACGGGCGTCGGTTGATCGCCCGGTTGCTCGGTGAGTCGCGAAAAATCGATCGTGCGCCCGTCGATGCGCGGCGGCGTGCCTGTTTTCAGGCGGCCGACCGGGAGGTCGAGCTCACGCAGGCGCCGCGCCAGCGTCAGCGACGGCGGGTCCCCGGCGCGGCCGGCTTGATATTTCTCCATACCGACATGCACGAGCCCGCCGAGGAACGTCCCCGTGGTGACGACCACGGCGCGCGCGCGAAAACGCGCACCGAGTTGCGTGGCGACACCGGCGACGCGATCACCGTCCAACAGCAAGTCGTCCACCGCCTGCTGAAAGATGCGCAATCGGGGCTGATGCTCGAGCCGCCGGCGAACCGCATGCTTGTAGAGGAGGCGGTCCGCCTGGGCGCGCGTTGCGCGCACCGCCGGGCCTTTGCGCGCATTGAGAATCCGGAACTGGATCCCGGCCTCATCCGTTGTGGCGGCCATGGCGCCACCGAGAGCGTCGATTTCCTTGACGAGATGCCCCTTGCCGATGCCTCCGATGGAAGGATTACACGACATCTGGCCTAGGGTTTCGACGCTATGCGTTAAAAGCAACGTCTGGCACCCCACCCGTGCCGCGGCTAGCGCAGCCTCGGTCCCGGCATGGCCACCCCCGACTACTATAATATCATATGATTCAGACACTTGCGTTTATCCCGGAGCCGGCTACGTCGGACGCGATGATACCGCAAAAAAGTGATAGGAAGTAACTACGCCGAGGTTGACGCAGGTTTCACGTGAAACACGGCTGCCAAGACAATCTATGCTGCATCGCAGCAACCGCATGTTCCACGTGAAACCTGGCGCTATTTGCCGATGCAGAAGCGCGAGAATATTTGTCCCAGCAGGTCGTCTGCAGTGACCCCGCCCGTAATCGAACCCAAGGCGGATTGAGCGAGCCTCAGCTCTTCGGCCATTAGTTCGATCTGCCCCAAGCAATGGGTCGCGCGTTCCAAGTGGGAGCCAGTATCGGATAGCGCGCTCAGATGGCGCTCCCGCGCCATGAACAGACCCTCGGAATTGCCCCGCCAGCCGCCGACGCTGAGCAATGCATCTCTTAGCAGGCCCACTCCCTCTCCGGTCTTTGCCGAAAGCCACACCATCGGGGTCGTCTGTTCCCTTTGCGTCCTGGCGGTCGGTTCGTTCGTCAGATCGATCTTGTTCATGACCTTTACGCGAGGTATTCCCTCCGGGAGGCGCTCGAGAATCTTGCGGTCGGCCGCTGTCTCTCCGGATCTGGAATCCATGATCATCATCACGATATCTGCCCGCTCGATGAGCTCCCAGGTTCGCGCAATTCCCAACCGCTCAACTGTGTCCGCTGACTCTCGCAACCCGGCGGTGTCAATCAGGTGTGCTGGAACCCCCTCCAGATCGATGCTTTGGCGGATCGCATCGCGGGTCGTGCCGGGCACTTCCGTGACGATCGCGACGTCCTGGCCGGCAAGCTTATTCAGCAGGCTGGATTTCCCGACGTTGGGCAGGCCCGCCAGCACGATAGACATGCCCTCGCGCAGCAGACTGCCCTGCCGGGAGGCCTCCTCGATTCCTGCGAGCGCCTGGCGTAAGCCCGCGAGGCGCCGTTGGAGCTCGTCACGGTTCAAGGCATCGATGTCCTCCTCCGGAAAATCCAGGTTCGCCTCAACCAGCATGCGTAACTCCGTAAGTGATTGCGCAAGACCCTTGAGCCTCTCCGAGAAAGCCCCCTGCAGCGAGTGTACGGCGCACCGCGCGGCCTGTGCCGTGGTGGCATCGATCAAGTCGGCGACGCTCTCCGCCTGCGCCAGATCCAGCTTGTCATTGAGATAGGCGCGCCGGGTGAACTCGCCCGGCTCTGCCAGGCGGGCCCCCAGCTCGAGGCAGCGGCGGAGCAGGAGTTGCAGCACGACCGGCCCCCCATGGCCTTGAAGCTCGAGCACGTCTTCACCCGTGTAGGAATGCGGCTCTGGGAAGTACAGCGCCAGGCCACAATCTATAACCTGTTGATCTGACGCTAGAAAGTCTGCCAGGAGCGCCTGCCTTGGCGCTAGCTGTCGCGCAATCAGGCCGCGCGCGAACTGCTCCAGTCGGGGCCCGGAAACTCGCACGATCCCGATGCCGGCACGGCCAGGTGCCGTGGCGACTGCCGCGATGATGTCGGAGCGCCTCATCGACCGCTGCAATGTTTAAGGCACGTACAGCGAGTTGCTCTAGCGATTGCCCTTACGTGCGCCGGCGCGGCTGTCGCGCTCGATCATCCGCGTAATCTGCCATTGTTGCGCGATTGAAAGCACGTTGTTCACCAGCCAGTAGAGCACGAGTCCGGCGGGAAAGAAAAAGAAGAAAACGCTGAAGACGATCGGCATGATCTTCATGACCTTCGCCTGCACGGGATCCGGCGGGGTCGGGTTAAGCCAGGTCTGAATGATCATCGTCAGCCCCATGAGAACCGGCAAAACGTAATAAGGATCGGGGCTCGACAGGTCGTCGATCCAGAGCATGAAGGGCGCATTCCGCAGCTCCACGCTCCCCAGCAAAACCCAATAAAGAGCAATAAAAACAGGTATTTGTACTATTATCGGCATGCAGCCACCGAGCGGATTGATCTTCTCCGACTTGTAGAGCTCCATCATCGCCTGCTGCAGGCGCTGACGATCGCTTCCGTACTGATCCTTGAGCTTCTGAAGCTTCGGCGCCACCACTCGCATCTTGGCCATCGAGCGATAGCTGGCGGCGGAGAGCGGATAGAAAATCAGCTTGATGATGACCGTGAGCAAAATGATGGCGACACCCCAGTTCTGCACCCACTTGTGCAACCAGTCGAGCACCCAGAACAGCGGCACGGCGATCACCGTGAGCCAGCCGTAATCCACCGTCAGGTCAAGGCCGGGCGCGATCGCAGCCAGCTTGTCCTGCTCCTGCGGTCCCGCATACAGCGGCACCGTCACGCCCGCCTTGCCGCCGGCCGGGACCGCGCCAACCGGCACTATCGTGCCAGCGGCATACAAGCCACCCTCCAGGCGTCGTGTATAGAATTCCCGCGGCTCGCCATTGCGCGGCAGCCACGCCCCCACGAAATAGTGCTGCACCATCCCGATCCAGCCATCGAGCGAATTCTTGGGATACGGCGCCTTTCCCTCCTGCACGTCCTCGAACCCGACCTTCTGGAATTTCTCCTTGTCGGTATACACCGCGATGCCGGTGAACGTCGGGACCATCGCCGAGTCGCCCTCCGGGGGCTTCTCATCGCGCACGAGCTGAAAGTACGCGTACGGCTGGATTGGCGCGGCGCCCTGGTTCGCGATCTCGAAGCTCACGTCGATCAGGTAGCTGCCGCGCCGGAACCGGTAGATCTTGGTGACCTCAACGCCGTTCCCCACCTTTGCGGTGAGCGGCACCTCGACGTATTTCTGGCCCGGCGCAAGCTCATAACGCTCCGCCGGACTGCTGAATCGGGTGCGGTGGTTCGGCAGATCCTGGCCGATCAGGCCGGACTGTGCCACGTACGTGTGCTCCGCATTCTGCTCGAACAGGATGAAGGGCTTCTTTCGATCCAGCGTGCCGCCATGCGTCTTGAACTCGAGCCGCCTCAGATCGCCCCCGGCGCTGCTGATCTCCGCGCGCACGAGATCGGTCTCGACGTGCACGACGCCGCTCGGCCCTGCCTGGGGCTGCGCCTGCTGCGGCACCGCGCCTTGTGCCTCCACGAGCTTCTTCCCCGGGACCGGCACCTCTGTCGATTGCGTCGCCCGCTTCGCCGGCGCCTCGGCCACCGGGGCGCTGCTTTCCGCGGGCGGTGCTACCTCTCCCTGCCGGTCACGCTGCCACGCGTCGAGCAGCAGGAAAAGCGAAAACGTGAAAGTGAAAAACAGTATGAGGCGTTGCGTATCCATGCCCATGCTTCGGCGAAGCTTCGCGCCCTTCAGGGCTCGCTTGCCCCTGTGCGGCCCGCAAGCTCCGTCAAGAAATGTGTCAACTCGCGGCCAGCCTGACCTTCCTCACCGCGTGACGGACAACGCCGCATGCGCACCAGCACATCAAGTCCCAGCAGGCGACCGCGCCAGATGCGAAATGCTTCGCGGACGATGCGCTTCACCCGGTTGCGATCGACGGCTCGAGGGGCCACCTTTTTGCTGGTGACGATTCCAAGCCGCGCGTGAGCCAATCCGTTCGGCCGGGCAAACACGGAAAAATGACGGCGCGCCCCGATCGGGCCGGCAGCGAGCGCCGCTGCGAACTCATCTGGGCGTCGCAGCCTTGCCGATCGCGGAAGATCCATCCGCGTCGGCCCGCCCCCGCCCCTCAGACGGAGAGCCGCGCGCGCCCCTTTGCCCGGCGCGCCCGCAGGACCGCCCGGCCACCACGCGTGCGCATCCGCACGCGAAAGCCATGCGTGCGCTTGCGGCGCGTCACCGACGGCTGATACGTTCGTTTCATCTGCTGGCTCCGGCCGTGGAAAAGCGCGGTATTACAACCTCTAACATACCACGGTGTCAACCTCGTGCCGCGCGGGCCAAAATCGCCACCGGCTGAGCTCGAAGCTGTGGATAACCCGCCCCAAAACGGCTAAAATCCCAGCTGCAGCGAACGCGCCAGCGCGAGCGTGAAATCCAACTCCAATGCGATGTCAATGACCCCCTTCTGGCGCGTCTGTCTGGCTCAGTTCGAAAAGGAACTCCCGCCCCAGCAGTTCACCACGTGGATCAAACCCTTGCGGGCCCGGCTCGAGGGCAATGCACTCACGCTGGTGGCCCCGAACCGGTTCGTGCAGCAATGGATACGCGATCGCTTCCTCGAGAGGATTGAAGAGCTTGCGCGCGAGCACCTGAAACAGCCGCTCGAGGTCCGCCTGGTGCTGGGAGAACGCGAGCATGCGCCGGCCGCGCTGCCACCGGAAGCGCCGGCCGCTACTGCTGGTCCGTCCAAGCCGAGCAGCCGCGAGATCTCCCGCCTCGATTCAAGCTTCACCTTCGACACCTTCGTCACCGGAAAGGCCAACGAGATCGCCCGAGCAGCCGCGATGCAGGTGGCCGAGCGGCCAGGTGCCGCATACAACCCGCTCTTCGTCTACGGCGGCGTGGGCCTGGGCAAGACCCACCTCATCCACGCCATCGGCAACCAGCTGCGAGCACGCGCCCCGGAGTCGAAGATCCGCTATATCCACGCCGAGCAGTACGTCTCCGACGTGGTGAGGGCATATCAGCACAAGGCGTTTGACGATTTCAAGCGTTACTACCACTCGCTCGATCTGCTCCTGATCGATGACATCCAGTTCTTCAGCGGGAAGAACCGCACCCAGGAGGAATTCTTCTACGCCTTTAACGCGCTGATCGAGGCCCATCGCCAGGTCGTCATCACCTGCGACACCTACCCGCGCGAGATATCAGGTATCGAAAATCGCCTCATCTCCCGGTTTGGCTGGGGCCTCACCGTCTCGGTCGAGCCGCCAGAGCTCGAAATGCGCGTGGCCATCCTTCTCAAAAAAGCCGAGGCAGACGGCGTTAGCCTGGACGAAAGCGTGGCCTTCTTCCTCGCCCGCCACATCCAATCCAATGTGCGCGAGCTCGAGGGCGGTCTCAAGCGCGTCCTCGCCTACGCGCGCTTTACCGGGCAGCCGCTCTCCGTCGAGCTCTGCCGCGACGCGCTGCGCGATCTTCTCGCCATCCAGCACCGCCAGATCTCTATCGAGAACATCCAGAAAACCGTGGCGGACTACTACAAGATCAAGGTCTCGGAAATGTACTCGAAACGGCGCTCGCGCAACGTTGCGCGTCCGCGCCAAGTGGCGATGGCGCTCGCCAAGGAGCTCACGCAGATGAGCCTCCCGGACATTGGCGAGGCTTTTGGCGGGCGCGATCACACGACCGTGCTCCACGCCTGTCGCAAGATTGCCCTCCTCAAGTCGACGAACAGCGATCTCACCCGCGACTTTCATTCCTTGCTCAAGGTCCTGAGGACTTGAACATCTCCCTGCAGATTGTGGACAAACAGCCGAACTTTCGCTTGCGGACGAGTTGTCCACAAAACGCGCACACGCCGTCTACCGGGTTTTGCACCGCGTTGATTGATGCTTATTGTCTGCCTGCTCACGGTTTTGTTGGCTATTCACACCCTTTCAGCAGCTCTATTAGTACTACTAGGAAGATGTACATATAACCCATGAAGCTCGTCCAACTCGAACGCGACGCGCTCCTTCGCCCGCTGCAGGCAGTGACCGGCATCGTGGAAAAGCGCCACACGCTGCCCATCCTGTCCAACGTGCTGCTCGAGCGCAAGCAGGGTCGGGTCCATATGGTTGCAACAGATCTGGAAATCCAGGTTGCGACCAGCGCAGAGGTCAGCGCCGCCGGTGGTGAGGACATCAGCTTGACGGTCTCCGCACGAAAGCTGCAGGAGATCCTGCGGGCGCTGCCGGAAGGAAGCGACACGACTCTGGATGCCCAGAACAATCGGCTGCAGGTGCGGGCCGGCAAAAGCCGCTTCAATCTTCAGACGCTGCCGGCTGCCGACTTCCCGGCGCTGGCTGATCCGGGTGCAGCCCAGGGCAAGATTACGCTGCCGCAGAAGGCCTTGCGCGAGCTGCTGCTGCTTGTTCAATACTCGATGGCGCAGCAGGACATCCGCTACTACCTGAATGGCCTGCTCCTCGTGCTCGAAGGCGGAGAAATCAAAGTGGTCGCAACGGACGGTCACCGCTTGAGCTACGCGGCGCGGCCGCTCGGCCAGCAGCACGAGAAGCGCGAGGTCATCCTGCCCAGGAAGGCGGTCGTCGAGCTGGCAAAGCTGCTCGGTGAAAGCGACGAGCCGGTCGTCGTGGAGATTTTCGGAAGCCAGGTGCGTTTCGGATTCGGTAGCGTCGTGCTCAGCAGCAAGGTGATCGACGGAAAATTTCCCGATTACACCCGCGTGATCCCGACCGGGTATCAGAAGCGCTTCACCATCAACCGGGTACAGCTGCTGCAGGCACTGCAGCGCGCCGCGATTCTTTCAAACGAGAAGTTTCGCGGTGTTCGCTGGACAATGACGGCCAATGGGCTGCGCGTCTCGTGCACCAACAACGAGCAGGAGGAGGCCCAGGAAGAGCTGGAGATTGCCTACGCCGGGGAGGCGCTCGACATCGGCTTCAACATCACGTATCTGCTGGATGTGCTCAACAACGTACACGCGGACGAAGTGGAGTGCGCGCTGGGCGATGCCAACAGCAGCATGCTCATCATGGTGCCGAACGACCGCGAGTTCCGGTACGTGGTGATGCCGATGCGCATTTGAGAGGAATTTCTGTGACCGCGCAGCAACCTGTCGTCAAGGAACACAGCACCGCGGACGATTACGATGCCAGCAGCATCAAGGTCCTCAAGGGCCTTGAAGCCGTGCGCAAACGTCCTGGCATGTACATCGGCGATACGGGCGACGGCACGGGCCTCCATCACATGGTGTTCGAGGTGGTCGATAACGCAGTTGACGAAGCTCTGGCGGGATACTGCGACGAGATCACGATCACCATTCATCCCGACAACTCGGTGAGCGTCATCGATAACGGACGGGGTATTCCGACCGAGGTACATCCCGACGACGAGCAGGGACGCTCCAGCGCCGAAGTGGTCATGACGGAGCTGCACGCCGGCGGCAAGTTCGACAACAATTCCTACAAGGTTGCCGGGGGGCTGCACGGTGTCGGGGTATCGGTGGTGAACGCGCTCTCGGAGTGGTTGAGGCTTTCGATACGCCGTGACGGCGTGCTGAACGAGATGGAGTTTCGCCTGGGCGAGCCGGTGGCTCCGCTGAAGACGGTCGGGAAGTCGGAGCGGCGGGGCACGGAAGTCCATTTTCTTCCGAGCGTGCAGATCTTCGGCAAGGTCGAGTTCCATTACGAGATCCTTGCCAAGAGACTGCGGGAGCTCGCGTTCCTTAACAGCGGTGTCAAGATCGTGCTGGTCGACCAGCGCACCGCCAAGGAGGAGACGTTCGCGTTTACGGGCGGGGTAAAAGGTTTCGTCGAATACATCAACCGCAGCAAGCGCGTGCTGCACCCGAACATCTTCTACGCCATGGGGCAGAAGGACGGCCTCGTGGTGGAGATCGCGATGCAATGGAACGACTCGTACCAGGAGTACGTTCAGTGTTTCACCAACAACATTCCCCAGCGCGACGGGGGCACGCACCTCACGGGGCTGCGCGCCGCGATGACGCGCACGCTCAACCAGTACATCGAGGCGAACAAGCTGGCCGAGAAAGCGAAGGTCGAGACGACGGGCGATGACATGAAGGAAGGCCTCACCGCCGTGCTGTCGGTGAAGGTACCCGAGCCGAAGTTCTCCTCGCAGACCAAGGACAAGCTCGTATCGTCGGAAGTGCGGCCGGTCGTGGAGGAGATCGTTGCGCAGAAACTTCACGAGTTCCTGCTGGAAAAGCCGGCGGACGCGCGCGTGATCTGCGCCAAGATCGTCGAGGCGGCGAGGGCGCGCGAGGCGGCGCGCAAGGCACGCGAGCTGACCAGGCGCAAGGGCGTCCTGGACTCATTCGGGCTGTCGGGCAAGCTCGCCGATTGCCAGGAGCGCGACCCGGCCCAGTCGGAGCTCTACATCGTCGAGGGCGACTCCGCCGGCGGCTCCGCGAAGCAGGGGCGTGACCGCAAGTTCCAGGCGATCCTCCCGTTGAAAGGCAAGATCCTCAACGTAGAGAAGGCCCGTCTCGACAAGCTCCTCTCCTCCCAGGAGATCACCACGCTCATCAGCGTGCTGGGAACAGGCATCGGGCAGGAGGAGTACGCTCCGGAGAAGCTTCGCTATCACCGCATCATCATCATGACCGATGCCGATGTCGACGGCTCGCACATCCGGACGCTGCTGCTTACGTTCTTCTACCGGCAGATGCCGGAGTTGATCGAGCGCGGGCACATCTACATCGCGCAGCCGCCGCTCTACAAGGTGAAGCACGGCAAGACGGAGCGTTATCTCAAGGACGAGCACGAACTGAAGCAAATGCTCCTCGACCTGGCGCTCTCCGGGGCCGAGCTTTATACGAAGAGCGGGGCCGAGCCCGTCAAGGGCGAGGCGCTCGAGCATCTGGCGAAGCAATATCTGCTCGCGGAAGCGGTGATTGAGCGGGTGAGCCGCCTCGTCGACGAGGACGTGCTGCACGCGCTGCTCACCAAACCCGTGGCCCTCGATCTGGCCGATGAGAACGCGGCGCGACAGAGCGCAGGCACGCTCAACGCGCTTCTCGCGGGCCGGAACATCCGGGTCGAGCCGCAGGTCGATGAGAAAAACGAGCGCTTCATGCTGGCCGTTACCCGCACGCAGCACGGAATCGTGCGTCATTGCTACATCGACAGCGATTTCGTGCAGAGCGGCGATTATGAGCAGGTGAGGCATACCGCGCAGGTGCTGCACGGCCTGCTGGGCGAGGGTGCGTACGTGAAGCGGGGCGAGAATCAGCGCGCCGTCGACAGCTTCCGCGAGGCGATCGACTGGCTCCTGGGCGAGGTTCAGCGCGGCGTGTCGATCCAGCGCTACAAGGGGCTTGGGGAAATGAACCCGGAGCAGCTGTGGGAGACCACCATGGATCCCGCTACGCGGCGCCTGCTCAAGACGCAGATCGAAGACGCCATTATCGCGGAGGAGATTTTCTCCACGTTGATGGGCGATCAGGTCGAGCCGCGGCGCAATTTCATCGAGGCCAACGCGCTCGGGGCGCGCAACCTCGACATCTAGGCCACTTCCCCTTTCTTTTTCGGCGCGGCTTTAGGCGCGGCCGGTTTGGGGCGCGCGGCGCCCTTCGCCGGGCGGGGGCGCGTGCGGGGCGCTGGGGCCGCATGGGGCGGGGCGGCTCGTGATGGAGCGGGAGCGGCGCCGGCACGCGCGGGGCGGGCCTCGAACTCGAATCCGATCCGCTTCTCGTCATTCTTGACGAGATAGGCTTTGAAGCGGCGGCCCTTCTTCGAGACGAAGCGCGTGAGAAGATCCGTGCGCCCGGTGGCGAGCAGCTTTCGCATCTGCTCGGGCTCGACCGGCTGCTGCAAAATCATCTTGCCTGAGCGGAAATCGCAGGTGCGGTCGGAGCCGACCGCCTTCTCACAGACGTAGACGGCGCCGTGCTCGACGACGCGGGCGCCGCATTTGGGGCACGGCCCGAGTGCGTCCTGGCCGGTGAAATCGGGTGCGGCCTGCTCGTCTTCGGCGCGCGCCTGGCCGAAATCAAACTCGATCCGGAGATCGTCCGTCAGGCGAACGCCGGCCGCAAACGGCCGGCCGATCCGGCTGCGGAAGCCCGTGAGCGGCCCGACGAAGCGCCTCGTGATGAGCTCGGCCACCTCCTCGGGAGCCCACTCGCGCCCCGCGATCACCTTCCACAGCGAGAAGGCGCACGACTGGCACTGGAACTTCCGGTAATTTTCCTGAACGACGCCCCCGCACTTGGGGCAGGGGGCCTCGACGGTGGCGTAGGCTTCGTCGGGAATGTCGCCGTGCCGGATCCGTTCGACGAGATCGCGGGTGACCTGCTCGATGTGATCCATGAATTCCCCGCGGCGCAGCTTGCCGCCTTCCATCAGCTTGAGCTTGTGTTCCCAGTCGCCAGTGAGCTCGGGCGAGGTGATTTCGGTGGCACCGAAATGCGACAGCGCGAAGAGGAGAGAGGAGGCTTTTGGAGTCGGCACCAGTTCCTTGGCGTTGCGGTGCACATAGTCCTCCTGGATCAACCCTTCGATGACGGCGGCGCGCGTTGCCGGAGTGCCAAGGCCCTTTGCTTGCATGGCGGCACGCAGGTCATCGTCCTCGAGGAGCTTGCCGGCGCCTTCCATCGCGGAGAGCAGCGTCGCCTCGGTGTAGCGTGGCGGGGGCTTCGTCTGGTTCAGCAGCGCGTTGACCTCCAGCGTGTCGACAGACTCCCCCGGTTCGACCGGCGGAAGGTTGGCACTTTCCTCCTGCGCGGCGCGCCCGTAGACGGCGAGCCACCCCGGGTTGGTGAGAATTCGCCCGTCGGTGCGGAATTGATGGCTGTCGACGGCGGTGATCCGGGTCGTCTGCAGGTGCTCGGCGGCCGGAAAGAAAACCGCCAGAAAGCGCCGCACCACGAGATCGTAGATCTTCTGCTCCGCCTCGCTCAGGAGCCTGGGCAGCTGCAGCGTCGGGATGATCGCAAAGTGATCACTCACTTTGGTGTTGTCAAAGATCCGCTTATTGGGGCGGATCCAGCTCTTTTTCAGTATGTTGGTCGCGTACGGCGCGTACTCCTTGGCGCCCTTCAACAGTTCGACCGCCTGGCGGACCGTTCCAACGTAGTCTTCGGGCAGCGCGCGCGAATCGGTGCGCGGATAGGTCAGAACCTTGTGGCGCTCGTAGAGCGCCTGCGCGAGCCCGAGCGTCGCCCGGGCGGAGAAGCCGAACCGGCTGTTGGCTTCGCGCTGGAGGCTGGTGAGGTCAAACAGCAGCGGCGAGAGCTGTGTCGAAGGTTTGGTCTCTTCCGAGACGCGACCGCGCTTGCCGCGGCACGCCGAGGTGATCGCTTCGGCCTGCGCGAGCGTCCAGATTCGCTCCGGCCGGCGCTCGGTATCGTCGTCTTTCTTGAAATCCGGGTCGAACCAACGGCCCGAGTACTCGCCGGCGTGGCCGGCGAAGCGCGCGTGGACTTCCCAGTAGTCGCGCGGACGGAAGGCGCGAATGCGCTCCTCCCGCTCGACCAGGATCGCAAGTGTCGGGGTCTGGACGCGTCCGACAGTGGTCTTGTAGAAGCCGCCTTCGCTCAGGCGATTATTGAACGCGGTCATCGCGCGCGTGCCGTTGATGCCGACGAGCCAATCGGCCTCCGAGCGCGAACGCGCGGCGTCGGCCAGGGACAGCAGCTCCTTGTCCCTGCGCAGACCCGCAAACCCGTCCCGGATGGCGGCAGGCGTCATGGACTGGAGCCACAGTCGCTCGATCGGCTTCGGGGTCTTCGAGTACTGAACGATGTAGCGAAAGATGAGCTCACCTTCGCGCCCGGCATCGCAAGCGTTGATGATGCCGGTCACGTCCTTGCGCTTGATGAGACGCAGGAGGAGATTCAGGCGCGAGCCGGCTCTTTCATCAATCGGTTCGAGCTCGAATTTGGGCGGAATGACCGGCAGGTGCTTGAAGGTCCACCGGCCCGAGCGCGGGTCATGCTCCTCAGGCGCGCGCAACTCCAGAAGATGACCGACGGCGGAGCACAACACGTGCTCCTTGCTCTCGAAATGGTCGCCATGCCGCGTGAACCCGCCCAGCGCGCGCGCGATGTCCGCGGCGACAGACGGCTTCTCGGCGATGATCAGACGTTTTCCCATGCGCAATGCGCGGCAGATCACCGCCGCAAAAAGAGCGCCAGATGATAAGAACAAAAATTTGCCGGCGCAAGCGCGCCAGCGGCTTTGCGCGCAAAAACATGACCTAAATCACGGCATGCAAACTGATTTGGCTCATCGATGCACGCGCTGGATCAAGCCGCCGGGGAGGAGAGCAACATCGCCATCAAGCTCGAGCTGCGTCAACAGAGCCAGGAGCTCCGCGGCGGTCAGGCCGCTGCGGGCGGCAAGCGTATCGCTGTCGCAGGGATCCCCGCCGAGCGCGTCGAGCACGCGGCGCGCGCGCGGATCGCGCGGGGCTTCCTGCCCTTGGCGCGGGCGCGCGTCCGGCGCGCGCGTGGGCCAGCGCAGCTCCTCGAGAACGTCCTGCGCGCTTTCGACAAGTTTCGCTCCCTGCTTGATGAGAGCGTGGCAGCCCTTCGCGAGCGGGGAGTGGATCGATCCGGGAATGGCGAATACTTCCCGCCCCTGCTCATTGGCAAGCCGCGCGGTGATGAGCGAGCCGCTGGCGGCGGCGGCCTCGATGACGAGACAGCCGAGGCAGAGCCCGCTGAGCACGCGATTGCGGCGAGGAAAGTTGGCCGCCAGAGCCCGCGTGCCGAGCGCGAACTCGGACACCAGCGTACCGCGTTCGGCAAGCTCGTGGGCAAGAGCGCGGTTGCGGGCGGGGTACACGATGTCGGCGCCGGTGCCCAGGACAGCGATGGAGCTCGCCGCGCCGGCGAGCGCGCCGCGATGGGCCGCCGCGTCAATGCCGATCGCGAGCCCGCTGACGACGGTCAGACCCGCCTCGCTCAACGAGCGGGCAAACGCTTCGGCATTCGCCTGCCCCTGCGCCGTTGCGTTTCGGCTGCCCACGATGGCCAGAGCGGGGCGGCGCAGCAGATCGGGGTTGCCCTTTACGTAGAGGAGCGGCGGCGGGTCGGGGGTTTGCAGGAGCTGGGGTGGATACTGCGGATCGGCGAGGGTGAGGACGCAGTTTGCCGGATCCTCGAGCCACTTCTCCACCGCGGCAATGGCCTCGGCCGCGACGCCGCGCTTGAGCTCGGCCGCGAAGGCTTTGGGTACGTGTTGCGAGAGGGCGCCGGTGGGTGCAGCCAGGACCGCTTGAGGCCCGCCGAATGCGCTCAAGAGCCGGCGCACCCGGTCGTGATGGAAGCCCGAGGTCAATGTCAGCCTGAGCCACGCGGCGAGCTCGTCATCGAGCGGCATGTCAGGCAGCGATCCGCGCCGCGGCCCGGGACGGGCGCGGACGCGGCTCGAACGTCGTCAAGTTCTCAGGGATTGACCGCGGCGTCGTACAGGGCGACCGGCCGCGAAGCCTCCATGACGAGGGCGAAGGAAGCCCGATCGAAGGTTCTGAAGACCATGAGCAGCCCGTAGCGCTCATCGGGCAGCTTGCGTATCAGTGCCTCGTCTATGGGTTCGACGGTTCCGTAGAGCGGGCCATCCCGCGGGTTGAGGTCCGGATTGTAATAGGTGCGCGGCGAGTCGCTGCCGCTGAGGCCCTGCCGGCCGTAAAGAGCCGACGTGCGCAAGCCGTAGCGGCCGGTGCGCTTGGCGATCTGCGAGCTCGTGTAAATCGCCAGCACATGTCCAACCTCAAGGCCGTCGCTGCTGCCCTTTGACAGCGCCACGATTCCAAGCGGGCCGGTCTCGCCCAGGTTGCCGTAGGCCGAGATGATGTACGCTCGCACCGGCTTCTGCGGGGCGCGCGGCACATACGCGAAAACCGGTTGCTCCTTCGATGCCGGTAGCAGGCGGTCGCCACGGTTGATTTCGCGCGTGGACGAGGTGACGTGAAGCGTGCTCAGGTCGCCGAACCGTGTAACGTTTGCCTCGCCGAGATAGAACACCTCGTAGCCGAGTATTTCATTGCTTTCCGGATCGACGAGCGGATCACCGCGCCGGAAGATCTGCCACACCTCGCCCGCCTCTTTCGTGATTCCCTCTGCGTAGGCTTTGTCTCCCATGCCGATCGCGATCCGGTCTTCCTGGGTCGCGATGATGGTCGGAGCGGAATCGAGCTCGTCGCGGCCCACGATAAGCGGCTTGGACAGGAAGCCCGCGATGTCGGAAGGCTTGATCGTGGGGATTGCCTTGGGCGGCAGCCCCTCGACGCGTACTCGCGGCGATACGGAAACGCTCGCAAGATGAGGCGGAACGCCGGCGGGCCCGGGCGCGCCAGCGGCGCCGGGAGCGGCCGCGGTGGCGTCGCGTCCTTCGATCGACAGTCGACCCGCCGCGCGATCGAGCACGATGACGTCGCCGGGAAAAATAAGGTGAGGGTTACGGATCTGCTCCTGGTTGAGGCGCCACACTTCCGGCCAGCGCCAGGCGTCACTCAGGAAGCGCCCCGAGATTCCCCAGAGAGTGTCCCCGGGCACCACCGTGTAGCGGTCCGGCGCATCCGCGCGGATGGCGTCGGCTTCGGCGGCGACTGCCATCCCGAGCGGGGACAGCAGTAACATCAGGGATATAATTGCTTTCTTCATGGAGCGCCCCCACATTTGATAGACACAGGCGCAGCCTCGAGAGATCGAGGCTGCGCCCGAGAGATTGGTTTAAATTCTGCATCTAGCTGTTTAAATTCGCAAGCTTTTCCATGGCACTTTTGCACATTTTGCGCTATCCGGATGAGCGGCTTCATACAGTCGCCTCGAGGGTCGACCGCGTCGACGACGAGATTCGTCAGCTAATCAAGGACATGGCTGAAACAATGTATGCCGCCCCGGGCGTTGGGCTGGCTGCGACACAAGTCGATGTTCACAAGCGCGTGATCGTGATCGATGTGTCGGAGACGCGCGACCAGCTCAAGGTGTTTGTCAATCCGGAAATTTTGGCCTCAAGCGGGGAGTCGGAGTTCGAGGAGGGTTGCCTCTCCGTGCCTGGAATCTTCGAAAAAATCCGCCGCGCGGAGCGCATCACCGTGCGCGCGATGGACGCCGGCGGCGAGACGTTCGAGCTGGAGGCGGACGGACTGCTTGCGGTCTGCATCCAGCACGAGATGGACCACCTCGAGGGCAAGGTCTTCCTGGATTATCTCTCGCGCCTCAAGCAGCAACGCATCCTGAAGAGGCTGAAGAAGCAAGACATGCAGACGCCGGCGCCGCACGGTGCGCGCCACGCCGTTCTTTGAGGCCCCGCCCTCAACGCCCGGCCCCGGCTGCCGCCCGACTGGCCAAGGGTCAAGCGCCGTTGCCCTGCCCTCCACCTGCCTGGCGCCGCCGCTCGCATGAAGATTGTTTTTGCCGGGACCCCTGAATTCGCCGCGACTGCGCTGAGGGCGTTGCTCGATAGCGGTCACGAGGTGCCGCTCGTGCTCACTCAGCCGGACCGACCTGCCGGACGCGGGCTCAAGCCGCAGGCCTCCGCGGTGAAGCAGCTCGCCGAAGGCCGTGGCCTGAGGCTCCTGCAGCCGGCGAACCTGAAAGGAATCGAGGTGGTGCGCGCGGTTGCGGCCGCCTCGCCCGAGGCGGTCGTCGTGGCTGCCTATGGACTCATCCTGCCGGCGCCGTTGCTGAGTCTTCCACCGCTCGGCTGCCTCAATATTCACGCCTCGTTGCTTCCGCGCTGGCGCGGCGCGGCCCCGATCCAGAGAGCGCTGCTCGCCGGGGATGCCTCGACCGGCGTCACGATCATGCAAATGGATGAGGGGCTCGATACCGGGCCGATCCTGCTGCAGGAGAGCCTGCCGATCGGCGCGCGGGATACGGCCGGCGTGCTGCACGACAAGCTCGCCCGACTTGGTGCGCGCCTGATTGTTCGCGCGTTAATTGAGCGCCCTGCCCCGCAGCTGCAGGACTCGTCGCGCGCCACCTGCGCGCCTCGCGTCGCAAAGGGCGAAGCGGAGATCGACTGGCGACGCCCGGCGCTCGAGATCGAGCGCCAGGTGCGCGCATTCAATCCGTCTCCGGGCGCATACACGCGCCTGGGAGCGGAGGCATTGAAGATCTGGGAGGCCGGCGTCGAGCCGCTGCTTTCGAGCGCGCCGGGCACTGTTTGCGCGACGGGCGCCGATGGCATCGTGATCGGCTGCGGAGCGGGCGCACTGCGGATCACGCAGCTGCAACGCGCCGGGGGACGGCGCCTGGCAGCGGGGGCGTTTCTCGCCGGCTTCAAGCTCGAACCGGGCGTGCGTCTGGGAGCCGGCGGTGCTTGAGGTCCAGCGGCTCGCGGCCGGCGTGGTCGCAGGGGTGCTGGGCGGGCGCAGCCTGGACGCGGAACTGGCGAGCGCGTGGCGGCGTCGCCCGCACAACACCGCGGGCGAGCGCGGGGCCATTCAGGATCTCGCCTACGGGACGCTGCGCTTTCTCGGCTGGCTCGAGGCGATTCTCGACGCGCTGCTCAAAAAGCCGGTCCCCGACGCGCGGCTGCGCGCCCTGTTGCTGGTCGGTCTATATCAGCTCGAGCACACGCGCGCTGCGCCTCATGCGGTGGTGGACCACGCCGTGCGGACCTGCGAGGCATTGGGCCTCGTCTCCGCGAAGGGGCTCACCAACGCGGTGCTGAGGAACTTTCTGCGCGAACGCACGGCGCTGGGAGCCCATGCCCGCCGCTCGGAGGTAGCGCGCTATTCCCATCCGCAGTGGTGGATCGACAAGCTCCGGGCGCAATACCCGTCGCACTACGCCGCGGCGCTCGATGCGGACAACCTGCACCCGCCCCTGGCCCTGCGCGTGAACCGGCGGCGCGTCGCAACCGCCGATTACATCGCGCTGCTCACGGAACACGACATTCGCGCGGAGGGCGCGGGAGACGCTGCGGTCATTCTCGCCTCGCCGCTTCCCGCACACCGGATACCCGGGCTTGGCGAGGGGCTCGTCTCGGTCCAGGATGCGGCGGCGCAGCTCGCAGCGCCGCTGCTCGAGCTTCGCGACGGACAGCGCGTCCTGGACGCTTGCGCGGCGCCCGGCGGCAAGGCGACGCACATTCTCGAGCTGGCCAACGTCGAGCTTTTTGCGCTGGATAACGACGAGCTGCGCCTCGAGCGCTTGCGCGCAAACCTTGCGCGCCTGGGTCTTGCAGCGAACGTGCGCTGCGCCGATGCGGCCGAGCCTGGATCCTGGTGGGACGGCAAGCCCTTCGAGCGCATCCTCGTCGATGTGCCGTGCAGCGCGTCGGGTGTCGCGCGCCGTCATCCCGATATCAAATGGCTGCGCCGCGCATTCGACATCGAGCAGTTCGGAGAGCGCCAGTCGCGCATGCTGGACGCGCTGTGGCAGGTGCTTGGCAGAGGTGGTAAATTGCTGTACGCGACCTGCTCCGTGTTCCGGGAGGAGAATGGCGAACAGGTTTCGCGATTTGTAGAGCGCCACCCGGACGCGACGCGCGCAAACTTGCCTGCACTCGATAACGACCCCGGCTTACCCGCAGGCCAACTGCTTCAGAACCCGCGGCATGATGGTTTTTTCTATGCGCTGGTGCAGAAAGCGTAAATGGCTTTCTGCCCTCGCCGCATTATGGCTTGCGCTGGCGGCGGCCGGTTCGGCGGATGCCGACGGGATCGAAGTACGGAAAGCTACCCTGGCTGCCGCGGAGAACGGTTACTATCTCGAGGCGGAATTCAACATCACGCTGACCCATACGCTCGAGGAGGCGTTGAGCAAGGGCGTTCCCCTCTATTTCCTTCTCGAGTTCGAGGTGATCCGGCAGCGCTGGTACTGGTTCAACGATACGGTCGCCAATGGACAGTATCAGTATCGCGTGTCCTTCAATTCGCTCACGCGGCAGTACCGCGTCGGCGTCGGCACGCTCTATGAGAATTTCACGACCCTCCGCGAGGCGCTCGCCTTTCTCAGCAAGGTGCGCGTGGGTGACGTCGTGCCCCGTGACGCCCTGAGCAAAGACACGAGCTACACGGCCGGCGTTCGCATGCGGCTCGACGGCACGCAGTTGCCCCGGCCATTCCAGGTGAGCGCGGTGGGCTCGCGCGAGTGGAGCGTCGGTTCCGAATGGTTCCGCTGGACGCTGGCGCCATGATGGCTGCAGCACCACGGCTTCGCCCCGCGCTGGTGAGCGCTGCAGTGCGCTATCTGCTGATCCTGTGCGTAGGACTCGGCGCGATCGCGCTGTTTCTCCTCGCCACGGCCAGCAACGACCCGGCCCTCTTCGCCGAGTTCTATCCCTTGTTGCTGGTGCTCAACGGGGGCGTAGCGCTCATGTTGACGGCCCTGGTCGTCTATCAGCTCATCAGGTTGCGGGACAAGCTGAAGGCCCGTGTTTTTGGCGCCCGACTGACGCTGCGGCTGGTGCTGCTCTTCGCTCTCATGGCGGTGCTGCCGGGGGCGCTGATCTACGGCATGTCCGTGCAGTTTCTCGGGCGCTCGATCGAGTCCTGGTTCCAGGTGCCCGTGGACAAGGCGCTGGAGGGAGGCATCAACCTCGGGCGCGGCATGCTCGACATGATGCTGCGCGATCTCGACGCAAAGGCCGAGAACATGGCGCTCGCGCTCTCCTCGCGGCCGCCGGCCGAGCACCTCGCGCTGCTCAACGGCCTGCGCGAGCAGGCCTCGGTGCAGGAAGTCACGCTGTTCAACGATCGCGGCAACGTGCTCGCATTCGCCGGCAACGAGCGGGTGGGACTCATGCCCCAGCTGCCCGGCGCCGCGGCGCTGCGGGAGCTGCGTGCGCGGCGCAGCTACAGCGCGGTCGAGTCGATCCCGGACAAGGGACTGTACCTGCGCGTTCTGGTGCCGATTTCCGTGCTGAGCCTGGCGGATGAGCTGCGCGTGCTGCAGCTCCTTCAGCCGGTGCCGAGACAGCTCGCGCGCGATGCGGAGGTGCTGCAGTCGGGTTACCGCGAGTACCAGGAGCTGGCGCTGTCGCGGCGCGGGCTGAAGCGCCTCTACGGACTGACGCTCACGCTTACGCTGCTGCTGGCGCTGCTCTCCGCCGTGGCGCTCGGGTTCCTGCTCTCCGATCGGCTTTCAGCGCCGCTCAGCGTGCTGGTCGAGGGCACGCGCGCCGTCGCGCAGGGCGACTACAGTCAGCGCGCCGCCGTGGCCTCGAGCGACGAGCTCGGCGTGCTCACGCAGTCGTTCAACAGCATGACGCTGCAGCTGGCGGATGCACGGGCGATGGCAGAGCGCCATCAGGCCGAGCTTGTGCAGGCGAAGGCCTATCTGGAGAGCATCGTCGCCAATCTCTCCGCAGGCGTGCTGGCGTTTGATGAGGCGCGGGAACTGCGCGCGGCCAACCGCAGCGCCAGTACCATCCTGGGCATCGATTTTGCGCCGCTCATGGGCGCTACGCCGGAGCGCTGGCCCGCCATCGCGCCGGGCGTGTCGGAACTGGCGCGCGAGATTTCCGCCGGTTTCGAACGCGCGGGCGAACGCGAATGGGAGCAGCAGGTCGAGCGCCGCTGGCGCAGCGCGAGCCAGCTCCTGCTTCTGCGCGGCACCCAGCTGCCGCAGGGCACCGAGCGCGGCTACGTCGTCGTGTTCGACGACATCACGCACCTTGCGGAGGCGCAGCGCGCCGCCGCGTGGGCCGAGGTTGCCCGGCGCCTCGCGCACGAGATCCGCAATCCCCTGACGCCCATCCAGCTCTCGGCGGAGCGCTTGCAGGTGAAGCTCGAAGGCAAGCTCGCCGGCGGCGATGCCGATGTCCTGGCACGCTCGACGAGGACGATCGTCAACCAGGTCGTTTCCCTGAAGAACATGGTCGATGCGTTCAGCCAGTACGCGCGGAGCCCCGAGGCCGTGCTGCGGGAGCTCGACATCAACGCGCTCACGCAGGAGGTGCTCATACTCTACGAGGCCTCGCTCGGCCGCGCCGTGCGCCTGGAGTTGATGGCGGGGCTGCCGCCGGTTCTGGGAGATGCCGCCCAGCTGCGCCAGGTGATCCATAATCTTCTGCAGAACGCGCAGGACGCGCTGGTCGGCACCGCGCAACCGCAGCTGGTGGTAGCGAGCAGCGTCGTTGACCGCGCCGTTCAGCTCACCTTTACCGATAACGGCTGCGGTTTTCCCGAGGAACTGATCCAGAGAGCGTTCGAGCCCTACGTTACAACCAAGCCGAAAGGCACCGGGCTCGGACTGGTGATCGTGAAGAAGATCGTGGAAGAGCATGGGGGCGCCGCGAGCATCGCGAACGTGACGCCGCGCGGGGCGCGGGTTACAGTTCGCCTGCCCGCCGCGGTGACGCAGGACCCGGCGCGGCGCGCCAGCGCCCAGGCCAGGGTGTAAACTACGCACGCGCACGCTATGCAGCAGATTCTGGTCATAGACGACGAAATCGGCATCCGCGAGCTGCTGTCCGAGATCCTCAGCGATGAGGGATATCAGGTGCGGCTGGCGGAGAACGCGAGCGAGGCGCGCTCGCAGCGCACGCGGGCGCGGCCGGATCTTGTCTTGCTCGACATCTGGATGCCCGACACGGACGGCATCACCTTGCTGCGCGAGTGGGCGAGTGCCGGCCTCCTCACGATGCCGGTGATCATGATGTCGGGTCACGGGACGATCGATACCGCGGTCGAGGCCACGCGAATCGGCGCGTATGATTTTCTCGAGAAGCCGATCGCGCTTCAGAAGCTGCTCGCCACGGTCGGGCGCGCGCTGAAGCACGGCGGCGAGCGTTCACGTCCCGATCTCTCGCTCGCGAGCCTGGGCCGGGGCGCGCTGATCGCCGAGGTCAAGCAGCGCCTGGAGCGGGTCGCAAATCTCCGCACACCCCTGCTCCTCACCGGTGAGCCCGGCTGCGGCATCGAGCTCGCCGCGCGCTTTCTGCACCAGCGCAACACCCCGTGGGTCGCGCCGGACAACAACGGGTCGCTGGCCGAGACCCCGCTCGAGCTCCTGGCACAGGCGCGCGAGGGCGTCTTGTTCATGCACGACATTGCGAATCTTTCGCGCGTGGAGCAGAAGGGGCTCTTCCTGGCCGTCACGAAGCTCGAACGTTACAACGTGCGGATCATTTGCGGCGCATCCCGCGATCTCGCCGAGCTGGTCGCCGGTGGCGCTTTCGACACGCGGCTCTTCGGCGCGCTCGCCGCGACCTCGATCCGCGTGCCGAGCCTGCGCGAGCATCGCGAGGACGTGCCCGAGCTCGCAAGCCTCATGCTGTCGCGAATGGTGGAAGCGAAGGAGACGCCGCCACGGCAGTTTTCGACCGGAGCGCTGAACGCGCTTCGCAATTTCGACTGGCCGGGCAATCTCACGCAGCTCGAAAGCGTCGTACGAACGCTGGCGATGACGGCCGCGGGCGAGCAGATCTCGCTCGACGAAGTGAGCCAGGGGCTGCCGCAGACGCCAATCGTGACGAACATGGCGCACGACGTGCCCTTCGACCTGCCCTTGCGCGACGCGCGCGACGCCTTCGAGCGCGTCTACTTCGAATATCACATCGCGCGCGAGGGTGGCAATATCAGCCGCGTTGCCGACAGCGTCGGGCTGGAGCGCACCCACCTCTACCGCAAGCTGAAGCAGCTGGGCATTCGCCTCGCAAGGAAGAACGGCGAAGCGCCGTAGGAGCGCGCCCTCGCATTTCAGGTTGCAAGCCGCGCGCAGGGCTGACGCCCGGCGGGCCGGGCGGTGCGGATGAGCGCGGCGGTTTATAATTGGCGCACCTCCGCTGCATCCCCTCGCAAGGACTGGACAAGATGAGCTCCCGTGCCGAACTGGCCAACGCGATTCGCGCGTTGGCGATGGACGCCGTGCAGCAGGCCAAATCCGGGCATCCCGGCATGCCGATGGGCATGGCAGAGATCGCCGAAGTGCTGTGGAACGACAACCTGCGCTTCAACCCCGCCGATCCGGCGTGGCCGAACCGCGACCGCTTCGTGCTTTCGAACGGGCACGGCTCGATGCTGCTCTACTCGGTGCTGCATCTCACCGGCTACGACCTGCCGCTCGCGGAGCTCAAGCGCTTCCGGCAGCTCCATTCGAAAACGCCGGGTCACCCGGAAATCAACTGCGCTCCGGGAGTCGAGACGACGACCGGCCCGCTCGGCCAGGGCATCAGCAACGCGGTGGGGATGGCGATCGCGGAGCGGCTGCTCGCAGCCGAATTCAACCGGCCGGGCTTCGAGATTGTCGATCATCACACTTACTCGTTCCTGGGCGACGGTTGTCTCATGGAAGGCGTGTCGCACGAATCGTGCTCGCTTGCGGGCACGCTCGGACTGGGCAAGCTCATCGCCATTTACGACGACAACGGAATCTCCATCGACTCGGGAAAAGGCAGCATCCGGCAGTGGTACACGGACGACGTGAAGCGCCGCTTCGAGTCGTACGGCTGGCAGGTGATCGCGAATGTCGATGGCCATGACATCGAGGCCGTGAAGCGCGCGATCCGGAAGGCGCGGCGCGAGCGCTCGCGCCCGACGCTGATCTGCGCGAAGACGATCATTGCCAGGGGCGCGCCGACGAAAGCCAACACCGGCGCGGCTCACGGCGAGCCGCTCGGCGAAAAGGAGGTTGCGGCGACGCGCGAGGCGCTCGGCTGGCGCTATCCACCGTTCGAGGTGCCCGAATCGGCCTACGAAGGCTGGGATGCGCGGAAGCGCGGAGCATCGGCCGAACGGCGCTGGAAGCGCCTGTTCGCGAGCTACGAGGAGAAATATCCGGCCGAGGCAGCCGAATTCCGGCGTCGCACGGGCGGCGAGCTGCCGGGCGATTTCTCCGCGCGGGTCGCCGCGCTGGTAAGGGAAACCGACGCAAAGGCCGAGACAATCGCCACGCGCAAGGCCTCGCAGAACACGCTCGAGGCCCTCGCGCAGATCCTGCCCGAGCTCGTGGGCGGGTCGGCCGATTTGACGGTGTCCAACCTGACCATGGTCGGTGCGTCGAAGGTGGTGGGCCGCGAGGGCGGCGGCAACTATATCTTCTACGGCGTGCGCGAGTTCGGCATGTGCACCATGATGAACGGAATCGCTTTGCACGGCGGCCTGATTCCCTACGGCGGCACCTTCCTCGTGTTCTCGGACTACGCGCGCAACGCGCTGCGCCTGGCGGCATTGATGGGGGTGCGCGTGATCTATGTCTTCACGCATGATTCGATCGGGCTCGGCGAGGACGGGCCGACGCACCAGCCGGTGGAGCACGCGTCGGCATTGAGGCTCATTCCCAACATGCACGTGTGGCGCCCGTGCGATCCCGTGGAGACGGTGGTGGCGTGGGCGGCTGCGATCGAGCGCAAGCGCGGACCGACAAGCCTTCTCTTCACGCGTCAGAGCACGCCGTTCGTCAGGCGCACGCCCGAGCAGCTCGGGCTTGTGCAACGCGGGGGCTACATCCTGGCGGAAGCGGCGGGAGGGACGCCGCGCTGCGTGATTATCGCAACCGGCTCGGAGGTGGCGCTCGCGCTGCAGGCGCGCGAGCAGCTTGCGGCAGAGGGTGTCGGGGTGCGTGTCGTGTCCATGCCTTCGACCCACGTGTTCGACGCGCAGGATGAAGGCTATCGCGCGAGCGTTCTGCCGCGCGGCGTGCCGCGCGTCGCGGTCGAAGCCGGCGTGACCGACTACTGGCGCAAGTACGTCGGTCTCGAGGGCGCCGTTGTCGGCCTCGACCGCTTCGGCGAGTCGGCCCCGGCCGGGGAGCTTTTCAAGTACTTCGGCTTCACACCGGAAAACGTCGTGAAAGCCGCGAAGAGCGTCATCGCAAGGTAGAATCGTAATTCGCGAATCGGGAGAATGTCATGACCATCAAAGTGGCAATCAACGGCTATGGTCGAATCGGCCGCAACATCCTGCGGGCCCACTACGAGGGGGGCAAGAAGCACGCCGTCGAGATCGTGGCGGTGAACGATCTGGGCGACGCGAAGATCAACGCCCACCTCACCAAGTACGACACCGCCCACGGCCGTTTTCCGGGCACGGTCGAAGTCGATGGCGACCACCTGGTCGTCAACGGCGACCGGATCCGGGTCTGCGCGCAGCGCGATCCGGCGCAGCTGCCCTGGAAGGAGCTGGGCGTGGAGGTCGTGCTCGAGTGCACCGGGCTTTTCACCAGCAAGGCAAAGGCCTCCGCCCACATCACGGCGGGCGCAAAGCGCGTCATCATATCCGCGCCGGGCGAAAAGGACGTGGATGCGACGGTGGTCTTCGGTGTCAATCACCACACGCTCAAGCCCTCGCACACGGTGATCTCGAACGCATCCTGCACGACCAATTGCCTCGCGCCGCTCGTCAAGGCGCTCGATGACCGGATTGGCGTCGTCTCCGGTCTCATGACGACAGTGCATTCCTACACCAACGACCAGGTGCTGACCGACGTCTACCACAAGGACCTGCGCCGCGCGCGCGCGGCGACCATGTCGATGATCCCGACCAAAACCGGCGCCGCCGCCGCGGTCGGGCTCGTGCTGCCGCACTTGAACGGCAAGCTCGACGGCTTCGCGATCCGGGTGCCGACCATCAACGTCTCCATCGTGGATCTCGCGTTCGTCGCGAAGCGGGCGACTACCGTGGAAGAGGTGAACAAGGCGGCAAAGGACGCCTCGGAGAAGGAGCTGAAAGGCATACTCGAGTACACCAACGGTGAGCTGGTGTCCGTGGACTTCAATCACAACGCCTCGTCGTCGATCTTCGATGCGACCCTCACCAAGGTGGCCGAGGGGACGCTGGTGAAGGTCTGTTCGTGGTATGACAACGAGTGGGGATTCAGCAACCGCATGCTCGATACCACGGTGGCCTTTGTTAAGGCCGCGGCGGAGGGGCAGGCGGGTGCGAAACGAGTTGCGGCGTAGGCTAACATGAGCGCAGCGAATGTTAAGCCGCGCAGCGGCGGCCGGAGCCACAAGACTTGTTTCAGCAACCGCATGCTCGATACCACGGTGGCCTTTGTTAAGGCCGCGAGTGAACCGAGCCAGAGGAAGGTCGCCGCCTGACGGACATCATGCCGGGAGCGCTCAGCGGTGCTCCGCTGTCGCACCGGAGCGACGGACGCCCGGGGTTCAGGTAGTCGCGCGCTGAGCCGCCATGCAGGTGCTCAAGCTGATGGATGTCGACCTGCGCGGCAAGCGCGTCTTCATCCGTGTCGATTTCAATGTGCCGCTGAAGGACGGCGCCGTCGCCGACGACACGCGAATCCGCGCCGCGCTGCCGGGGATCAGGCACGCCCTCGCCCAGGGCGCGCGGGTCATGTTGACCTCGCACCTTGGACGGCCGAAGGAAGGTGATTTCACTGAAGCGGACTCGCTCGCGCCGGTGGCGAAGCACCTCTCCGCGCTGCTCGGCCAGGAAGTCCCCCTCAAGCGCGACTGGGTCGACGCAGGCGAGGTCGCCCCGGGGCCCGGCGAGGTCGTGCTCCTGGAGAACTGCCGCTTCAACAAGGGCGAGAAAAAGAACGACGACACGCTTGCGCGCAAAATGGCGGCGCTATGCGATGTCTACGTGAACGACGCCTTCGGCACGGCCCACCGCGCCGAGGCCACCACGCATGGGATCGCGAAACACGCAAAGATCGCCTGCGCCGGACCGCTCATGGCGGCCGAGATCGATGCGCTGTCGAAGGCGCTGGAAAAACCGGCACGCCCGCTGGTGGCAATTGTCGGGGGCGCGAAGGTCTCGACCAAGCTCACCATCCTGGCGGCGCTTGCCGAGAAAGTCGATCAGCTGATCGTCGGCGGCGGAATCGCGAATACGTTCCTGCTGGCCGCCGGTGGGAAGATCGGAAAGTCGCTCGCGGAGCCGGAGCTTGTGGACGAGGCGAGGAAGATCATGGAGATCCTCAGGGCCAAGGGCGGCGCGGTGCCGCTGCCGGGCGACGTCGTGTGCGCGAAGGAGCTCTCCGCCGCCGCGCGCGCCGAGGCCAGGAAAAGCGAAGAGGTCAGCGACGACGACATGATCCTGGACGTGGGACCGCACACCGCGCAAACGCTCGCGGGTCTGCTCGAGAAAGCCGGCACGATCGTGTGGAACGGCCCGATCGGCGTCTTCGAGTTCGACCAGTTCGGAGCGGGGACGCGGACGATCGCGGAAGCCATCGCCCGCTCAAAGGCGTTCTCCATCGCCGGAGGCGGGGATACTCTCGCGGCGATCGCAAAGTACGGGGTAACCGACAAGATTTCCTACATTTCCACAGGGGGCGGCGCGTTTCTCGAGTTCCTCGAAGGCAAGACCCTCCCCGCGATCGAAATTCTCGAGCGCCGCGCTGGTTCATGATCTGTGCGATGGCCCGAGCATGGATGCCCCAGCGGCTCTAGTGGGTCAGCGGAAGCGTTGCGGGCCGAATCCATCCGAAGGTTGGCTGCAGCACATGCTTGCGATGGTAACGAACGGTTGCTACGCTAGCTCCGGGAGCCGATACGCGCAGGTCATCCGGTTGCCTGGCGATGCCAGGAAGGAGGGGCAAATGAAGCTCACCGCAGTCATCGCGGCGTTGTTACTTTCGTGGCTGGTGTCACCGCCGGCGAGTCCTCAGGTTCCGTTTCCTACCCGCACCGTCACCATCGTGAATCCGAACGCGCCGGGCGGCACGTCGGATATCATAGGACGCGGGATGATCGAGCCGCTGCAGCGCGCCCTCAAGCAGCAGGTGATCATGATCAATCGCGTGGGTGCTGGCGGCGCAGTAGGCGGCGCGTTCGTCGCCAAGGCGCCAGCTGACGGTTACCACGTTCTGCTCAACACGGTTACGCATGTGTTGATCCCGATCACGGAGAAAGCGCTTGGACGGCCCACCCCGTACTCTCCCGGCGACTTCATCCTGCTCGCGCGGATCACGTCGGATCCACTGCTGTTCGTCGTGCATCCAAGCCTGCCCGTCAAGTCGGTGAAGGAGTTCGTTGCGCTGGCCAAGGCGAAGCCCGGCGAGCTGACGTTCTCCTCGCCGGGGCTCTATAGCACGGGGCACGTCAGCATGGCGATGTTGATGCGTGCGGCGAAGCTCAACCTGCTGCACGTCCCGTTCAATGGCGCGGGACCGGCCATGGTCGCCGTGCTCGGCGGCCATGTGTTCATGATGCATGTCCCGGTTGGGGTAGGAAGCCCGCATGTAGGCGCCGGTCGCGTGCGACTCATCGCGCAGACCGGCCCCGAGAGGGGACCCGCGTTTCCCAAGACCCCGACGCTGAAGGAAGCGGGCTACGACGCCAGCTTTGTGCTGTGGGCCGGCTACTTCGCGCACGTCAAGACACCGCCCGCTGCTGTCAAAGCGTGGCGGGGGGCGTTGCACGCGAGTGCTCGCGACCCCAGGTTCAGGGCGGCGATGGCCAAGATCAACGTCACCCTCGACTATTTGGATGGTGACGCTCTTCAGACCTGGTACGACGCCGAGTTGAAGCGTCTCGAAGGCGAGATGCGGGAAATCGCCAAGGTTGCCGGCGCAACCTAAGCGCCGGACAAGCCGAGATGTCCGACCGGGTGAGGGTGATTTGCCTCGACATCCGGCGCGACCAATCCCGGACGCGGTGCTGCGGCCGCCGGGATTGAGTTTGTAGTTTCGCCCGACTACACTCGGCCCGTCATGCAGCGCCGTACCAAGATCGTCGCGACCCTGGGGCCCGCCTCGAGCGACAAGAAGACGCTTTCGCGCATGATTGACGCCGGGCTGGATGTCGTGCGCATCAACTTCTCGCACGGCGCGCCGGCCGAGCATCGCAAGAACGTGGAGCTGGTGCGCTCGCTCGCGCGGCTCGCGGGGCGTGCGGTCGGCGTTCTTGTCGACCTGCAGGGCCCGAAGATCCGCATCGGCCGTTTCCGTGACGGCAAGGTAAAGCTTAAGGCCGGCGCCAAGTTCACCCTCGATGCAGAAGGCGGACTGGGCGACCAGGATTGCGTGGGCCTCGACTATCGCAACCTTCCCAACGACGTGCGCCCGGGCGACACGCTGCTGCTCGACGACGGGCGCATCGTGCTCGGGGTCTCCTCCGTTCGCGGGCCGCGCATCCATTGCGTCGTGGAGCAGGGCGGCGTTCTCTCCAACAACAAGGGCAT
>Ga0256865_1000030_pt1 | contig 51191 bp, 54 predicted proteins | sample RVTome_14_FD_187337 | JGI IMG/M metagenome (GOLD analysis project Ga0256865, IMG submission 187337) | Soil microbial communities from uranium-contaminated site in the Upper Colorado River Basin, Wyoming, United States - RVT145D125 HiSeq ... | reverse complement strand
CGAAAAAACCCCAATATTACAAGCGCTTTCTTCGATTGATTACGAAGATGAAACCATTGATGACGATAACCAATTGAATTTATTTGTATAACGTTGGGACAGTAGTGTAAGGGAATATTGATTTAATTCCCGCATAAGTTTAAAAGAGAACTGGTTGGGTCCCATGGAGGCTTAAGACTGACGTTCCCCTACTGTCCATGGGATCCTATTGGGGCTTTTCCGATTGAAAATAACAATAAGGAATGTCTTTTTTCTGACTTTTATTGCTCATCAATCAAAAAAATCAACCCAATTTTAGTTTTTCAGTTCATGGCCCTTCTCAACATTTCCATTGCTTCCTAAAGGGCAATCTGATTTATTGTTTTCCATGGGCAAATTTTTTAAATTCTTTTTTGGGCCAATTCTGGTTTCTTTTCTTTTTTATAATACCGCTGATTTATCCGCTGAGGGAAAGATTACTGATCAAGTAGGGGTGGCGGTATTAAACAACAAGATTTATGGGGCTGCCCCCAGCGGGCAGTTGGCGCTTTTTGAGCTTTCCGCAGGGGAAGAGGTTATAGGGATAGAAAGCAGAGGTATTAATGCCCTCGTAAGGACCTCCACCCGTTTATTGGGGTTCTCAGGGCCGCTTCAGCAATGGTCGGAGAGGCGGCCGAACCTTTTCGATTCTTTTATCGAGTCCATTGTTACCCCCCAGCTTATTTTCGTTCGCAATCAAAAAACACTTTACGGATTCCAAGGGCTCCGAGCCCAATGGAAAAAAGAGGAGCTAGATACCCACGAAGAATTCAAAGAGGTTCTTTTTGGAGAAAATTTGGTGGTTGCGATTACCAACCGGAGAGTTTTAGCCTTATCGGCCTTTACAGGGGGGTTTTTCTTAAGAGACCTTTCCAGACAGGAGGAATTTTTAGACAAGGTCGTCAATGATAATATTGCTATTCTAACTACCTCTCAACGCAGATTGATTTTTAGGTCCAAACTTGCCGTCTGGGCAGAACTGCGATAACCCAACCCATCCTGATACGGTTTTATAAGAGAAAACCCCTTTATTAAATATTTTCCCTGCACCTCAAGCCTCTATAACCATCGCTGGAAGGTCTAAATTTATAACCGATTTGGTTTATCAAAAAAGGAGTCTGACCGGTGAAAGGAAAGAATTAAAATTTCACGCCCAAGATTTGAGGTTTTTAAAAAAAAAAGATCTTCATTTTTCTACAAAAACCTTCCCATAAATACACACCCAATTTTTTATTCTCTTTTTAAGACCCTAAAACCGAATTCTTGAAGACCCTCTTTTTGCTCTATCTTTTAAACACGTTCGGAGGAAAATTTAAAGAAAAAATCAAGAAATAGCTTGCTACCCGGAAGGGTAATTTATAAAATCATTTTTTTAAATCTGTGAAACCCCTCTCGATGAAAAATAAATGTTGTTTTTTCGATGTGGACTTTGTGCGGAGAAAAGGGAACCTTTTCAGAATTTTTTCGATATCTGTTATATTGAGTGTGTGGGTTGAAGCGGAGGATGAGGATGAAAATATCTGTGTGGGGTGTTCGGTTTTGTTTGATCAGTTTTTTCCTTTTTGGTTTTTTTAATGTAGCCTACCCGGGCACATTGGAGCCCCTGGGGGTTCAGGATGCAAGACTTCTTCAAAAAAATGATGGTGAATTTCGGGTGGGTTTTTCTTATTTTCACGATCTTCATAATCAATTTCAGGCTAAAGACCTGAATCGAAGAGTGGCTGAGATACCCTCTCTCAGTTTAAACTTTGGGTTGGGGGAAAGGGTAGAAGGGCAGGTGTCATATAGTTTTCTTTACCTGCAACAGGATGGTAAAGGAGGAATGTGGGGTACCGGGGATATGACTTTTGGATTTAAGGTCAAGGTGAAACGGGATTCCCCCTCATTTCCTGCCTTGGCGGTCCGTTTAGGGGCAAAGCTACCCAATGCCGATGACACTCAAAATTTTGGAAATGATGCCTCAAATATTTTCGTAGATTTCTTGGGGACAAAACATTTTCCTTGGGTGGATATCCATTTGAACCTTGGCTTGACGATTATTGGGTCTCCCCCCGGGGGTGGGGGGGGGCAGGACGATCTTTTAAATTACGGACTGGGGTTTGTAATTCCTGTTTTACCCCAAACGGTCACATTCCTTTTTTCGGTTGAAGGGTTGGATTTTGAGGATTCCCTCAATGGGCGGGGAGCGGTCAGGGGGGGATTTCAATATATATGGAAAGGCTTTATTGTAGATGTAGGTGCTAGTGCGGGCTATGTGGGTAAGAGCGAAGATTGGAGTTTTCAGGCCGGTTTAACCATTCCAATCATACTTCCTCCTCATTGGTGAGCTCCTTTTGGGTGAGGTTCCCTGAACCCAAAATCCTTTTAAGGTTCTTCCATTTCCCATAATAAAAAATCAGGGGGTAAAACTGGATCAAAATAAGAGGTTTATTTTATAAGAGGTTTATTTTATAAAATGAGAACCCCCCTGTCCAGGAGGTTCCCTTTTAGCTGTTTTGTTCCACTCACTCTATTATGAGAATTTAAAGATTTTTTCTTTAAAAGAAGTGACCCATTAGGTCAAAAACTCCTAAACTTATGGGGTTTCCGTGGTTTTAAACCCAAAAGGACCTCTCCTGGCAAAAAGCCAACCCCAAGATTTTGATGGTTTTTCTTAAAAAATCCTGTATAATGGAAAAATTGATTCTTAGAAGCCCCCCTATTTTTAATGATAACTGCCATTCTTATTATTAAGAAGACACCTTTTTGACTTTGTTTAAGAAAGGAAAAAATCTAAATGAATCCCCGTTTTCGTAAAAGCCTTTCAAATAAGATCTTTAAGACCGATATGGTCACGCTCCGCCAGGAAACGGATGTTACCTTTTACCGGAGCAGTGGTCTAGGAGGAGAAAAAAAGCATAATACAGAAACCGCTGTGCGTTTGAGCCATCGTCCCTCTGGGCTTAAGGTCATTGCCACCGAACACCGATCCCAACCCAAAAATCGTCAGCTGGCTTTTCAGCAGCTTCAAAAAAAGCTTTTGGAATTAAACCGAACCAGTAAAAAGCGGGTGCCCACAAAAACCCCTCCAGTGGTTCAAGAAAAACGAATACCAAGTAAACAAAGCCTTTCCAAAAACAAGGTTTTGCGGGCAAATGTCCGCAATAAGTAAAAAAACCTTCCTTTTCAAAGTCATTTCTGTTTTTTTATATCATTGTAATCATTTGGAATATCCATCTTTTGGTTAATATGCCAAACTCGGTTGGCGTTTTAATATCATTTCCAAAGGATTTCACTCGGATGGTTTAAAGGGCTTTCTTGACGGGGGGCATGAAAATGCTATATTTGGATATGGCAGGTATGTCCCAAAGCTACTGATTATAAAAGTTTTTTTTTGTTCTTCGGTTTCCCTGCCTTAAATTAAAAATCATCCATCTTACACCTTCAAAAATTTATATGGAAAAAGAAGATGAAGTCTCCTACAGTCGCTTTCCCTTAAGGTTTTATGCATTGGTCTTGGTTTTAACTTCTGTGGTTCTTTCTGTGTTGGGATGGAATTCCTATCGGTCTTTTCATATCCATCAAAATGAGCAAGAGCGTACCTTTCGACTCAATGCGTTACAATATTCCATCCTCTACCTTGATGAAGTTCTCACTATGTCTGCCCGAATGGCCGCAGCAACAGGTGATTCCCAATGGGAGGGGCGTTACCGGATTTATGAACCCAAATATAAAGAGTTTATCGGCCAAATTAAAGAGATTGGTCCATATGGAAGAGAAACTTCCGGAGAATGGGGACGAAGAGAGAAGTTAGGTCAAATTGAAAATCTGATTTTTGCACTGGTTCGGCAAAACCGAAAAGACGAAGCGCTCGCCATTATTTTCAGAGGTGAATATGAGGAGCAAAAACAGATATATAATAAGGGCTTTCAGGTTTATTCCGGCACCCCAGGGGTACTCCTCGCCCAGAATTTAAAAGAAAGAATTATTTATTTGGATGAAGTGTTGACCATGTCGGCCAGAATGGCCGCGGCGACAGGGGATTTGAGGTGGGAACAGCGGTATCGTAGTTTTGAGCCTCAATTGGAAACTGCCATTGAACAAGCCATGGAATTTGCTCCTTTTGGAAAAGAAGCCGCAGCTCAAACGGAAGCTGCGAATATCAAGTTAATTGAAATGGAGAACCATGCTTTTTCTTTTGTCCGTCAGGGACGCCTTAAAGAAGCCAGCCAAATTTTATTTAGCGATGAATATGAAAACCAGAAATATGTTTATGCGGAGGGGATGGAACTTTTCTCGCAATTGCTTAAACAAAATGCAGAAGCAACCCTGGCTTGGGAGAGGAAAAAATTAATTTTTTCCGTTGCCATTATTATTGCTATTCTCCTGTTTTTGTTAATTGCCTGGTTGGCCGTATTGCAAACTTTAAGAAAGTGGCAGAAGGCACTTCTTCAAGTCAATCAAAATTTAAACCTTCAAACCCATGAATTGGAAAGAACCAATATTGATTTGACTCATGAAATTTTTGAACGGAAAAGAATTGAAGAAGCACTCCGGCTGAGTGAGGCCCGATTTAGCGGTATTTTGGATATTGCCCATGAAGCGATTATTTCCATTGATGAAGGCCACCGAATTCTTCTTTTCAATAAAGGGGCAGAACAAATCTTCGGGTATTCACAACAGGAGGTCCTTGGAGGGCCCATGGACATTTTATTGCCGGAAAGGTTTAGGGCCAAACATTGGGAACATGTTCTATCATTTGTCCAATCTGATGTGGTTTCTCGGAGAGTAGGGGGGCGAAGGGAAATTCTGGGTAAACGGAAAAATGGAGAAGAGTTTTTCGGGGAAGCCTCTATTTCAAAATTAGAACTGGGTCTGGAAAAGATTTTTACCGTGGTCCTAAGGGATATTACCGAACGTAGAAGAACCGAAGAGGAATTGAGATCTAGTGAGGAACGATTTAGACAGTTTGCAGAAAATGTAAAAGAAGTGTTTTGGATGGGGGATGTTAAAAAAAACCAGATGATTTATATCAGTCCTGCCTATGAGGAAATATGGGGCAAGTCACGGGAAATTCTGTATCAATCGTTGGACACGTGGCTGGATGATATCCACCCGGAGGAAAAAAATCGACATTCATCGGCTGGGAGCCCGGAACAAGGGGATTCTCAGGAGGAATATCAAATTGTCAGACCCGATGGTTCCCGGCGTTGGATACGGGATCGCGCTTTTCCGGTTCGAGACCAATCAGGAGAAATTTACCGTTTGGCGGGGATCGCCGAGGACATTACTGAGCGCAAATGTGCAGAGCAATCCCTCCAGAAAAGGGAAAAGCAACAAAAGGTTCTGAGTGAAATTGGTGCTTTATGCCTATCCACGGGGCATTTAACCGAGGCAATGGAAAAGGCGGTTAAAATGGTGGCCGAGATACTGGATGTGGAAATGTGTAAGATCCTCCTTTTAAACGAAAAGGAGGACTCCCTTTTATTGGCGGCGGGAATAGGGTGGCAGGAAGGTCTCGTTGGAAAGGCTATGATTCCAAACCATCATGGATTCCAAGATGGGTATACTTTGATGGTCAATGGACCTGTGATGGTTGAAAATTTGCTAACGGAAACTCGGTTTAAAGGGCCCCCTTTATTATATGACCATCAGGTAATGTCAGGTTTCAGTGTTCCCATGGTCTCTCAAGGACGTGCCATTGGAGTAATGGGGGCTCATTCCAAAAGGCCCCAAAAACTTCCCCAGGACGATTTAGAATTTTTACAAAGTGTGGCAAGCCTTATTGCGGTTGCTATTTCCAGAAAAAGGGCGGAAGAAGCGTTGGCTGAGCAAGCGATCCGGGACCCTCTTACGGGTTTATATAATCGTCGTTATTTTAATTTTAAGATGGTGGAGGAAATCAAAAGGGCTTCCAGATGTAAACAAACTTTGGCGGTTCTTTTATGTGATCTAGACCGGTTTAAGGAGGTCAATGATTCCAGGGGCCATGATGCGGGTGATGAGGTCATTAAAGCGGTTGCTAAAAGTATTCAAGATTCAACCCGGGGGATTGATTTGGTTTTTCGATGGGGGGGAGATGAGATTGTTGTGGTTTTATCCGATCCCACTCGGGAGGGAATATTGACCGCTTCAGAGCGAATCCGGAAAGGGGTGCACAAGATCAATGCCCAATTCAGGAGTGATCTGGATATGAGTATAGGGGTTTCCTTATACCCTGAGCATGGAAAAGGCCCCGATGATTTGATCCGGTTGGCTGATTGGGCCCTATACTTATCTAAGAAGGGAGGGGATAAAATTCACATTGGCGAGGAAGAATATCACCTGGATGAACATTCAGTAAAGGTGGTTTTTCAACCGTTGGTTGACCTTCATTCTAGAAAGGTTTTGGGTTATGAAGCGTTGAGCCGCGACCCACAAGGCAAATTAAGTATTTTGGAACTTTTTAAACGTTACCAAGCCATTGGGCAACTGTACGAATTAAAATCCCTTTGTTTTCATTTACAACTGAAAAAAGCACAAGAGGCGGGGTTAAAACGGGTTTTTATCAACGTGGATTTTCAATTGTTGAATCAAATTGAAATTGTTCCTAAGCCAATAGAAATGGATGTAATCCTTGAAATTTCTGAAGTAGAGGCTTTGTATGATATTGAAAATCATCTTAAAATGGTAAAAAAATGGCGCGAAAAGGGGTTTCAATTTGCCATCGATGATTTCGGGGCTGGATTTATCTCTCTTCCTTTTATTGCCCAAGTCATTCCAGATTATATTAAGCTGGATCGATCCACCATGTTGCAAGCGGTATCTTCTCAGGATTTTAGGAATTTTTCTCAGGATTTGGTTCGGGCGCTGAGAAATTTTTCCAAAGAAGGAATCATTGCAGAGGGGATTGAAACGGAAAAAGAACTAAAAGTAGTTAAAGCGATTGGCGTCAATATCGGGCAGGGCTATTTATTTGGAAAACCTAAAGAATTGAAATCATAAATTCCACGTTTTCCTAAATCCCAAAATTTATACAAATTGTTAAATTCCTTTTTTTAAGATTAAATTCCCTCAAAAAATACGCTTTTTTCTTATCCTTGAATTTCCCCTCGGAATGGTTTTTTAAAAATCGACGGTCCTTTTGAAAAACCTGTATTGACACCTTTCAAAAAGATGGGTATCCTGTTTGGCAATTTTGGGGAAGGGATGCCCATGGGTCGGCCCTCTTTCCTTTGCCCTTCTTTGAATTCAACCCTCTTTCCCGTCAATTTCCATCGCGGGTTTTTCTGATTAGGTTCAAAAGGAGTTAGACCTTTTTCTAAGGGAACAAACTGATGCGCTGATTTCCTTTTAAAGGGTTGTCAGGGAATCAAGGAAAAGAAAGTTTTTTTTTGGTTTTCGGTTGCTTTTCGGTAAAGGGATGGGTTGTTTCGGGACCCTTTACTAGAACAGAAAAACGCAAAACGGTTTGAAATTTTGTGGAAGTACCGGTTTTTTAGGTTGAATCAAATCTAAACCCTATCAGGGAGGAGCGTACCATGAAATTGGTGAGTGCCATCATCAAACCTTTTAAATTAGATGATGTTCGGGCGGCCCTTTCCGAAATTGGTGTACAAGGAATGACCGTTATTGAAGTTAAGGGTTTTGGCCGACAAAAGGGGCATACTGAGATCTACCGAGGAGCGGAGTATACGGTGGATTTCCAGCCCAAGGTCAAAATTGAAGTGGCCATTGAAGCCAGCATGATGGATCAGGTAATTGAAACCATCATCAAATCCGCCAAAACGGGAAAAATTGGCGATGGAAAAATATTTGTTCATGACTTGTCACAGGTCATTCGAATTCGGACAGGAGAAAGTGGAAAAGAGGCCCTGTAACCTTTCTAAGGGAGAAGACCGATGCGTTCATTAATAAAAATAGGTTGGAGTTTTTTTGCTTTTGCTACTTTTGAGACCCTTACCCTTTCCAGGGCCTTTGCGGATCAAGGTTCAGGGCTCAATACGGGAGATACGGCTTGGATGCTTACTTCCGTGGTACTGGTTTTGTTTATGACTATTCCTGGGCTCTCTCTTTTTTATGCGGGTTTGGTCCGTAGTAAAAATGTTTTATCGATTTTGATGCAGTGTTTCAGCATCACCTGTCTGATGACGGTATTGTGGCTGATATACGGATATAGTCTTGCCTTTGGAAATGGAGGACCTCTGAACCCGTTTGTGGGAGGATTTGAAAAAGCCCTTCTTTTAGGGGTGGACCGGGAGGCTTTGAGTGGGACCATCCCCGAAACGGTTTTTGCCATGTTTCAACTAACCTTTGCGATTATTACCCCGGCCCTCATTGTTGGGGGATTTGCCGAACGGATTAAATTTTCTGCGGTTCTTTGGTTTTCTGTTCTTTGGGTGACATTGGTTTATGCCCCGATCTGTCATTGGGTTTGGGGTTCAGGTGGTTGGTTGGCAGAACGGGGTTTAATGGATTTTGCGGGGGGAACCGTGGTCCATATCAATGCGGGGGTGGCGGCACTGGTTGCAGCGATTGTAATGGGGAAACGGACTGGATTTCCCGATACCCCAATGGCTCCCCATAATATGACCATGACGGTAACAGGGGCTTCCATGCTTTGGGTCGGTTGGTTTGGCTTTAATGCAGGCAGTGCGGTTGCCTCGGATGGCAATGCGGGAATGGCCATGATCGTCACCCATATTGGGGCGGCCGCAGGTTCTCTGGCTTGGATGTTTAGTGAATGGTTAAAACATGGAAAACCAAGCGTATTAGGGATTGTGACCGGGATGGTTGCAGGGTTGGGGACCATCACCCCCGCCTCGGGATTTGTTGGACCTTTAGGCGCATTGGCAATTGGAACCACCGCTGGAATCGTGTGTTTTTGGGCGACCCATATTATGAAACGGATTTTACATATAGATGATTCCCTTGATGTTTTCCCTGTCCATGGGATCGGGGGGATTACGGGAACCCTTTTGACCGGTATTTTTGCAGCGGCCAGTCTAGGGGGCGTTGGTTTTGGAGAAAATGGATCAATGGGTCAACAAATAGTAACCCAGTTCATCGGGGTGGGTGCCACCATTGTGTGGTGCGGTGTCGTTTCGTTTATTATCTTTAAAGTGATAGACGCTACGGTTGGTTTAAGAATTAATGAGGAGGATGAAACAGAGGGCTTGGATATTGTCCTTCATAATGAGCGGGGATATAATCTTTAATTTTGTTCCGCTAAAGGCCCAGATTCAACAATTCATTTCTTTTTTTGATCGGGGTGGAAAGCGATGGTTTACCTTGCAATTCACCCTGATCCTTCCTTCATTTTTCAATTTCCTTTAAAATTTTAATATAAAACTGGTTTTTGATCCTATTGGGAAAAGGGGTCAAAAAAGTAAGAATAAAAGAGATATACTACTCGTTTGGGGATATGATGATAAGCGAGGAAGAAAAAGGTAGACCTCGGGATAATTTATTTATACAATGCTCCCCTTTAAAACCAATGGATTAACTGGAAACCTATAGCGGAGCAGATTAGTCTGTTCGTGTTTAAATTGAATTACATTCAAGTTCCTGCCCTTTTTTTCCTGTTTTCTGTTTTAATCCCATCCTGTGGGGGTTCCGTTGACAATGGCCAACCCTCAGTGATCGTAGGGCCCAAGGGGGGATCGGTTACCAGCCCGGATGGAAAAGCAACGGTAACCATTCCTCCTGGGGCCCTTTCTCAGGATGTTTTGATTCGCATTACACAAATCACCACACAACCTTTTCTTCAAATAGATTCCTCCTACCAATTTGAACCCAGTGGTATTATTTTTTCTCAACCGGTAACCATTTCTATTCATTATGAGGAAGCCGCTCTTTTTTCGGATTTAGATGAAGCTAATTTTGTTTTGGGAAAACTCCTGGCGGGGGGGTGGGTCGGGGTTCAATCATCTTCCGTTGATATGGTCCAGAATAAAGTGAACGGAACAACCATGGGTTTCAGTACCTTTGGGGTTATTGTGATGAAAACGGGAAAAAGTTTTGTTCAAACAGGGAGTTTAAAAAATCAACGGATTGCCCATACCGCTACGCTTTTAAAGAATGGAAGGGTTCTTATTGCGGGAGGAACAGATATTACCAATTCCATTTACGATAGTGCAGAACTCTATAACATATCAAAAGGGTCCTTTGAGAGCACGGGGAACATGGCGGAACCCCGAAATGGTCATTTGGCAACACTGCTTCCCAATGGCAATGTTCTCATTACCGGGGGTTTTGGAAATGGGTTTTTGAAAAAGGCTGAAATGTATGACCCATCCATACAAGGGTTCCGGATGGCGGGAAGTTTATTGAATGCCCGGGTGGATCACACCGCAACCTTGTTAACCAATGGCAATGTTCTTATTACAGGGGGGTCTGACCAAATTAATATTTTTTCGAGTGCGGAGCTTTATCAGGCTTCAACAGGTCAATTTGTGGAGACCGGACCCATGGCCATTGGGCGCATTGATCATTCAGCCACCCTCCTCCCGGGGGGAAAGGTTCTCATTGCCGGAGGAAAAAATTCAAGTGGTAATGTTTCGGACAGCGCGGAACTTTACGATCCGTTTTCCGGTTTGTTTAAACCGGCTGGATTCATGACGAAACCCCGTTTTTCACATTCGGCCACCCTATTAGCGAATGGAAAAATTCTGATCGCCGGGGGAATAGATGGCGATGGAAATTTTTTAGCCAGTGCGGATTGGTATGACCCAGGGACGGGTCTATTTGAGTCGGTGGGACAATTAAATGAAGGCCGGCGATCTCATTCTGCTGTTTTATTACCCACTGGACAGGTCCTCCTTCTGGGTGGTTTCGGGCGGTCAGGTATTCTTTCAAGCGCGGAAATGTATGATCCGGTTTCTGAGTCATTCACCGTGTTAGGGGAAATGACGATGACCCGTTTTCTATCCACCGTAACCCTTTTGCCCAATGGAAAAGTTCTCATTGCAGGGGGAACGACCCTCAGGATTGGAGCAGAATTGTATGATCCTGTAGGCGATTTATTTAAAAGTCTGGGCAAATTAACCGAAAACCGTAGCGGGCATTCGGCAACGCTTCTCCCGTCTAACGGAACCGTTTTAATCGCGGGGGGGGTTAATCAAGGCCAACAGGTTCTTTCCAGTGCGGAGATTTTTGACCCGGGAACCAATGGGTTTTTCAAAATTGCTAATATGGGAGAGGAGCGGTTCAACCATATCGCTGTTTCCCTGCTGGATGGAAGAGTCCTGATTGCAGGAGGGTTTGGAAAAGGGTTTCTTTCCACTGCGGAATTATACGATTCTTTGAGTGAAACCTTTATACCTACGGGGCATATGTCTGTCCCTCGATCCAATCATACCGCCACGGTTTTGGGGGACGGACGGGTTCTCGTGACCGGGGGGTTTGACAATAACACCATTTTTGCAAGTTCCGAAATATATGACCCACAAACCGGGAGGTTCAGTTTTACGGGAAGCATGATTGACCCCAGGGAATCCCATACGGCGACTCTTCTTCCCGGTGGTAAAGTGCTGATTGCGGGGGGAGGAAATAAAAATAAAATTTTAAATAGTGCTGAGATTTTTGATCCCGCAACAGGAACGTTTGGGTTGATTGGGGAAATGATGGAGGCCCGTTTCGGACACACGGCCAACACCTTGCCGAATGGGAAGGTGTTGATTGCAGGAGGGTTTGGGTCCAATTACCTTTCCAGTGCCGAACTTTTCAACCCCACCGAAGAAAAGTTCCTGTTAACGGGGTCCCTTACCCGGCCTAGGATCAATCACACCGCTACTGTTTTATTGAGCAGGGGGAGGGTTTTATTCACTGGAGGTTTCGATCAAAACAATATTTTTTCAAGCGCTGAGCTTTATGATTCTACCGGTGGTGTTTTCGGGAAAACTGCCAGTATGGCCATTACCCGGTTTTCCCACACGGCGACGATTCTGTTGGATGAACAGGTTCTTATTGCAGGGGGAGATGCACATGGGGGGAATTTTCAAGTTGTGGGATCTGCAGAATTATTAGAATAAACCCCTTGGTGTGACCGAAAAGCGGGAGAGGAAATTAATATTTTCTTCCTTGGAGCTATCCATTAGGGATGGGAATCAGGTGGATTTGAAACAAGAGGGGCAAAGCATTTTATTGTTTTTTTGATGGAGACAGGTTTCCATTGTCCATTCCTTGCACTGATCACAGGATTTGGATTTAAAAATCCGGGCGGGAGAAGGGGGTGTTTTTTGTATGTGGCTGATGGTAAATAACTCCTGGGCAGGGGCATCCAGTATCCGTTTGGAGATGTTCTCCATTGTTTTTTGGAAGGTAAAAACATCTTCTGGGGTTGCTTTTCCAGCGAGCACTTTGTTCATCTGATTCATGAAATCGATTCCTTCACCCTCATCGAACCCCTTCCAAAAATGGCAATAAATCCGAATGGCTTTTTTCGATGTTCGATCATAAAAAGAATAGGCTGCCTTACCATTCGGGTGGTAGAACAGATTTCCTTTTCCGAAGGTGCAACCCGTGACGGCTTGGATGGCATCCACAGAACAGGAGTCCGTTTCCACCTCGGCCACCAGCTCCTCGTCTTTGGGTCTTTGGGAGGAGAGTTCCTCAAGGGCGGCTTTGGCCACGCGATACCCTAGTGCGATATCCATGCACAGATGGCCGTGAAAGGCCACAACCTGTTCAAAGGTTTGAAACATATGATCTCCTTAAAATTGGGCGATTTTTTTAATTATAAGAACTTCTTTTCCTTTGAGTCAATGGTTGATTTCTGATGGAATGATTTTTAAAATAACAAAAAAATGAAAGGGAGGTTTCTATGGGACCGAAAGAAGTGGTGATTTATCATAACCCCCGGTGTGGGAAAAGCCGTGAGACCTTGGCCCTCCTCCGGGAAAAAGGAATAGAACCCAAAGTGGTGGAATATTTAAAAACCCCTCCCGGTCCAAAGGCGTTAGAAGAACTTTTAACTTTATTGGAAATGGCCCCCAGAGATTTGATGAGAAAGAAAGAGAAGGAATATACTTCCCTAAAACTGAATGATCCCTCCAAAGGCAGGAAGGTATTGATTGATGCCATGGTGGTTCATCCGATTTTGATAGAAAGGCCCATTGTGGTTGCCAATGGAAAAGCCGTTCTGGGTAGGCCTCCTGAGAACGTGAACAAGATTTTATGAAGAGAGATTGAAGGATTCCTCTGGGGTTCGATGGACATTTTTTTTTGAGATTATAAACCTGCCGGGAGAGGGGTTCCCACGAACCGCTCCAGGATGAAGCCGATACCATAACCGATGGCAGATGCCACCAGAGCGATGGCCAAAAATTCCAACCCTGAACGTCCCCAAAACTGCCCCGCCAGATACCCTTTAAACACGCCTACAACGAACAGAACCAAGCCGGCAAGGCCAACGGAAACCCCCAAAGCAATTTTAGGGGAGAGTACAAAAAAAGGGGTTAAAGGGATAACCCCTCCGAGAATGAAAGAGATGGCCATGACCAGGGCGGCTAAGACCGGGTTATTCACATCAGCACTTCCTAAACCGAGAACCTTTTCTTGGAAGGTGGAGACAAAAACAGACTTTTCCTGATGAAGGAGTTTAACGATTCGAAAACTAGTCTCTTTAGGAAGTCCTTCTTCGTGAAGTGCGTGAAGGAGTCCTTCTTGGGCAAGGTAGGGTTCTTTTTCTACGAACTGGGCTTCCTTTTCCAGTTCGTGATCAAAAATTTCCTTTTCGGCTTTCGAGGATAAAAAAGATCCCGCAGCCATCGAAAATGCCCCGGATAAAACCGAGGCGGTTCCTGCCATGAGAATGACAAACTGGGTGGTTCCCGCCGCTTGCATCCCGGCCAAAAGTCCCACGGTGCTGATGAGGCCGTCTTGAATCCCGAAAACAAATTCCCGGATCCGACCCCTGGTTTCAATCCTTTTTCGTTTTTCCTCAGTGGTCTGTAAGCTCACCATCAGTACTTGTGTTCAAGGTTACCAGTCGGGTCTCCCGGGTTCCAGCCTGCAGGGCACAACCGGCCTGTACGAAGGGCTTGAAAGACCCTCAAGGTCTCCTCTACACTTCGCCCTACATTCATGTGGGAAGCTGTACTATGCTGTATTATGCCGTCCCCATCGATAATGAAGGTGGCCCTGAGGGCCACCTCTTCTGAGGGGTGCAAAACATGAAAGGCCATGGCCGTTTTTTTTTCCGGGTCTGCGAGAAGGGGATAGGAAATTCCGCCCAGTTCTTTCGCCCAAGATTGATGACTTTCAACAGGATCGATGCTGATCCCATAAATCTGTGCCCCTTCGGATTGAAAGAGGTTGGATTTTTCGCTAAAACCAACTACCTCTGTTGGGCAGATAAAGGTAAAATCCGCTGGGTAAAAAAAGAGAACCAACCACTTCCCCCGTTTTTCTTTGAGGGTGTAGGTCTTTATCTTTTCTTGATAAACCCCTTTTAAAGAAAAATCCGGGGCTGGGTCACCAATGGTCAGCATATTACTCCCTTGTCCAAATTATTTTTTTATCCTATTTCCATTTAAAAAGGTTTCAAAAAAAGATAAACAATAGCGATTTTTTTATTCTTCTGTCAACAAAGGAAATTCAAAGAAAATGGCTTTTTTTAAAATAAATTTAACCGTTTTGAATAAAATTTGGAAACCGTTCGTCAAAGGCAATATTAAAACAAAGTTAATCCATGTGAAAAGAAGGTTATTTAAAAAAAAACGTTGAGAGAAACCATTTGGAAGGAGCCAACATCAGAAAAGGTAAGGATTTTAATCTTGACAACACCCATTTTTTAAAGTAGATTATTTTCCTTTGAAAGGCCTTTAGTACCTTCCTTAATTTTATGATTATTCACCCCTCTTTTTTGAAAGAGTTTGTTTTATAAGGGTTTTTAGTCAAAGAAGGGGGAGTAAATATCTCCCCTTTAGAATGGGAAACAAAAGGTCCTAAAACTTTAAGTAAGGAGAAAGATCAATGAAAAGAGATAGGTTTATAATTGGTTTGGCGGTACTTGGCGCCGCATGTATTATGGGGGCTTCTGCCGTCCAAGCTTACGAAGAAATTGCAGTAAAAAATGGAGCTACATTAACAGGAACAGTTTCTTTTAAGGGTGCTGTCCCTCCTCCGAAAGAATTTGAATTTGCTAAATTCCCTCAGGCCGAATTTTGTGGTAAGGCAGATTCCGATGGGAAAGGTCACCGTCTCCTTAAAGAAGTTTCCGTGAACGATGGAAAACTTTCAGATGTTGTTGTTTTTCTTGAAGATGTAGAAAAAGGAAAACCGATGAAGTTAGATAAAACCGAGGTGACCGCTGATACGTGTCGCTTTCTAGTACAAGGGGGTGCTTCGCAATTTGTAGGTGTTGTGCTGAACAAAGGGTTAATTAAAGTGACGAACTTGGATGCCGATCCCAGTGACCCCAAGGCAGCAGATGGTGTTTTACACAATCCCCATAGTTATGAAAAGTTGGGGGCCAGCTCAACCACCATTTTCAATCTCCCCTTACCAACAAAAGGGGGATCCATTGAGAAAAAGGTAAAACTGCGAAAGGAAAAAAAGGGAAGTATCCTGTATTTGGAGTGCGATCAGCATAACTACATGAATGCCTATTTTACTCCGGTACAAAACCCTTACTATGCAATTGTAGGTAAGGACGGGTCCTTTTCGATCGATCAAATTCCTCCGGGGACCTATGAGGTTTACGCCTGGCACCCCATTCTTGGAAAGCAGGAAACCAATGTGACTTTTACCGCTGGAGGGAAGGAAAAAGCCGAGTTTGTGTTTGCGGCCAAATAAAAACCCAGTTGAAACGTAATTAATTTGTATTATTAAAAAGGGGCAGGTCTTGATGGGCCTGCCCCTTTTTTCATTGAGACTTTTTTTGGGAATTTAAAAAATGAAAAAAGATTCTTATACCATCGGTGTAGCATTGGTCTTTATTTCCTTTGTGTTGATGGTTGGTTTTTTTATCTATGAGAATTGGAAGTTAAATAAAACCAGAAAGTTGGTTGATAATTTAAAAGCCACTAAACCGACTGTGGAGGCTGAGAAGAGAGATTACAGCCAGTTTAAATTAGTTGATACTGACGATGGGGGAAAGATGGTCTTTATTCCCGGGGGACATTTTTCCATGGGGAGCCCACCCGCCGAGGGGGATTCTGATGAGATTCCCCAACGGGTTGTGTATATTTCTCCTTTTTATATAGACCTTTATGAAATTACCCATGACCAATTTTCCAGGTTTGTTAAGGGGACTAAGTTTCCTAAACCCGTCATTCCTTATTTTGAAGATGACCTCTCTTTGATTAACCGGCCTGAACTTCCCGTAGTGGGGGTTTCATGGGAGCATGCAAACGAGTATTGTAAATGGATCGGAAAAAGGTTGCCCACCGAGGCCGAATGGGAAAAGGCTGCCAGGGGAGACAGGGCTTTGAAATGGCCATGGGGTAATCATTTTTCGGAAGATTTTGTCAATAGCGAGAGCGAAGTCGATGGATATCGATATTCCGCGCCCCCGGGAAAATTTGAAAAAGGAAGAAGCCCTTTTGGGGTTTATGATATGGCCGGAAATGTGGCTGAATGGGTCGCTGATTGGTATGACCCTGATTATTATCAGGAGGGGATTTTTCGAAATCCAAAAGGCCCTGATCAGGGAAAGCACCGGGGCTACCGGGGAGGTTCCTGGAATGATTCTTCAGCTAATTTACGGACACCCAAACGGTTTGCTGCGGCACCCCATCAATCCGGTGTGACGATTGGTTTTCGATGTGTAATGGACCCTTTGGAAAAGGAGGGTTGATAAAGGGTATGGAGAGATTTAATTAAATTAAAAAAGATCAAAGTAGTAAAGTAACATGAAAACAGCCAACACAATATTGGCCACCATTCCCACCAAAACAATTAAATCAAATATGGATTTTTTCCGCTCCTTTTTTTGTTCCGCGTCCATCATTTGTAAACAATCCCTAGTTGTTGTTTGAGGTTGTATGAACTCTGCTATTCTCGCGGGTTTGTTAATTTAAAGTCAAGTATTTTTTAGTGACCCCCAAGAAAAAAGTAGAGAAAAATCAAATTTGTTGCCTTGGAAAAAACCGGATTGGGGTTTAAAAAAAGGAGATAATTTCCTTGACACTTAGGAGATGGGAAATTTATAATGTGGATCTGATTTCGTTTGGTTATTTTATCCATGAGACACGTTTTTCTGTATATTTTTTCCGTTTCCATTTACACTGTTGCCTTATTTATTTTAGGGGTTTTTGTAGGTCAGTTGATGGAGCGAAAGCGGTCAGCGGACCAAAATGTTTAAGGGCCTTGGATTGCGCCAGATATTCTACATTGGGTCGCTAATTTTTATGTTGGTTTTAGTCTATATGGTAGATTATTTTGTCGGCCAAATCTATGCTCGGTATGTAATCGTTTATACCGGAGCGATTTTTTTGCTGGGTCTTTTGGTTGGACAAAGATCCGAAAGAAATTGGTTAAAGAGAAAGCCAAAAAGCAAAAAGAGTTATGTGGAACAAACACCTTTTTATGAATCCAGTCGTATATTCGAGCGGAAATAAACGTCGAGGAATAAAGTTTTTTTGGCTCATCGTGGAAGTGAGTGGGTAAATTTTATCATTACCCGCCTGTCCGGCGGGCACTTGCAGGCAGGGGAAAGCGGAAATCCAGGCCCTTCCCGTCATTCCCGCTTTCGCGGGAATGACGAACTGGATTTTGCAGGAACCTCTAATACTTCAAAGGCTTCAACCACAGAATGACTTTGACTTGACCCTTGCCCTGTATGGACCTTAAACACTTTTTAACAATTTTTACCCACTCGATTACACGAAGGCCCGTTTTTTTAATGGGCAAACCATGGTTTCATTTTCATTGGGGGGTGATTTAGTATGAAGCACCTATTTTACGTTCTGTATGTATTGATATATACAGGGGCGGTTTTTGTGTGCGGTATGTTTGTGGGGCAGTTCTTCGAAAGATCCTGGGCGAGGCGAGAACAAGAAGCGAGAGTCAAATCCTTAAATGAGCATGAAGAAACAATGGGTGTGCAAATTCCTGAAACCAATGTTGCCATGACCCGAGAAAGAGAATAGTGTTGTTCCTCTAAAAAAGAGGGGAAAAATAACCCGGTTCTTTTTCCATTAGTTACGTTAACACCCGCGAAAATTTTCTGGTTTAATGATAGGCTTCTAATTATCCTTTCTTCTTGCACCCTAGCGGGGCATCCTCAATTCATCAGGTCTTTCCTGGCGTGTCCCAAAAAGTCAGAAAACATTTTAATTTAAAATTTCTTTTTCGTTTACGGTCCATTAAGGGGTTGGTTTAAAAGAAATGAGTAATCTTTTTAAGGTTATTTACCTGGTTCTGGTCTTTGCTATTGTGGGAATTTTGTATATCGGAATATATCAATCAGAGCCTCCCGCAGAACAGTTTTCAAAAAACGCAGGTCAAGAAGAATCAAAAGAATTTAAATCCATTGCCGCTCAACGAAAGGAAATTGAAGAGAAAACCCGGGAAGCCGAAAAACGAGTGGAAAATGCCAAGATAGACCCTGAATTTGAGACCATGGTTTTGGTTTCCGCCGGGAAATTTACCATGGGATCCGATAAGGGTTCCGCTATGGAGCAGCCTGCCCGAGAAGTTTATTTAGATGCTTTTTATATCGACAAGTACGAAGCAACCTTTACTCAGTTTTATTCATTTATCGCTGCTACTCAATATCCGAGAAAACCCCGATTAGCGGGCTACCTGGCTGTTGATCCTAAAGGAATTCCCGTTTTATTGAATCCTTACAGTCCGGTGGTGGGGGTTTCATGGGATGATTCCATTTCCTATTGCGCTTGGAAGGATAAGCGTCTTCCAACAGAGGCAGAGTGGGAAAAGGCGGCAAAGGGAATGGACCAGAGGGAGTGGCCATGGGGAAATGAGGAAAATCCAAAATTTGCCAATCTGGTGGGGGAGATAGACGGATTTGAATATTCATCTCCCGTGGGGAGCATTCGAGAAGACCGGAGCCCCTTTGGTGCTTATGATATGGCTGGAAATGCAATGGAGTGGGTGTCCAGTTGGTTTAGAGAAGATTATTATCGCTTAATGCCGGAATTAAACCCAAAAGGACCCGCCGAAGGGGACATGCGGGGCATCCGAGGTGCTTCCTGGCATGATTCAATTTTGAGAGCAAAGACTACCATTCGTTTTAAAACGAGCCCGACCTATCGAGATGTGACCATAGGTTTTCGTTGTGCAAAATCTAAAAATTGAAAGCACCCCATTGCCGTTTTGATTTTGGTAACAACGTATTATTTTTATGTTTCCGTTAACCTAAAAGCGGAGCGGAAAAGAGAAAAATAAAAGGAGAATTTTAAGGGAAAAAGAAAATTAATTTCTCTTGACAACATGGATTTTCTGAATTAAAATCGATCCATTTTTATCACCCTTTTTTCGATTAAGAATTAGATGAAAAAGGGTAACCAAGGTACGGGAGATTAAGTTATGGATTTCTTAAAGAAAAACGCGGGCCCAATCATTTATACGTTAACAGCCGTTTTAGGCATCTATTGGTTCTATTGGTTTGGAGCCCTTTATCATTAATCGAAAAGGAATTTGGGGCATTCCCAAAAGTGAAAAATAAAAAGGTGAGAAAACATGAATAACTACATTGTTGGAACCGTTATAGGACTGGCCGTTTGGTTAAGTTATTTTACTTTTATTGATTGGTTATTAATGAAAACTCAGGGTCTTGAGTATTTTAAATTTTTCTCAAGTGTCCAACTTTAAATTTTGTGGAAGTTGATCCCCTGAAGGGAGTGGTGTAAGTCAAGAAAAATCAAGAAAGATTGGGTATAAAGAGGGATTTTCTCCTTGACTTATATTCGCGTAAAATGCTACACAGAGTTTGGTCCAGATGTGGAGAAAATAGGGGTTTAGGGAGTCATTTTTAATAAAAATTTTATGCAGAAAAAAACTGCAAATAGCACAGACTAATTAAAGGAGTAAAGCCATGAAAGTAATTCAAAGAAATAAAGCATTATGGTCCCGAATTATTTTAGGGGCTATGCTTCTCTCCCTCGTCCTTCCTCTTGCCTTGCCAGTCTATGTGGCAAATGCGCAAGAAGCGAAGGAAGCAGCGGCCCCTGAAGTGAAGATGGGGAAAGATGTGTATTTTAAGATTGAAGGGCCTATTTCAGGTCCGCCCGCCCCAACCCTCTCCCCAGAAGATTATCGCTCTACAGGCCTTCCCGCTCCGCTAGATGAAAGTCGCGTCGCCATTTGGGTTATTGCCCAGCAGCATCTCTATTTTGGAAGTTTTGTCCTGGCGGTTCCTATTTTTGTAATGATCATCGAATTCGTTGGAATGATGATCAAAGATCCTAAATTGAGTAAGCAATACGACAATCTTGCTCATGAAATGATCAGGATCAGTTTAACCGCTTATTCCGTAACCGCCATTCTTGGGGGGCTTCTCATTTTTGCCTTCGTAACGCTTTACCCGGATTTTTTTAAATACATCACCTCTCTCTTTAAAAGCTTTATGCATGTTTATGCCCTCCTGTTCCTAGCAGAAAGCGGAACGCTTTATATCTATTATTATGGTTGGGACAGAATGAGCGAGGGATTCGCAAAATGGATGCACGCGACCATGGGGATTTTGCTCAACATTTTTGGGTCAACTCTCATGATGTTGGCCAATTCGTGGGCCAGCTTTATGATGTCCCCATCCGGTGTTGACGAAAAAGGGCAGTTTTTAGGGAATATTTGGGCTGTATTGCACAATGCGTTATGGAACCCTTTAAACGTTCATCGGATTATAGGAAACATGGTTTTTGGTGGTGGAATCGTTGCAGCCTACGCGGCTTATAAATTCCTTTCAAGCAATACCCGTGAAGAAAGGGCCTACTACGACTGGATGGGTTACATTGCCATGTTTCTCGCAGTGGCCTCATTGATCCCTCTCCCTTTCGCCGGATATTGGTTGATGCGCGAAGTTTATTCTTACAGGCAGCAAATGGGGATTACATTGATGGGAGGGCTTCTTGCATGGCTCTTTATTATACAGGCTGTCTTAATCGGCGCTCTTTTCTATACCACGATCTACTATTTATTCAACGGGATGCAGCGAATGAAAGGAGCCGAGCGGTACCAGAAAGTCATTAAGTATGCTTTGTTTGGAATGACCGCAGCCTTTCTGGTTTGGCTGACACCCCACACCCTCGTCATGAAAGCTCAGGAACTAAAAGCCATTGGGGGGCAGCAGCACCCTGTCATCGGAAATTATGGTGTGATGTCGGCTAAAAACGGGGCAGTGAATACGATGATTATGATTACCATTATTGTATTCATTATATATCAAAGGGCTAATAAAATTATTACGGTGAGTTGGGAAAAGCTGGGTAACTCCCTGATTATAACGTTGTTTGGTGTTGCCTTGGTAAACAATTGGTGGCTGGCTATATATGGCTATTACATACCCGCAAATGTGAGGGTGGGCCTATCGGTTCCACAGGTCATGGGGACTCTCACCTGCTTGTTCGTTGGGACTGGATTGAATATCGCCATGTTGAAAGGCGCTAAATCAACAGGGCCTGTTTTATGGGGTCAAATTTCAGTAAGATCCCAATACGCGCTGTTCGCTTTGGCGGTTTCCTTTACCTGGTTAATGGCATTAATGGGATACATCCGATCGTCAGTTCGTTTATTCTGGCATTCGATGGAAGTTTTTCGTGACGCTTCTCCATGGGCTTTTACCCATACCATCGGATTTGCGGCAAATGTCATGTCGTTTAACGTGATGATTTTTTGGTTCTTTACCCTATTTGTTTTTTGGCTGGGAGAGCTGTCTATCCACAAAGAGATCCCCGTAATGGCTGAATTGGAGAAAGAAAAACCAATTGGGAAGCCTGCAATTGCAGGGGGAGAAAAATAAATAATTTTAAAAAGCTAATAGAAACCATAACATTGCCAGAACCATTTTACTGAGAATAGGTTTATTCTGGCCTTAAGAAAGCGGGAGACTAAGACGTGACACAATATATGACCGCATTATCAATTCTCTTTATTTCTTTGTTTTTGATGTTTTTGGGATACCTTTTCCCTAGGAACAGGACAATCCTAACGAGCATCGGTTTTTTTATTTTAATGACCGGTGGGTTTGCATCCTATTCAAATTGGCTCCCGCAAACCAGGGGTGAGGTTCCGCCAATTGAACAAGAAAAGGTAGGAGATGTCACAACGATGTCCATTGAGGATCTTTCCGCATTGGGAGAAAAAACCATTTTTGGTAAGGTTGGGGGATTGGCTGAAAGGGGCGTGGGTAAAGGCCAATGCCCATTGTGCCATACCTTCAAAGCGGGAGATATTGGGGATAGAGCCCCAAACCTGATCGGAATTGGCCCTAGGGCTGGAGAGCGTGTTAAAGAGGAAAGATATTCAAATTTTAAAACCAAACAAGATGAGTCTTTCCAAGGAAGCGGGAGAGCCACTAAGGCGGTGGAGTACATTGCAGAGTCCCATACCTGCCCATCATGCTATGTTGTTTCGGGGTTCGGAGACAAAGGAACTGGTGATACAAGCAGCCCGATGCCGAAGGTCCACAAAGCCCCTATAGGGTTGAGTATTCCGGAATTAGTGGCAGTTGATGTTTGGATGTTCCATAGGGAGGGTGAAGATGTCCCTCCGATTGAGGAAATCCAAGCTGCTTATGAAAAATTCATTCCGGAAGAGGAAAGAATAACCGAAGCCCCTCCAGCGGAAGGAGCGGTAACAGGGATTGATCCAAAAACATTGGTCCTTAAAGAGGATGAGCCTGCCACCATCGTGCAAAAAATGGGGTGCGCAGCATGCCATAGAATTCCAACGATTGATTTTGCCAAAGCGGGCGTTATTGGACCCTTATTGACGGAAGGAACCAATGCCGCAAGAAGAATTAAATCTCCTGAATATCGGGAAGCGGTAAAAGCAGGGAAAGCCGGAGCTACAACCCCGAAGGATTACGTCATTGAATCTATCATGGACCCAAGTGCTTTCATTGTTTCCGGGTTTCCCGCTCCAGGAGGTAAAAGCATGATGCCTCCCAATTTTGCTGAAAAGTTTACCTATGCCGGAGTCAGTAAAATGGCGGATTTCTTGCTGTCTTTGGATGTTGAGACCGCCAAAAAAGAAGGCCTGGACCGGTCTCCAATGGAAAAAGAGGGAACTCTTTTTCCAGCTAAAACCGGGCTAATTAATCAAATAAAAGATGAAAAGTTAGCCTCGGTTTCACCTGACCAAGGGTAAATTTTAGAATTAAATTTAATTGAATTTTTTGAAAATTTTTTAAGGAGGTCATTGAAGTGATTATATTTAAGGATTTTTGGGTGGCTGGAATAATGCCCATGCAATTGCTTTTTACATTGACTGCCGCTGCAATTTTGTATGTGGTTATTAATTACTTCCTTAAGAAGGCGGGGAAGGGAATTAGCATGTTTGGGCAATCCATTTTAATTTGGTTTGGTGCCCTGTTCATTTTAAGGTACGTGGTTTTTCCTCCGCTCCCCATGGCGCTAATTTACACGTACATGGGCCTTATCACCATTGTGCTTTTCCTTCTTGTATCCGCTGATGATAATTCTTGGGAGGAGTTTAAACGGCCCATCTTAAAAACCTTAAAAGACAACGCTGGTCCCTATAAAACGGCCCGATTTGCCACTTTTATTATTCTCCCTGCCGCTTTAGGTTATGGAACTTTTGATTTTATGTATCCTAAGTTTGAGGAGCCAATTGAACTGCGAACGGTTCATCCCGCACCTCCCGCTTCAATTAAAGTGGATACATTTGTTGATAAAAAGAAAACGAAATTTACCCTTCAATCCGCCAGAAACCCATTTCGAATAGATGATGAGGGGGAATATTCGGAAGAGGTCCAGGTTGAATATCAGAATGGGAACCCCTGGGCGGAGGATGCATCTCAATATCTTCAGTATGTGCGAGAAGGGGGGGGGATCTTTTTTCAAAATTGCCATTTTTGCCATGGAGATAATTTAGACGGGAGAGGAATGTTTGCATTTGCTTTTAACCCGATCCCGGCAAACTTTACGGATCCTGGGACCATCGCCCAGTTACAGGAAACTTTTGTTCTGTGGAGGGTTTCCAAAGGAGGTCCTGGGTTGCCAACGGAAGGTTTCCCTTGGGCGTCGGCGATGCCCCCATGGGAGCAGCATCTTACAACGGATGAAATGTGGAAGGTTATTTTGTTTGAGTTTTGGAAAACCGGTTATTATCCTCGGACATGGGAATAATTTAGAGAGAGGGTTGTTGAAATGGCTTATATAAAAGCATTAAGTTGGAAAAGAAGGTTCGTTGGATTAATTTTTGGAATCGCCCTTCTAACTTTTACGGGGGGAGCTTGGGTCGTTGCTCAGGAAGAAAAACCTGCGGCTCCTGGGGTAGGGAAAGGGCGTCCAGCGCCAGCTTCGAAAGAGGATTTAGAATTAGGGGAAAAGGTTTATTTTTTAAGATGTGTATGGTGCCATGGTCCTAAAGGCGCGGGAGACGGGCCTGGTGCGGATCGATTATGGCCAAGGCCTCGAGATTTTACCCAAGGAACCTTTAAGATCCGTCATACAGGCACCGGTGAATTACCCACCGAGCAGGATTTGTTTTTAACCGTGACCAATGGATTGCCTGGGTCTGCAATGCCTTCCTGGGATTCGGTTCTTTCGGAGAAAGAAAGACGGGCGGTGGTTCGTTTTGTCATGACGAAACTTGTGGCAGACCGTGATTTTCAAGACACTGAATTTGAAGAGTATAATGTAATCGATTACGGTAAACAGGTTCCAACTTCCCCTGAAAGTATTGAAGCCGGAAGAGAGGTTTTTCTGAAATCGGGAAAATGCGTGGAATGCCATGGGCCCGAAGGCCGGGGGGATGGAAATGCAACCCAGAAAGATGAATGGGGGTTCCCTATTTTACCGGCTGATCTTCACAAATGCTGGAACTTTAGGGGCAATCGAAGGGATCCCTATAACCCGGCAAATGTGTTTAGGGAGGTTTCTACTGGGTTAAATGGAACACCCATGCCAAGTTTTGGTGAGACCTTATCCATTGAAGAGCGATGGCACGTAGCAAATTTTGTTATTTCCCTTTGTGAAAGAAAAGACAAAATTCCTGGGGCTCTTCCCATGGCAATGGATCCCTTAACCGATAAGCCGGTTATCAGTTTTGTGGTGAAATCGGTTTATACGGAGGGGGAGATTCCCGGCGATTTTGATGACCCCGAATGGCAAAGAGCCCCTGCAACATTTGTTGGGTTCGGTTCTCAAATTATTCACAAACCTCGGAACTTTGTTCGTTTAGTGGATGACGTTTGGGTTCGATCTTTGTATACCGATAATGAAATTGCTTATAAGTTCGAGTGGAATGATCGAAACAAAAGCGAAATGGAGCCGGAAGCTAAAAAGAAAGTGCCGAGGGAGATTCCTCCGGCTGGAGACCCGGTGGCCAAGCAGGGGGTTAGAAATTGGCCTGTATTCAATGACGGTATTGCGATTCAATTTCCGGCAAAATGGCAAAGCCTTTCACCGCCTGTGAAACCCAGGTTTATTTTTGGTGATTCCACAAATTCCGCGGACATTTGGAAATGGGAATCCGATGGTTCCATCACGGAATACATCGGAACGGGAGCCTTGGAACCTTTAGAGGCGCGCCCAACGAAAAATGTCAACGTTCCAGCGGCTGAATTTAAAAATGGCCAATGGCGTGTTATCATGAAACGAGCCTTGACTACGGATAATATGGAGAATGATGTCCAATTTGAAACCGGGAAGTATATCCCCACGACCTTTTTTGCCTGGGACGGGCATAATGGTGATCATGGTTTGAAAATGTCCATTTCAACCTGGTATTACACCATTTTAGAACCACCGGTTCCAAACAATGTATTTGTATATCCTTTTATTGTAGTGGCTGCAGTTATCGGACTGGAATGGTGGGTTCGAGCCAAGTTTGGTAAAAATAACGGGGATTCTTAAAACGCCCTGGGTATTTAAAAAGCTGCTTTTTAAAAAGGCAAACCGGAAAAGGTTTGCCTTTTTTTTTAATTTTTGTATAGAAAAGTTGTGATTATTTCCGAGATTTCCTTTGGTTTTTCCTGAATTAAAGCATGGCCTGTATCCTTTAAATAAACAAGATGACTTTTCGGAATAGCTTTTCCGAGGTCAAATTGAAATTCACGAGGTATCAAAGGGTCAAATTCAGGGGCGAGAATTAAGGTTGGGTTACGGATTTTATTTAAAAAGGGGGTAAGGTCCGGTTGGGAATCCTTAAATTGAAGTAAGCTTTTAAGGGCTTGGGTAGAACGGTGAATTTCCTCTTTCTCTTTCCGGTTTAATTTAGCGTACGCTTTTTTTCTTTTAACCTCAGGGTCAAAATATAATAGGTCTAAAATTTCCTTGTATTTCAACCCTCCAATATTTTGTATGGGGAGTTCTTTGAACGGATGTGATGAAGTTGCGACTAGGATAAGTTTTTGGACCAGGTTTGGAAAAGAAAGGGCCAACTGCAGGGCAATCCACCCTCCCATGGAATATCCAAGTAGGTAAAAAGTCTCTGAATCCAAAACCTCCATTAAACATTTAATGAACGGGGGCAGGTCCTCAATCCTCTGAATTTCTGGATCTATTTCGGAAGCCCCAAATCCAGGATAATCAAGTGACGTAACAGGGGTCCCTTCCGCTAAAAGAGGGAAGATTTCATTGAAATCTCTTGCTTGTCCTCCCGCTGAAGGCAACAATAAGAGGGGGTGCTTTCCATTAGAGGATTGAAATAGACGGACGGAGATTCCCCGAACCCTTAGCAATGTTTCAATCATTTATTTATTCAGAACTTCCCAGGAGGTCATCGATTAAGGGTCTGTTATAATCTGTACAATTTGGGCAGAGTTCGTGAAGGACCTCATCGCTTTGAGAAATGCCGTTGGTTACCCAGTTTTCTTTTTGGAGATATGAGACGCATTCATCGCAAATAACCAAAAAACCTCTGGAAACCCTGATATTATGACCTGGCATCTTTTTATCCTCCTTTTTTTATTTGATTATTAACGATCCTTTTGGGAATTCTTTATGAATTGGTAAGCGGCGATCAGCTTTCTTAATTGGGGTTCATTACTCCGGTCGCCCCCGCGGGTGTCGGGGTGAAGTTCCTTAATAAGGCGACGGAAAACCTGGGTGACTGTTCTGAGGCTACTTTCACGGGATATCCCTAAGGTTTCATAGGCTTCTTGGATATTGGTTATTTCGTTTTTGTATACCCCCCCCTCTGTTTCCTTTTGCCATTGCCTGAAAAACTCAAAAAAATTAAATTTCCTTCTTAGCCGTCTTGGGCGACCTGTGATTTCATGATCCAAATCCTCAAAGGTAAATTCTAGGTAGGCAATTCTTTCCTGTAACTTTTTAAACCCATAGGCATCATCGGTTGATTCGATTTCTTTGATTATTTTAATAAATAACTGTTCAAATTCCTGGAGCCTTTCTTCAAAACGGAAATATTCATCCATATTTTCCTGTAGAAAACGGTCGAAGGCGTGGGCCATTGAATCCTGGACTCGGAATTGCAACTCTTCCACCTTTCTATTAAGTTTTTTCCTTAGAAGGGGAGTCATTCCTAGCCTTTTTGGGGGTGGGTTTCATTATGGGAAAAATATTAGAATTCCCAAATGATATCATATAGATCTGGCTTCATCAAGGAAAAGGTTTGACCTTATTTTCCCCTTGAATGGAGCCTTGCGAGCGGGTAGAATGTGATAGAGGAGGGGTTAGAAAATGAAAAAAGCTTTTATTTTTTTCTTCTTATTTTTATTGTTTTTTATGCAGTCTCAAGATGCAAAAGCTCTTATTTTGAGATCGGTTGCAGATATTTCTTTGGGAATGAGTATCAAGGATTTTAGGGAGCGTTTCTCCAATGAAGAAGTGACCGATTCATTTGCACTTTTGAAGGGTGATCGGGTTTTTGCAATTAACAAAGGCACAAAAGATGTTGAAACTTTTTTAGGTTCCTTTTACGATGGAAAGCTATACAAAATTGAGGTGGTCTATACCCTTCCCTATTCTAACCAGGTTCCCTGGAAAGTTTTTGTCAAGGGGGCGATTCAGGAGTTTGGACCCGGGAAACAACTTGAAACAACAGCAGGACCAGTTCTCATGTGGGGAGATGAAGAAAGTAGCTTGAAAATGGAACGAAGAAGGTTAAAAGGGGGAAAATTTAGGTATGTTCTATCTATTTTAGATAATGCCATTTTTCTTTCTAGGGGGGAGAACTGTTCTTCTCAACCATTCAAGGTGTAATGCCGAATGCCGTGAAATTTCGAAAAGGTGTAGAAGGGCCTGTCATTTAGGTTGACTAAGAGGCTACACTTTGTTATATTGCCAAGTCAATTTGGGATTTTTCCTTTAGTAATCATGGAGTGGAACGTAATGAGTGGGAAAACCAAAAAAGAACATAAGGAAAAGAAGGGTCAAAGATACGAAAACATCCGGCAAGACTTGGAGCGGCAGCGGAACTCGCTTTTAGCTGAAGCGGGAGTGATTATCGGGGGAGGCCTCAACGCGGAAAAGGAGAACTTTCCGGATTTGGGGGATCAAGCTTCTGCGGAAGCTAATCAAAATTTTACCCTTCGCCTCCGTGAACGCGAGCAAAAACTTCTGAAAAAAATAGATGAAGCCATAGACCGGATCAAAAATGGAACCTTTGGAATCTGCGAAAGCTGTGAAGAGGAAATTGGCATCAAGCGTTTAAAAGCCCGACCGGTAACAACCCTTTGCATTGAATGCAAAACAAAGCAGGAAGAAGAAGAAAAAATTCGTCAATAAATAATTGAAACGTTGAAAACCTGGAAAGGGGCTTGAATAGGGTTTTTATTTTGAGTCTCTTTTGTTTCTTTTGATGGCCTACAAAACAGTATTTTATCCTCTTCCCCCTTTTTTAAAACCCTCTGAAAACGGCGTTCTGGTTTTTCTCCCCATTGGGATTTGAAAAAGGCACTCGGTTTTTGGGTGAAAATCACAGTCTTAGGGCCGCTCTTTTCTTCCTGCCTCCGCAGCCGGCATACAATCAGTTGACCATTGTAGGGCTTTGGAACGACTGATTAGGTCTTTCATTTTGGACCGGACCTCCTTGCGTTTTTGTTGAAGGCCTTTTTCTCCTTCAGGGGTTGAAGGAGTAATATCAGAGGTCACCTCAAGAAAATCAGGAAGGAGTTCTTCCAAATCAGCCAGTAGTCCTAGAGTCTTTTTTAGCTTTTGTTTCTCATTCATTTTTTTCCTTCGATGAAATAATTTCTAGTCCATTCAATTTCTATTCTTCTGATCAAGTTGTTACCATCCTTTTGAAAAAAATCCATTCTTGATGTTTTTTGGAATAGACCAAACCCTTTTTTATGAATCGTTTTGTGATCATCATTTTTCAATGATACCTTCTCAATAACGGAAAAGGTTAATTCCTTTTTAGATTCTCAAAAATGGCGCGGGTGGCGGGAGACCGGTTTAAGGTATAAAAATGAATTCCCGGAGCTCCTTGATTTAAGAGCTCCATGCATTGATCGGTTGCATATTGGATTCCCAGATCCAAAACAGCTCTTGGATTCGTTTCTACTTTATGAAGTTTTTCCCTCAAACCTGGAGGTATGGTTGCCCCGCACATGGAGGTGAAGCGCTCCACCTGGGCAACATTGGTGATGGGCATGACGCCCGGAATAATTGGGGTTTCAATTCCTGCATTGGAGGCTCGTTGAATCAAATCGAAATAATAACGGTTATCAAAAAAGAGTTGTGTGATTAGGAAATCCAATCCGGATTTTACTTTAGTTTTTAAAAAAGAGATATCCGTTTCCATTGAAGGGCTTTCTGGATGTCCCTCCGGAAATGCAGCTCCCCCAAGACAAAAATCAAATCGGTCCTTAATAAATTCCGCCAGGTGATTGGCGTGGGAAAATCCATCAGGGTGGGCTTGAAAGTGGGCCTGCCCTTTTGGGGGATCCCCTCGAAGGGCAAGGACATTTTCAATTTTGTTTTCTTTGAGGGTTTTTAGAATCCTAAATATCTCTTCTTGCGGGGAACCCACACAGGTGAGATGGGCCATGGCTTCGATCCCAAGGTCATTTTTGATTCGCGATACCCAACCCACTGTTTTGTCCCGAGTACTTCCCCCTGCCCCGTAGGTGACCGAAACAAATGATGGAGACAGTTCCTGAAGGTTTTTCAAAGTTTCAAAAAGTTTTTTTTCTCCTTCATCGGTTTTTGGTGGGAAAAACTCAAAAGAAAAGATTGGCTCTTTTTTTTGAAGAAGTTGAACAATTTTCACGGTAAAGGTGCTAACCCCTCTTTGGGTTGGTTCAAATAATTGTTTTGTTTGAGGCGAAAACCATTATACCCAAATCTTTCTTTTTTTTACAGGGTAACCTTACAATGGGTTCCTTTAGATTCCCTGGACAAATAGACTCCGAAACCGTTATCATATTTTAGTCAGGGAGATTGGGGGTATCCGGTAAAGATCTTTTGGAATATCGAATATATATATCCAATTTCTGAATACCCCTTGGTCAAAACAAACAAAAGGTATTTATGGTAAACCAAAAGATCCATTTGGAACGGGTACGAACAAAAATGGATGAAAAAGGGTTAGACGGTTTGATTGTCAAAGGAACCGATCGGTATCTCAATGAATACGTTCCTACTGAAGAAAGTACACGGGTTTGGCTAACGGGTTTTTCAGGAAGCACAGGGGATGCTTTCGTTACAAAACTCCATGCCTATCTTTTTGTGGATGGCCGGTACTATCTTCAAGCGGATCAAGAAGTCGATTCTTCTTTATGGACCGTCATCAAGGTTCCCATGGGGACCTCTCTCCAGGGTTCCCTCATGGAAATTATTTTTCGGGATTTTAAGGAAGGAAATGGGCGGATTGGGGTTGAGACAGACCGGTATAGTGTCAGAGGTTTTCAGGATTTAAAACGGCAATTAGAAGGGATTTCAATTGGGTGTGTTCCCGTTGTTCCCTCTATCGTCGAAGAGGTCAAGGGTCAAAAGGATCCCATTCGGGGAGAAGTGTGGGGAATTGAGACGTCTTTAACGGGTCGTTCCGTTGAGGAAAAACTGGCCCTGGTTCGCCAAACAATGAGGTCTGAGAATGTGGATGCCTTTATTTGCCAAAAATTGGATGAAATAGCCTACCTCACCAATCTTCGAGGGAATGAAATGCCTTTTCAATCCACGTTCAAATCAGTGGCGATCGTTAAACCCAATGAATGTTTAGTTGCGCTTTCCGGCGGAGGTGCCCGGCCCATAAAAAACCCTTCCTCATCTATCCATTTTATTAAAGATGAAGGGTGGGTGGAGCGTTTGAAAACAACCGGCCATTTCGCCAGAGTGGGGTTGGACCCCTCAAGTGCCACGGAATGGACCCGTGCAGCCTTGGAAAAAGAAGGGTTAATTCCGGTTCCCATGAGTTCTCCCTTGGTTCCCCTGAAAGCTAAAAAAACCAAAGAAGAAATGACCCACATGATTCAAAGCTTTGAACGGGCCGATGCTGTGGTCTGGGGCGCTCAATCCTGGTTATGTAAAAAAATTGAGAAAGGAATTCCTGTAACAGAGGCTGATTTTGCGGAAAAGGTTTATCAACTCTTTAGGCAGTCGGGAGCCTGGGCGCTTTCATTTAAAGTGATCAGCGCTGCAGGAAAAAATGGGGCGGTGATCCATCATTCCAATCCGGATAGGAAAAAAAGCATTGAACCCGGAGAGATCATGCTGTTAGATACCGGGGCCTATTATGAAGGGGGGTATGCAACGGATTTAACACGGACTTTTTTGGCTGGACCAAAGGGGGTCAAAGCCAATTCAAAACAGCGGCGGATGTTTACATTGGTTTTAAAAGGGGCCATTGCCGGAATGAGTGCCCGGTTTCCGGAAGGGACCAACGGAGCAGCAGTGGACGCGTTGGTCCGGGGACCTCTGTGGGAGGCGGGATATACCTATAATCATGGTACGGGGCATGGGGTCGGAATTAATGTTCATGAAGCGCCTCCCTCTCTTTCTTTACATGGGGGATATAATTTGGAAAAGGGACATATATTTTCCATAGAGCCGGGAATTTATATCCCCAGTTTTGGGGGGGTTCGAATTGAAAACCTTTGTACTGTGGTGGAAGATCCCCAACTGGCCGGATGGCTTTGTATCGTTCCGTTGACCTTTTCCCCTCTGGATGAACGCCTGATCGATTCTGCCATGCTGACCAGGCGGGAAAAGGCCTGGTTAAAGTGGTATAAAAAAGAATCAAAAAAGAAACACACCCAACCCCCCAAACCTCCGGTCTTACGATGATAATGGGGTCGTTTATGGGTGTTTGAGGGAAAAGTTGAGTTTGGGATTAGAGAATATCCGAATAAAAGAATGGTATGTTCCTCAATTTGGACCTACCAAGTTTCGGGTATTCATGGGTCTTCTATTTTTACCTTATACCGGAATGGTCCTTTCATTTACAGTGATCGGGTCCATGATGGCGGAGGAGATTCACTGGATCCGTGTTTTAGCCATTCTGGTCATTTATTTTTTGGCACTGGGTATCGGGGCACATGCTTTGGATGCAATAGGCAGAGGGGGAATCAAACCGTGGGGAACCATTCTTTCAAATGGACAGTTATGGTTTTTGGCTATTTCATCCATAATGATGGCCTACATCATTGGAATGTATTACATGGTTCTTTATTCCCCATTACTATGGGCCATCGCTATTCCAGAGGGATTTTTCCTTTTGGCCTATAATTTAGAATGGTTTAAAGGGCGGTTTCACACTGATTTTTGGTTTTCAGTCTCATGGGGAGGCCTTCCGGTGTTGGCGGGTTATATTATTCAAACAAACCAGATTTCGGTAGGAGTCCTTTTGGTGGCACTATCGATGATGTTTTTAAGCCTGGTTGAAATTAAGGCTTCACGTCCATATAAGGAAATGAAGCGTCAATCCGGGGGAGATAAACACCTGGAGGAAAAAGGAGGTCTTCAATACCTGGAAGCCATTCTCAAAAGCATTAGTATTGGGGTCATTTTACTCGGGGTTGGATTGCTGTGTTGGAGGGTTTTTGAATAACCCGTTTTAAAAGTTTCCTATTTGCGGGCGGAAATAATCGCTGAGCCATAAGCGGTTTGGTATTCAAGGGTGATGTTTTGGAATTCGTTTTTTACCATGGCTTCAGTTAAATCATGGATCCACCGGGTTTTCTCGATTAATTCCGGGAGACCTTGGTAAATTTCCTTCCAGGCCGGAAAAAGGGGAGTGCCCATTTTTTGGAGCAGCCAAAAATAAAAACGCCATACCCAAACCAGATAGGGTTTTGGGGGATAGATAAAATCATGCATGATCAGAATTCCGTTTTCTTTTAGCATATTCTTTGAGGAATGGGTCAGAGAAAATAAATCGGCATATTTGGCCAGATAAGAGGATGTAATACAATCGAAGGAGCGCTTGGATTTAAAATCTTCCGCGCGGCATAAAACCAACTCGATGTTAGGAAGGTTTTTTTCTTGAACTTTCCTTTTGGCAATTTCCAGGTATTCTTCTCGAAGCTCTACCCCTACCACCTGACAATTGGGGAATCGTTTGGCAATGACAATTGTAGAAATACCGGTTCCACAAGCCAAATCTAATACACGTTCCGGGTTGGGAGGAATCAGGTCAAGGATTCTTCGTTTCCAGAGGCGATCAATCCCAAAGGTGGCGAAATTTACCATAAAGTCATAGGTTTTTCCAGTTCCTTCAAAGAAACGGTGAACTAATTCCACCCTGGGGTCTTGAATGTTTGCCATATTTAAAATCTTTCCATTGGACTTTTGAAGGAACCTAACACCCCCAGAGGAATCATGTCAATAGAGAGTGTTTCAACTAGAACCTATCTCAAAATTGGTTTTTCGTTAAGAACCCGTCATGCCCGCGAAAGCGGGCATCCGGAAAGGCCTGAAAATACTGGATTCCCACCTGCGCGGGAATGACGACAAAAGGCCCGATAATGCAAAGAGAGAATATTGAGATAGGTTCTAGAAAGAAAAAAGTTTTGATTCTTGGATTTGGTGATTTGGGGCGTGCCCTTGTCAAATACTACGGAAAGTACTATGACTTCCGGGGAATGAAACGGTCCCCTATAGATCATCCTCCATGCCCACTTTTTTACCAACCTATACAAAGTCCTGAGTTGGATGCCCATCTCACGTGGGCAGAGGGTTTGGTCTTTTGCCCTGCTCCCTCTGCTGATGATGAGAAACGATATCAGGAAGTATACCTAGAGAACATGCGTTTCCTGGTTGCTCGAATAAAAAAGCAACGCTTTCAAATAGGCCCTATTATCATGATTGGTTCAACGGGAATTTATCCCCAAAAAGGGGAGGTCCTTTGGACGGAGGATTCAACCCTCCATGTGGAAAACCCAAGGCAGGAGGTCCTTTTTGAAACGGAGAAGACCTTGGTGGAGAGTGGGCTACCTTTTGTCATATTACGCTGTGCAGGGTTGTATGGGGAAGGAAAAGGAAAATTTAAGGAACGTCTGTCCCAAGGGAGAATTACAACCGCGATGATGACAAGCCAATATGTGCATTTTATTCATTTAAGGGACGTGTGTGAAGCAGTGCATCGGGTTATTTTAAAAGGGGTTGTCCGTGAGGTGTTTAATGTGTTGGATAATTCCAATATCCGCAGAAAAGATTTTTATCAATTCTTAAGCGATTTATTCGGTCTACCGGTTTCCGATGCTGGGGAGCCTCCAAAGGGTTTAAGCGATCGGAGAATTTTAAACCAAAAATTAAAATCTCACCTTGGGCTTTCTTTGAGGTATCCAAAAATAACGGAATACCTCCGATCCACTGTGAAAAACAAGCCTTAACACTTATCTTCCCTACTTTTCCCTCTTTGAAAAAGGGGGTTTGGTGTGATGTCCCGGAGAACTATTAAATAAATTAAGGCCGTCATTCCAGCGCAAGCGGGAATCCAGAGCCTGTTGATTTTACACGGACGGGATTCTCGATTAAACATTCGGGAAAGACAGCAAGGGAGTTTTTAATATCCTACTAATTGGTTTTTTCATCGCCTGGGTCTTTTTCCCATCATCGGGGTTGATTCTTTTCATTTTCGTCTTCCCTTTCCTCTTGTTCTGCCCATTCTTTAAGGATTTCTTTATTTTTTCTTTTTCGAACAAAATAGATTCCTATGAGAGAGACCGTAATGAGTCCCCAGAGGACACCCGTACTGGTTAATAGGGGAACCCAATTAAACCGAAAAGCCAAATAACGTTTCCATTTTGTCTCAAAAGCCTGAGGGGTAATATCAAAGGCGTTCTGAAGAGCCTGTTCAAAAGATTTCCCTTTGGATAAGAGCAAAACAAAATGACGAAAACGCGAGGGTCCATAAGTGGAGAGGAGATAATGAACCAGGCTGTAACTTTGAAAATATGCCTTTTGAACATCGAAATGATTTCCACCAAATGCTTGGGTCAGATCCTCCAGCGGGATGAGCGTTCCGGAAAGAACCGCTCGGGCCATTAAGACATCTTGTGATGGGCGCCATTCATAAGATTCGTACATGGCAAGACCTTCATTGAGCCACCTTGGAATCGGTCGTCCTTCAAATCCAGAGGCCAGGACCAGATGACACAGTTCGTGTGTAAATGTTTTGATCGTATCTTTTAGATTCCCCTGAATGAGCCGGGGAGACCGGATCACCATCACGTTTCCTGAGGGGTAGGCAACACCCACCGCCCAGGAGGGGAGGGGACGATTGGAAGGTTGAAATTGGTTAAATTCCGATTCGGACGAGGCCATGATAACCCCGATCGGATTTCCGGGGGTGAACCCAATGTCCTGGGTTATTTTTTTAAGTAATGTCTCGGACTGTTCCATTATTTTCCGTATGGTGACCCGGTCGGCAGGATGAAACCGAAAGAAAAAATGAGAAGAATTCGTTTCAATGATTTGTGGATCGGTCCTTGCCAGGGAAATCTCAGGGAGTAAAAAAGTTAAAAGAATGCAAAAACAAAAAGTGAAAGTGAATATAGGTCGAATCATGGATATTCAAACTTTGTGTAGGTGCAAATTATTAAGTTGAATTTTCATATTGAAATATGATAAATAAAAACAACCCTCATCGACGACCCAAGTATACCCTATGTTCCACCTGAAAAAAACCGTTCGAGGGTCGTTCTTCCCCGGAGCGTTAGGGTTCAGTTATTAAGCGACAAATGGTTCAATACGTATTCAACGAATTAAACGATATAAACGAATGAAACGATCTTTTAAAATCGGTCCGCGGTATGTGAAATAGGACGCCGAAAAGTTTAAATGGTTTAAACTTGCTATTCCCCGTAGCTCGCTACGGGGTGACCGCTTAGGTTCCCCCTTTAGAAAAGGGGGATAAAGGGGGATTTGAGGATTTAGCTTTTCCTCTGAATACTCCGCAGTCTTGCTGCGGGGATTTTTATTCGTTTAAGACGTTTAATGCCTGGCTGATTTTCGCCGAAGTGTCCTTGGGAAAGTTTAAATCGTTGAAGCCGTTTGATTTGTTCAAACCGTATCCGCTGTTTAACGATTCATTCGACTTGAACTTTTTTTAACGACTTGAACGTTTTAAACCAATTGGACTGTTCAAGCAATTTAAAGCCCGGCTGATTTTTGCCCAGGTACAGGTGGCATCGGGAGAAAAAAATACAAGAAGTGTTGCTGAGGTAAGGGAAGTATGGTGACAGCAGTCGGCCGTACAAGAGGTTACAGCCAGAATCTGTTCAGGTCGAAAGAAAGCTGGCGGTGGACCATCTGTCTACCGGCAGTAACGGGCCTTTAACTTTCTGAGCGAGAGGGTCTTCCCGGCAGAAACGTCCTGTAGTCCCCTGATTGCCTCTTTAAGGAGCTTAAGATGAGGTCGTTTGTGCTCTTTATTATTCTTGACCTTGGATGTCACGAGCATATGATAGCATAAAACCTTATAAAATATCCCGCGTCTTGATTTTACCCGTCTCACCGTTATTGTCATCTGGATTGGTAAATATCGAGTTGGGGCTGCGTCCCTTCCAGCGCTTGGCGCTGGAGGTGATTAACAATTAGGAAGCAATTTTATGAAAAGAGATTCCAGTAAATGCGGGGAATTCACCGGGGATGGCCGATTGGAGTTCTTTAGCACGTTTGAAAAGTTCATCAACGGTGGCACTGATTTTCTCTGCGATGGGTCCAGGGATGCTACGAGTACCACAGTTAGGACAGATGTATGAAGAAACGTTTTCCACATCTGCGTAGAATCCACCCCTTTCAAAATGAACGGTGGTCTGTTTCAACTCCATAATTGTTTTACAGTTCGGGCAGTGCTTATTTTTTTTCATGTTTAGGACCTTTCTTTTTACGGGTTTGAAATCTTATCCAGTGGCGGGGATCTGGAATATAGACCGTGACAATATCAATTTCTTCTTCCCAGGAGTAGTCGATCACAACATGGATCGGAACCTTATTGGCCGATTTTCCATAAATCAAGCATCGTTTCCAATGCGGATATTCTTCGATGATTTTACCATGATTCAGGGCATAAAGGATATCGGCAACCGTGAGTCCGTCTTTAAATGATTCGATTAAGGCATGATCGGTGATTCTAAAGCTACCAGTCTTAATTTTCGTCTTTATTTCCTCTATTTTCATCCGGGGAGAAAAATATAGGAATTGAGGTAAAGAGTCAATGAAAAAACAAGGAGTTATCAGCATCAGCCCGCGGTATGTGAAACAGGACGCCGAAAAGTTTAAATGGTTTAAACTTGCTATTCCCCGTAGCTCGCTACGGGGTGACCGCTTAGGTTCCCCCTTTAGAAAAGGGGGATAAAGGGGGATTTTTATTCGTTTAAGACGTTTAAAGCCCGGCTGATTTTTGCCGAAGTGTCCTTGGGAAAGTTTAAGACGTTGAAGCCGTTTGATTCGTTCAAACCGTATCCGCTGTTTAACGATTCATTCGACTTGAACTTTTTTTAACGACTTGAACGTTTTAAACCAATTGAACTTTTTAAACTTCCTGGAACCCGATATGACTGTGAAATATTTTGAGGACCTGGAAATCTGGAAAGATGCGAGAGCTTTGACGAACGCAGTTTATAAGATCACGTCGAACCCGGCTTTTTCAAAGGACTTCGGTCTGAGAGACCAGATCCGTCGAGCTGCCGTTTCGGTAATGTCCAACATCGCCGAGGGATTTGAACGAGGGGGCAATCAAGAATGGATTCAATTTCTTTATATTGCGAAAGGTTCTTGCGGAGAAGTCCGATCCCAGCTTTATATCGCGAGAGATCAGGGATATGTGAATGATCAAGAGTTCAATGCGCTGTTCAAATCGTTCAAGCGATTGTCAGTCATGCTCAGCAACATGATTGCCTATTTGAAGGGCAGCCAGATGAAGGGGGAGAAGTTTAAGAAACCTTCTTACCGGACAATGAAGGATGAAATGGATGAGATGATGAAAAGTTTAAATCGTTGAAGTCGTCTTCTTGAACGATTCAATCAGTTTGAACTTTTTGAACGATTTGAATTTTTATTATTCTAAAACGTCTTGAACTTTTTTTTTGATAATGGCGGCGGAATTCGCCGGGAAATTCGGGGCGGGTAAGCTGGGCTACTGGCTTGGATCGCGGGGGGACTTGAAGGAAGCCGACTTTGCGTCAAAGCGTGCCAATAACACCCATAAATTAGGAGGTAAGGAGCCTGTGTTTCCTCATTACGCTCATTCGAGCCCAGAAAACAGTCCGCTTCCAGAAAACAGCAAAGATGATTGGCACTTTCTTAAAGACCATTTAACAGCGGTTGGAAAAGGAGCTGAGGAGAGGGCTTCGTTTTGGGGAGGCCAAGATGAAGCTAAGCTCGCAGGGCTTTTACATGATATGGGCAAGTACGCAGCTAATTTTCAGAAAAGACTTGAAGGAAAGATGAGAGGAGTCAATCACTGGTCACAGGGTGCATTCTGGGCAGGAAAAAATGAAGCATGGCTGGCAGCATTTGCGATTTATGGGCATCATGTTGGCATTCCTCCTGCGGAGATGATACAGAAGCTTGGCCAGTCCCTACAAGATGAGATGGCGACTTGGAATATCGCTGAAACCGTGCAGGATATAAAAGCCATTTTTGAGCACGACGGCCTTGCCATTCCACAAATTCAAAGAAGGGCAAAGGCAACACCAAAAGAGAAACATCGATTTGCCATGGCGGTCAGAATGTTGTTTTCTGCTCTGTGTGATGCCGATTTCATAGATACGGAGGCCCACTTCAATAAGTACGCGTCTGAATCGGCCCGGCCCACTCCCCCTCAGCTACAGCCGCGGAAAGCCTTGGATGTGTTGCTTAACCATATTCAGGCAAAACCCAAACCTGCCGATACCAACGGTAAATTGGTTTATGAAACCCGGCAGAGGGTATTACAGGATTGTCTAAACGCAGCTCAGGAGTCTGAGCACCTCTTCACATTAACAGCCCCAACAGGATCTGGAAAAACACTTGCATCGTTGGCCTTTGCTCTGAAGCATGCAGCAACATATAGCCTCCGGCGCGTAATCGTTGTTATCCCATATCTCAGCATTATCGAACAAACAGCGGGCGGATTTAGAGAGATATTCGAGCCTGTTTTTGGACCACAATATTTGTTGGAGCATCACAGCATGGCGGATAGAACCAGGAATGGAGCAGCCGAAGACAGCAACGAAGAAAAAGACGCCGAATGGGAAAATGAAAGAAGGCGAAGGTTACTCTCCCAAAACTGGGAGGCGCCTTTAATTGTTACCACGTCCGTGCAATTTTTCGAGAGCCTCTTCGCCAATAGACCGACGACATGTCGCAAACTCCACAATATCGCCAAATCGGTTGTTTATTTTGATGAAGCGCAAACGCTCCCCACGGGCTTGGCAGTCTCCACTTTGGGGGCTCTCAACGTCTTGATGAAAGATTATGGGGTAACCGTTGTGTTTGGCACGGCGACGCAACCAGCCTTTAAGTCTTTATCGGATCATATTCCTGATGGTTGGCAGCCAAGAGAAATTATTCAAAACACCAAAGGCATTTTTAATCGTCTTAAAAGAGTAGCCCCGGTTTGGCCGTCATCGAGGACAGAAAAAATGGAATGGTCGGAAGTAGCGCGGGAACTGGTAAGACATAACCAGGCATTGTGTGTGGTCAACCTTAAAAAGCACACAGCCGAATTGACCCAGGCCATGTTGGAATCTCTACCGAAAGAACTTCATGATTCTCTATTTCACTTAAGCACGGCGCTTTGCCCCGCACATCGTCAAGTTGTCCTAAAGAAAGTCCGCGCCCTACTGGACGAAGGGCAAAAAGTTTATTTGGTGGCGACTCAATGTATTGAAGCTGGTGTGGACGTGGATTTCCCTGTCGTCTGGCGGGCGATGGGACCATTGGAATCATTAGCACAAGCATTTGGACGGTGCAACCGTGAAGGCCGATTGCAGATGGAGGAATGTGAGGCACGCGTGTTTGTGCCGGCAGACGATGACATTCCAATGCCTGGCTATAAACAGGCAGCATCCATAGCGGCGACTCATTACTGGAAAGCTGATCTTCATTCTCCTGAAGTTTTTGATTCTTATTTCTCGAAGCTGTACGGTGACCAGGATATCGGTGGGGAAGGCAGCCGCTTGCAACGAGAATTACGAGAAAGTATTGAGCAACTGAGATTCCCGGATATAGCACAACGCTATCGCTTGATTTCATCGGATACTGTGTCCGTTGTTGTTCCGTATACCGAACAAGGAGCAAAGGCGTGTAAGGCTTTACAGTCGAAAGGTCTAAACATTAAAGCATTACGTGCCTTGATGTTTCAGGCACAGCCCTATGTCGTCAACGTGTATCGCAATCAACTTTTCAGGGATAGGGACATCGCGTCGCGTGTTATCCCTGTATTGGGTGATCGCAAAGGCGGATGGTATATCTGGATTGGCAAATATGATGACCGGTTCGGCATTCTTACCAAGATGTCTGATGAGGCATGGATCGTATGATCCTGCTCGAATTGCGATAAGGAGGTCTTATGGGTGTAAAGGTATTGGTTCATGGTCCTCTGGCATGTTTTACCCGGCCTGAAATGAAAGTGGAGCGAATGAGTTATCCGGTAATAACGCCGTCAGCAGCCAGAGGAGTATTGGAAGCTATTCTCTACAAGCCAGAGTTTCGGTGGAAAATACGCCATATCCATGTGCTCGCTCCGATCAAATTTATCGGCCTGAGACGTAACGAGGTTCAAGGGAAAATATCGACACAGAAAGTTAAGCAGTGGATGCGGGGAAAGGGGACGCCTGAACCTCTTGTAGCCGATGCCATGGGACGTGACCAGGGCGGAGAAGGGGAGGGGCGAACTCAACGAAACACGGTCGCTCTTAAGGACGTTGCATATGTCATCGAGGCAGACGCTTGGGTGCGCCCTGATGTGAAGGAAACACCAGTTAAATATTATGAATGCTTCCAGCGCCGCGTCGAACACGGCCAGTGTTATGTCCAACCGGTTTTAGGTTGCCGGGAATTTGTCGGTTATTTCGAGCCGGCGCCGGAGAAGTTTGAAGCTGTGAAAGAAACACGAGAGTTTGGTCTGATGCTTTATGACGTTTTTGATCTCGATGCACGAAATGACGGCTACGCCAAGCCGTTTATCACGTTATTCAGTCCAAAAATGATAAAAGGAAAGATCGAGATTGAAGATTACTCCTCGGTCAAAGCACGGCATATCGCTGGAGGTCGTCATGCTTGAGCACTTGGTTAGATATGCGGAGCGGAAAGGATTGGGAGATGACCCATGCTTTGAGGCCAAGCCTGTAAAATGGTCCATTGCGCTTGGAAATGATGGATCATTCCGAGGGATCTCCCCCCTTGGTAATCCGGATGATAAAGGTTGGAAAGGGAAGCCTTTTCCCAAAGCACCCCGTACTCCTGGAGGGGAATTGCAGGCTGGAGGAAAGAGTCATTTTTTATCTGAGACGGCTGAGACGGTTCTATTGTTGTCTCCTGAAAAACCAAAACCCAATAAGACATTGGAAGAGACAAAGGCATCGATTAAGGAAAAACATGCCTACTTTGCAAAGCTGATAGAAGATGCACACAAGTCTGGTGTAAGAATACTTGCTCCGGTCGTTCACTTCATGTCCGATAACAAAAGCATTGAAGCTGCTAAACAGGAAATCGCAAGAACGAAGAAATTTAAACCTACCGATACGTTAACCTTTGATATCGGTGGAAAATCTGTGATGGAAATGGATAACTGGCATTCTTTTTGGCGTAAAAAGCGTGATATGCCGCAAAACAAGAAACAACCAGGTGGACATCTGATGCCTTGCCTGGCAACTGGTGAAATGGTTACACCATTAGCCACGCACGACGTGATCAAAGGAGTTTTTGGTGCAGATAAGAAGGGAGCCAAGCTGATAGCTTTTGATAAAATCGCTTTTAGGTCTTATGGATTGAAGCAGTCTGAAAACGCACCCGTCTCTGCGCGTGCAGAAAGCCGGTATCGTGCTGCATTAAATGATTTAGTTAAAAACTCATTTCCATTGGTATATCCCAAAAAAGGGAAAGGCGGTATTCAACTAATTTATTGGACTCGGGATGAGAACAAAGCGGACCCCGTCGATTTAGTAAAAAATGGCGAGGAGGCGACATTTGATTTTTTCGATGGTGATCCAGAACTTCAACGAGGCGGCCTTCTTGCCGCCCTTAAGGCATTTCACAAAGGCGATTACAGACCACAAGGTTATGAAAGCAACCAGTTTTATGGATGTTCTTTGAACGGAAATGGCAAGGGTCCTTTGGTAGTGCGTGATTGGTGGGAAACATCCCTTACTAATGTCCTTCAGAATGTGATCGAATGGTTTAATGATTTGGAAATTGCGAATTGTCGTGCGCCGAAGTTCGGCGCGTTGCTTTATGCATTGGTGCGTGAGGATCTAAAAAAGGAACTTTCAACGCACATTCCTATTCAACTTATGCGTTCTGCTCTACATGGCCTTCCGTTACCTCGTGCTGTTCTGGGTAAAGCACTTCACCGTCATAATATTGACCTTATGCGTGAAGGAGAAGTAAGAATTGAGCGCGTGGCGTTAATCAAGGCATTCCTTAACCGAGTTAGAAAGGAGAGTGATCCTGCAATGACAACAGAACTCAGCAAGAATGAAACCGATCATGCTTACCGTTGCGGCCGGTTGTTGGCCGTCTTTGAGAAGATTCAGAGGGCGTCTCGCCCAGATTTGAACGCTGGTTTGGTCCAGCGCTACTACGGAGCCGCAAGTTCCACACCGGCTCTTGTGATGCCGCGCCTGTTCAAACTCTCTAAGCATCATCTTGCGACGTTGGCTGGTGGTTTAGCTGAATATTTTCAAAAACAGATTGAGGAGATCACAGACATAAAAAAGATGGGGACAACTTTCAAGAGAACGTTAACCCTTGAGGAACAAGGACGCTTTGCCCTCGGGTATTACCATCAGCGCGCACAGCGTAAGGACAATGACACCCCTGACATTCAACAGAACATTCAATGAAGGAGAAAACAATGAGTCAGTCGATTCAAAACCGCTATGACTTTCTGTTTTTGTTCGATTGTGAGAAAGGAAACCCTAACGGCGATCCGGATGCTGCGAATGCGCCTCGGATGGATCCTGAAGATATGCATGGTTTGGTCAGCGATGTAGCTATTAAGCGAAAGATTAGAAACTATGTTCAGATAGCCGAAGAAAACAAGAGCCCATTCTGTATATTTATCTCGCAGGGTGATGTTCTCAATCGAACAATCCAGACGGCTCACGCAAAATTAGCAGAGTTGGATGAATACAGGAAAGCCGACAACCAGAAGAAGAACGAAATGGCCAAGCAGTGGATGTGTAAAAACTTCTATGATGTTCGAGCATTTGGTGCTGTGATGAGCACGAATAAGGATGAAAATGATCAAAAAACCACCAAGAATGCGGGCCAAGTACGCGGGGCTGTTCAACTGACTTTCTCTCGGTCAATTGACCCAATTCTGCCTCTTGAACCCGGGATTACCAGGATGGCCGTTGCTACTGTAAAGGAGCAAAGAGAACGGGAGGAAAAGGGCACCGAAAACCAAACAATGGGTCGGAAAAATTTGATCCCATACGGCCTGTACGCCTGCCAAGGGTTTATCAGCGCCCACTTGGCTGAACAGACGGGATTTACAGAAGAGGATCTGTCCCTTTTATGGAAGTCGCTTGAAAATATGTTCGATCATGACCGGTCTGCTTCTCATGGCATGATGGCCATACGCGGGCTAAAGATATTCAAGCATGTTGGTACCGATACAAATGCAGAACAGAAGGCCCGGCAAGCAAAACTTGGCTGTGCTCCGGCGCAGAAATTGGTAGAACTTGATAAAGTGGTGGAGATTAAGAAAATGGATGGGGTTAGTGCTCCTCGTCGTTTCTCGGATTACAAGATTACTATTCACAAAGACCGAATTCCGAAAGGAGTTGAGCTGATAGAGAGGGTTTGACATGGATGTGAGTGACCCTGTTCCAATCTCAGCATTGAATCAATACGCCTACTGTCCCCGGCGCTGTGCGCTGATTCATGTAGAGCAGACATTTGAAGAGAATGTTTACACGATGCGGGGGCGGGATTTACATGAGCGCACTGATGCGCCGGAGGAGAGCGGATGGGAGGACGGGATGCGTGTTGAACGGGCGCTTCCGCTTTGGAGCAACCGCTTGGGCCTGATCGGCAAGGCAGACGTCGTAGAGTTCCATGGGGAAGTGCCTTATCCTGTCGAGTACAAATCCGGGCGACTGGATAAATATGTTAACGATGACCTTCAACTGTGTGCACAGGCGATTTGTCTGGAAGAAATGACGGGGAACCAAGTGCCTCGTGGGGCGATTTATCATCACGGTTCCAGAAGGCGCCGGGAAGTCGTCTTCGATCAGGCATTGCGGGCGAAGGTGGAAGAGACCGTAATCGCTGTTCGACGGATGTTAACGGATAAGGTGATTCCGCCGCCGGTGAATGATGCTCGATGCCGGCATTGCTCACTTTTGGAATCTTGCATGCCCGCTGTGATCGGTGAACGAGAGCGGGCAGATGCAGTGAAGAACAGTCTATTTCAAACCAACGATCCATAATGAGGATGCCATGCACCAGCTTTTAAATACGCTGTATGTGACGACCGAGGGCGCATATCTTCACCTTGATCATGAGACGCTCAAGGTGGATGTGGAAGGAAAAACGAAACTTCAAATCCCGATGCATCATTTGGGCGGGGTCGTCTGCTTCGGAGATGTGATGGTCAGTCCTGCGGCAATGCACCGATGCGCGGAGGATGGTCGTTTTATGGTGCTGCTGGACCGGAACGGCCGGTTTAAGGCCCGTCTCGAAGGTCCTGTATCAGGGAATGTATTGTTAAGACAAGCCCAACACCAGGCGGTGTGTGATTCTGCCAAGACGCTCGCCATCGCTAAAAATATTGTGGCCGGGAAAATCCAGAACACGAGGCAGATCGTCCTTCGTGGCGCGCGGGAAGCAGACAATCCCAATGATGCGAAACCGTTGAAGCAAACAGCCGAAGCATTGGCGAACGCTCTTACAAGACTCTCGACCTGTGATGGTCTGGATCAGGTTCGAGGCATCGAGGGGGAATCCGCTCGTGCGTATTTTGGGTCGTTTGATCGTATGGTTCGTGAGGACCGTGAATCGTTCAAGCTCGACGGCCGCAACCGTCGTCCGCCTCTCGATCCGATGAATGCGGTATTGTCTTTTCTCTATGCCCTGGTGATGAACGACTGCGTCGCAGGTGCGGAAGGTGTTGGGCTTGATCCGCAGATGGGTTTTCTCCATGCGCTTCGTCCGGGCCGTGCGGCGCTGGCGTTGGATTTGATGGAAGAGCTTCGATCTGTATTGGCGGATCGGCTTGCGTTGACGCTGGTGAACCGCAAGCAGGTGACGAAAAAGGATTTTGTGGATCGTCCTGGAGGAGCAGTCCATCTCAACGATGATGGCCGGAAGGAAGTCGTCGTTGCCTATCAGAAGCGCAAACAGGAAGAGATACGGCATCCGGTTCTGAACCAGAAGATTCCCCTGGGTCTGATTCCTCATGTCCAGGCGCGTTTGCTGGCACGGGTTCTCCGGGGGGATATGGAAGAGTACGTTCCGTTTTTATATCGTTAATGGGGTCGTATGCAGGTAGTCGTCGCTTACGATGTTTCAACTGAAACGCCCGATGGGCGGAAGCGGTTGAGAAAGGTCGCTCAAGCCTGCAAGGATTTCGGCCAGCGCGTCCAGAAGTCCGTCTTTGAATGCAGCGTGAATCAAATGCAGTATGAGCTACTGCTTCGGAGGCTTCTCGCCATTATCGAGGAGAAAGAGGACAGTCTTCGAATATACCGGCTGATCGAACCGAAAGAAAAGTATATCGAAGTCTATGGTGTTGATGGAACTGTGGATTTTGAGGAACCGCTTCTGATATAGCGCGGACCCATAGCGATTTAAATTTTCCGGGAGGATCGCGTGATGGAGAACCTTTTGAAAATTGAGGTTTTTTCGAAACAAGTGAACAGTATCTTGTCACAAAAGTATCCTGGAAAAGCATGTTCGCGCAATTGTACTGTTAAGTTGTTGGATTTGTGCGCTCTTTTAAGCGCACTGTAGCGCCCGTCCTTCGGGACGGGCGAGGATTGAAACGCCGTCGTTACGGCGGCTTATACGATTGCACGGGCGTAGCGCCCGTCCTTCGGGACGGGCGAGGATTGAAACCTGACCATCATTGTGGGGGTGATGTCGCTATGAAGTAGCGCCCGTCCTTCGGGACGGGCGAGGATTGAAACAAGGCCGATCTTGCAGAAATAACCGCTGAAAACGGTAGCGCCCGTCCTTCGGGACGGGCGAGGATTGAAACGGAGATGAGCGAATCCGGGCAATGGATGTATATCGTAGCGCCCGTCCTTCGGGACGGGCGAGGATTGAAACATCAGAGTAATACTGCATCATGGCATTCTTAACAGTAGCGCCCGTCCTTCGGGACGGGCGAGGATTGAAACCAAAGTTGCATTGAGAATCCCTTGGATTCCAGATAGTAGCGCCCGTCCTTCGGGACGGGCGAGGATTGAAACATCATCCTCCCAACCTTTTGCATTTAACCATGTGGGTAGCGCCCGTCCTTCGGGACGGGCGAGGATTGAAACATGATACGCGAGCATCATGTTATGCTCCTCTATGGTAGCGCCCGTCCTTCGGGACGGGCGAGGATTGAAACCAAATTCTTCAGGAACAGGGATAAGGACCTACTAGTAGCGCCCGTCCTTCGGGACGGGCGAGGATTGAAACTTCAGTGGATTGGCCTTGTTCCAGACGACGGGCATGTAGCGCCCGTCCTTCGGGACGGGCGAGGATTGAAACAACCTTCGGGTAGATAAGAATAGAATAGAAGAGAGTAGCGCCCGTCCTTCGGGACGGGCGAGGATTGAAACCATACCAAACGGGGGATCCTCTAACGGAATTAAAGTAGCGCCCGTCCTTCGGGACGGGCGAGGATTGAAACAAATGTTTCATGCAGAGAAAGAGCCAGAATCAAGTAGCGCCCGTCCTTCGGGACGGGCGAGGATTGAAACACCACTTTCTCGCGGATCTCCTCGGGTATGACGATGTAGCGCCCGTCCTTCGGGACGGGCGAGGATTGAAACCGGACATATCCTGGGAGAGATCCTTAAGTGTGGCGTAGCGCCCGTCCTTCGGGACGGGCGAGGATTGAAACCCATGTAGAGATTTAATCCAAACCGAAAAAGGAGAGTAGCGCCCGTCCTTCGGGACGGGCGAGGATTGAAACTTCTAATTTCGTACATTTGGACCTCCTCTTCAGGCGTAGCGCCCGTCCTTCGGGACGGGCGAGGATTGAAACTTGGATATCCTGTACTTTTTCCTGCCATCAAAAAAGTAGCGCCCGTCCTTCGGGACGGGCGAGGATTGAAACACGTTTTCGCCTATTTGCTTATCGGTTGATACGGGGTAGCGCCCGTCCTTCGGGACGGGCGAGGATTGAAACAACGGACGGATTTCTCTTACGGCTAATAGACTTACGTAGCGCCCGTCCTTCGGGACGGGCGAGGATTGAAACTACGAAATGTAAGGGATAATTTGAAATATATAATGTAGCGCCCGTCCTTCGGGACGGGCGAGGATTGAAACATCCTCTATTTTTTGGTACATCAAAAGACCGTCATGTAGCGCCCGTCCTTCGGGACGGGCGAGGATTGAAACGCAAACGGTACCGGTTTTACTGCAAGCAGATTTGGTAGCGCCCGTCCTTCGGGACGGGCGAGGATTGAAACATGAATTTTGTCCTCGCTGTAACGTCGAGAACGAGTAGCGCCCGTCCTTCGGGGCGGGCGAGGATTGAAACACATCATCAGGCCAATAGACGCACATCCTCACGTGTAGCGCCCGTCCTTCGGGGCGGGCGAGGATTGAAACGGGAAACAGGGCTTTGGCCTCATCGTAGGCCCGCGTAGCGCCCGTCCTTCGGGACGGGCGAGGATTGAAACAGCAGCAGGCTAAGAATAAGGCTTGTAAATACCGGTAGCGCCCGTCCTTCGGGACGGGCGAGGATTGAAACCTTTGCGGTGAACCGCGCTGTCGGAGGGAACCCTGTAGCGCCCGTCCTTCGGGACGGGCGAGGATTGAAACATCTGCTCTGTGATATCCTCGGCATCGTTATCGAGTAGCGCCCGTCCTTCGGGACGGGCGAGGATTGAAACTGGCTAATTCGGTTAGGAAACCGTCCCCGTACCCGTAGCGCCCGTCCTTCGGGACGGGCGAGGATTGAAACTTTTCCACAACCGGACATCCATGACAGCATTCAGGTAGCGCCCGTCCTTCGGGACGGGCGAGGATTGAAACGATAAAATTCCAGTTCAAGTAAAACCAATACAGCGTAGCGCCCGTCCTTCGGGACGGGCGAGGATTGAAACAATAGATGTGCACTGATAATATCGCCATCATCACGTAGCGCCCGTCCTTCGGGACGGGCGAGGATTGAAACAGATTGGTTGAGGAGATCAAGGTGTCCAAACTGGAGGTGCATCCGGTGAAGACCTCCGTGCGGCAGAAGGGGGTGAGGATGACGGGTGTAAAAGATAAAGTTTAAAACGTTAAAATCGTTTAAGACGTTCAAATCGGAATTAAAATAAAGTTCAAGATGTTGAAATCGTTTAAGACGTTCAAGTTGGTTGATTGGAGCTGCCGGATTATATCGGGTTGGGGAAATCGGTGTCGCGGGGGTTTGGAACGGTTCTTAAACAAAAAGTTCAAGACGTTCAAGGCGTTTAAAACGTTCAAAGCGAAAATAAACTAAAGTTCAAGGTGTTCAAGTCGTTTAATACGTTCAAGTCGTTTACTTGGGGCTAAAGAGTTAAAAACGTTCAGATCGAAAATTAACTAAAGTTCAAGGCGTTCAAAGCGTTTATCTCAGACTAAAGAGTTCAAGACGTTGAATTCGTTTAAGACATTCATTTCGTTAAAAGGTGAAAAGATTTTAAGTCGCGGAAAGATTAGGATCGATTTGGAACCTTGACAGGGTTCGATCGGATTGATATCATGGTGGCTATGAACGTAGCTACCATGAGGAGGGCGAAATGAAGTTTGCAAATGTGAGAGAGCTTAAGAACAAAACTTCTGAAATCCTGCGCAAGGCCGAAAAGGAGGATGTGGTCATCACCTCCCAGGGAAAGCCGCGTGCTATCATCACCGCAGTGAAAGAGGAGGATTTCGAGGACTATTTACTGGAACACAGCCCCGCGTTTCTTAAGGCCCTGGAGGAGGCACGTGGGGAATATCTCAGGAAGGGTGGTGTCAGCGTAGCGCAGTACTTAAAAACCCGAAAGAGAAAGCGTGGATAAGTTTGCCCTGAAACTTTCTCCATCGGCAACCCGGGATCTCGATCAGCTTGCGGATAAAGTAGTTCAGACCATCCTTGAAAAGTTAGTGGTACTCAAAGAGAACCCGTTTCCAAAAGGTAAACTCATCAAGAAAATCAAGGGCAAGAGATCAACCTCCTATCGGCTTCGAGTTGATAAGTATCGCGTCTTTTACATCATCGAGGGGCAGAATGTCGTCATCCTTAAAGTGGTCGGTAAGAAAGACGCAGATAAGTTCATACAAAAATGATGAGGGGGTGGGGATGACGGGTGTAAAAGATAAAGTTTAAAACGTTAAAATCGTTCAAGTCGTTTACTTGGGGCTAAAGAGTTCAAGGCGTTCAAAGCGTTTAAGACGTTCAGATCGAAAATAAACTAAAGTTCAAGGCGTTTAAAAACGTTCAAATCGGAATTAAAGTAGAGTTCAAGACGTTCAAGTCGTTTACTTGGGGCTAAAGAGTTCAAGACGTTCAAAGCGTTTTAAGCCTTCAAATCGAAAATAAAATAAAGTTCAAGGCGTTTAAAACGTATTGAACAAATTAAACCGCTTGAACGTTTTGAACGGGCAGAGGTTATGTGCCAAAATTAAAAAAGTGTCATTTAAACAAAAGTCAAGAAATAATAACTTTTCTTTTTTTCCAAAACTTCTTTTTTACTCCTACCTCTTCCATTATTTGAGAATTAAAAAATCCTAAGATAATTATTCCTAACATTGAAGTTGAATTGTTATTTTACTTTGGCTGAGGGCGGGAGAGGCTTCCCAAAAACCAACCGATCGTGATCCCTATTCCAAGAACCAAGAAGATCATTAATACGCGGGAAAGGGCAAAGTTCCAGAGGAGAAATTGGATATTCACCACTTCAACATTTTGAAGGGTAAAAACAATAACTAAAAAAAGGAGTGTTGCTCCGAGGATCGCCTTGAGTTTCATGGAACCAACCATTTAAACAAACGTGGGATTAAAAATTTCATCGGTTGTTTTCCTATACCGTTTATGGGATATTTAATCAACGATGATGTTTTGAAAAAGCCAGGTCCATCCTTTTTTAAAAAATCTTTAAAATTCCGATTGTTTTACGTATTTTAGAAGGTACCCCATTTTTTTTGCAACCCCATAATAGGTTGAAAATATGATAAACGTCCAACAGGTAAAAGAAAGCGATCCCTTTGAATTTAAAGTAACGGTTGTAGAAAAAAATGGTGAAACCAACCATCAAGTTACTATGTCCCAGTCCACCTATCTAAAATTAACCAACGGGGAAGTTACGCCTAGTACGTTGACACATT
>Ga0256865_1000028_pt1 | contig 51784 bp, 47 predicted proteins | sample RVTome_14_FD_187337 | JGI IMG/M metagenome (GOLD analysis project Ga0256865, IMG submission 187337) | Soil microbial communities from uranium-contaminated site in the Upper Colorado River Basin, Wyoming, United States - RVT145D125 HiSeq ... | reverse complement strand
TTCATCGCCCATCCTCCTTGCGCCGGGGGGGTCCCTCCCCGCGGTCGAGGCGGCGCTGTCCGCGGGAGCCGACGCCGTCTATGTCGGGGTACGATCTCTCTCCCGGGGCGGCAAGACGGGACTCTCCACGGAGGCGGTCGGGGCGGCGGTCTCCGCATGCCGGCGGGCGGGAGCACGGCTCCACGCCGCGATCAACGCCATTCCGTCGTCCGGCGAACTCCCCGCCTTCCTGGCGTCCCTTCATCGACTCCGGGACGAAGGGGCAGACGAGGTGATCCTGAACGATCCGGGGGTGATCGCCCTCGCGCGGCGGGAACTCCCCGGCTGGCCGGTCTGCGCCTCCGTCGGGCTCTCCGTCCTCAACCCCGAGGATGCCCGGGCCTACCGGGATCTGGGGGTCGACGCCATCGTCCTCCCCTCGGCGGTCCGGCCCGAGGAGATTCCCCTCATCAAGAAGGCGTCGGGGCTTCGGATCGAGGTCTTCGCATACTGCCGCCCGGAGTTCCTCCTTCACGGCAAATGCGGGTTGACCGGATATGCCGTCGAGGAAGCCGGGGGCGGGACGGCCTCCGCGAAACGGGGAGGGGGCTGCCGCCTCGTCTGCCGGAACCTGCCGGTCCCGACAGCGCCCCACTCCATCGAGGACGAACTGCCGGCCTGGATCGCCGCGGGTGCGGACGTCTTCAAGATCGAGGGGAGGGAACTTTCCCCGCCGGCGGTGGCGACGCTGGTCACCCGCTTCCGGAGGAAGATGGACGCTGCACTAACGGGCAGATAGGATGTTTCTGAGCTCCGCCGGCAGAGGGACCGGCGTCCAGGAGGCATCGATGGAGCGGCAGGAGATCCGTCCCTCTGCCGCCAGGATATCCTTCCCCGCTTCCGTGCGGAACAGGGAGAAGCCGAACGTGGCGCCGCTTTTCTCCACCCGCACGACCCGGGTTCGCAGCATCAGCAGATCGTCGAACCGGACCGGGGCCCGGTAGCGGCAGGCGGTCGCCACGACGGGAAACCCGTAGTTCCGCTTCGGGTTCCGATACGCGAGGTCGGGAGGGAGTCCGCGGGAACGGAGGAACTCGTCCATCCCACGCTTGAAGTAGTCGAGGATCGCGGCAAAGTACGCCACGCCGTAAGGGTCGGTTTCGCCGAACCGCACGCGGATCTCGATCGTGTGCGAGAGGGGAGGCGCCATCTCCCCGTCAGGATCGCCTCTCCCCGGCCGGATGTCAAACGGCGTAGGCGATGGATCGGAAAAACGGTAAAGTAAAGAAATGACCTCGACGCAAGGCAAGGAACGGGACCTGTCCTCCGAAGCGGCGCGAGCCGCGAAGGAGGAAGCGGCGCGAGCCGCGAAGGAGGAAGCCGCCAAGGCCCCGGTTGTGGAGCGGAAGGCGGCGAAGGAGGAATCGGCGCGGGGTGCGAAGGAGGGGGAGGGGCGACAGCCCGGGCCGAGGCTGAGTCTCCTCCGGGCGAGTGCGACCGTCATCGCGATCCTCGGCCTCCTCGCGTTCATGCACTTCGCCGCCTCCGTCTTCATCACCCTGTTCTCCGCCATGCTGCTGGCCTTCGCCCTCGAACCTCTGGTCCACCTGCTCTGCGTGCGGACCCCCTTGCGGCGCCATCACGCCAGCGGCATCGTGGTCTTCCTGTTCGTCGCGATGCTCTACGGGCTTTTCTACGGCACGTACATCCGCGCGGAAAGCTTTTTCGCGGAGATCCCCGCGATCGCCGAAAAGATCCGCTCCGCGCCGATGGTCGCGAGCCTCGCGAACAGGGTCGAGGAGGTGAACCGCGTCGTCGCCGAGGCGGGTCGGCGCATCGTTCCCCCGGGAGCGGCATCCGCGCGCCCGACCCCCCCCCCGCCCGTACTCGTGCAGGATCCGGAATCGTTCACGGGGTCGCTGCTCCATGGGCTCGGCTCCCTGAGCGGCGTCCTCTTCGCCCTCGGCTTCATCCCCTTCCTCGTCTACTTCATCCTCGCGGACCGGGAACCGCTCACCCGGCGGACACGGGAGCTCTTTTCGGAGGAGCACCGGGCCACGGTGGGGGAGATCCTCCTCGACATCGAGTGGATGATGCGGAAGTTCCTCCTCGGGAACGCATTGATCGCCGTCATCCTCTCCGTGGCGACCGTCCTCGTCTACGCGCTCGTGGGGCTCCCGTACCCGGTGGTGCTCGGGATCCTGAGCGGGACGCTCAGCATCGTACCGTACCTCGGACTTCCGCTCGCTCTGTTCCCGGGCGTCGTCGTCGGTCTCGTCTCCTTCGAGTCGGGGGGGCCCTTCCTGATCCTGGTCGCCTCGGTGACCGTGTTCCATCTCGTGGCGGCGAACTACCTGACGCCGAGGCTCGTGGGCAGGGGGGTGCGGCTGAACGCGACCGCCTCGACGATGGCCCTGCTCTTCTTCGGCTGGCTGTGGGGGGGGATGGGGCTGGTGCTGGGGATCCCGATCCTGGCCGTCCTGAAATGCATCTTCGACAACGTCCCGTCCGCGCGCCGGATCGGGATGTTCCTCGGGGAATAACGGAGCCCGTTGAAAAAAAGCCCGGGGGCGTCGCGCCCCCGGGCTCCTGTCCCGCCACCGCGTTGCGATGCGCGGCCTTCCCTTACTTCTTCGATTTATCGATCTCCTGCTGGCGCAGGATGCGACGGAGGAGCTTGCCGACCGCGGTCCGGGGCATCGCGTCGATGAACTCGATCTCGCGCGGCAGCTTGTAGACGGCGATCTTCCCCTTGCAATGCTCGACGAGCTCCTTCTTCAATTCCTCGGTCGGCGCGACGCCGGGCTTCAGCGCGACGAACGCCTTGGTCTTCTGCCCGATCACCGGGTCGGGAACGCCGACCACGCCGGCGTCGGCGACGGACGGGTGCATCACCAGCGCCTCCTCGATCTCCTCGGGTCCGATCCGGTAGCCGGACGACTTGATCAGGTCGTCCTCGCGGGAGAGGAACTGGACGTACCCGTCCTCGTCCATGGTCACCACGTCGCCCGCCAGGCACCAGCCGTCGCGGACCGACGACTTCTGCTTGTCGTTGTCCTTCCAGTAGATGGTCCCCGTGGGTCCCCGGACGATCATCTTGCCGACCTCGCCGGGCTTGACCTGCTCGAAGTTCTCGTTCACCACGCGCACGTCGTAGCCGGGGCACGCCGTCCCGATCGGTCCGGGCTTGACCTTCTTCGTGACCGCCGCGGAGATGAAGACGAACATCATCTCGGTGGTGCCCAGTCCCTCGTAGATCTCAAGCCCGAACTTCTCCTTCCAGTCGAGGTACGTCTTGGCGGTGAGCGCCTCGCCGCCGCCGGTGCAGAACCGCAGGGACGAGTAGTCGTAGTCCTTCGGGTTGATGTCGGCCAGCATCTTCCGGTACGCGGTCGGCAGGGCCGTCATGATCGTGATCTTGTGGTTCTGGATGTTCTTGAACATCGAGACCGGATCGAACTTCCCGATGAGGGAGACGGCCGCGCCGAACCGGAACGGGATGACCCCGACGGTGGAATACCCCGCCGCCATCGCGAGGGGAGCCGGGCCGCCGATCACGTCCTTGTCGGTCACCTCCCAGCAATATTTCCCGAACCCGTCGGCGACGATCAGCGACTCTTCCATGAAGTGGGCCGTCCCCTTGGGAAGCCCCGTCGTCCCCGAGGTGAAGAGCAGGACGGACACGTCCATCCGGTCGCGCTTGACCGCCTCGCACTGGTCGGGGTTCTTCATCAGGTCGGCGTACGGGACGTACCCCTTCGCCCGGACCTCGTTCTCGTCGCCCCCCACCACGACGATCGTCTTGGCGAACTTCAGATCGGCCTTCGCGGCCTCCAACTCTCCCAGCATCACCGCGGCGACGATGATCACCTTCGCTTCCGACACGTTCGCGACGTGGGCGATCTCCGCGCGGGAGAACAGGACCGAGGTCGGCAGGGAAACGGCGCCGATCTTGATGATCGCGAAGTTGCACACGATGATCGGCGGAATGTTGGGCATCCGCATCAGGACGCGGTCCCCCTCCTCCACGCCGAGCTTCTTCAGCCCGTTGGCGACGCGGTTGACGCTGGCCTGGAGCTGCTTGTAGGTGATCCGCTGCTCGTCGAAGTAGATCGCGACCTTGTCGCCGTATTTCGCGGCGGTCTGGTCGAGAAGGACTTCGGTGGAGTTGAACTTCTGCGGGATGTTCTTGAACTCGTCGAGCGTGTAGAGCCGCTGGGGCCGCAATTCGGGCGGCGGCAGGTAGCTCTCGGGTATCTTCGCCATCACTCCCCCTTTCGTGAGAGGGCGCGCCGGGCAGTGAACGGCCCGGCGGCCCTCGGGTGGGTATGCGGTGTCAAACCTTCGAGAGGAGCGTCTGGAGCGCATCCTCGCAGCCGAGGGTCTTCATCAGCTCCTTGTCGCTGCGGGGAAACGCCTCGTTCGGATAGCGATCCTCGTCCTTCTCGAACAGGAGGAGGGCCGGGACGTTCTTCCCGAAGTCCTCCTGCAGGGCGCCCTTCGCTCCGAACACGGCGCGGACCTGGGCCTTCGGTCCCGTCACGGCCGAGTTGTACGTCATGAACGGGACCTGCGCGCCCTTGAGGTCGGTCGCCTTGGCGTTGACCCCCTTGGCGGCGAGCTGGCCGATCAGTTCGACGGCCTTCGCGTTGTCGCAGGGGAACGCCGACCCGGGGGGTACCGTGCTGTCATAGTAGAATTCCACCTTCATCGCTGTGAACCCTCCTCGTGAAGTGTATTTTGGAAGACATCCAGCCCTTGAAAGGCAAAATCCACGGCCGCGCTTGTGAAAACCACAGGGCGGCCGTGGATTTGCCGCGTCGCTAATCTACCAGACCGGCGACGGTCGGTTCAAGGATCTTTTTTCTATTTCAGGATCGCAGGCCCGTCGCCTTCATAGTATCCGCATTCCCCCTCGATCCCATCGACCTTCGGGATGTTCTGGGCGTACGGCCATTCGAGCTTCATGCACTGCCCCGAGTAGACCTTGGCGATCTGCGGGTCGGTCGCGGGCACGAAGTTATTGCACTTCGCACAATTCGGAATGATTGCCACTGTTCTCCTCCTTTATAAGTTTCCTGGTTCTCTCGCCGCTTACCGACCGTTACTTCCCCGCGAACTGTTTCGGGCGGCTCCCGACGAGGTCCGCCGCCGTCAACGGGGTCCCCGACACCGGGTTGCCGCGCTTGCTCTTGCTGATCGGGATCGGCTTCCCCTGGAAGTCCTCCCGTGCCTGCGGTCCCTTGTTGACCTTCGAAAAGTCGGTGATCGTCTTCCAGTCCTTGCTCTGGGCGTACCCGGGCATCTTGTCGTGCGGCGCCGTGGCGGCGGCCGGTGCGGCTTTCCGGGTCCCGTTCACCAGCTCGTATGCCCAGATGGCATCGCAGCCGGCGCACTTGATCTTCCCCTTGAAGTTCCAGAAGGTGAACGGATCAAGGTAGTTCAGCGTCTCGCACTTCGGACATTCCAGTATGAGCGACGTCTCGCGGAAAGGACTGCTCATCATTACCTCCTTTTCTTGTTAGATGATCTCTTTCTTTTCCAGATCGGCGATCTCGGAGCCGCCGTAGCCGCACAGCTTGGAGAGGACGAACTCGTTGTCCGCGCCGACCGGCTTGAAGACGTTCTTGATCCGGCCCGGCGTTTCGGACAGCCGGTACGCGACGCCCTGGGTCTGGACGTCCCCGAAGGTCGGGTCGTCGAGCCACAGCATCGAGCCGCGGAGGTGCCAGTGCTCCTGTTCGGCCGCCTCGTTGGAGTTCCACACCGGCTGGGAGACCAGGCCCGCGCCCGTGAACGCCGCCCAAACCTGTTCCTTGGTCTTGTCGGCGGCGAACTTCTCCAGCGCGGGGTAGATCGCCACCTGGCCATCCGACCCCACACGGTCCGCGTGGGTCGGGTACTTCTTGGCGAGTTCGGCGTTGCCTACGACGCCGCACAGCTTCTTGAAGTCCTCGTCCTTGAACGCGGAGACGAAGCAGAAGCCGACTTCCTGCTCCTGCGGGTTCTTGGAGTTCGGGAACGACGACTTCCCGCACTTGAGGATCCCGTGGACGCTCAGCAGCGGATCCCAGTTCCCCCACCGCTGCGCCACGATGCCGGTTTTGCCGTAGAGGGCGATGAAGTCGGTCAGGTGCCGCTGGGCGCCGTGCACCTGGGAGTACTCGAGGAAGTTCCCCTTGTTCGATACGTTGTCGCGCCAGTAGAGGCACGCGATGATGTTGAACGCGGAGATCGCGCCGCCCCAGTAGTCCATGATCCAGATGGTCTGCTTGGACGGCATCCCGCCGTACTCCTTCGGCCACCCGGTGATGGAGAAGCAGCCGCCCTGGGCCTGGCCGAGGATATCGTACGAGGCGCGGTTGCGCCCCGGGCCCCAGCCGCCGAAGCCGCCCATCCACTGGTAGATGACGCGGGGGTTGATCTGGACGTGCTGCCGGTACCCGATCCCCCACCGGTCGAACGTCCCCGCGCGGTAGTTCTCGGCGAAGACGTCCGTCTTTGCCGCCAGCCGCTTCATGATCTCGATCGCCTCCGGCTTGTGGAAGTCCAGCGACAGGAAGAGCTCGTTCGGGTTCGCGCCGAAGAAGCCCAGTCCCGTCCCCTTCTCCGGCATCCACCGGGAGAGGGGGTAGAGGAACGGCTCGTTGAACGGGGTGGTGTGCCGCATCGGCTCGCCCCGCTTCGGCAGCTCGACCTTGATCGTCTCGGCGCCCAGCTCGGCCAGGTACGCCGCGCAGGAGGGGCCGAGGATGTACTGGGTGGTGGAAACGGCCCGGACCCCCTTGAGAACCTCGGGCTTGTGGAATATGTCCTTCGTATTGAAGACGGTCCGGCAGAAATCCTCGAACGTCATGTCCTTCAAGGCCTTGTCGACCATTAGATGACACCTCCCTTCTTCAGGCTCGCCAATTCTTGCCGGTTCAGGCCCGCGAGGCCGCGGTACACGTCCTCGTTGTCCTTGCCGACCGGCCGGCCGATCCACTTGATCCGTCCCGGAGTGTTGGAGCCGATGAAGCTGGAGCCTCCGAGGAGCACCTGGCCGTATTCGCCGTCATCGAGCAGCCGCACGTGACCGCGGTACTTGTAGTGCGGGAACTCGCACACTTCGTCGAGGAACGACACGCCGCCCGAGGCGACTTCCTCTTCCTGCAGCGCCGTCTCGCACTGGAACCGGGTGAGGTCCTTCATCCACTCGACCAGGGTGGTGTACGTCTCGACCTGCTGGTAGTGCGGAAGCCGGTCGGTGACGACCCGCAGCTTCGGGTCCTCGCAGATGTGCTGCTCGAGGAACGGCTTCGCCTTCCCGGCGGCCCGCCAGATGCGGAACCAGAGCCGGTCGTGCCCGCCGCCCACCATGATCTGCCCGTCGGCGCAAGGGTTGACCGCGTAGATGTTGATCGCGAGGTCCCAGTTGCCGTAGCGGGGACGGACGGAGCCGTCCATCCCGTTCCAGGCCCAGTTGTAGTCGATGATCCGGATGACCGCCTCGGCCCCGGTGCACTCGACGAACTGGCCGTGCCCGAGGAACTTCTCCCGGGCATAGAGGGCCGCCATCGTGCCGATCGCCGCGAACGTACCGCCGACCTGGTCGCACAGCCACCACCCCGAACGTGTCGGGGTGCCGCCGAACGATACCGGCGCGCCGGTGCCGTGGACGAAGCCCATCGAGCACTGGGCGACCGGGTCCATGGCGCCGGGCTGATCCTTCAGGGGGCCCCACTGGCCGCGCTGGCCGACCCACAGATAGATCAGCCGCGGGTTGATCTCGGAGAGTTGGCGGTAGCCGATCCCGAGCTTGTCATAGTACCCCGGGGCGGCGTTCTCGATGAGGATGTCGACCTGCGGAATGATGTTCTTCAGCAGTTTGCGCCCTTCTTCGGTCTCGACGTTGAGGGTGACGGACAACTTGTTCCGGGCCTCGGCGAGGAACCGGGCGCCGCACTTCTCTCCGTCCTTGGAGGTGAACATGTACTCCTCCCGGCCGAAGGGGGTGAGTTTCCGCAGCGGATCGCCGCCGGGCGGCTCGACCATGATGACCTCGGCGCCGAGCTCCGAGAAGTGCGAGGAGCACCAGTGGCCGATGATCTGGTTGGTGGTCATGTCCAGGACGCGGATTCCGTTCAGCGACTCGGGCTTGTTGGCGTTGAATTCCTGCCGGACGGCCGACTCCACCCAGAGGGAGTACTCCTTCCGCTTTTCGTCCACACCGGCGTACACTTCCTCCACCGTCGGTGCGGGGATGGCGGGCCAGGGAAGGACCTTGATTTTGGGCCGCTTCTTTTCTGTGCGCCAAGATTCTGCCATGCTTCCCCTCCTTTTAATATTTACTGCCTTCGAGACCTTGTGATAAACCCCCTTGCTACCCATCCGAGCTGCCGTATATCGGGCGCTTCGCCGCGATCACCCCCCTTTCCTCGAGTTTTAAAAGACGCCGCCTCCCTGAATGGAACGTTTTGGCGGGTAAAATAAAGCCGCCGAAAATCGGGATGTTCCGCGAAAAGGCTGGCGCGTTTTTATAAATGCGTTTTATTGATACCGCAACACGCCGTTTCGTGTCAAGCCCTTTTTTTACAGATAGAACATATTTTTATCTGTCCGCTCACTGCGTCTGTTTAGAACGTTTGAGGATCATCTGGCATCCCACCGTCCCATAGGCGATCCCGTCCCGGTTGGGAGCGATGAGGGGGACGGAGGAGACGAGTTCCCAGCCATCCTCCCCGGCCTCCTTCAGCCACCCCATGTCCGACGTCAACCCTTCCGGCGTGTCCTGGAACATCACCATCTTGTCCATATATTCGAAAATCATCCGTCGTTTTCCCCCCCCTCCATGGTCGCGGCGAACACACCCGCCGCGTCGGCGATCATCCCGCGGATCGCCTGGTACGCCGACTCGCGTTCCTCCCCGCGCTGCCCCGCCATCCGGACGGACGACAGCGTCACGGTGTCGTAGAGCCGCTTGATCCGCTCCCCCTCCCCTTCCGCCCCCAGGCGCGTGAGGATCGCCCCGTGGTCCTCCACGTAGCGCGCGTCCGTGAGCAGGGCGATCTGCCTCCCGGCGTCCGACAGGTCCCTCTCGCTCTCCGAGTGTATGAACCGGGCGAGGTGGCGCGCCATCATCGCGGCGTCCATCCGCTCGTTGTCCCGCCGAAGCGCGTCGACCCGCTCCTCCTCGGGCATCAGTTTCCACACGATGTAGTCGACCGGCTTCGTCATCGCCAGCCAGCCGGAGCCGTACCGCTCGATGAAGTACGTGATCGATCGGCCGTTCACGCCCGCGGCGACGGCCAGGATCAGCTCCCGCAGGCCCTTCGAGGGCATTTCATAAAAGGAAGGGTACTTCGCAAGGAAGGGGAGGACGATCCGCCGGGTCTCCTCGACGGTCAGCAGATCGAGGTGGACCAGCGCGGAGAGGCGCAGGTCCTTCAGCGTCATCGTGCCGAGGGTGTTCTTCAACTCCCGTAGGCGGTATTCCGGCGGGAGCTCCCGCGGGTACTTCTCCATCGGGGGCCCCAGGAGCGTCTGCGGGTCGGCGGGCAGTCCCGCCGCGGCCGCCGCCGCCGCGCGGATTTCCCGGAGCAGCGCCTCCCGCTCCTCCTCCGACGTCGCCGCGACGGCTGCCGCGATCCGCGGGGCGATCTCCCCGACCGCTCCCCGCAGCCGCGTTTCGGACACGGAGCGCAGCCGCTGGAGAAGGTCGAAATAGAGGGAGAACTCGAGGACCCCCTCGTTGAAACCGGGGTCGGAGAGCATGCCGGGAAGAAACAGCATCGCCGCGCGCGCGATTTCGCGGCGCAGCTGGTGGAGCGTCACGTCTGCCGTGTGCTCGGCGATCCGGGGCCACTTCTCCCGGACCGCCATCTCCTGGTACTCCTCCTGGGTGAGAAAGGGGGGCTCGTGCCGTTCGCCGTCCCTCTTCTTCTCCTCGAGCTCGGCGATCGCATAGGCGGTGTAGGCGGGGACGAAGTCGGCGGCGAACGCGCGCAGCTCCTGCTCGGACTTGTGCTCGCTGTACCCGGAGAACATCCTGTCGCGGGTCTCCTCGTCGAGGCAGTCGCCGAAGATCCGCATCGTGAACCGCAACTGCGGTTCCATGAAGCGTTCGATGTTCCCGACGACGTTGTTCCCCCGGTCTTCGAGGCGCCGGCGCACCAGCTCGACGTACGACTTCATCTCGACGGCCCGTCCGCCAGGCCGAAGAGCCCGCGGAAGGAGGCGAGGACGGCGCCCCTGCGCTCCTTCGAAAATTCCCAGGTGGCGGAGATCATCGACCCCGTGAAGTCGAACTCCCAGTCCTCCTCCTCCCCGCCGCACGAGCCGCCCTTGACCGCCTGCGGGGGAGAGGATGGTGGAGCGCCCAGCGCCCCGGCCACGTCCCCGAAGATCGTTTCGCCGTCCTTCGTGTTGGGGACCTGAACGGTGCAATACGACGAGACGACGGCGACGAAACAGGGGAACAGGTCGCCCCCCGGCGTCCCTACCAGCGCATCGAGGTTCCACTGGGCGGCGGATTCCCGCACCTCCGTCTTCCGGCAGGTCAGCATCGATCCTCCTCCCCGTCGGGCACCCCGCCCTCCTCGCTCTTTTTCCGCAGGAGGTGGAGCATCGCTTCCGCATCGTAGGCCAGGGCGCCGGTCTCGTAGTAGAGCTCCCCCAGCCACTCCGCGATGTGCGCCCGGAACTCCTCGAGGATTCCCCCTGCCTCGTCGCAGACCAGGACCACGACCCGGCGGTCGTCGCCGTCGTAATAGCGGAAGGCGAACGTCTTCCCCGGCAGCTCGTGCAGGTCGATGGACATCACGTCTTCGCCCGTCAGGTCGAGCGCGCGTTTTACGTCGCGGAACGTTCGCACCCCGCCCTGGAAGGCGATCTCGGTCTTTCCGGACCATAGCGGGCCGAAACGCGTTTCGATCCGTTCCTTGTCCTCGATGCTCAAACGAATACCCCTTTCACCCCGTCCCTTGGGACGACACCGAATAAAACATGAACTTGCGGAAGCGGGGGGAAGTTATTCTTTTACCCTCTGGACGGCCTCCGTGTCAAGCGGTTCTAAAAAGGCGTTTTGGTAATTCGGCAAATCCCGCGGAAATACCACGGTTTACCTTGACATCCCCACTCCGTGGGGCTAAAATTCCCTATCTTGCGATGAACCCCATACCGCGAAGGAGGCCTGCGCTTCCGTGGCCCGCCTGAAGACGACTACCTCGAGCAAGCTGTTCGCCCTTGCGAAAACGATGATCCCGGGCGGCGTCAACTCCCCCGTCCGCGCGTTCGGTTCCGTCGGGGGAACTCCCCTGTTCATCGAGAGCGCGAAGGGCTCCTCCGTCCGCGACGTGGACGGGAACACCTTCATCGACTACGTCGGGTCGTGGGGACCGATGATCCTCGGGCACGCTCCCTCCGCGGTCGTCTCCGCCATCAAGGCGGCCGCCGGGCGGGGAACGAGCTACGGGGCTCCCACGCCGGGAGAGGTGGGGCTGGCGCACCTGATCCGCAAGGCGTTCCCTTCCGTCGAGAAGGTCCGCCTCGTCTCCTCCGGGACCGAGGCGGCGATGAGCGCGGTGCGGCTGGCGCGGGGGTACACGGGGCGGGACAAGATCATCAAGTTCGAAGGGGGGTACCACGGGCACGCCGACTCGATGCTGGTGAAAGCCGGCTCCGGGGTCCTCACCTTCGGCCAGCCCGACTCCCCCGGTGTCCCGTCGGACCTCGCGAAACTCACCTTGACCGCCGCCTTCAACGACATCGCCTCGGTGGAGGCGCTCTTCGCGAGAAACAGGAAGCAGGTCGCGGCGATCTTCGTGGAGCCGATTCCCGGCAACATGGGAGTGGTTCCCCCCGAACCCGGGTTCCTTCCGGAGCTGCGGGCGCTTGCGAGGAAGCACGGGGCGCTCCTCGTCTTCGACGAGGTGATCTCCGGGTTCCGGGTCGCGTTCGGCGGGGCGCAGGAACTGTTCGGCGTCGTCCCCGACCTGACGATCCTCGGCAAGATCATCGGCGGCGGCCTCCCGGTGGGGGCCTTCGGCGGGCGGAAGGAGATCATGGACGCCCTCTCGCCGGTCGGCCCGGTCTACCAGGCGGGGACCCTTTCCGGGAATCCGCTCGCCGTGGCGGCGGGGATCGCCGCGCTCACGGAACTTTCCCGCAAGGGTGCCTACAAGGAACTGAACGCGAAGGCGGATTACCTCGCGGAGGGGATGGCGAAGGCGTTCGCCGCCTCCGGCGTCCCCTCCTGGACGAACCGCGTGGGATCGATGGGGACGACCTTCTTTCAAAAGGGCCCGGTGACGGACTACGCCTCGGCGAAGCGGAGCGACACGAAACGGTACGCGGCCTGGTTCCACGGGATGCTCTCCCGCGGGGTCTACCTCGCGCCGTCCCAGTTCGAGGCGGGGTTCGTCTCCCTGGCGCACACGAAACGGGACCTCGACCGGACGATCGCCGCCGCCAAGGCAACCCTCGCAACCCTGTGGCCTGCACATTCCTCGCCCACTTTTCCTTGACGCCTTCCCGGCTCCTGTGATAAATATCCGGCGTTTGCCTTCATGACCGACCGACAGGACCGAAAGGCGTTCTTCCGGGAACTGGGGAAGTACAGCGCTCTCGGGCTCGAGATGGCGCTGTCGGTCGTGATCGGCATGGGGATCGGGTACTATCTCGACCGGTGGCTCGGGACCGGACCGTGGCTGACGGTCGTCTGGATCGGCCTCGGGTTCGCCGCGGGAGTGCGCAGCCTCTACCGCGCGGCCGTACGGTCCGGGAAAGACCTGGAGCGGGACGAGGAGCGGCGGAGGAAGCCCGGTGGGCCGTGACGCCCCGGACAGGTTGTCCCTGCGCGCACTGACGAACCGGATCTTCCTCTCTGCGGGGCTGATCCTCACCGGGATCGGGGTCGCGGTCGCGGCGGGAGCGGCGGACGTCTCGTTGCTCCCCGGAGCGGTGTGCGGCGCCGCCATCGCGTGCGGGAACTTCTTCCTTATAAGGAAGATCCTGGAGAGGGCGTTCTCGGGCGGGGGGGCGGTCTCCAAGGGATTCGTAGTCCAGTACACGCTGAAGTTCCTCGGGCTGATCGGGGTCGTCTACCTCGTCGTCCGGTACGGCGGGTTCGATCTGTTGGGGTTTCTGCTCGGGCTCTCGTCGCTCTTCCTCGGAATCCTCCTCGAGGCGCTGGCGAGGTCGTTCGAACAAAACGCGTGATCGTTTCGCGATCGACGGGGGTAGGAACGATGCGGAAAGCAATCCTGGGCCTGGCGCTTCTGGCCGTCGCGGCGCTGCCGACGGCGGCGCTGGCGGCGGAGGGGCACGGATTTTCCTGGTTCATGATGCTGCCCGGAGGGGCGCAATACTATTACGTCTACGCGGCCCTCTTCATCGCCGCGTTCCTGCTCGTCGCGGCGGCCGTGGTCGTCGGGGGGAAGAAGACGGAAGAGATGGTGATTCCCGACCCCCGGTTCACGCTGCGCAACCTCTTCGAGCTGATCCTCGGGTTCCTGTCCCAGCTCGCCGAGGACATCATCGGGCACCACTACAAGAAGTACATCCCGCTGCTGGGGACCTGCTTCCTCTTCATCCTCTTCATGAACCTCCTCGGGCTCATCCCCGGGTTCCTCCCCCCCACGCAGAAGATGAACATCACCGTGGGACTGGCGCTGGTCATCTTCCTGTCGACCCACTACTTCGGGGTCCGGGAGAATGGGATCGCCTACTTCAAGCATTTCCTCGGGCCCATGTGGTGGATGTTCCCGATCATGCTGCCGATCGAGATCATCTCCCACCTGGCAAGGCCGATGTCGCTCTCCCTCCGTCTCTTCGGGAACATCACGGGCGACCACGCGGTGGTGGCCGGGTTCATGGCTCTCATCCCGATCGTCGTCCCCTCGGTCTTCATGGGCCTCGGCGTCTTCGTTTCGTTCATGCAGGCCTTCATCTTCACCGTGCTCTCGATGATCTACATCTCGGGGGCCGTGACGCACGCGGAGGAGCATTGATCCGGGGGGCGTCCCCCCCCGGTCGATGATAAAGGCGTTACCCCGGCCGCCGGGCGGAACCGGCTCCCGGGAACATCCTGAAAGGGGGAACACCCAATGTTCCGCAGGCTCACTTTCTCTTTCCTCGTCGCTCTGCTCTTCGTGGCAGTGGCGTCGGTGGCTATGGCGGCGGAAGGCACTCCCGCCGCGGGCGGCGATTCCAACGTGAAGGCCGTCATCGCTCTGGCGGCGGGATTCGGCATCGCGATCGCGGCGTTCGGCGGCGCGATGGGCCAGGGCAAAGCCATCGCAGCCGGGCTGGAGGGGATCGCGCGCAACCCTTCCGCCCAGAACAAGATCTTCATCCCGATGATCGTCGGACTCGCGCTGATCGAGTCCCTCGTCATCTACGCGCTGGTCATCGCGTTCGTCCTCGTCGGGAAGCTGTAAACCGGCAACCGGGGAAAAAGGATCTTGCGAAAAGGGCTCCTCCGGGAGCCCTTTTCCGTTCCTGGCGGAGGACACTCCTTCCATGAGGGGGGGAGGAGCAGATATCAGGGAGTGACGGTCACCGTCACCGCGTCCGAGTACGCCCCCACGGAAACGTTCTGGCCGGGGGGAATCCGCCCGTAGATCGTCGTGGTCACCGGCCGGTTCCTGTTGACCTTCCTGAGCAGGACCGTCGACGTCCCCGCCGAACCGTCCCCCCAGACCGTAACCATCGAAGGGGTGGTGAAGAGGTTGTAGTCCAGTCGGTCCGACAGCGTGACGTGCCGCATCCGCCGGGGGTTGAACCCCCCGGAGGTGGGGCTGGACCCGATCGAGACGGTGACGTCCGTCGGCGGGTTCGGGTCGCACGCCACGGTCACCGTCCCCGCGGAGTCACGGGGCACCGCCGCGAAGACGTCGTAGGCCCCGAAGTTCATCCCCGTGGCCGACACCAGGCACGCCGCGTGCGCGGGGATCCCGATCTGCAGGAAGAGCACCGCCGCCAACGCCTTACTGCTGTTCTTCACCGGTCAGCCCCCCCAGATCGATGATCATATCGTTCGTGTCCGGAATCTTCAACTCGAAGCGGAACCGTTTTCCGCCGGACTCCACGGAGCCGGCGTAGTCGCCCGGCGCCAGATCCTCCAGGTAGAACTCCCCGCCTTTTCCCGTCGGGAAGACAACCTCCTTCCCTTCGCGCGCCACCCGAGCCTCAAGGTATTCGGCGGGTTTCCGGGTTTCATCGATCGACAGATTCAGCTTCCCGGTGACGGCCTGGAACCGCTTCACCTCGAACGGGATCCGCGAACCGCTCCGAAGCGGAGGGGACACGACCTTCCGAACTTCCTTGATGGCGTATTCGATCGGCACGTCCTTGTCGGCGATGGAGATCTGGTTCCCGAAATACGACCCCATGGAGGGAAGGAACAGCCGGCCCTTCGCGTCGGTGCGCCCCATCTCCTGGCCGTTCTCGTAGACCCGGATCCCCTCCAGGGCCCCCACGGTGACGAGACCGAAGCTGTCCGGGATCGGACGGCTGAATCCGAAGGTCCCTCCGACGTAGGCGACTCCGCCGTACGCCGAGAGCCGGTAGTTCCCACGATATCCGCCGGGGTCCGTCTGCACCCCCTGGTACCCCGCCGCGTACGAGCCGAACCGGGCGTTGTACTGCACGGTCGGATCCACGGACGTGGACGCAAAGGACGGGGCGTCCGTACGCTCCACCGCAGCACGGTACCCCCACCCTTCCCCCGCCGGCAGGTTCTTCTGGAACTGCACCGTCTCGATGTCGGCGTCGCCCGTCCGCCGGTAGCTCGCCGCAAGCGTTGCGTCCTGCCACAGGTAGTATGTCACCCCCGCGAACAGCTCGTTCACGGAGTCCCGCTCCCGCACCCGCCGGAACGTGAGTTGAGCGCTGGCGCTCCTCCACAGGTTCCGGGAGTAGTTCACGGAGACGGTCCGGCGGTCCTGCCCGGAATACCGACCCAGGAAATTGACGTCCGCGGAGAGCGTGCCCATCCGCCGGTCCCCGTACGCTGATCCAGCGGCGATCTCGTACCGGTCCTTTTCGACGATCCCCTCCGCCTCCTCCCCCACGACCGCGTAGTCGCGGGTCTGCCCCTTAAGAAATAACCGCGTGCTCCAGGCCGTCCCCTGGAAGGTGTGGCTCGCTTCCCCGGCGCCGCCCCCTTTCCCCCCTTGTCGGACGCTCCCCGAGAGAGTCAGGGAGACGATACCGGCATCCCCCAACCGGATGACCGCGATGGGGCCCAGGTTCGCCGCATTCCGGCTCCCTTCCCCCCGCCCTCCCACCGTCAGCGCATCGCTCACCCCGTAGTTGTGGAACGCGGAGAACGCCAGTGGTCCGTACCGGTTACTCTCCTCGCCGAACCGCCGCCGGAGGAACCCGGCGTTGTAGCTGTATTCGTGGAGACCCGCCCCCAGCAAGGCGTCGGTGAAGTAGTAGGGATAGCGGATCGTCCGCTCCTGGCCGAACGGATCCTTGATCACAACGGAAACCTCGTTCCTTCCGCCGATGGACGAGATGTCCCGCAGCTGGAAGGATCCCGGGTACAGCTTCTCCGTGCGGATCCGCGTCCCGCCGAGGTACACCTCCGCGGTCGACGGCAGGGACACCATCCCCGACACGGTGGCCAGCGGATAGCGCAGGAAGTAAGGGTCGATCTGGTAGACCTTGGAGAACCCGACGCCTCCAAGGTTCACCCCGCTGCCCAGGTCGCCCGAGGAGGCGGACAGGTCCCCCAGCACCAGCCGCTGCAAGGTGCCCCGCCAGTCGCGGGTCACGTTCGTATTCAGCCGGACAAACCGCCGGTCGCCGGAAATCCCGCTATACGACGCGTCGGAGAGGAACAGGTATTCCCCCGCGCGGGCTCCCACCTGCCCGGTGACGTCCAGGCTTTCGGCCCCGGGAACGTTCCCCCCCGTGTAAGTGGCGCCGTAATTGAAGAACCCCGAGGAGTCTTTCGGGTAGAGGACCCGGGTCGGCCGAGGCGCCCGGAATTCGATCGACCGCAACGGAAGCAGGGACGGTTCGGCCGTCAAAACCAGGGTGAGGCTCCTCTCATCGAAAACGAAGGAGACCCCGCGCAGGGACTTCAGCGACCTGTGCGGCTCCCCGTCGACTTCCATCTCCATACCTGTTGGCGGGGAAAGGCCCATGGCCGTGAGGTCCGCGGATCGCACCAGGAAATCGCCGCCGTCCAACAGGCGGACGAGGCGCTCCCCCTTGTCCTCCCCGTTCAGGGTCATCTTCAGGAAAAAGGGGTCTGCGCCCTGCGAGAGGGAGGGGAGGAAAGACAGAACCGGAACCGCCAGGAGGAGGAGCGCAATGCCGAGACGACCGCCCACGGAGCGGATGCCGCGCGGGCTCTTATTTCCCGCACATGGACCGGTCGGCAACCATCTGGCCATGAAGGGGGATTTTATCCGTCTTGACCTCGATATCTAAGCCCGCCAGGTTCCCGCACGCCTCCGGCGGGATCTCCGTCGTATACACCCGCGAGGCCCCGGCGAGCAGGTACCAGCCGCTCAGCTCCTTGGAGAGGATCTCCTCCCCCTTCCCGTTTTTCCCCTTCACGAGAACCGACTGGATGACGAAATGAATGTTGCCGGAATTTTTCACCGGTACGGAGAGCGTTCCTTCCGACATCATCAATGGCCCGACTTCGCCCCGGGGCTCCTCCTTCAACGGGTGGACGAAAATCGGCACGCCGAACCGGATGGCGATCGCGACGGCGGTCCCTTCCTGTTGCTTTCGGGGGCCGGGGATCTCCTCGATGAAGAGCCGGTACGCCTTCTCCTTCGCCGCTGCGGGCACCCGGATCCCCGCCCGCAGGATCCTCTCCTCTTTCTTGTCGAAGATCATGAGCCGGGGGAAGAAGAGAATGTCCCCGGACTCCGCGTACTGGTCCTTCCCGGCCGCATCCTGGGTCCACTCCCTGGCGACCATCTGGACCTGGAGCCGGTCGTCCGATTCGTTAAAGACCGTGATCACCCCGCTCTTCGCGTCGCGGCCCAGATCGAGCCGGATCGGGCTGACGCGCCACTCCCCGGCCCGTGCGGTAAGGGACAGGAGAGGCAGGAACAGGAGGAGAAAAGAAAGGGATCGTCGCGCAATGCGTGCATTTCGCCCATGTGCCAGGCGCTTCATGGGGAACAATATAACAGAAAGAAATCGAAGTTCCAGAAAGAGGTTCCCCGGCCCGGGGCGAATCTACAGGGGACGGACGGAAACGGAAAGAGGCCAGGGGTAGGTGCCGGGACGCGCATCCCGGGAAAGCGAAAAACGGTAACCCAGTTCCGCCGAAACGGGGCCGCGGGCATGTGGCCTGGGAACAAATCCTCCTCCCGGGCCGATCTCCATCTCCGTGCCCAACCCCCGGACCGACACCCGCGCCACGAGAGGTTCCGGCACGCCGCATTCTGCGAAGACAAGCAGGTACCCCCGCGGGCTGTTCTCCCGGACCTCGATGCGGGAGGCGGCCGGAGCATCAACGTACCCTCTGGAGACATCCTCCGTGGTCACGTTTAAATACATCTCCTGGTGGAGTACCGTGATCGATGCCCGGGGCAGCACCGTAGCGGTGACCTGGATTCGCGCGGCGCCCGGACCGGGAGCGGTACGGTCCGCCAGGGCGGTCCGCGGCCCGGCGGCATGCGCCAGGGAGAGCAGCGCGATCAACGTGGGGACGAGTCTGCGGGACGCCATGAGCCACTCCTTCAGGCAGCGACACGCGCCGCACATGCCACCGCCAAGACAGCATGCGGACAAGCAAGACACCGAGCAAAATGGTTGGCCATTGCATCAGATGCAAAATAGATACCGGATCAATCTCCTGCTGAGCGATATCAACTATATGTATTCACTAAAATAATATCGTTGATGCGAATCGGGAGGTTGAGCGGGGAGGGAACTGTTTTCCCATTAATGGGAAATTGTTTTTATCTCTCTGCGAATCCAGTGGTTGGGGTTGGCAATCGGAAGCTACATCGTCCTGACGGAAACCTGGAGGGGCCAAGGGTACGTCCCGGGACGGGCGTCCCGACCGAGGGAGAAACGGTAGCCCAACTCCGCCATGACCGGCGCGGGTGCATACGGGTGCGGGACGAAGCCGCCTCCGGATCCAATCTCCACGTCCCGTCCCAACCCCCGGACGGAGACGTTTCCGAACGAGGGATCGGGAGCGGAGATCCTCTCGAAGACGAGGAGGCATCCCCCACGGTTGTTGTTCCGGACCTCGATGCGGGAGGCCGATGGCGCGTCGACGTACCCGCGCGCGACGTCCTCCGGGGTCACGACCAGCGTCCGCTCCTGGTGGAGGACCCGCAACGTTGCCCGCGACGGCACCGTGGCCGTCACCCGGATCCGCGCGGATCCCGTCGCCGGAGGCCCGCTCACCCGCTGGATCTCCCGCGCCCCCGCGATATCCGCCATCGAGAGCGCGGCGACGAGGGCGGCGGTGACCAGCATCGCCTGGAGGCGGAGACCGCGGGCGAGGTGGCGGGGCGCGACCGCCCCGCTCTCCACCAGCAGGTCGCCGATGTTCTTCCTCGTCAGCTTCTGGCGTGAGAGGACGTCTTCCAACTGCTCCCGGGTGATCCGGCCGGTGGCGACCAGGATCTCCCCGAGCCGGAACCGGACCGACGAAGGGGCCTCCCCGGCCTGGCACTTCTGGAACATGAGGACGGTTTCGAGCTGTCCCCTCGTGAGCACTCCGCGGCGGACGAGGATCTCCCCGAGCTTCTCGCCGGTCGTGCGCTGCTCGGAAAGCGCGTTCTCCAACTGTTCCGATGTGACCTTCCGCGCCCTTCGGAGCAGTTCTCCGATGTACTGGCGGGCCCCCGCCGCCGACTGGACGGCATCTCCGAGGGAGGCGAAGTCGCCCTGGATGGAGCCGACGGCCGCGATCTCCTCCGGGGTCGCCGCCTTCATGCGGACAAGGACCTCGCCCAACAGCTCGTTGGTCCGGTTCTTCTCCTCGAGCGCCAGCGTTCGGTCCTCGGGGGAGATGAAACCCCCGTCCACCAACACCTGCCCGATCAGCCGCCTCGCAGGGCGGCGCGGCGGCACGCTGTCCTTTCGCATTCGTTCCCTCGCACGAACGGGATCTTCCCGCTCCATACGTTATTATCGGCCGAGCGGCCGGAAATGTTCACTCCGTGGTGAAGAGCCCCCGGGACAGGGAGAAGCGTCACTCAGGTTGCGGTCACGGAAGGATCGAAACGACGGAGTTGGCGGGATCGAGTGTCCCGAAATTCAGCGTCGACCAGAAACGCGAGGATCGCCGATGCATGGGGGACGACCTATGTCTTCCCTGTCCCCCGGTCCTCCTCGACGAAGGATGCTACGGATTGATCGTAAGAGTAACCGTATGGCCGTAGGTGTCAGCAGAAACATCACTATAAGTCCCCGCATCAATCGAGGCGGCGATGGTCATTGTTATAGGGGCAGATTTCCCGGCTCCGTTCCCCGAGGACGTCCCGATATCGAAGTTATACGGGATGGTATCCGTGTTCCCAACAGTTGCTCCTGTCATCACCGGATTCAGTCCAGCATCATGGGTAATCGTGTAGGCCGAATTCTTCGTGCACCAGAATGTCGGCTGATTGACAATGGGGGTTACCTGGGGAGCGGTAACCTGATTAAGCGTGCCGAATGGGATCGAACCGGTGTTGTTGAATTGGCATGTCCCCACGACGGATGCGGACACGGCCACCGTGGTCGTAGCCGCCCACGCCGCCCCGCCCGCGGCGAGCACCGCGAGTGCAATGAAAACCGCCATGCTTTTTCTCATGACTTCCTCCGTTTTTTTCCCGGCCTGTGCCGGTTTGTATAATTTCTATCACCCGTTTCGGCTCGTTCCGGAAGAAACCTTAAGGAAAAAATCGAAAATGTGGTGTAGCCATTGAATATTGTTTCGTATTCCACCTTCATTCCTGTTAGTCACCACCGATCCGGCATTCCGGGTTTGTACGGACTCCCCCGTCATGAGAGGAAAATTCGTCGTCGGTCTTGCCCGCGGACGTTCGCGCGATTAGAATGTACGTCGACCGCCGTACGCGAGAACGACATTCACGAACGTTGGAAAGGTGTTCCCCGATGAAGATCGACCCGCACGTGTTCCACGCGAAGTTCCCCCACCGATGCGCGCTCGACCGGTGCAAGAGCCGCTGCTGTACCGGCGGCGTCTGGGCAGACATCGAGGAACGGGAGGTCATCCTGCGGAACGCCGACCTGTTCGTTCCGTACATGCGTCCCGAGGCGAAAGATCCGGCAGGGTGGTTCGGCGAGACCACGAAGGACTCCGATTGCCCGAGCGGCATGGCGGTCGAGACGAACGTGGCCGGCGACGCGTGCGTCTTCTTCCATCCGGCCCACGGCTGCTCCCTGCAGAAGGCGGCGATCGACCGGGGGAGGCACGAGTGGGAGTTCAAGCCGCGCTTCTGCATCATGTTCCCGCTCGTGGTCTCGGAGGGTGTGCTGACCGTCGACGAGGACATGGACGAGGTGTGGTGTCTGAAGGACGAGAACCGGACCCACCCGATCCTCGACGCGGTGGTGAAGGAAGTGGACCACCTCTTCCCCGAGGAAATCGCTCGCGAACTGCGCAGCGGCGACGGGAACGGCGCGAAGAAGACTACCGCGGCGTAGTATTCCGGCTGCGTCGCCTCGGAGGGCGGGGCTCCGTTCGTGGCTCGCCGTGCGATGAACCCGCACGGCTGCGCTTTACCTCACTGCGCCCCCCCTCCTGCGGCGACTCCGCCGGGCCCTCCCGTTGTGTGTGCTTCGTCACCCCGCGGCAGCGGGGAGGTGGAGAACCCGCCGCAGGAACTGCCCGGTGAAGGAGCGCGGGTTTTCCGCCACCTCCTCGGGGGTGCCGAGCGCGACGATCTCGCCGCCGGCGTCGCCCCCTTCCGGCCCCAGGTCGATGATGTGGTCCGCCGACTTGATGACGTCGAGGTTGTGCTCGATGATGATCACCGTGTTCCCCGCGTCCGCGAAGAGATGCAGGACGGAGAGGAGCTTCGAGATGTCGTCGAAGTGGAGCCCCGTCGTCGGCTCGTCGAGCAGGTAGACCGTCTTTCCCGTCGCCCGGCGCGACAGCTCCCGCGCGAGCTTCACCCGCTGCGCCTCCCCGCCCGACAGCGTGGTGGCCGACTGCCCCAGCCGGATGTACCCCAGCCCCACGCGCGACAACGTTTCCAGCCTGTGCCGGATCGGCGGGATGGGGGAGAGGAACTCCAGCGCCTGGTCGACCGTCATCTCGAGGACGTCCGCGACGCTCTTCCCCTTGTAGGCGACCTCGAGCGTCTCCCGGTTGTACCGCCGCCCCCGGCACTCCTCGCACGTGACGTAGACGTCCGGCATGAAATGCATCTCGATCTTGATGATCCCGTCTCCCTCGCATGCCTCGCACCGCCCCCCCCTCACGTTGAAGGAGTATCTCCCGGGACGGTACCCGCGGGATTTGCTCTCGGGGAGCATCGCGAACAGGTCCCGGATCGGCGTGAAGACGCCGGAGTAGGTCGCCGGGTTCGATCGCGGGGTGCGCCCGATGGGGGACTGATCGATGTGGATCACCTTGTCCACGTGCTCCAGCCCCGACAGCGTCCGGTGCTCCCCGGGCCGCTCCCGTCCGCCGGTGAGCTTCTGGGCGAGCGCCTTGTAGAGGGTGTCGAGGATCAACGTCGACTTCCCGGAGCCCGATACGCCCGTGACGCACGTGATGATCCCGAGCGGGATCGTCACGTCGATCCCCTTCAGGTTGTTCGCCCGGCATCCCTCGAGCCGCAGCGCGTGCCCGTTTACGCGCCTCCGCTCCCGCGGCACGGGGATCTCCTTCTTCCCCGCGAGGTACCGGCCGGTGAGCGACGCCTCGCACCGGACGATCTCCTCCGGTGGGCCCGCCGCCACCACGTGCCCGCCGTGCTCCCCCGCGCCCGGTCCCATGTCGATCACGTAGTCCGCGGTCCGGATCGTCTCCTCGTCGTGCTCGACGACCAGCACCGTGTTCCCCAGGTCGCGGAGCCGGGTCAGGGTGGACAGGAGCCGCCGGTTGTCCCGCTGGTGCAGCCCGATGGACGGCTCGTCGAGAATGTAGAGGACGCCCATCAGCGACGCGCCGATCTGCGTCGCCAGACGGATCCTCTGCCCCTCGCCGCCGGAGAGGGTCGCGGAGGCCCGGGAAAGCGTGAGGTAGGGGAGCCCCACGTTCGCGAGGAAGGCAAGGCGCGACCGGATCTCCTTAAGGATCCGGGAAGCGATCTCCTCCTCGCGGGCCGTCAGCGGAAGGTCGCGGAAGAACGCGAGCGCCTCCTCCACCGGCAGGGCGGTCACGCCGTCGATCCCCTTTCCCCCGACGGCGACGCACAGCGCCTCTTTCTTCAGCCGCGCCCCACCGCACGCTCGGCACGGCCGGTTGTTCATGTACCGGGAGAGCTCCTCCCGCACCTCCTCGGAGTCGGTCTCCCGGAAGCGTCGCTCGAGGTTGTTCACCACCCCCTCAAAAGGCTTCGTGAAGGAGAACCGCCGCTCCCCTTCCTCGAGGGCGAACCGGACCGGCTCCCCGGCGGAACCGAAGAGGACGAGACGTCGAACTTGCGAAGGGAGCTTGCCGAACGGCGCGTCGAGGGAAAAACGGTAGTGTGACGCCAGGGAGGCGAGCGCCTGGCGGTAGAAGATCTGGGTGCGCCGGCTCCATGGGTCGATCGCCCCCTGGCGGATCGACTTCCCGGGGTCGGGGACCACGAGGTCGGGGTCGAAGTAGATCGTCGACCCGAGTCCGTCGCACTCGGGGCACGCGCCGTGGGGGCTGTTGAAGGAGAACAGGCGCGGGGCGACCTCGGGGAGGCTCACGCCGCAGTCGGGGCAGGCGAACTTCTCGCTGCAGATCGTGCCGCTTCCCTGCCCGTCCACCACGCGCACCAGCCCCTCGGACAGCTTGAGACAAAGAGCAACGGAGTCGGCCAGACGGCCGCGCGATCCTTCCGAGACCTTCAGCCGGTCCACGACGACGTCGATGTCGTGCTTGCGCTGCTTGTCGAGGGCGATCGGCTCCGCGGGGTCCTTCGTCTCCCCGTCCACCACCACGCGGGAAAATCCGTCGCGGGACAGTTTCGCGAGCTCCTTGCGATACTCCCCCTTGCGCCCCCGGACGATCGGCGCCCACAGCTGGACGCGCGCGCCGTCTCCCATCGCCATCACGGCGTCGACGATCTGCGTCACCGTCTGCCGGCGGATTTCCTTTCCGCAGGAGGGACAGTGGACCCGTCCGATGGAAGCGAAGAGCAGCCGCAGGTAGTCGTAGATCTCCGTGACCGTACCGACGGTGGAGCGGGGATTCTTCCCGACGGACTTCTGCTCGATCGAGATGGCGGGGGAGAGCCCCTCGATCACGTCGACGTCGGGCTTCTCCATCTGCTCGAGAAACTGGCGGGCATAGGCGGAGAGCGACTCCACGTACCGCCGCTGCCCCTCGGCGTAGATCGTGTCGAAGGCAAGCGACGATTTCCCGGAGCCCGATACTCCGGTGATCACTACGAGCCGGTCGCGGGGGATCTCGACGTCGATGTTTTTCAGGTTGTGCGCGCGGGCGCCGCGCACGATGATCCGGTCGAGAGCCACAACTACCTCGCCTCGCCTTGCCCCCCGGGGGAGGCCGCCCCCGACGGGGTGGTGGCCATCTTCGCCGCCATCCGGACGGCGGCCAGCAGGCTCGCGGGGTTCGCGGTCCCCTTCCCGGCGATGTCGTAGGCGGTGCCGTGGTCCACCGAGGTCCGGATGATCGGCAGGCCCATCGTCACGTTCACCCCGTCGTCGAAGTGGACGAGCTTCAGGGGAATGAGACCATGGTCGTGCGTCATCGCGACGACGACATCGAACTCCCCCCGGTACGCGCGGGAAAAAATCGTGTCGGGAGGGTACGGACCCGAGGCGTCGATCCCCGCAGCCCGGCAGGCCGAGATCGCAGGCGCGATGAGCGTCGTCTCCTCGTCGCCGAACATCCCCCCCTCGCCCGCGTGGGGATTCAGCGCCGCCACGGCGATCCGCGGCGAGGGAGTCCCCATGTACCTTCGGAAGAAAGCGTCGGTGATGCGCACGGTCTTTTCGATGAGCGCGGGAGAAAGAAGTTCCAGGGCGCGGCGCAATCCGACGTGGATCGTGACCAGGGCGACGCGCAGCCGGTCGCCCGCGAGCATCATCGCCACGTCGGCGCCGCCGCACAGGTGGGCGAGGAACTCGGTGTGGCCGGGGAACGGAACGCCCGCCGCCTTCAAACCTTCCTTCGTGATCGGGCAGGTGACGATCGCCGCGGCCTTGCCGGAGAGAACGTCCTGCGTCGCGGACCGGATATACCCGGCCATCGCGACGGAGCCGGGCAGGGAGGGGCGTCCGAACGGAACCTTGCCGGGGTCGAGGGCGGAGCGGGACGCGACGGTGATCCGCCCGGGTCCGGTCGCCTCGCCTTCCCCTACGACCGCGAGGGACACGCCCGTCACCCGTACCGCGCGCCGCAGGATCGCCGGGTCGCCGTACACCACCGGTCGGCACCGGGAGAAGAGATCCTCCCGCGCGTGAGCGAGGACGGCGACCTCCGGGCCGATCCCCGCGGGGTCCCCCATCGTGATGGCGATCTTCGTCGGCATGGCGTTTCCGAAGCGGGTGCGGGACGGGTCAGAGACGGACGTCGATCGAGGCCGACCGCTTCAGCTCCGAGAGGATGTCGGAATATGCCTTCTCGCTTCGGCGGTCGGTGAGCTCCTCGGTCAACGCGTTCTTCACCGCGGAGAAATCCCCGGGTGCCCCCCCCTCGCGCTCGACGACCCGCAGCAGATATGCCCCCCCCTCGGTCAAGAACGGCGGGGACGCTTCCCCGGCCCGAAGGCGTCGAACCTCCCTCTGCAGCTCCGGGAGAAGATCCTCGGTCGTCACGAAGCCGGAGGCGAGGAACTGGACTTTTGGATACGTCCCGCGAACCAATGCCTCCGCCTCGGCGAAGGTGCGTCCCTCCCGGACCGCATCGCCCGCCTGCTGCACGGCGATCCGCGCCTGCGCGGCGTCCAACGCCGCAGACGACGAGGAGTCGATCGGGAAGTAGATCGTCTCGAGCCGGACCTTCGCACCGACCAGGAACCGTTCCCCGCTCTCCCGGAAGTAGTCGCGCACCTCGCTTTCCGTGACCATGACCTCCTTGAACTTGCGGGCCCGGACGATCGCTCCGCGCTCCATCTGCCACCGGAGGCGGCGGCGGTACGCGGGAGGGGTGATCCCCTCCTTCCCGAGCAGTTCGGTGAACTGCGCTTCGCTCATGCCGTTCGCCTTCCGGACGGATTCGACGGCACCGTCGACCTCGGTCTCCGCGATCGGCTGGCCCAGTTTTTCCAGTTCCTTGCGCACCAGGACGGATTCGACGAGGGTCTCGATCCAGTGAAGCACCGTGCGGGAGTCGCGCTCCTCGCGCAGAAGCGCATCCGCGTCCCCCACCGGGATTCCCATGCCTTCCGACACCGACTCCCGCACCTCGGAAAAAGTGACCGGCTCTTCGTTCACCAGCGCGACGACGCCGTCGATCACGCGGGGGAACGCCGTCCCCGCGGAAAGAAGCAGCGCCGCGCCGGCCGCCGCGATGATCGCTCCCGATCTCCTCACCGTTTCTCCTCCACCAGTTTTTGCAGCAGTTCCGCTTGCATCTTCACCCTCGCCCCCGCGGTCGCCTGCGCCAGCCACCGGCGGAACGCCGCCTCCCTCCGGGGCGCGAGGATCGACTCCCGGATCCGCGCCTCTTCGCGGCCCAGCGTCTGCACCCCGGCCGCCTCCCTCCGCGTGACCCGGAACAGGCTCGTCACGCCCTCCCCGGGAACCGGCTCGCTGACGCCGCCCTCCGGGAGGTCGAACACTCCGGCCGGAATTTCCGGCGGGAGTTCGTCGAGGCGGAAGAACCCGAGGTCGACCCCCTCGACGGAAGGGTCGCCGGCCTCCCTGGCGACGGAGCTCCCGGCCTGCAGCTTCTCCCGCGCGACGGCTGCGCGCTCCGCCGAATCGAAGAGATATTGCCGCACGCGGATCCTCTCCGGAACCGAAGCGGGATTCCGTTCCTTCCGGAACGCCTCCTCCACCTCCTGCGGGGTCACCGTCACCCCGTCCGCCGCAATGGCGCCCGCCGACCGCCGGTACAGGAGGGAACTCCGGAGCTGCTCCCGCCACGCGTCGGGTTCCATCCCCGCCTGGAGGAGCGCCTTCTCGAGCCCCCCCGGCGGGAAGTCCGCCCGGAACCGCATCACCTCTTCCTCGAGGGATCCCGCGGGAAGCGTGATCCCCCGTCGCCGGCCCTCTCGCAGGACGACGGTCCGCTCGATCGCCCTCCGGACCGCCTCGGAAACCTCTCCGCGGGAGGGCCTCCGGGCCTCGAGGGACGGCGTGTAGCCGCGCATCGAGAGAATCTCGTTCCTGACGTCCTTCAGGAGGACGGGTTCGCCGTCCACCTCGGCGACGACGGTCTCGGCGTCGGTCCGGTTCGACGGGGCGGGAGAACATCCCCACAGCAACGCGGCGACCACCGCGAACCGGGCAACGGCGCGGGCAGGGGACACTCTATCCCGCCCCATCTCGAGCTTCGCGCAGATAGGGGTACCCCCGCAGCAGTAACAACGGGGGGCAAAGTGGGAGGACACTCCTTCCCGGCAGTGGGGGACACACCTTCCCTGCATCCCGCGTTGACCCAGGTATGTCCCCCGTGACCAAGGGTGTCCCCCGGAAATTACTTCCCCTGGGGTGGCGGACCAGGATCCCCGGCCTTCGGCGTGCGCGGCGCCGTCACCGGTACCGGCGCCCCCGGGGAGATCGGAGACCCCTCCGGCTTGTAGAGGACACGCACCGTCGCCTGTTTCTTCAGGCCCGCGATCAGCTCCTCGAAGGCGTCCCTCTGCGCCTGCTCCCGCTGCTCGGCGAGGAGCTTCGGCTTCATCTCTTCGAACGAAAGGGCGCCCGCGGGGAATTTCGCGTACACCTTGATCACGTGGTATCCGTACGTGGTCTTGACGGGACCCGTCACCTCGCCGGGTTCGGAGGCGAAGGCCGCCGCTTCGAATTCCTTCACGAAGTTCCCTCGCTCGATCTCCCCGAGGTCGGCGGCGACCTCGCCGTCCCTGGCCGCGATTTCCTTCATCAGCGATTCGAACGGCTCCCCCGCCTTCACGCGACGATGAATCTCAAGCGCGCGGGCCTTCTCCCGGAAAAGCATGTGACTCACCTTCACCCGCTCCCCCACCTGGTGCAAGGAGGGATTCGCGTCATAGGTCCTGCGCAGCGCCGCGTCGGAAAGGCCGGGCGCCTTTTCGGCCACGTCGCGCAACAGCGCCTCGAGGACGATCGACTTGCGCGCCATGCCGATCCGGTCGGCAACCCCGGGGCGGCGGTCGATCCCGCGCCGCAACGCCTCCCGCATCAGCAGATTGCGGGTGATGACGCTCTCGAGAAACTTCGCCCTGCCATCGGCGGTTTCGAGGATCGGCCGCACGTAGGGGGGAAGATTCTCCGCCTCTTTCCGGAGGGTCGCCTCCGTGAGAGGCTCCCCGTCCACAACGGCGAGAACCTTCCCCTGCGGCCCGCTCCCGGGGGCGCTCCCGCAGGCGGACGCGACGAACGCGAAAATCACATACAGAACCGGCATCTTCCGCATGGAGCGGCTCTCCTTGGCAAAAAGGTTCGAAGGGATGCGACCCAATACCATCAATACTACATGGTACTGCCGGCGCCGAACCGGCTCAACAGGTTTTTCGCCGCCGCCAGGACCTCCGCGGGATCCTGGCCCGGAAGACGCATCGCGAGGATTTCCCCGCGGACGAAGGAGAAGGTCTTCCGTTCCCGGGTCACCCAGGAGACCAGTTTCGCCCGGTCGAACGGGGAGTGGGCGGAAAGGGTGAGGAACAGGGAGCCGGCCCCGCGTTTCAGCTCCGCCACCCCCGCGGAGCGCATATCGGCGCGCATTCGCGCCAGGTCGCACAGCGCGCGGGCGGGAACGGGAAGCCGGCCGAACCGGTCCAGAAGCGCCATCTCGATCTCGTCCGCGGCGTCCACGGTCTTCGCCGACGACAGCTTCCGATAGAACTCCAGGCGCTCCCCGGCCTCGTCGATGTAGTCGTCCGGGAGGAACGCCGGGACACGAAGCTCCAGCTCCGGCTCCTCCTCCTGCGAGGAGGTCTTCCCCGAGATCTCCGCCACCGTCTCGGAGAGCAGCTGCGTGTACAGCTCGAACCCCACCTGGTGGATCTGTCCCGACTGGTCCTTCCCGAGAAGATTCCCCGCGCCCCGGATCTCGAGGTCGTGGGAGGCGATCCGGAACCCCGAGCCGAGCTCCGTGAGCTCCTCAAGCACGGCGAGCCGCCGTGTGGCGTCCCTGGTGAGAGCCACGTCTTTCGGAATGACGAAGTACGCGTACGCCCGGTGGCGGTCGCGTCCCACGCGGCCCCGGAGCTGGTATAGCTGGGCCAGCCCGAACCGGTGCGCGTGGTTCACGAGGATCGTGTTCGCGTTGGGAAGGTCCAGCCCGGCCTCGATGATCGCGGTGCACAGGAGGATGTCGGCGCGGCGCGACGCGAAGTCGTCCATGGCGACGGAAAGGGTCTCCTCGTCCATCTGCCCGTGCCCCACGGCGATCCGCGCGTCGGGGATCAGCTCGTGCAGGTACCGCTCCATCGCGGGGAGGGTCTGTACCCGGTTGTGGACGAAGAAGACCTGCCCGCCCCGGCGGATCTCCCGATCCACCGCCTCGCGGATCGTCTCGCCCGAAAAGGGGACGACGAAGGTGCGAATCGAGAGCCGGTCCTCGGGCGGGGTAGCGATCAGGCTGACGTCCCGGATCCCCGAGAACGCCATGTGCAGCGTACGCGGGATCGGTGTGGCCGACAGCGTCAGAACGTCGACGGCGGCGCGCATCCTCTTCAACCGTTCCTTGTGCGCCACTCCGAACCGCTGCTCCTCGTCGATCACCACGAGCCCGAGGTCCCTGAACGACACGTCCCTCTGCAGGAGCCTGTGCGTCCCGATGACGACGTCCACCGTGCCGTTCGCCACCCCCTTCACCACAGCCGCCTGGTCCTTCCGGGTGCCGAACCGCGACAGGTTCGCCACCCGGACGGGGTACCCCGCGAGACGGCGGGTGAACGTCTGGTAATGCTGCTCGGCCAGGAGGGTCGTAGGAACCAGAACCGCCGCCTGCTTCCCCGCGGTCACCACCTGGAAGGCCGCGCGGACCGCCACCTCGGTTTTGCCGTACCCCACGTCCCCGCAGACGAGCCGGTCCATCGGGCGGGTGGAAGAGAGATCGGACAGCACCTCGCGGATCACCTGCTCCTGGTCCGGCGTCTCCTCGTGGGGAAAGGACGCCTCGAATTCCCGGAAGACCGCGTCGGGCGGCGATACGGGAGCCTTCTCGGCCAGCTGGCGCTTCGCCTGCAGCTCCACCAGCTCCTGCGCCATCGCGAGCAGGTCGTCCCGCACTTTCCGCTTGACGCGCTGCCACGCCGTCCCCCCCAGGCGCGACAACTGCGCGCGCCCCTCCTCCGACGCCACGTACCGCTGCACCCTGGCCATCTTCTCCACGGGGACGAACAGGCGGTCGCCTCCCGCGTACTCGAGGACGAGGTAGTCCCCCTCGGTCCCGGCGGCCACCCGGCGCAGCAGGCCGCGGTAGATCCCGATCCCGTGATCCACGTGGACCGCCGGGTCGTTCACGCGCAAGTCCGCGAGCGAGAACTCCTCGGGAACGGCGATCCGCTCCTTCCGCGGGCGGCGCGCACGGGCCTTCTCCCCGAAGATCTCGCTCTCCGTGATGAGCGCCGCGCGAAACTCCGGCGCCCGGAACCCCCGCATGACCTCCGACCCGCACAGGAAGACCCCGCGGTCCCGGGACAGCGCCTCGCGCAGCGAGTCGACGCGGGAAAGCGGAACGGCGTAACGGGAGAGGAAATCCTCCATCCGGTCGACCTGGGACGGGGAGAGGGAGCTGACGATGAACCGGTCCCCCCGCTTCCACCACGCCTTCGCCTCCTCGGCAAGCGGGTAGAGGAGTCCTTCCGAGGAGGCGGTGGCGGTGCTGCGGCGGATATCCTCGTTCCCGTCCACCCCCGCGTCCCCCCGCAGCGGATCCTTCCGCCCGAAGGGGGGGATCTCGATCCCGTCGAAGGCGAGCATCGGGACGCAGGAGAGCGCGGCAACCAGCTCGGCTTCCGGCACGACCAGTTCCGACGGCGCGGGGTACCCCGCTTCCTCCCCCACGAGGGAGTACCCCTCCTCCGCCTCCTCGAAGGCGTTCCGGACGGCGCCGACGCACTCCACGGAGTCGACCACTACGACGAGGGCGTCCTCGGGAAGGTACGAAAAGACCGGGGCGGCGTGACCGTAGAGCCGCGGCAGGAGGGCGTCCGAGCCGTGGAACCGGATCCCTTGCCGAAGGGTCTCCTTCCATGCGGGCGACCCCGACCCCTGCCCCGTGGCGCCGGGACCGTCGACATCCCCGGCGGAACCGCCACACGCCGCCGAAAGGCGATCGTCCCGCGTGATCACCTGGGAGCACGGAAGGATCACGAGTCGTTCCCCGTGACCGGGTTCTCCGTCCGCCCTCGCTCCCGCCGCCACCGTTCGCTGCGTCGCCGGGTGGAACCACCGCACCGACTCGACGACATCGTCATCCAGCAGAAGACGCGCCGGGAGCGGGTGGGCCGGGCTGTACACGTCGACGATCCCCCCGCGCACCGCGAAATCCCCCGGGTCGGCCGCGGCGGGAAGGCGGGCGTAGCCCAGGGTCACGAGGCGCGCCGCGAACGCGTCAACGTCGAGCGTGTCTCCCGGGGATACTCCGCCCACCGCGTCGACGAAGGCCTCGGGGGGGAGCGTCTTCTCCACCGCCGCCGAGATCGGGGCGACGACCACGGCGGGGGGACCGGAAAGAAGCCGGTGCAGCGCGCGCATCCGGTCGTGAACCGAGGGGAGGTGGGGAGGGACCGGCTCGTAGGGGGTCGCCTCGATGGAGGGGAACGGGAGGACCGCATCGGATCCCAGGTAGGCGGTCAGTTCCCGGGCCGCCTCCTCCGCCTCCTTCTCGCCGGCGCACAGGAAAAGGAGCGTGCGGCCGAGGCGCTCGAAGAGACGGGACGCGAGGAACGCCCGCGCACCGGGCGGAATCCGCATCCACTGGACGCAAGGCGTGGGCCCGCGCTTCGCGAGGGCGAGGGCGACGTGCTCGAACGAGAGCCGGGGAAGGGGGATCTTCACCTGGAGCTTGGGCAGTGGGGGACACTCCTTGTCAATTCGACGGGAAAACCAGGAGTGTCCCCCCTCATGCCGCGTCGCGGGGAACGGCGAGCATCGCGTCGAGGGCCGCCTTCGCGCGGACCCGCACCCCTTCGGGCACCGTGATGACCGGCGAGAGGGAGACGAGGGCGTCCCGCACGTCATCGAGCGTCGTGAGCTTCATGTTCGGGCACAGCAGGGCGCGCGATGCGATGTGGAACCGCTTCCCCGGGTTCTCCTTCCGGAGCCGGTAGAGGATCCCCATCTCCGTGCCGACGATGAACTCCTTCGCCGGAGAGCGCCGGCACCAGGAGTGCATCCCCGCCGTGGAGAGAACCGCGTCCGCCATCGCCACCACCTCGGGCGGGCACTCGGGGTGAACCACCAGCACGGCGTCGGGGTGGGCCTCCTTCGCCTTCAACGTGGCGGCGACGGTCAGCCGCTCGTGGGTCGGGCAGTAGCCGTCCCACCAGGTGAGCGGGCGGCCCGACACCTTCGCCACCCACTGCGCGAGGTTCCGGTCGGGGACCATGAAGATCTCCTTCCCCTCCGGGATCGACTTCACCACGTTCACCGCGTTGCCCGAGGTGCAGCAGATGTCGGAGAGGGCCTTCACCTCCGCGGAGGAGTTGACGTACGTCACGACGACCGTCCCGGGATGCGCTTCCCGGTAGGCCACGAGGTCGGGACCGGTGATCATGTCCGCCATCGGGCACCCCGCGTCCTCGCGCGGCAGGAGGACGGTCTTCCCCGGCGACAGGATCGCGGCGCTCTCGGCCATGAAGTGGACGCCGCAGAAGACGATCACGTCCGCCGTCGTCTTCGACGCCTCCTGCGAGAGCCCCAGCGAGTCGCCCGTGATGTCCGCGATCTCCTGGACCTCGTCCCGCTGGTAGTTGTGCGCCAGAAGGACCGCGTTTCGCTCCGAAAGCAGTTTCCCGATCTCCGCCTTGAGGTCCGGCAGTTCCACCCGCATCGCGTTCCTACTCCTTCTCCCGCTTCAGCGTCCGGGAGAAGAGCTCGCTCACCGCCTCCCGGACGTCCTTCCCCTCGTGCAGGATCCCGTGTACCTGCTCCGAGATCGGCATCGGCACCCCCGTGCGGCGCGACAACTCGACGGCGGAGACCGCCGTCCGGACCCCCTCGGCCACCATCGTCATCCCCGAAAGGACGTCGCCGATCCTCTCCCCCCGCCCTACGCGCGTCCCCACGGTCCGGTTCCGCGAGAGGTCGCCCGTGCAGGTGAGGACCAGGTCCCCCATCCCCGCGAGCCCCGCGAACGTCTGCGGTTGCGCCCCGAGGCGGACGCCCAGCCGGGAGATCTCGGCGAGCCCCCGGGAGATGAGAAGCGCCCGCGCGTTATGCCCGAACCCCAGCCCGTCGGCCATCCCCGCGGCGATCGCCATCACGTTCTTCAGCGCCCCGCCGATCTCGACGCCCGTCACGTCGTCGTCGGCGTAGAGGCGGAAGCGGGAACCGGACAGCGCGCGCTGCAGCCTCCGCGCGACGGAAAGATCGCGCGCGGCCACCGTCGCCCCCGTCGGCATCCCCTCCGCAACCTCGCGTGCGAAGGTCGGGCCGGAAAGCGCAGCGACACGGGGGGCATGCTCCGGAGACGCCTCGCTGAGCACCTCCGTCATTCGCTTCCTTGTCCCGTTCTCCATTCCCTTGGCCAGGGAGACGAGGCAGGCTTCCGGGGACAGGTGCGCCGCCGTCCGCGCCGCCACCACCCGCAGGTATTGGGACGGAACGGCGAAGACCACCACGGTCTTGCCGGAAACCGCCTCCGCGAGGTCGTTCGTCGGCCGTACGCCTTCGGGAAGGACGATCCCCGGCAGGAAGGCACGGTTTTCCCGCCGATCCCGGAGGTCGGCGCACACCTCCGTCTCGTGCGCCCAGAGGGTGACCGTTCCATGCCGACCGGAGAGCATCGCGGCGAACGCCGTCCCCCACGATCCCGCCCCGACGACTGCGACCGACTCCTTCCTCTCCAGGCTCACCGCCTCCCGCCCTTCTCCGGAGCGATCACGGCTTCCGGAGACGGGCCGTAAGGCGCTCGATCTTCTCCGTCACGTATGCCGGGTCGTCCGCGTCTCCCTGCAGCGCCTCGTACTGGACGATCGCGCCCTGGAAGTCCCCCATCCCCTCGAGCGACTGCGCCATCCCCCAGCGCGCCTTGACCATGGAATCGCGCTCCGTCGAAAGATACAGGAGCTTGCGGAACTCCCGGTCCGCGTCGGCGTACCGGCGCTGCCCGAGGAGGGCGTAGGCCAGCATCCATCGCCCCTCCGCCGCGCGTTTCGACTTGGGAAACCGCTCCGTAAGTTCCGCGAGCGTCGCCGCCTGCCGCTCGTCTTCCCCCGCCGCGCCGTACGCCCGGGAGAGGAGGAAGAGCACCTCGTCCCCCTCCTCGTACCGCGGGAACTTCTTCCGGATCCGCTCCAGATCCGCGGCCGCCGAAGAGGGGTCGAGGTATTGCAGCAGGTGGATCTCCGCGGTCCGCAGCAACGCGCGCGGCGCCTCGGACGCCCTCGGGTAGTTGTACACGAGGGATTCGTACGCCTCGAGCGCCGCGGGGAAGTTCCGGTAGTAGCCGCCGTAGAGATCCCCCTGGCGAAGCAGGGCGGCCGGGGCGAACCGCGACTGCGGATGGTCCCGCGCGATGTACCGGTAGCCGGCGAGGGCAGCCTCCATCTTCTGGGAAAGGAGCTCCTTCTCCGCCCGCTCGAACCGCTCCCGGGCCGGGTCCGAGCACGCCGACGCAAGCAGCAGCGCCCCGCACAGGAGCCCGATCCTCCACGCCCCCGCCCATCCGCCGATCATCGCTCACTCTTCCTTCTCCGCCAGCCTCGCGATCGAGACGACCCGCTCCTTCTCGGCGAGGCCGATCAGGCGGACGCCCTGCGTGTTCCTTCCGATCACCCGCAGATCGCCCATCCCTAGCCGTATGATCTTCCCGCCGTCGGTGACCAGCATCACCTCGTCCGTTTCGGCGACCTGGCTGACGCCGACCACGCGGCCGGTCTTCTCCGTCACCTTCAGGGCGATCACGCCCTTGCCGCCCCGCGACTGGCTGCGGTACTCCTCGACCGCCGTGCGCTTCCCGTACCCGTGCTCCGTCACGGAGAGGAGCGTCCCCTCGGCTTTCAGGATCTCCATCCCCACGACGAGGTCCTCCTCCTCGAGGTCGATGCCGCGCACGCCCACCGCCGCTCGCCCCATCGGCCGGACGTCCTCCTCGTGGAACCGGATCGACTTCCCTTCGCGGGTGGAGAGGGACACCTCGTCCCTCCCCGTGGTGAGGGCGGTCGCGATCAGCCGGTCCCCCCCGTTCAGCCCCATGGAGATGATGCCGCCCGCCCGCGGCCGGGAATATTCCATCAGATCCGTCTTCTTGATGACCCCCCGCGCCGTGACCGTCATCACGAACCTGCCCTCCGTGAACTCCCGGACGGGGAGGATCGACGCGATCTCCTCGCCGGGGGAGAGGGACAGGAGGTTCACGATGGCCCGCCCCTTCGAGGCGCGCCCCGCCTCCGGCAATTCGTGGACCTTCAGCCAGTACACCTTCCCCTGGTCCGAGAAGAAGAGGACGTAGGTGTGCATCGAGGCGATGAAGAGCATCGAGACGAAATCCTCCTCCTTCGTCCCCATGCCGACCTTCCCGCGCCCCCCGCGCCGCTGCGTCCGGTAGAGACTGATCGGGTTCCGCTTGATGTACCCCGTGTGGGAAACGGTGACCACCATCTCCTCGTCCACGATCAGGTCCTCGAGCCGCAGGTCCTTCGTCTCGCGCTGGATCTCGGAGCGGCGGGCGTCCCCGTAGGCGTCCCGGATCTCGCGGAACTCCTGCCCGATCACGCGCAGAAGCTCCGACTCCTCGCCGAGGATCTTCTTCAGCCGGGCGATCTCCGCGCGGACCTCCTTCAGCTCCTGCAGGATCTTCTCGCGCTCCAGCCCGGTCAGCCGCTGCAGCCGCATGTCGAGGATCGCCTGGGCCTGGATCTCGGAAAGGGCGAACTTCGCCACGAGGCCTTCCTTCGCCTCCTTCGGGTCCTTCGAGGCCCGGATCAGCCGGATGACCGCGTCGATGTGGTCGAGGGCGATCGATAGCCCGAGCAGGATGTGCTCCCGGGACTCCGCCTTCCGCAGCAGGAACAGGGTCCGCTTGGTGACGACCTCCTTCCGGAAGGCGAGGAATTCCTCGAGGAGCTCCTTGAGGTTCATCGTCCGCGGCCGGTTCTGGACGATCGCCAGCAGCTGCACGCCGAAGGAGGTCTGCATCTGCGTCTGCTTGTACAGGTTGTTGAGGACGACCTCGGCGACCGCGTCTTTTTTCAGCTCCACGACCACGCGCATCCCGTCGCGGTCGGACTCGTCGCGCAGGTCCGAGATCTCCTCGATCTCCTTGTTCCGCACCAGCTCCGCCATCCGCTCGATGAGGCGGGACTTGTTCACCTGGTACGGGATCTCGGTGACGACGATCGACTCCCGGTCCCCCTTCTTCGCCTTCTCGATGAAGGCCCGCGCGCGGATCTGCACGCTGCCGCGCCCCGTTCGGTACGCGTCGCGCACCCCGTCGAGCCCGTACAGGATCCCGCCGGTGGGGAAGTCGGGCGCAGGGACGTGCTCCATCAGCTCATCGACCGTGATGTCGGGGTTGCCGATCAGGGCGAGCAGGGCGCCGATCACCTCGCCGAGGTTGTGCGGCGGGATGGAGGTCGCCATCCCGACGGCGATCCCCGCGCTCCCGTTCACCAGCAGGTTCGGAACGCGGGACGGAAGGACGCGCGGCTCCTGGAGCGAACCGTCGTAGTTGGGGAGCGTCTCGACGGTTTCCTTGTCGAGGTCCGACAGCAGCTCCCCCGCCACCTTCGCCATCCGGACCTCGGTGTACCGCATCGCGGCCGCCGAGTCGCCGTCGACCGAACCGAAGTTCCCCTGTCCGTCGATCAGGGGGTACCGGAGCGAGAAGTCCTGCACCATGCGCACGAGGGCGTCGTACACCGCGTTGTCGCCGTGCGGATGATATTTACCGATCACGTCGCCGACGATGCGGGCGGACTTCTTGTACGGCTTGCCGTACTCGTTCCCCAGCTCGTGCATGGCGAAGAGGATGCGGCGCTGGACGGGTTTCAGGCCGTCGCGGACGTCGGGAAGCGCCCGTCCCACGATCACGCTCATCGCGTAGTCGAGGTAGCTCTGGCGCATCTCGTCCTGGATGGCGCGGGGCTGTGCCTGCTTCTGGAACAGGTCCATGGGGGTTCGGGCGCTCCTTCGAAGGATCCGGACCGATGCGGCGGGATCACCGCTTCACGACCCGCTGCAACGGATTATCCTACCACATCGAAGGCCGCCGGTGTACCGATGAAACCTTAAATAATACCGTACGTTAGGATCATTCCCGCCGTGTCACCACTTGAGGACCGCGCCGGTGCTCGCGCTGGTCGCCATCGCGGCGTACTTCCCGAGGGAACCGGTCGATTTCTTCTTGGGAGGAAGACGCCAATTCGCGCGCCGTTCGTCCAGTTCCGCTTCCGATACCATCAGTTCCAGCACCCGCTGCGGGATGTCCAGGCGGATGCGGTCGCCGTTCCGGACCAGGGCGATCGTCCCCCCAGCGGCCGCTTCGGGGGAGACGTGGCCGATGGTGGCGCCGCGCGTCCCTCCGGAGAAGCGCCCGTCGGTGACCATCGCCACCTTGTCGCCGAGCCCCTCGCCCATGATGTACGACGTCGGCGCGAGCATCTCCTGCATCCCCGGGCCGCCTTTGGGGCCCTCGTACCGTATGACGACGAAGTCGCCAGCTTTCACCTTCCCCGCGAGGATCCCCTCGCACGCCTCGTCCTGCGACTCGAAGATCACGGCGGACCCCTCGAAGACCAGCATCGCCGGGTCGACCCCGGCGGTCTTGACGACCGCGCCTTCGGTCGCGAGGTTTCCGTAGAGGACCGCGAGCCCTCCTTCCCTGCTGTACGCGTCGGACAGGGGCCGGATGACCGCCGGGTCCTTCGACGCCGCCCCGGCCACATTTTCCTCGAGGGTCTTTCCCGTTACGGTGATGCAGCCCGGTTTCATGAGCCCCGGCACCTTGAACAGTTCCGAAAGGATCGCCGGAATCCCCCCCGCGCGGTCCACGTCCTCCATGTGGTACTGCGAAGACGGAGACACCTTGCACAGGGTCGGCGTCTTCCGCGAGATCGCGTCGATCCGCTCCAGGTCGAACGACACCCCCGCCTCGTGCGCCACCGCCAGCGTGTGGAGGATCGTGTTCGTGGAGCCGCCCATCGCCATGTCCAGCGCGAGGGCGTTGTCGAAGGCGTCGAGCGTCGCGATGTCCCTTGGCTTGATGTCCTTCCGCACGAGGTCCATCAGCCGGAACGCCGCCTCGCGGTAGTAGCCGTCGCGCTGCTTGTCGATCGCCAGCACCGACGCGCTCCCCGGGAGCGCCATCCCGAGCGCCTCGCACAGGCAGTTCATCGAGTTCGCCGTGAACATGCCGGAGCAGCACCCGCAGGTGGGGCATCCGGTGTCCTCGAGCTCCTTGAGCCCCTCGTCGGAGAGGTTCCCGAGCTTGTGGGCCGCCACCCCCTCGAAGACGGAGATCAGGTCGACGACCTTGCCTGCCTTCGTCACGCCGGCCATCATCGGCCCGCCGGAGACGAAGATCGTCGGGACGTTGCACCGCATCGCCGCCATCAGCATGCCGGGGATGATCTTGTCGCAGTTGGGAATGCAGATCATCCCGTCGAAGCAGTGGGCTTTCAGCATCGTCTCCACCGAGTCCGCGATGATCTCGCGCGACGGCAGGGAGTAGAGCATCCCTCCGTGTCCCATGGCGATCCCGTCGTCCACGCCGATCGTGTTGAACTCGAAGGCGACGCCGCCCGCCTCCCGGATGCACTCCTTCACGAACCGCCCGACCCGGTTCAGGTGCACGTGGCCGGGGACGATCTCGACGAACGAGTTGCACACCGCGATGAACGGCTTCCCCATGTCGGCGTCGGTGACGCCGGTGGCCTTCAGCAGGCTTCGGTGGGGCGCCCGTTCGAATCCCTTCTTGACCGTGTCGGACCGCATCGGTGACCTCCGGAGATCGGCTATTTTGATTTTCCAGGCATCAGGATACCGCAGATTCGAGGGCGGCAAGCTCCGCAAGCGCGGCCCGGATCTCCTCGAGCCGGTTCCCCGCATCCGCTTCGCCGACCAGCCCCGCGATCGTCTCCATCTCCCGCCCGAGAAACGCCGTCGCGTCCCGGAAAAGAACGTCGATCGAGGCGCCCAAGGCGTCCGCCCACTGCCCCGCCACGCGGGAGAGGTTCTTCTCGACCTCCCACGGGATCCTGCGCCGGAAATGCCGCCGCACCAGCGGCCGGAAGACCGGCATCGGGATGAGGAACCAGAGCAGCTCGAAGTGGGTATCGAACGTGGGAGAGAGCCGGACGTCGGGGTGGGCCGGCTCCTCGACCTGCGGATCGAACCGGGCCCCTTCAAAACGGATCCCGAGGGCGCGCTCGATCTCCCCCGCCAGCCGGTCCGCGAAGGCCCGCACCGACCGCTCGACGCTTGCCTGCGCCCGGAAGAGAAAACCGGCGAGGTGCCCCTCGCCGTGCAGGGAGACCGCCCCCATCTCCTCCATCATCGCGTCGGCGAGCCATCCCTCGAACTCCCGTGTCACCCGTCCGAGGTGCCCCTGCCACCCCGGCATCGCCTCCCGGAGAGCCGCGGTCACCCGTCCCGCCACTTCGCCGTGGTAGGCGTGAAACCGCTCGTCCGCCGCGGTCCGGACCCCGGCCTGGAGGTGGTTGCAGAGGAGCCGGAGCTCCCCCTTTACGGAGCCGAACGTCCGCCGTTCGCGCGCCAGCGCCTCGATGAGTTCGGACCGGGCGGTGTCGACCGCCCCCGCCGCGCGTTCCGCGAGATGCAGGTATTCCCGGCACCCCGCGACCAACGCGTGGACCTTGTGACCCACGATCTCCCCGAACGCCTCCTCCCGCCGCCCCGCGATCCGTTCCCGCAGGTACTCCGCCACTTCGTCGCGCATCCCCTCGAAGCCGGGACGGTTGGAGACGGGGAGAATCCTCCACTCCTTCCCCGTCCGGGAGGTAGACTGGCTCCGGGTGAATTCGATCACCGCGGCGAGATCCTCCCCGGACACCAGGTCCACCTTCGTCAGGAGGAGGGCCGCCTCCGGAGTATGCGAGGAGACGTCGTTGAGAAGCAGCAGGTCGTCTTCCGAGAGGGGATGGTTGACGCTGACGGCGACCAGCGCCGCCCCGACGCGAGGCATCCACTCCTTCGACACCCGCGTGTTGTGGGCGAAGACGGAGCCCAGCCCCGGCGTGTCGACGAACCGGATCCCCTCGTACAGAGCGAGGGCCGGAAGTTCCACGTCGACCACCGCCACCCGCTTTTCGTTCGCGGGATTCCCCCGCTCCGTGACGAACTCCGCCAGCCGGATCAGCGGGATCTCGAACGGTTCCCCCGCAAGGCCGTGGACGACCGCCCGCTCCCTCGGCCCGTACCCGATCCGCGTAACCACTGCTGTGGACGGAAGAACGTCCGTCGGAACGACCGGTGCGCCGATCAGCCCGTTGAGGAACGAGCTCTTCCCCGCCTTGAACTGCCCGAGAACGGCCACGTCCACCACGCCGCCGTCCCCCAGCATCTCCTCGCACGCCGCCAGCGGCGGCGCCAGGGAGTCGATCCGGAAACGCCGGCAGATCGCGCCGACGCGGTCGACCACATGGGTCAGATCCATCCGCTCGCCCCCGTCAGGTCGACGCCTCGAAGATCACTTCACGATGATGACGTGGCACGGCGCATAGGAGGAGACCCGCTTCGGCACGGATCCCAGCAGCCAGTCCTCCACCACCGATTTCCCGCGGTGCCCCAGGATCACCACGTCGCATTTATTGTCGTGCGCGTATCGCACGATCTGGTCCGCCGGACTCCCGGTGAGGATGTCCGTGTGAAGCACCAGGTCCTTGTCCTTCACCTTCGCCACGATCTTTCGGAACTGCTCCTCGTAGAGCGTCGTGGCGGCATCGATCACCGCCCCCATCTCTACGATTTCGATCGGTTCCGGCGGGCGCACTACCGAGAGGACGTAGATTTCCGGAAACCCGTTTTTCTTACAGAGAGCGGAAAGCTCCAGTGCGAAATCGAAGGCCTTCCATGAACCCTCCGACCCGTCGAATGCGACCAGAATTCTCTGGAACAACATGGCGAGACCTCCCTTCCCCCGGTTACCCTTCCGCTTTTGCGCCCATCCCCGCCGCAGCGGGCGCCGTCTTCACCGACGGTACGAGCTTGGGCAGCAGATATTTCGGCACGAAATAGGCGTTCGCGATGATCGTGGGGACCACCGCGCTGCCGATGACGACGGCGAGCAGCAGCGAATACTGCCCCTTGTCGATGATGCCATGGGTCAGCCCGAAGAGGGCGGAGATCGACCCGAAGGTCAGCCCTGTGGACATGAGCAGTGTGGTGTACATCCCCTCCTTCTGGGCGTACCGGAAGAATTTCGTGGCGGGGTACACCCCCGCAATCTTCGTCGCCATCTTCGAAAGGAACAGGACCAGCAGGGCGAACGGCGCCGCGACGATCGCCGACACGGAAACGTACGATCCCGCCCGAAGGAAGTAGAAGGGCGTCAAAAAACCGAAGGTCAGTGTCCGCAACCGGCGGATGAGGGCGTGGTCCCTACCCACTGTCCCCGCCAGCACCATGCCCACCACGTAGGCGGGGAGCACCGCCTCGCTCTCCGCCCACGCGGCGAGCGCCCCCAGACCGAAGAGGACGAGAAGCAGGAACTTCGTCTCGACCTCGGAGGGCCGCCCTCCGAATTTCCGGAAGAAGCGCGGGGTGAGGTACGGCAGAGCGACGAACGCGATGGCGGCGACGGCCGCGAAGGCCACGGTGCGGATCGTGAAGGGTGCGAACAGCAACCCCAAGGCGATGACGGTACCCAGGTCGGTGATGAAGCACGCCGCCAGGACCGTCTTCCCGAAATCGGTCCGGTTCAGCCCCAGTTCCAGCATGACGGCGTACACCACGGCGACGGAGGTGGTGGATAGCGCCACCCCCGCCAGCCAGCTCGCCCGGACCGTCCAGCCGAGAAGGTAGTACGCCGCGGCGGTGCACCCGAGGAACGGGGCGGCGAAGGAGATCAGGCCGATGACGGAGGCCTCCTTCCACTTCTGCCGGAATACGTCGGGATCGATCTCCGCCCCCGCGAGGAAGGTCAGCACGATGGCCCCCGTCCCCGAGAGAAACTTGATCCACGGTTGATCGGCCCCAAGCGACGTCGCGAGAAAAACGCCGAGCAGCAGCTGGGCCACGGTGCCCACGACGATCTCGGAGAGGGCCGTTGCGATGCGCAGCCGAATCGAGAGAAGGGTCGCTACGAGGGCGAGCCCCAGCCACAGGGCCGCCATCCCCCAGACTTCGTACATCGGTCATTCCTTTCCGGGTATAAAAAAACCCCTGCCCCATGGACATCGGACAGGAGTCATCAGCCTCATTCTGCGGAGGCGGTTCACGGCGAACTCCATCGCCGTATTGCTATTCCCTACATACCACAGTCGCCCGGGGGAGAGGAAGCCGGGGGGAGGACAAGGATCCCATCCCGGTTCAGGGCGATCGCTTCCCGAGGCGTCCGGAGAGGTCGTCGATGAACTGCTTCGCCGTCCGGCCGCTGCGGGATCCTGCGGCGAGCGCCCACCGGAGCGCGTCCTCCCGGAGGGTCCCCGGATCGACGGGGAGGCGCATCCGCCCCGCGTACGATTCGACGACGGCGAGGTACGTATCCTGATCGAACCGGTAGAACCCGAGCTGCAGGCCGAACCGGTCGGAGAGGGAGAGCTTCTCCGAGACCCCCTCCTCCGGATGGATCTCGTCCTCCGCGCCCAGCTCGACCCGGCGCTCGGGCATCAGGTGCCGCCGGTTCGAGGTGGCGTAGATCAGCACGTTCTCCGGGCGCTCCTCCACGCCGCCGTCCAGCAGCGTCTTGAGTCCCCGGTAATCCGCCTCCCCCTCGTCGAACGACAGGTCGTCGCAGTAGAGGAGGAACCGGAACGGCATGCCACGGAGCTGACCGACGATCTTCGGGAAGGAGAACAGGTCCCACCGGGCGAGCTCGACGATCCGGAGTCCCCTCGGACCGAAGACGGGGAGCAGCCCCTTCACGCACGACGATTTCCCGGTCCCGCGCTCCCCCCACAGGAGAACGTGGTTCGCCCCCCGCCCGGAAACGAACTGCTCCGTGTTCCGGAGCAGCTCCCTCTTCGCACGGTCGATTCCGACGAGCGAGGCGAGGTCCACACCGTGCGGATGAGGGATCGGCACGATCCGCCCCCCCTCCCCCGCACGCTCCCACCGGAACGCCCGATGGGACTGGAAGATCGCCGGGTCGGTCGGCGACGCCTCCCGCTTCCCGAGGAGCGCCTCGACGCGCCCCAGGATCCCTTCGAGGCGCAAGAGCGCACCCTCCCAGGGCGCCTCCGGCGTCATGGCATCTGGATCCCGCCGGAGACCGGCAGGTACGCGCCCGTGATGAAGCGCGCCCCCTCCGAGGCGAGGAAGAGGACCGCCCCCGCCACGTCTTCCGGGAGGCCGTTCCGCCGCAGCGGCGTCATCAGCGCCGAGGCGTCCTTCTCCTTCTGCGAAAGAAACGATGTCGCATCGGTCAAGGTAAGACCCGGGGCGACCACGTTCACACGTACGCCGCTCGGCCCCAGCTCGAGCGCGAGCGACTTCACGAAGGCGTCGAGACCGGACTTCGCGGTGCTGTGCGCGCAGAACCCCTCTCCCGGGTATCGGGAGAGCCCGCTGCTGATCGCGATGACCGCCCCCTTGCGGCGCTCCACCATCCCCGGCACGAACGCCTTGCAGCAGAAGAAAGCGGACTTGAGCTCCCCGGTCAGCTTCGCCTCGAACTCCGGCCACGAGTATTTAAGGAAGGGGACGACGGGGAAGGAGATCGACGCGTTCAGCACGAGAACGTCGACCGGCCCGAGCTTCCGTATCGCCTCGTCCGCCATCGCCTCGCACTGCGACGCGTCACGGACGTCCGCCTGGACGGCGATCGCCGTCCCGCCGACCTCCCGGATCGCCGCGACCACTTCCCCCGCGGCCGTCTCGCTCTGAAAATAGTTCACCGCCACCGCGGCGCCGGACCGGGCAAGGAGTTTCGCCGTCGCCGCCCCGATCCCGCGGCTCGCCCCCGTGACCACCGCAACTTTCCCCTTCATGATCATCGCGTCTCCCTTCCGCCTCTCCGAAAAAAAACCCGGCACGGCACCCCCCGGAACCCCGGAGACTGCCGTGCCGGCTGGGTTTCCGCCGACAAACCCTCTCTATTCGACGATCAGTACTTCCACTCTCCGGTTCTCGAACCGGCCTTTTTCCGTTTTATTGTCGGCGATGGGCTCGGCTTCCCCTTTTCCCTCCGCCGTGATCCGATCGGTTTTATTCCCCTTGTCCACGAGGTACTTCTTCACCGCATCCGCTCTCCGCTGGGAAAGGTTCATGTTGTATTTATCGGTCCCCCGGCTGTCCGTGTGGCCTACGACGACAACCTTGGAATCCGGGTACTTCTTCACGAACTCGACCGCCTTTTCCAGTTCCGAGATGTCCGCTTTCCGGATGGAGGACTTGTCGAAGTCGAAGTTGACGCGAATGGTCAGGCGATCGATCACCTTCCGGACCGGTGCCGGGGCCGGTGCCGGGGCCATGGCAGGCGGAGGAGGCGGAGGTGGCGGCGCCGGGGCGCTCACCGTGACGGTTGCCGCCTCGTACACGGTCCCGCCGGTCCCGGTCGCGGTCAACAGGTACTGGGTGGTTTCGGGCGGGCACACCTCCTTGGAGCCGCTCGCAGCCACGTCTCCCACGCCCTGATCGATATTCGCCTTATTCACGTTTTCCGAAGACCACGTCAGGGTCGAGCACTTTCCGGGTTCGATCTCCGCGGGGTTCGCCGAAAATTTCGCAACAGGAGGTATACACGCCTTCGTCTTGGCAAGAACCGCATCGGCGGATTTGTCCGCCTTGGCGATGTACGCCGCATAATTTTCCCAGGACTCGGTCGTCTCGTGGCGCGCGCCGTCGAGATCCGCCTTGGCGATGGCGAGTTCCTTGGGAGCGCACACCTTCGCTCCCGGCGTCATCCCCTCCGCCTGGGCGATCTTGCCCGAGATGGCATTGAACTGGTCCGTATCACCCTTGGTCAGCTGACGGTGGGCGCCGCAGCCGGCCACCAGGAACGTCGCGAGGAGAATCGACACGAGAAGTATGAGATGCCGGTTCCTCATTTCGCACCTCCCTTGGCAATCTCCAGCGCCTTGGCGGAATAGTCCGCCGATTGCTTCGTGAAGATGTCGGCCTGCCTGGGGTCCCCTTTTTCCGCCTGGTGTACCGCTTTCGCGAGATACGCTTCCGCCGCGAAGTATTCGAAAGGCGCAGACCAGTCGGCACCCGCGCCTTTCGCCTTCACCAACTGCGCCCGGGCGCTCTGGATCGCGTTGGACGTCGCGCATCCTGCCGCCAGCCCGGCGATCAGAACGACCGCGCATAAGACAATCGATGCTCGCCTCATTGGAACCCTCCTTTTTCCATCGTGTTTCGTTCCCGGGGGACGCATTCACCACGGCCTGTTTTTCGTTCCGGGCACCCCCTCCAGCGGATATCGTCTTTGCCTTTCCTGCAGTTGACCCCTTCTATCCCGGAATTATACATTGATACTATTAAATTTTCCGGCGGGCGCACAAGCGGGAATTTTCCCGTACGGAATGACCCTTGGGTGCCGTGCGGCACCCGAAGTGACGACGATGGAGGAGGAAGACGTCGCCGATCCCGATCCCCCCGGTCGACCGGCCGGGTGAAGGTCCGGAACTCCGCTTGTCCCGCATCCCGAAAGAGACCGCTTGCGGACCCGGCACCAAGGTGCTATGGTGGCGTCAGTTCAAATATCCCGAGACGCAATCCTCTCCCCAAGGGTCCTTTCGAAGGAGCAGCCCGGCACCCCGGCCGGGCCATCCAGCTTCTCCCGAGATCTCACCATGCGGAAGATCGGACGGGCACACTGTCCCGCCCACCGGTTGTGCTTGGTGAAAAAACGTCAGGAGAAGAGAGAAGATGCAGGCAGAACCGCTGTTGGAAAAGAAGATGTCGTTCGAAGAGTTCGGGCTCCGCCCCGAGATCCTCCGCGCCGTAGCGGAGAAAAACTACACCATCCCGACCCCCATCCAGGAGAAGGCGATCCCCATCGTGCTGGCGGGGAAGGACCTGATCGGCTGCGCGCAGACCGGCACCGGGAAGACGGCCGCCTTCGCGCTTCCGATCCTCCACCGCCTCCAGGGAACTCCCTGGAGAGGGACCGGACGGCGCCCCATCCGCGTCCTCGTGCTGACGCCGACCCGGGAGCTGGCGTCCCAGATCGCGGAAAGCTTCGCCGCGTACGGCAGGCACACCGCCCTCAAACACGCCATCGTCTTCGGCGGCGTCAACCAGGGGCCGCAGTCGCAGGCCCTCCGGCGGGGGATCGACATCCTCGTCGCCACGCCCGGGCGGCTCCTCGACCTGATGTCGCAGGGACTCGTTCCGCTGCGGTCCGTCGAAACGTTCGTCCTCGACGAGGCCGACCGGATGCTCGACATGGGCTTCATCCAGGACATCCGGCGGGTCATCGACCAGCTGCCCGCGAAGCGGCAGACCCTCTTCTTCTCGGCGACGATGCCGAGAGAGATCCAGGGGCTCGCGGACACCATTCTCCGCGACCCGATCCGGGTGGCCGTGACCCCGGTGGCGACCCCCGCGGAAGCCGTCGAGCAGCGGATCCATTACGTGGAGAAATCCGAAAAGATCAAGCTCCTCAAGCACCTCCTGGACGGACCTTCCATCAAGAACGCTCTCGTCTTCACGCGCACCAAGCACGGCGCCGACGCGGTCACCAAACAGCTCGAGCGCTACGCGGTCCGGGCCGAGGCGATCCACGGCAACAAGTCGCAAAACGCCCGGGAGAAGGCGCTGGCGAGCTTCAAGCGGGGCGTGACGAGAGTGCTCGTGGCGACGGACATCGCCGCCCGGGGCCTCGACATCGTCGACCTGTCGCACGTGGTCAACTTCGACCTCCCGAACGAGCCGGAAAGCTACGTCCACCGGATCGGACGCACGGGAAGGGCCGGCGCCTCCGGGATCGCCCTGTCGTTCTGCTCCGTCGACGAGCGCCCCTTTCTCGCCGATATCGAACGGCTCATCCGCAAACACCTTCCGGTGGTGGAGGACCATCCGTACCGCTCCGGGTACGGCGCCGGGACTCCGACGAACCTCGACCCGCGGCAGGCGCACGGCGCGGCGGCGCTCTCCCAGGTCCACCCCGACATGCCGAACCGACGGGGGAAGTACGATGCGTCCAACACGCGTCCCGACGGCCGCCCCGGCCGCTCGCGCCGCGAATCGAAATGGTCCGGGGGATTCGGGGCAAGCAAGCCGGCCCCCCGCCACGCGGAACACCGCCGCGCGGAGTGGTAAAATAGGAAAATCCGCTTCGCGTTGACGATGGCAACGAGGAGGCTCGCCTTGAGTGGGCATCTGAACGGGAACCGGGCCGACGATCTCTCCATCCACGGAATCCGGAAGGCCGAGGCCGTCTGGTGGAACCTCTCGCGTTCGGCGCTGCTCGAGCAGTCGCTGCGGCGTCGCGAAGGGCACTTGGCGGCGTCCGGTCCCCTCGTCGTGCGGACCGGCGAGTACACGGGCCGGTCCCCCAACGACCGCTTCTTCGTGCGGGAGCCGGGAAGCGAAGGGACGATCCACTGGGGAAAGACGAACCGCCCCTTCGATGCCGGCAAGTACGAGGCGCTCCGCGCGCGGCTCTTCTCCTACCTCGAGGGGAGGGAGCTCTTCGTCCAGGATTGCCACGTGGGCGCGGACGAAGGGCATCAGTTACCGATCCGGGTCATCACCGAGATGGCGTGGCTCGCCCTGTTCGCCCGGAACATGTTCCTCCCCGTGACGGACCAGGAGGCGCTCCTGCGCCACGTCCCGGGGTTCACGGTCATCAGCGCACCCGGCTTCCACTCCCGCCCCGAGATGGACGGGACGCGGAGCGAGGTCTTCATCCTGATCCACTTCGGGCGCAAGGAGGTGCTGATCGGCGGCACCCTGTACGCGGGCGAGATCAAGAAGTCGATCTTCACCGTGATGAACTACCTGCTCCCGGCGGCGGGCGTCCTGCCGATGCACTGCGCCGCCACCTACGGGCGCGACGACCAGGACGTGGCGGTCCTCTTCGGCCTCTCGGGAACGGGGAAGACGACCCTCTCCGCCGACCCGGAGCGGACGCTGGTGGGCGACGACGAGCACGGCTGGAGCGACCGCGGCGTCTTCAACTTCGAGGGGGGCTGCTACGCCAAGGTGATCAACCTCTCCCCCGGAATGGAGCCGGAGATCCACCGGACGACCGGGATGTTCGGGACGATCCTCGAAAACGTGGGAATGGATATCGAGGAGCGGCGGATCGACCTGAACGACGCCTCCCTCACGGAAAACACCCGTGCCTCCTACCCGCTCTCCTCCATCCCGCGGGTGGCCCCCCGCGGCACCGTCGGCCATCCGAAGCACATCGTGATGCTGACGGCGGACGCCTTCGGGGTGCTTCCGCCGATCTCTTCCATGACGACCGACCAGGCGATGTACCACTTCCTCTCCGGGTATACAGCCAAGGTGGCCGGGACCGAACAGGGGATCGTGGAGCCGCAGGCCACGTTCAGCACCTGTTTCGGTGGCCCGTTCATGCCCTTGGCCCCTTCCGTCTACGCGAAACTCCTTGGGGAGAAGATCGCCGTGCACAAGGTAAGGGTCTGGCTGGTCAACACGGGGTGGACCGGCGGTCCGTATGGAACGGGGCACCGGATGGAGATCGGCCACACCAAGGCGATGCTCCGCGCCGCGCTTTCCGGGAAGCTGGACGGCATCGAGACGCGGGTGGATCCGGTCTTCGGATTGCGCGTGCCGAGAAGCTGCCCCGGCGTGCCGTCCGGGGTCCTGGACCCGAGGTCGACGTGGAAGGACCGCACGGCGTACGACCGGACGGCGCGGAAGCTGGCCGGAATGTTCCAGGAGAACTTCGCCCAGTACGCCGATCAGGTGACGCCCGAGGTCCGAGCCGCGGGTTTCCGCAACCCGGACTGACGGACCGGTCACTCCTGCGCCTTCAACGCCTTTCTTTTCAATTCCTCCGACGACTCGTCCCATGGGACCGCCCGCGTGTTGTTGCACCGGCACTGGAAGAGGATGAAGCATCTTCGCCCCTCCTCGTCCTCCAGGGCTCCGATCGTCTCCACGGCGTCCATGTCGGTTTCGACCCGGCCGCAACACGGGCAAGGCCGGGAGCTGTCCAATTGCTCCGCCGCGAACAAACTACCTATTATTCAAAAGATGTTCAATCGATACCGGGAAAACATACTGGAAGCCCTGAAAGCGAGGGGATGGACCCGCGCGGATCTCGCCCGAACGATCAAGATCGACTATTCCTACCTCGACAGGCTTCTGAAAGGGAAGGCCCGGTTCAACGAAGATCACATCGAGGCGATCGCCAAGGCGCTGGGAGTCGCTCCCTCCGGCGCCCCGGCGCCGATCCCGGTCCGCATCACCTATTCGAGGAAGTTCGAAGACCCGCTTCTCCCGCAAAAGCGGGAGCTCGATTATCTTCCGATCCCGATCGTCGAGCCGAGGGTCGCGGCCGGGAACCCGGAAGTCGTCTCGAGCGAACAGGTTCTCGACATCGTCTTCATCCACCGGCGGGCATTCAAGCGCCGGAGCGCGCAAGGCCACATCTGCACCGTCGTGAAGGGCGACAGCATGGCGCCCGTCATTCGGGACGGGGCCACCGTCTGCATCGACAGCCGGGCCAGGCCGGAGAAAAAGGTCCCGAAGGACTCGATCTGGGCCGTCCGGAAAGAGGAAGGAGCCGTCATCAAACACATCCAGTTCAAGGACGGCCTGATCCTTCTGATCTCGGAAAATCCCGCATACGAGATCGAGACGACGAGCGACCCCACGGCCATCATCGGGCGCGTGGTGGGGGTGTGGCAGAACCTGGCGTGAGGCGTATGGCGGGCGCAGGAACCCTGATGATTCAATGATCCGGATAAATCTCCCCTCTCCGGAATGATCCGCGCGGATCCGCGATCCATCCGTTTCGATCCGGAATCGATTGATGTACATTAGTGTTATCCGGTCGACCATATCTCGCAGGAGGGAATCCTCATGGGTCCGAAGACGACGGAGAATCTGAAGGCGGCCTTCGCGGGGGAAAGCCAGGCGCACATGAAGTACATGATCTTCGCCGACAAGGCGGAGAAGGAGGGGCTGCGCAACATCGCGCGCCTCTTCTCCGCGGTCTCCTTCGCCGAGCGGGTTCACGCGACCGCGCACCACAACGTCGTGTTCGGGGTCAAGCCCACCGCGGAAAACCTCGACACGGCCGTCGCCGGAGAGACCTTCGAGGTGGATAAGATGTACCCCGAGTTCCGTGCCGCCGCGGAAAAGGAAGGGGAGCAGGGCGCCCTGACGACCATCCGCTACGCCCTCGAGGCGGAGAAGATCCACGCGAAGCTGTACGCACGGGCGAAAGAGGCATCAGCGGCCGGAAAGGATCTCGCGATCGGGGACATCCACATCTGCCCCGTATGCGGCCATACGACCGAAGAGGGAGCCCCGGACCAGTGCCCCGTATGCGGCACGAGGAAGGAGATGTTCCGGAAGTTCTAACGACGCAGACGCGCCCCGGAGGCGGGGCGAAAGGGAGGGGACCATGGCCGACATCATCCGCAAGGTCGACTATTTCAAGGCGCAGGTGCAGGACAAGGCCGGCGAAGGGGCGAGGATCCTGTCGACGCTTCTGGGCGAAGGGATCGATCTCCTCGCCTTCACCGGATTTCCAAGGGGCCGCAAGGCCCAGCTCGATTTCATCCCCGAGAACGGTGCGGCCTTCCGGAAGGCGGCGAAGAAGGCCGGACTCGCGGTGACGAAGAATACGGCCTTCCTGGTCCAGGGGCAGGACCGTCCGGGCGTTCTCGCCGGGATCATGTCGAAACTGGCGGACGCGGGGATCAACATCACGGCGATCGACGCCGTCGCAGCGGGCGAAGGCCGGTACGGGGCGATCCTGTGGGTCAAGCCGGCGGAGGTCCGGAAAGCGGCGAAGGCCCTCGGGGCAACGTAAGAAGGGCCGGCATCAAGCCTCTCTGAAATAACCCGTGCGCCGGTTCGGGACCGACGCACGGGGCCTTGCCCTTCCTGGGCGGAACGCTTTTCGATCCCGGGGAGTATCGCTTTCTTCTTCCCGTGAATTATCCCGGCTTTAACGCGAGAAACGGGTAACCGGAAACTTCGAATGTCCTGGCGTTCATTTCTCCCCGCTGCCCTCTACGGAGATTTTCAGCATCCCCAGCACTTCCTCCAACTCTTCCCATGCCGTGACACGCCCCAGGCTGAACCGGACCGCGCCCATCCCTTCTCCCGGCGGCACCCCCAT
>Ga0256865_1000027_pt1 | contig 52842 bp, 75 predicted proteins | sample RVTome_14_FD_187337 | JGI IMG/M metagenome (GOLD analysis project Ga0256865, IMG submission 187337) | Soil microbial communities from uranium-contaminated site in the Upper Colorado River Basin, Wyoming, United States - RVT145D125 HiSeq ... | reverse complement strand
GTGCGCGGCGCTCGGCCACGATTTGACGGATCGTGGTGGCCGACTCCAGCATGTCGCGGCCGAGCCGCGAGTGGTCGCGGCAAACCACGATATCCCCGGGGCCCACGGCGGCAACGAGGCTGCGCAGGGCCTGTAGCCCAGCGATATCGTCGCCGGCGACACCATCGCTCACGTATTCGAGCTGCTCGCCGAACTCGATCCCGAGCCCATCGGCGAAGCGAAGCGCGCCAGCTCGCTGGACATCAAGGCTGTAGGTCTGCTGGTCATCGCCTTTCGAGCGGCGCAGCAGCAATCTCAGCGCGGGGCGCGCCGGGACGGGCAAGAGTCGGCTCATGAGGTTGTCTCCATGGCCTCAGTTATAGCAACGTCGCCGGCAGCAGTGGCCGGATCGCGGTCACTCCGGTCTCGACGCGCCTTGATTTCCGCCCAGACCAGATTCGCCATCGACTCGACGAATTGATGGCGGTCGATCGCGTCCGTGTCGATTCTTACAACCGTTTTGGTGTTACGCGCCATTGCACAGGGCTCCAAGGCCGAGTTGCCTCATCCTGGACTGGATGGCGTCGGCGTATTTCGGATTGATGTCGATTGCCGCCCATCGGCGGCCAAGGTCCTCGGCCACGCGCGCGGTTGTGCCCTCGCCGGCGAACGGGTCCAGCACGACGCCGCCCGGGCGGCTGCCGGCCAGGATGCAGCGCGCCGCCAGTGCCTCGGGAAAGCGGGCGGGGTGACATCCCTTGCCGCGACGCTCGACCGAGGCGGTCGGCATGCGCCATATATTGCGGCCGTTGCGGGTCTCGCCGGTCCACGCCGTCAGCCCAAGGTGCGGGCTACTTCCCGGTGGGCGGTTGCGGTCCTCGGTCCCGCCACCACCGCCTTTGTGCGCGAGCGGTTCGGCAAGCGGATCTGAGTCGTAATAATAGGTCTCCGACTTGGCCAGGAGAAATATGGATTCGGTGGCTCGTGTGGGCCGGTCCTTCATGCTCTCGGGAAGGCAGTTGGTTTTCTCCCAGATGATTTCCTGCCTGAGATACCAGCCGGCCCATCTCAGCGTGAATGCAACCTCCCAGGGCAGCCCGAGCAAGTCCTTGGGCTTGCAACCGGGCGGCATGCGCTTGGCTGCCTGGGCTGTCGCGGACTCGTGGCGGTGATGTTGACCGCGGCCGCCGCCGGGATTGCGGCCGCGCGAATCGTTGCAATAGCTGTCGCCAATGTTCAGCCACAACGTGCCGTCAGCGCGCAGCACGCGCCGAACCTCGTCAAATATGCGCGCTATCCGGTCAAGATACTCTTCCAGGGTCGGCTCCATGCCAAGCTGGCCCTCGGCGCCGTAGTCGCGCATGCCCCAATACGGTGGGCTGGTCACGACCAGGTCAACGCACTCATCGGGCCACGAAGCCAGCTCCTGCTCGCAGTCGCCGATATGCAGGCCGGTGATCACCACGGCTCCCCTATCTCGCCTAGAAGGGCGCCCGCCTGTTCGAAGCTCGATCATGCTGCCACCGCCCCGTGCATGTGCGGCGCCACCCAGACCGGGTCCGCCGAGAGCTCGAAGAGCTGGCCGATGTCGCCGGCCAGAAGCGCGCGCAGCATCTGCTCGCCGATGGCCCGGGCCGCGCCGACCGGGATCGCGTTGCCGATCCGCTCGCGCCACGCGGTCGTGCTCGATCCCGAGAGCACCAGCCACTCCCCAGCCACACGCACCGGGAACCCCTGCAGCGCGGCGAGATCGAGCGTTGTGAGCGGCCGGTGCCAGGTGCCGTCCGCGGCCATGATGATCGGCACCTCGGCCGGCGGGCGCCGCGGGTCACCCACGCCCAAGAGCTGGTCGACGTCGGCCAGGGTGTACTCGGCCACCGCCATAGCTCGCGGGTCAGCCACCGAGAACGCGCCCCGGGTCGGCGCGGCGCCGCCGGTGACCGTGCAGCTGGGCGCATCCCAGCGCTGCACGCCCATGACGCCGCGGTGGTAGGCGCGCGGGTCGGCAACGGCTGCCGTGGAGTTGTCCATGACCGCGTGGCCGGCGATCGTCGGCGCCGGCTCCTGCCACCCCATTACGCCGTATGCGCCGCTCCTGGGCTTGCAGGTGAGCCCGAGGCGCGGGTCAGCGACGGCGGCGGGGGTGTTGCTGCTGGCCACCGCGACTGTGCCGGTCACGGTCGGTGCCGGCGCCCCCCACGGCGTCACCCCGAGGAGACCGGGCCGGCCGGCAAATGTACCTGCATTGTCAGCAGTGGCGCCCAAGGCCAGCCGCGGGTCGGCGACGCTGAACCTGCCGGTGCTCGGGTAGGCCTCGCCCGTCACGGCGCCGGAGGGCTCGCCCCACTCCATGACGCCGTAGCCGCCCTTGAACGCTTTGGCGTCGAGCCGATGATCAGCAACGGCGCACGCACCGTTGCTGCCTGTGCCGCCGATGGTCGGTGCGGCATCTTTCCAGTCCATCACCATGTGCCGCCGATGGACCTCGCGCCGCTTGCCCGCGGCCGGCACCACGCCGGGCAGGTCGCGCCAGTCGCCGCCGGCGGGTATCGCGGCCAACCGGCACCAAGACAGCATGGATATCTTCGGCATCTGGTGCATCGGCCCGCCGCCGCCCAGGGGCACCGGCAGATCGCCCAGGACCTCACCACAGCCGCGCACGCGCCGCTTGGGTGGCTGGTACACCACCCGTGGCAAGCTCGCCCTGTGGCGCGCGACGAGGAACCACCGGCGCCGGTGCTGGGCCAACCCGCCGACCTCGCCGCAGTCGTGGACGCCCTCGGCGATCGAGTAGCCGTAGGCGGTGAGCACCTGCCGGAGCTGGGCCAACATCGTTTTCCCGCGGCTCACGATTCGCGGCACGTTCTCCAGGAAGAACAGCCTCGGCGGCACCGGCCACGCGGCCAGCATCAGGTGTACGCCCTTGATGGCCAACTCGGCCATGCGCACGTACTCCGGTTGCGTGCTCTTCGCCTTGCTCAACAGCGCCGAAAACGACTTGCAAGGAGGGCTGCTGAGCACGAAATCGGGCGCGCGGCGGCCAAAGACGCGGTGCAAATCCGCCGGCTGCATCGCGTGCACGTCGCCCACGATGCACCTCGCGCCGACCAGTCGCTCGAAGTCATCTGCCGCGCCCGGATCATTGTCGATGCCGCCCAGGGTGCGAAACGAGGCCTCGTGCGCGCCGAGCTTGGCCAGGGACTGCGCCAGACCAAGTGCGCCGCCGCCAGCGCCACAGAACATATGCACGACCGTGTATTGCTGTTTCATTGTCGCCATTTCCGACGGAGCCGCCGCTCCAGCGCCGCCCTCTTGGCCCTGAGCTGTGCCGGCGGGTTTGTCTTGCACGGATTGCAGTAGATGATTTCGCGGAACGAGTGCCATCCCGCCGGGATCCGCGCAACGGTCCCGGACCCGTGCCGCCCGCATCCCTCGCAGGCGTATTTGCGCGCGGCGTCTGCCTCTGCCGCGCTCATTGCTTTTCCTCCGTGGCCTTATTCCAGGCATCGAATGCGCGTTCTTGCGCGTGCGATGCGCATTCATAAGCGCTCTCGCACGCGTCCCATCTGTCCCACCCGGCCAAGATACGAGCGTGGTCACCGCGTTTTAATGCTGCCATTCGCTCGGCTCTTGCTGCAAAAGCGCCCGCCAGCGCCGCCGTGGCCTTTTTCTGCGCCTCCTGGTACCGCGCCCAAAGCGTGTCACAGCGGACCGCCTTGATATCGCCTGGCATCACGCGCAGTCCGCACCGCCGGATAAGCGCGAGGAGCTCTTGCTTTGAGAGATTTTCCAGCGCGCTCATCGCGCCACCTCGAACTCGACAACCCAGACCCACGGATTCACCTTCCACGAGATGTCTTGGCCGTGCGTGCCGTCTTTGCGCTTCCGGGGTTTGCTGTTTATGCTGTCCCAAAGGTGCGCAAACGCCTCCTTTGAGGGTGCGCGGTACCCGAAAGAATCTCGCGGTGACCTGTGATAGGCGATGCCTTCGGCGATCGCGTCCGCATCGCTGATGTCCTGCAGCCGCTCCAGGCTCACGCTCACGACCGGCAGCAGCAGCCGCGCGACAGAGCGCGGCATGAACCGCGGCAGCCGCTTGTACCAAGCCTTGGTCTCGGGATCCTTGTGGTGCCGGCCTTTGCGAAAGTGCTCCGGCGGCTCATAGCGGATCTCGTCGGTATCGGGCACAAACCGCCATTTCTGGCGGCCGGTTTTCGTGCGCACGCCCGGCACCGGCTCCCAGTGGCCGTAGCGGTAGTGGGCCTCGCGCACATACAGGCGATCGCCCGCCTGGCCGTATGGGCAGCGTGCGAGCATGAGCCGGTCGAACTCCGCGCGCATCTCCGACTCGGTCTCGTAGATACCGTGGCCTCCCTCGCCCCAGGGGTAGAAGGCATGCCACAGCCCGTACCTGTCCCGGAACGGCTGCACCTGGCACACGCGCCGGGTGACCGTCTTGCGCCCGTCGAGGATCGCGCGGACCATCGGCCCGCTGAACAAAATTGGTCGCTCTTTCATCGCTCATCCCTTCTGGCCCGCTCTGCGCACAGCATGTCGGCCCACCACAGAGCCAGTCTGCACAGCCTGCGGCGGTGCGCGCGCTCCGCGTCGTCCGGCGCTTCCTTAGCCCACTGGAACATATACGCCACGCCATCAAGCGCCTCGTCACTGGCATCTTCGAGCGGGTCCCGTCCATTCTCCGTTTCGAGCTGGACGCCGTATTTGCGCAGGCCAAATTCCTGGCGCTCGCGCATGTCGGCCAGCAGAGTTGGCGAAGCACCGGAGCGGAATGCGACGTCAATCACCAGCGGCCACACCGCGTCCTTGCCCGGCTGCGGTGGCGGTTGCGGCGGGCGCGTGGCCCGCCAGTACTCCTGGCATTTGCAGCTACCGACGTAACACATCCGGGGCGCGAGCTCAGCGGCGTGAACCGATTCCGGGTGCCCACAGAGGCACAGCGGGTCGGCGCTCATTGTGCACCTCCCGTGAGCCACGGCGGACGAGCATCGTGCACCACACCGGCAAGCGCGGGGCAGTTCTTGCGCACCTTGCCGGTTTGCCCTGTGCCCGTGCACGACACACAAGCAAGCGAGTAGCGCCCCCATGCCACGCCCGCACCGTAGTGCAGGCGCGGAAACTCGCATTCCTCGGTGCAGTCGCCGTCATGATCATCGTGCGCGCCGAACTGGTCGTCTATCTCATCGACCACGTCGTCGATCATGTCCCGGAACCCATCCGAGTCCATGTCCTCGGCTCGAGCGGAATCGACGCGAACGACGTAGTAATTCGGCCGGGTGTTGAGCGGAGCAACCCAAATCGTCGCCCTGCCATCGCCGAACACGCGATCGACAACCCGCGGCGTCACGGTGTGCTGCTTGCCCCAGAGGTACTCTGTCGTTGGCACCTCTATCCGCCCGTGGTCCAAGCCGCGTGCCATACCGGCGCCGTCGCAGTCTGCGCAGATGTCGGCTTGTTTGAGAAAAAAGGCTGTGCCTGCCGCTGCGCACTGGTCGCGAATTGAACGAATTGCATCGAGCGGCGTCGGCCGCGCGCCCGGGCCAGACTCACAGCCTACGATTACCCAGTCGATGCCATCCAGGTTGAGCTCGCCCAGGTCTTCCAGCAGCGGCTCGATCGACAGGAATCGCATCGACGCCGGCGTCGCGCGCAAGTCATCGACGCGGTGCAGCCCCTTGCGGGTGCCGACGCTCACGCCCAGGGCCACGTTTGTCAGCGGCCACGGTCCGTCTTGGAATGAATGTCCAGCGCCTTTCTTTCCGATCGTTGCCGGGATCGATACGCCGATACGCCGAGCCGTCGCATAGAGCATCTGCCGAATGCGCCATTCTGGCGGGTCATCTGGGAACATCGATAGCCCATCCTCGCCGCGCTTTCGCACCCACTCGAACCACTCGGGCAGTCGCCATGCTCGTTTTGTCAACACGAGAAGCTGCACGTCCTCGCGGGCTGCTGCTACCGCGAACTGTGCGGCGATCTCGGCATTCGTCAATTTCTCCCAGAACGTATCGCTGGTGTGATTCCAGAAGCAGACACCAGCGGGCAGCGCTGATCGCTTCAGCGAGGAGGCGAGCGCCGCTCGGTCAAGCCCACCCTTTTCGTTGAAGACGTAGCGGCGCCCGCGCCCGCCCTCTTTGCCCGCGCTCTTGCAGGTGACGAGCTCGCCGCGGCACATCTCCAGGCTGTGTATCGGCAGGTTCCGATGCCGCGTGCCTTGCATGCGTGCCGCGTAGCAGTTCAGGCATAGCGGGTCCACGGGCGCGCAGCCGTGGACCACGGATCGGCTGTTCTCGGTCCATTCGATTTTGCTCTTGCCCTTGCTCATGCTGCCCTCCGCGCTCGCAGGTGGGCCAGCTGCGAGGCCAGCGGCCACAGATAGCGAGCGAGCGCTGCCCGTGCATGCGGACCACATGCTTTGCGGCGAGCCTTGCGCAGTCTACGGCGACGCTTGCGGCATCGTCTCTCGGTCCAGTTCATGACACCACCTCACCGAGCGTGGCGGCCAGCGTGGCGGCATCAGTTTCCGGGTCCAGATCCTCATCGTCCAGCTTGGCCATAACCGGAAACCCCTGCAGGGCGGCGAGCTCACGCGTGGTGAGCGCTCGCTTCAGCTCCTCGTGCTCGGCCCTCAGCTTGCCGTGCTCATCGAACACGTCCTCTAGCTCCTCGATGCGCTCGCGGGCCGCGGTGAGCTGCGCCTGTAGAGATCGGATGAAGTCTGCTGCGCGCTCAAATATCGGCGTCATGTTCCTGGACATGAGCAGCGGCAATTCTGGACCCATGCCAGCGACCTCCCCCAGGCGCTCTACGGCGGCAATCAGCGCCTCCGCGTCGGACGTGGACGCATATCTCGCGCCCTCAATGGTGCGCACAAGCCCCGTGAGCCCGCGGGTCGCCCGCTGCGCCTCGCCCGGACTCGGCCGGTCGGAAAGTGCCGCGCCCTGGGCCTTGTGCAGCAGGTCCCAGACGCCGACGGCCTTCGACTGCCGGGGCCAGCCCGTCACGACTGCGCCGCGCCATGGCCCGGGCTTTTTGGCGCCCATTGCCGTGCTCTTGGCGATCGCAAACTTGTACGAGCCGGCATCGGGTGTGCCGGCGCCATCGTTGGCCAGCATGGCTTCGCCCATGAGGCGTGCCTTGCTCTGGTCACCCTGCGGCCACAATTCGATCCTGATGTATAGAGCCATAAAACCTCACAGAAGCGCCATCTGTGGCGCGGTTGGAATTCGTGCAGTCCGCGGATACGCCGCCATGTTGGCAGTGCAGAGCGCGAGGGCCTCGGGCGAGACATCGCAGCCGAGGAAGTGCCGGCCATTGCGGAGCGCGGCCACTCCGGTGGAGCCGCTGCCGGCGAAGCAGTCCACCACGAGATCGCCCGGTTGCGTGCTCTGCCGAATGAACACCTCCGCGAGCTCGGGCGGCTTCTCGGTCGGGTAGCCGCCGCGCACCTGGCGCACGCGGAGCAGGTCGCGAATACTGCGGTCGGGCACCGTGCGCCCTTTGCCCTTCTGCCAGAACAGGATATGCTCGGTTTGCCGCCGGTACCAATAGCCCATGCCCAGGAGCTCGCGATCCCAGGTGAGCAGCCGACGGAGTTGCGGATCCCAGCCGGCAGCGAGCAGCGCCGGGTTGGCCACGTCCATGGTCGTCTCGGCATCGCCGAATAGATAGAGATGGCCGTCGCGCTTCAGAATGCGCCGCCACTCCACCGCCAGCGGCCAATACAGCTCATTGGGAATCGTGTCAAACCATCGATCCTTGAGCCGAGTCGTCGTCCCGATAGCCCTGTGCCGATTGAGCGATTCGTAGGCAGGGTCGGTGATGATGCTGTTTACCGACTCATCGGCAAACTGCCTCAGCCACTCCAGCACGACTTCCGGGTTGCCGGCCCTCAGTTGGTCCACGCGCCACGTGGCCGCCGGCGCCGAAGGTGCCGGAGCGGAAGACTGTGCCCGGCTCGTGCCCTCATCCAGCAGGGCAGCTGCATGCTCTGGCCCGGGCCATGAGCCATGGCCGAGCGTGGAAAATGCCTCGCAGGCCAGGCAGACATCCGCGCCATCACATGTGCACTCCGCTCCATCTGCAACCAGCGTCCAGCAATATCTCACAACGGCTGCGCGCAGCCGCGCCATTGCGGTGTTGCTCATGCCCACCCCCGGCGCCGCTTGATGCAGCGACGTGCGCGGCGCGCGAGAACCTGGCACTTCCTGCGTGAATACCACAGTCCCGCGGGCATGCGACTTTCCGGATCCGCCGCCGCCCATGCTCGGATGTCTGCTCGCGACCAGCACCGCGCATGCAGTAGGTATTCGCGGCGATCCTGCAGCATCGCCGGCTTGCGCCACCGCCGCGAGCTCCGCGCTGTCGTGTATCCGCCGGGCCCGATCATGGCCGGCCTCCGGCTGTGGCTCCATGGACAACCTCGTCGCGCAGTCTCTGGCCGAGCGTGAAGCCGTTGAGCCACGCGCGGGCATCCAGACTGCTGTCGCGCCGGCTGCCGAGCAGCGAGCCGTCATCGTGATACTCGGCATCCCCGTCATCGAAGCCGGTGAGCAGCCCCACGCCCAGCTCCGGGCCGCCGACCAGAAGCGCGACAGCGCACCGGCAGGAGTGACCGGGCTCCGCCCACCTGGCCGCCATCGCAATTTCGGACAAAAAATCGCTCAGCGTCATCGCCTCACCTCCGACCACCGATATCCATCGGGCTCGACGTGCTGCACCTCGTTGACCTTGCATGCGCACTCGGCGTGTTTCGCGCGCAGCTCCTGGTCAACGATCAGGAACAGCTTGCGGGCGCGCCCGGGCTCGTGGTTGTCCTCCTCTGCCTCCTCCATGCCGAAGTGCCGGCGGACCATCAGCATCTCGCTATTGGTCGGGCGCCGGTTGTGCGCCGTGGAGACCGACACCAGCCATTGCGGCGTAACGATGCCCATGCCGTCGATCTCCAGATCGACGATCTCGGACAGGACCCGAATACCGCCGGCATGCACCCACACCTGGGCATTGCCAAACCAGCCCGCCGGCGCCCATCCGGGCCGCTGCGGCTCTTTCGCGCGCGCCGCCATCATTGCCTCACGCCCGCGTTCCACGCGGAAACGGCGGCGTTCGCATTGTAATGAAACCCGGAGTGCTTGCCGCACCCTCGGCACGACACGGTCTTCCCGTATTCCTGTACCGCCGGCAGGAACCGCGCCGTCGGCAAACCTGCGGCGGGATGCCCTGGGTTCACACGCTTTGCGTCTTGCACCTCGGGTTGGTTCCATCGGCAATCACACGATGACAATCTACTCACGTCAAATCTCCTTGACCGCCGTGCGGTCGTCATTTGTCGCCCCGCCGCGCGCGCGGATTTCGCTCATCACCCGGCGGACGCGCTCGGCCAGGCTGTCGCCGTCGCTCACTTCGCGCAGGGCCTGCCGGATGCCGTCCTGTGTCGCATGCGGCGGCACGGCCTCGCGAGCCACAGCCGGCCCGTAGAAATCGCGTATCACCTCGCGAGCGATCTCGGCGTCAATCCGCGTCGTTCCCCGCCGCGTGATCTGGGCCAGCGTCTTGCCGTTGTTCAGCGGCAGCCCGCCGGCGGCCACGGCATACTCGCGCACTCGCTCGCGCACCCTCGCGCTTGCCGCCTCGATGCGCCCACACAGTTCCCAGGCCCTGGCCGCTATCTCGGGCGTCACGGCCACGGACAGGTCGTCGGCGAACTCCAGCGGCTTGCCGCTCATCGAGGCCAGCAGGCGCGCCTTGGCCGGGCAGTGAGCCCAGGCCGGGCAGTAATTGCACCATGGCCCCTCGGCGAGAGCGTCGCTCGTCTGGGCGCGCTCTGCATCGCGTCGAAGCTCCCAGGCAATCAGATCGAGGTCGAAGCCATCGAACACGGCGCGGTCCCGGAGCGGCCGGCGCCCGGGAAAGATCTTGACCAGGTCGACCACGGCCTTGTCGCAGCCGTAGGCCCGGGCCGCGGCCAAGCCCTCCAAGCGCGTCTGCGCGAACTCGGCACATGGCGGCAAGTCCTGGTCACCGAGCTTGTATTCGCAGGCATAAGCCACGCCTGGGCGAAGAATGCCGGCGACATCCGCGGTCAGCGGAATCTCCTCGTCGGTCGCCCCGGAGTAATCTCGCCGAAGCCGCCGGCCGAGTTCGCGCGCGGCGCCGGTCTCGATGTGCACAGCAAACGCCACCTCCACGCCGGCGCCCGTCGGCAGCTCGTCGACGTCGACCGCCTCGCACAATTTGCGGTGCTCCTCCGGGACCCACGTCAGCGCTCGGGCCGGGCCGACAACCGCCACACGCTCCAGATAATCATGGAGGGTGCGCCCAGTCTTGGCCATCGCGCTGTCGCTGTCCACCTGGGGGAGATGCAGCGAGCCAGGGCAACGCCTCACGCGCCACCATGCGCTGCCGGTCCACGTCGCCCGCCTCCGGGGGCGCGCTATCTGGAGCAGTGTGCTCACGCCCCGCGCTCCTCCAGTACCTCACGCCGCTCCACGAGCTTGTCAAACAAGAAATCCCGGTCGGCAGCGGGGCCGCGATCGATTTCCGCTTCGACTTCGCTCAGCCGCGCCAGCGACGTGCACTTCCCGATTTCGTCATGAATCTCGCGAGCCGCGCGCGCCTTGGCCGGCTTCGTGTCGCGTTCGGCAACGTCGGCCGGCGCTGGTCCGGGCTCTGGCTCGACATCGATGTAGTCCTCCACCTCGTGCGCCGCCTCGTCTACCCACGAGCCGCTGCCTTCCGCGCTCGCCAGCGCCGCGCGCATGCTGCGGATGTCGCCGCCCTCCGCGGCGCTCTCTGCCGCCGCCGCCACGCCGGCCAGGTAATTCACCCTCACCTCGCCGGCGGTAATCATGCGCCGTACTGGCGTCTTGGCCGCCATCTGCCCATACCACTCCTGCCACGGGCCATTCTTTGCCTTGCTGAACCTACGGACCTTCTCGATGTGCGCCCGCGGCATCACGTGCGCCAGCCGGAATTCGCCGTGAGCATCGGCCGCTCTGTATAAGGCAAAGGCATGCAACAGGTTCTCTGGCGACGGCATTGCGTCCACGGCCGGCAAAAATCTCGACAGCGCCTCCTCCACCGCAATACTGCGGTCAAACTCGTCGCCATCAAGGATGCACCCAGCGCGGAGCTCGCGCACAGAGACAGACGGCGACGAGCGCGCAAGCTGAATATACCCCTTGTACCCGATGATCGGGGTAATGATGGTATATGCGCTGCGGCCTGGCGTGAACGGCACGAGATATCCAAGGCCAAGCGCGCTCACCGGCGCCAGCCCGGTGATGGCAAACGTCACCATCGCCGTGACCAGCGACCCGGGAACGATTTGCAGCGGGCCGAGGTCCTTATTTTTGCGGCGCTTGCGCTCGTGGTCACTGTATACCTTGTCGATCTGATGCATGGCGTGGCCCACAAACCACCGGCCATTGAACTTATCCGTGAGCGCCGATTTCGGCACCCAGCTCTGCAGGCGTGCCACGAACGGGTCATTGACGATGAGTGAGCGGGCGTCGCCCGCGCTTTTGACGATGCCGCTCATTCTGCAAACTCCGCGTCGACGACCTCTTCGCCACTATCGAGGTACGCCAACAGCTCTTCGACGGCTTGCTCAGGCGTCGTCTCCAGCCACTCCCACTTTGCCGTGACCGGACCGAAGCTGATGGCGACCTCCTCAAGCGGCAACCGGTCCGTATGGACACGTAAAGCGCCAGCCTCACCGCCAAACTCGCGGTGCCGATGCGGACCGTCGAGCAGCTTGACGGTCCGCCGCTGCCATGCCCCGCGCGACAGGTGCGGGTACCTCGTATCACTGATAATCTTCATCGCAACTCCTTGTTTTGCATGTGGCCCGCGCCGGCGGATTCGCACCACCGAACGAGTCGCCGCCCATCTGGATCATCGTGTCGAGGTCAAGGGAGCCTGGGCGGCGGGTCTCGTGCTATGTGCCCTCACGGGCGCGCGGAAAGGTTGCGCCCATGGCAACGCGGGTAAAAGGAAGAAACTCCCGCGCGCCATGGACTTCGGGCCTCACACCCGCTCGCGTTCGTTTGAGGTCTCTTGCTCGTCCAGGGCCACGACCGGCGCGTGCGCCGCTGGGCTGTCGGTCGCCTTCAACACGACGCGTACGGCAATCCCTGGAGCGAGCCACAGAAGAAAGAACGTCACGTGATAAGCGATAACCTGAACGGCGTGTGCATTTCAAGTACGAAGTTGCGCCTATCGTTTTTTTCTGTCGACCATGCCTGTGAGCTTCTCCATTACCTCCACGAGATCTCTCAATAGATGAATCGTGTCGAGGAACAGCCGTTGGTTCGCCGCCTTCAAGCGCTGGCCCAGCTCGAGCCACAGCGCTTCATCGGCGGCCATGTCCCGCGCCGGCAGCGTTATTCCGGTGAGCGCCTCGATGGCCTCGACAATGTTGGCAGAGGCGGTGCCGGCAAACATCCGGCTCATCGTGGCGTGGCTATATGGTTCCGGGCTGTGCACGGCCGCGGCGGCCTGTTCGCCGAGCTGGGCCAGTGAGAGCCCTCTGTCCTTTCTCCATTGAGCGATAGCGTCCGTCCATGTTTTCGGCAACTTAGAAGCGGTGCTCGGTCTTCGTCCCATGGCCGTTTATAGGACGACGACGATTTCGCTTGCAATCCCTGTTCTTTTCCGACACATGTTGTCACTGAAATGAATACGGCCAGACGGACAAAAAGCAGGGCCAGATCAGGGCCAGACGCGAAAGCCTTGGGTCGCGAGTTCGCTGCGCAGCGGGTGAGGCGCGATTTGACTCAGGAGGTGATCGCTGGGCGCGTCGGGCGCTTGCATGCGACGTTGTCGCGAATTGAAAACGGCAAGCACGAGGGCATGCGGTTGCTTGTGTCTTTCGCGGATGCTCTGGATTGCAACCTGGTGCTGGTGCCTCGTTCTTCTGCTCGTCCTATTGGGCGAAGGGCGGGCTCATAATGACATCCCTCATCCGCAAACGCGTGGTCCAGGGCTGCGAATTGGCTCGCGCTGTAGCCTGGCGAGTCATCTCGCGATCCATCGACGTGCAGCGCTGGTGCCTGCGCGGCGAACGGCTTCCGTGCGCAAGATGCGGCCAGGTTCACCCACCTGGGCCACGCATCACCGTGGTGGCCGTGCCGGGTGCTATTCGTCCGGCGAAGACGAAGGAGCCGAACTGATGAGCGAGGCATGGTTGTACGTTGTTCTCCTGCTTCTTGCAGCGTGGGCAATCGCGGTACTTGGCTATGTGGGCGCCCGACGTGTGGAGCGCCAGAGGAAATATCGCCGGCACGTGCCACCACGGCGCGGTGGCAACATCACCCGGCGCCCGCGAAGGTCGCGATGGAAGAGGTCGAGATGGAGGAGGATGCTGGCCACGCTGCGGCGAGCAGCGTTGCGAAAGCGTTTTCTCGACGGCAAGCTGGCACGCCGCGTGGCTCGGGGGCAAAAATGAAGGATGCCCAACGGCTTGCTTTAGCACTTACATTGGCCCAGGCGTCAATGATGCCGGCGACTGTCACTCTGGTTGAGCCGCGCGGTCCTCTGCCGGACATGTATATCCAGACCACGAAGCCGCCGCGCAAGTGGCCCCGCGGCAAGGCTGCCCGACGCGCCGCCAGGGCGCGGGCCAGGAGGTCGCGGTGATGGGTGCAGAACGCTGGTATCGCGTGGGCACGGGAATCACGCACAACCGCCTGACCGCGGCCGATTGGGCTCGCGAGAGCGGCTTCGTGATCGAGGTTGCGGCCGCCCAGGATGGGCCCACCACCGAACGGTGGCAATGGCAGTGCTGTGACCATGGTCCGGGTCGGGCTCGGACCGAGGGCTGGGAGCGACTTCCTGATCTGTTGCCGCCGTGGATGCGGTTGTTCGCTGTCGCGGCGCCTCAGTTGGCGGCGATGTACGCAACGCCTGCGCAGCGGATCGAGATTGACCGGATATATCGTGCCGCTAGCTCGGTGCGCCACCTCATCCGCGGCATTGCCGCGCGCGACTGGGTGTCATCGCTCCGGCGCAAGGAAGTGGCGGCATGATTTGCGGCTGCTGCAACACCGAGCCGTGCAAGTGCCCTTCCGAGATCGACCGGGTCATATACGCGGCCGCGCTCACCGAGCTGCGTCGTTTGCTCAATGCGGCTCAGCTGAAGAGCGAGAAGGCCGCTGCGGCCCGGCGCGCCTTGCCGGCCGGTTCGTCCCGGGCAAAGGTCACCAGTGTCAACGCCAAATGGAAGCGCCACGCCGAGGAGCGCGATCGCCTTGGTCGCGCAATTGCTGAATGCGAGCGGCGGCTGCGCGGAGGTCGGCCATGAGCGTCGCGCTGAGATTCAAGCGCCTGCACCCGGAAGCTGTGCTGCCGGTGCGCAAGACGCACGGAAGCGCCGGATATGACGTGGTGGTCATGGGCCGTGTGCATTCGAGCGAGCCCTACACCGGGAAAATCTCGGGCCTGTCTCCGCGCCAGCTATTTCCGGCCGTTCTGGAGCCCGGGCGCATCGAGCGGCTGCGCACCGGCTGGGCGGTGGAGATTCCGCCCGGGTACGTCGGCAAGCTCTGTACGCGCTCGAGCGCGTACGCCGATATGGACATCGACGGCACCATCGACAGCGATTATCGCGGCGAGGTGCTGATTCAGGCGGTTGCGCGCCGCTCGGTCTTGCAAATCGAGAGTGGCCGGTGCATCGCGCAGCTGCTGATTATCCCGTGTCTGCAAGCTGCCAGCGTCTGGGCCGATGAGCTGAGCGAGACCGCGCGCGGCGCCGGCGGCTTCGGCTCGACGGGGAGGTCGTGATGGCAAATCTTCCGACCGAGTGGCAGATTGCGCGCCCAGCCGAGGAGTGGCACGACGACCATGGCACGGTCCTTTGGTGGCATTGTGAGCGGGGCGAGCCACCACACGTGGGGTCACCATTGGACGATGACTGGGTCGAGGGGCGATACACTCATTGGACGCCACTTCCGAACCCAGTGTTCCTGGCCGGCGGCGCCAGTGAGGACGACATATTGGCTGCTTGGCGCGCTTCCGAATGCCCAGGCCTGTGGATGCGCCTGGCGGGTAAACTCTGGGAGCGCCTGCAAGCGGACATGAACGCCAAGCACCCAGGAGCAAAATGCGAGTGCGGCACGCCCATCATCGGCGCGGCGTCTCGGTGCCTCGTGTGCTGTCTGCGAACCGCGAGCACGGCGCCTCAAGAGATTTTGTAACCACCGGGCGCGGCCCGGATTTTTTCGAGGACACATGGACAAAAACGGATTCAGTATGAGCGACACGTTGCCGGCGGCCCACCAATCGGTTTCGCCGGCACCAACCTATCACCCGAGCATCGCGGCCATCATGCGGTGGTTCGATGCTTCGCACCTGGGAGGTGGCGCGAGGGCCATCTCCGGGGCATGCGGCGCGCTGGCCAAGTATATGGCCGGGCGGCTCCCGGCCAACCCGGAGACCACAGCAGGGCTGCGCAAGCTCCTTGAGGCCAAGGACTGCTTTGTGCGGTCCGCCATCGCGGGGCAGGAAGTCGGAGAGGTCGCGCCGCTCAGGGAGACGGTGACAGTCTACCTGGGTGCTAGCGGGGAACGGATGGGTGTGCTTGGCGTCCGCATCGGGCTTGATCGCGACGCGCTGGCCATGTTCAGGAACTCCTGTCCAGAGGTCAAAGTCGATCTCGAGCTCAACCGCCAGACCGGGGAGACCAGGATCGTGGCCGTGGACGGGAGGCTGGTGTTATGAGCAGCGGCATCGATGTCGTGAGCCACGATTTTGCCGCGTTCTTGGCGGAGCTCGGCCATGGCCAGCCAAATCAACGGATGGGTGAAAAATGGGCTGAGGTCGTGGCCGCGGTCCGTGAGCACGGCGGCACGGGCGAGCTCACCGTCAAGATCCAAATCAAGGGAAAGGGCGACAAGGCGATCGTCTATGTCGCGGACATCAAAACCAAGAAGCCCGACGCACCGCTCGAAGCGGAGTTTTTCTTCTTTGACGGGGAATCCGGCTTGGCGAAGGACAATCCCAGGCAGACGAAAATGGCGGTCGTATACCGGCCGCCGATGAGAGGAGAACAGGACCATGACTGAGACGCGAGAGAGCGAGATGGCCGCCGTGTTCAACGCGGGCGCCGACAGCCTCAACACCGGCGAGCGGATTGCAGCGCTCGATGTGACCGACAGTGTCCCCGTCATCGTTCTTCGCCCGGGCGAGAGCTTGCACCTGCACAAAGAGTTGTTGCGCGAGCTCGATTCGCGCTGCGAGGCCCCGCGGCGAAAGACGGGGAGCACGAAGCACCAGTCCCCGGTAAGTTTCTGTGCGTTCGTGGCCAAGTATCGCGAGCCGGGAACGGTGGTCTGGGTCGATGGCCAGCAGAAGCAGATCTGCGCAGTCATCGACTATCACAAGGGCGTCGACGCGCAATGGTGCGGGTATCGCGCTTACCTCGACCTCGGCTTCTCGGAGCAATACAAGCTCTGGGTGAACTGGGCGGGTACGTGGCTTGCGCAGGAGACCTTTGCCGAGCTGCTCGAAATGTACTACTCCGATCTGGCGAGCGAGCCGAGGGGCAAGGGCGACCTGGGCGAGCCGGCCGCGGTCATGCAGCTTGGCCGCGAGCTCCAGGTGCGCACCAAGTGCGCGTTCGAGAGCAAGGTCGATCGCCGGACTGGTCGCCGGACGCTCGCCTTCCGCGAGGAGACCGAGACCGGCTCGACCGAGATCCCGGCCGGCTTCCTGCTGGGCATTCCGGTCTTTCTGTGCAGCGAGGTCGCGTACCCTATCGAGGCGCGGCTGCAGATGCGTGTGCGGGAGAACGTGCCGGAGTTCCGGTTCGTGCTGCTGCACCTGGACCGCGTGGTGCAGACCGCGATTGACGACCTGCGCGCCAAGATCGCCGGGGAGCTACCAGAGGTGCCGGTGTTCCAGGGCGCGCCGGAGCCTGCGTCATGAGTGGTGCGGAACAACAGGAGCGGCTGAGACGCGCGGATACTCTGCGTATGCTCATGGCCAATATCGATGACCGCGGCAATTGCGTTGGCCTCGGGCAGATCCTGATGCTTCCAGATGACGCATGCCGGCATCTCGAAGAGTACGCTGCGCGGGCCATATTCGCGGATACCGTCACGGCTCCAGCCGAATGGGCCGCGCTGGTGGAGCGGCGCGTGGGTCGGGTGCTGGCCTTGCTCATGGTGGCCACCGGGGTGACGTGGGAGGGGCTCCAGCAACTGGCCAATTTACCCGGAGACCGCATGCGCGCTTTGCGGGGCGGCGAGGAGCCGACAGCCGACGAGCTGGCCGACATTTTGCGTGGCATAGCCGTTGCGGTTTTGCGGCAGGCGCGGCCGCGGAAGCGGGCTGACACCGAGCCGCTTCAGGCGCTGGCGTCGAGCTCCAGGGGGGCTCGGTTTTGAGCCCGCCGCGGGAAGCCATAAAGGTTGCCATGGACACGGCCATGGTGAGCGACTGCCGGAACAGCAAACGCGGGGCGGTGGTGTTCCGGACGCTGAACAACGCGGAAGTGCGCATCCTGGGCTATGGACACAACAGACTCCCAGCTCACGGCAAATGTGCGACGACGTGCGCCAATACGTCATGCGGAAAGCGTGCGATGCATGCCGAACAGCGCGCGATTCTGCAAGCGATATGGCACGCGGGAGCATCTGAGCCGTCGTGGCCTGTGCTGGTGTTGGCTGGCGCCGACCTGCTGCACATCCGCGTCGAGTTGGGCCAGAAGGTCCCGAGCCGCGAGCCCCGGTGCGTGCCCTGTGCGGCGCTCGCGCTGCACGCCGGCATTGCGGGCGTCTGGCTCTACCACGAGCATGGCTGGCGTCGATACCCGGCCGATGAGTTTTACAGGATCTCCTGTGAGCGAGGTGACCGGTGACGTGGATACAGACTGTCAGCGGCGAGCGCTTCGACTACACGGCCCCGGGCGGATTCCGCATATGGGAGATCGCCACGGCCCTTGGCAACGAGTGCCGCTATGGCGGCCACTGCAAGCGCTTCTACTCGGTGGCCGAGCACAGCGTTCATGTGCTGGGCGTGGTCGCCGGTCGCGCGGACATGGCAGGCAACAAGGAGGCTCTGCGCGCCGCCCTGTTGCACGACGGCGCCGAGGCATACTGCAAGGATATTCCCCGTCCGCTCAAGCTGCTGCTGCCCAGATACCGGGCAATCGAGGATCGCGTTGACGCGGCGCTGCGGGCTCAATTCCGCATTACCCACGAGCACGACGAGATCGTGAAGTGGGCCGACATGGCCGTGTTTCGCGCCGAGGCGAGGCAAGTGCAGGCACGGCCACAGCAGCCTCACGAACAGGACCCCGGCGGCGTGGACCTAGCCGGAGATGTCGCCGATATCACCGTGCGCTTTTTGCCGCCGGAGCAGGCCCGCGATTGGTTCCTGAGCGCCTGGCGCGCGCTGGAGAAGATGGCGTGAGGAGCCTGCCCATGTCCGCCCCGGAGCTCGACCATCTGCTCGCCGAGAGCGGGCAGCGCGGCCTTGGTGGCCTAGGAATAGCTGCCGTCCATGCCGGAAGGAGATATTGAATGGCACAGAGACAAAGAGTCGGCGACGACGAAGTCGTGACAGCGTATCGCGCGACCGGAAGTGTTTGGAAGGCAGGAAAACAACTTGGAATCACCGGGCAATCCGTATGGGAGCGACTCAAGTTATTGGGGCACGATCTCGCGCGGACGCCGTGGACAAGAGAGGAGTACGACGAGCTGCGCACCTTGGCTGGAACGTGCACGATAGGAGAAATAGCGCGCAGACTGAATCGCTCGTATGCCTCTGTGGCGTGTAAAATCTCACGCCTCGGCCTGGCAGGAAACTTCGGTAATCGCGGGGTGCGAGCACGAAAAGTTCCGCGTGGAGCAGGTCTCACAAAGAAGGCTGTTGGGCGACTGACTCGCGATTTGGAAATTTTCGATGGGTCATTGCGGCAATTTTGCCGCGCGCGTGGAATGGATATTGAAGCGCTTGTGCGGGCGATTCAGACGTATTACCCCGAACGATGGGGCGAGTATTCTCGCACGCATTCTGATATTGGCGAAAAAACCTGCTCTTACTGCGGTAAAACCTTTTACCCTTTGAGCGGGAAACAGAAGAATTGCACACGGTCATGTTCTGCCGCCGAACGTGTCGACCGCCAGTATTTTGGCGGCAAGCGGAGCACCACGATCGGGCTGGCCGAGGGCGTGTGTCAACTGTGTCGCCGTCATATAAGCAAGGGGCTTTCGTCTCATCATGTATTTGGGAAAGCAAATGACCCTGATAACGAGTTTTTGATCGCCTTGTGCGCTGGATGCCACAAGCTTATCACTATGGCCGCCACGAGATCTTTCGTCATGGATGAAGGGGCGTGGCAGGATTTCATTGCCCTTGCGGTGATGCGGAAGAACGCCCGCGACTTCTTGGATGGCGATCCGAGCGGCCTGTATGTCGAGGTTATCTTAGAGCAGGCTCCGATCAGCGATGAGGATGCGGGGTGAGATTCCTGAAAGCGCCGGACACGAAGGCGCGCGGATTACGGTCACGAGGTTACTATGAGCGAATTACGACCAGATGAATGGCAGTGGAAGCGGCCCGCGAATGGGCTGATTCTTGGCCGGACGATCCAGTCCTACAAAGGGGTGGCGTTTGTGCGGAGACTGGCCGCCGAGGGCGGGTGTCCAGAGCGTGTGCCTGGCTACGCCTGCTCGTTTCTCTCGGACTGGGAGTATGCCCCGACGACGCCGGCTCTCACGGCGGCAGCGTGGCCCTGCACCGAACCGGCGCGCCCACCCTACCGAATCCCGGCGCGCGAGGTGGTGCCGGGGATGCTGTACGTACATGCGGACGGCAGCGGATCAACCGCGATAACCGCGGCGGAGCGCCGCGACGGTGGTGTGTTGCTTTGGTGGGGGCCGACGGGAGGATGGACTGAGGTAGACTGCGAGGTCACGGTCCAGCTCCCCGGCCCATCGCCGCGCGAGCTGGCGTGCACGTGTCGCGCACGCGGCGATTTCTGGAAGGCGGCATATCATGATACTGGTTGCCCCGTCGCGCCCATTCCTGGCCGGCACGGCGGCATGCGGCTGCGGCTGTGGCCGGCGCCGTGGCGTGGGGTGGCGTGGCGATATGAGGGCGAGGGCGCGTGGATGTCGCCTCATGGCGAAAACGGATATTCGGCGTGCGTATGGGCTGATGAGCTTTGTGCCGACCGGACGTGGGAAGGAGGTCGGAGCGACATGATCCTGCAGTGTTTCTACCTGCCTCCAGAGCCACAGCCGGAGCATCGCGAGCCGACGCCGTGGGCGCCGCACGCTGGCTACTACGACGAGGCGGTGACACATGGATAGGCCGGCCTGCCAGCACTGCGGGTGGCTTGGCGAGGATATGCTCGATTGCGATGGCCGGCCGCTGTGCGCGCCCTGCGCTGTGAACGCTTACCGTGCACGCCGGCCGCAGGCGATCGAGCATGCGCCGCGGGACGGTAGCGAGTTGATGGTCTGGACTGGCCGGACATGGAAAATCGCCCGGTGGCGGCAGAGCGCAACGCACGGGCGCCCGCCTGCAGTGGTGTTTGGCGGCTGGTATTCGCAGAGCGGCCACCGGTTGGAGCTGACGCACTGGATGCCGTTGCCGCGAGTGCCACTGGATGCCGACGCACTGGATGCCGCTGCCGGCGGCTCCTGCCGCCGAGGAGAGGGCAGGATGACGCCATCGGTCTACAACAACGATCGTATCCAGGCCGGAGAGCTCACTGCTCAGGACCTGGAATATCTGTGGCTGCGGTTTCCGGGCCGCTCGTTTGAAGAAGCCGTGGCACTGTTCCAGTCCATTCGAGGGCTCAATGGCGAGCTTCGCGTCGACGGCATGCTGGGACCGAAGACACAGGCGGCCCTGCCGACGCGCGAGCTGCGCGCGGGCGACCCGGAGTCGCTGATCGCGCTGTCGTTGGCGGCCACGGCCGGGCGTCGCTATGTCTTTGGCGCGGAGCCGATCAAGTCGCTGCCGTGCCGTCTGCTCACCTGGGGCGAGGCGGCGGCGGCCCTGCGCCCGGTGCGGGCGTGGGACTGCTCGGAGCTGGTGGAGGCCTGTTGCCGAATGCTGGGCGTCCTCATCGATGGGCGGCCGCTGGTCGACGGGGCGTGGCGGCAATATGCCCAGCTGGCGAAGGCCGGGCGGGCGGCGTACTCTATGGCCGGCTTCGTTCCCGGTGATCTGGTTTTTACGTTTCGGGATCAGAAGGGCCGGCCGGTCACCCCGGACGGGAGCCAGCGGCCGGCCCAGTCTCATGTCGCCATCCTGCTGAATGACCGCGGCGATGTCATCGAGGCCGCGCCCGTGGCCGTGGGCCCGACGCGGGCGCGTATGGGCGGCGATGTGCGGTGGACACACGAGGCGTCTCTGTTCGATTGAAAGCGAGGGCCAATGGCGAGAGTAAACGTTGAAACCAAAGCGCTGCTTGACCCGCGATTTACGCGCCTGGGCCGCCTGCTGGGCGCGCCACGAAAGTGGGCCCACGCCGTTGGTTTGGAGCGCATGATTGCTGTGTGGCATTGGTGCACGGAGTGGCGGACCGACGAAATCGCTATCCTGTACCTTGAGGACCTATGGGACCTGTCGGCGGAAAAGGCGAAACGGGCGATCGTTGACAGCGAGCTTGGCGACGAGATCGAAGGCGGCGCCATACAGATTCGCGGCTGCAGGAAACGAACGGACTGGAAAAACGACGACGACGACAGCGACGAGGCTGCGGCCGCTCCTGTCGAGGACAGGGTGCGTCGTGGTATGCTGGCCGAGCTCGCCAATGGCCCGCGGAAACGAAAAGACCTCGTCAAGGCGCTGCGTGCGCGCAAGGCCGCCGTGTACGCGGCCGTGCGCCAGCTCCTGCAGGATGGCACTGCCGTTGAGCAAGACGGGTATTTGCGGCTCACGGTTCCCACGGTTCCGGACGGGAACCGTGGCGGGAACCCACCGGTTCCGGAACACGGAACCCAGCCGGGAACTCGCGGTTCCCGTGAGAGTTCCTCGCGCGGGCTGGCGCGATCTCTTTCTCTCTCTCCTTCTCCTGCTCCGGAAGCCAAGAACGAGAGAGAGAGCCAAGATCCCCACCGTTCTCAGCCCACGCTCTCTGACGCTGTAGTTCCCAGGGTTCCGGACGGGAACCGTGGCGGGAACCCGTCGGTTCCGGAACCGGGAACCCAGGACCGGAACCCAGGACCGGAACCCGTGACGGGAACCGGGACCCGGGAACCTGGAGTGCCTACCATCGCGGAATTGCAGGCGATGACCTCACCGCTGCGAGGTTCCGAGACGGTGCTCCAGCGCCGCGCCAATGGCCGGGCTCTCTGGGAATACCAGCACGAACAGCGTCGGCGCGTGGTGCCAGATTGCCCGGCTGTCCCCCTGCTCGATCACCCCGGCGGCTATCTCGACGAGCTCGCCAAGCTGCAGAAAGATATCGCGCCGGCCGACCTGGTTCGCGCTCTTGATGTGTTCGCGGCCGAGGCCGAGGCGCGCAAGGAATCCGGAGAGCTTCCGCTGGACTATTTCAACGGCCGGACGAACTGGAAGCGGGAGCAGATCGTGCGAGCGCTCGCGCAAACGCCAGAGGATGCGCGCCGTCGCCAGCGCCAAAAACATCGCGGTCGAGGTGGCCGTGGGCCTCAACTGCACAGCATGCCGCCGGCAAGCCCGGAGGAGTTTTTGCCATATGTCAAAAATGACACAAAGAGCGGGTGACCTTGTGGCCGACATCGTGCGCCGGCATGGCGCCGATGCGGCCGAGCTTGCTGCGGTAGGTGAGCGAGCGCTCTCGCGCTGCCAGCCGGACCATGCGCGCGATCAGCGCGACGGCGACGACCAGGTATTGCGGCGACGGCTGGCTATTGCCGACCGGGCCGGCATACCTCGCGAGTACAGCGAGGCGGCCCTGGGCCAGCTCGAGCCACGGGCAGCGCTGCAGGCGGTCGAGGAGATGCGCCGCGACGGGGTGCTCTGGGGTTTGTTGTGCGGCGGCCTGGGCTCCGGGAAGTCTACGGCGGCTGCCCGGTGGCTGATGACCTTCCACCTGCCCCAGAGCGCTCCTGTGCGCCGCTGGGTTGACTCTCGCGAGGTTGCTGGGCTGGCCATGGGCACGGTGACCCATCAGGCCCGCTGGGAGGCGCTGGCGAACGCTGATGCGCTGGTGCTCGATGATGTTGGCTGGAAGGACGGGCAGCAGATTGAGCAACAGATCAAGCAAAAAGACGGCAAGTATGCGGCCATTCAGGTCACTGCACTGGCCGGCGCCGTCCAGGATCTCATCGAGGTGCGCTGGAAGCACCGCCGGGCCACGCTGATGACCAGCAACCTGGTGCCGGCTCAGTTTTCCGGCTATCTCGGCGACGAGCGGCTGCGCGACCGCTGGAGCAAGCGGTGCGTCGTCCGCGGCACAGCGGACGCGAATCTGAGGGCGAAGCAATGACGGCGAGCGAGTGGTGGACAGCGGCCGCGGACCTTGACGAACGCGTGGCCAAGCGCCTGGGCAGGCTCAGGAAGGCGCGCGCGTGGTATTTGGCCCGGGCGCGCATTGCCCGCCGGATGGCGGGTTTGATGCGCAAACAGGAGCAGCAGTGATGCTCGAAACATGGCAGGCAGAGTTTTGGCCGTTGTTTGAACGGATGCAGAGAAGTATTGCCCGCGGCGATGCCAGACCAATGCTGTATTGGGACTGGCGCCGGTGGCTGCGGATGCTGTGCACCACGCGTCGCGGAGACCCAAGCCGGTGGGCGCCTTTGCTGGGTGACCCGCTTCATAGGTGGGCGATTGCGAGGCGCGCCGTTGCCGCCGGTGTGGCGCCAAAGAGCGTCGAAGGGATGGAATGGCTTGATAACATCGAACGGATGCGGATGTGGATGGCGGAAACAACGACGGTGGCCCCCGACGAAGCCGTGTGGCCGCCACGCGACCGGTGCGCCTGCGGCGCTGACACTGATGGTGAGTGCACCATGTGCGGCGAGGCGGTGATCCCGTTTTGAGGGCAACTGCGTCACATGATGCGCTGCGCGCGGCCTGCGTGCAGTTGTACTGCCTTGGCCTGCATGTCTACGAGGTCGCCAGGATCGCCCGGGTCACCGGCCATTTCGTGTATCAAGCTGCCGAGGAAGCGGATGTCGTTCGGACCAGCGGGCTGCCGTCGCGTTGCGCAGCCGAACACATGGCTATGTGGCGAGAGCGTCAGCGGGGCGTGCCTGTGAGCGTGATTGCCGTCCAACGCGGCAAATCGTACTCCGGAGCATACACGGCAATCAGGCGTGTCGGCGATATGGCAGCGACCTGGCGCCGCGAGGCCTGGCAGAGGCATCGAGCAGGCGTCGGCTGGCTGGCCATAGCCCGGGAGTTCGGCGTGCGGTCTCGTACTGCCTGCCGGGAAGTGAGCGCCTATGCCCGCTTCATGCGTGCAGCTGAACCAGAGACCCTGGAACATGGGCATATCGCGATACCTTGCAGCGGCGCGACCCGGCCAGCGAAGACCATGCACGTGGTGCTCGCGAATATCCTGCTCTGCTCGACGCTTGGTGAGCTGGCCGAGCGCATCGGGGTCGGCAGATCTACCGTACGGCGGGCCATCACGGCAGCCGTGGACAAAGGGCTCATTGGGTACGAGGGACGCCGCGGACTTGGGTACACGGCGCGTCTTCGCCTCAGTGCCTGAGAGAAACCGCGCGCGAGGGGACCACGACACGGAATATCATGTCAAGCAGGCAGCTTACAGATGGCGACGATTCTCAGAAGAAGAGTCGCCGAAAAAACAAAAAGCCGTTTGAAAACACGGCCTTAGCAGGCTTTTGCGAGCCATCGAGAAACGAGCCGGCGCGCCTTTTCATCGCCAGAGAGAGCGGCGGCGATTGTGGCCTCGCGAAAGCTGTCCTCAAGGGCGTCGCGGCCGCGGGTGAACTCGTCGCCAGCTCGCTGCTCGCGCTCCCGGATCTGCTCTTGCGAGTATCCGAGCCGCGCCCACCTTTCACGCGGCGTCATCTCGGCCAGGCGGACATCGCCGCAGGTTGCGGTTTCGAGGGCCTGCGAGAAGACATCCTCCACGACATCTCCGCTGGGATTTGGCCCGGGCGGAGTGAGCGCTTCGAGCTCCGTCACGAGGCCATCGAAGAAGTTGCAGAGCGTCTCATCCTCGTCGAGGTCGAAGTTTTCCCACCGCGCGTTGCGGTTGAGGTTCATCGACCCCCGGATACAGACGCTCCACGCCTCGTTGCGGAGCGTCGAAAATTTGGCGTGGGTATTCGAGGCCCTGATGCAGTCCGTGCCGAACAGTGCGACGAGGCGCTGGCAGTAGGACGCCTGCCGCGTCACGAACGAGCGGTCGGTGAGCAGGCGAAAGGACCGGAGATCGCCGTTGTCGATGAGCCACCGGGCATTCTCCAGGTCCCTGATGCCCATCGTCCAGGTGCTCAGCACGAGGTCGGCGGGACCCGTCTGCGCGAGCACCGCGCGAATCAGGTCGAGCATCGAGAACTGGCCTTTGGTGAGGCCTACGATTCGACAGCCTCCCGACAGCCTCCCGATGGCCTGCGCGGCGGACTCGACGCATGCGATGCGGAAAGAAGCCGAGCGGCACTCGGCTCTTATCGCGGCGTCCTTTGGCATCAAAGGGGTCAGTGGCAAAAGAGCTTGCGACATATTTATATTATGCACGATAATAAGGAGATAGGCAACGAAAATGGCATTTAAAAAAGGACAATCTGGTAACCCAGGTGGGCGCCCGAAGGGCTTTGCGAGCCGCGTGAGGCAGCTCGTGAATCCTGACATGATTATTGAGTTTGCTCTCGGCGTGGTGCTGAACGAGAGCGAGGAGACAAGGGACCGGATATCGGCGGCCAAATTCCTGGCTGACCGTGGCTGGGGCAAGCCCGTGCAAACGGTGGAGGTCTCGGAGGTGGAGGCGCCGAAGCACGACCTATCCAAGCTGTCTGATGAGGAGCTGGCGATATATGAGGGGCTACTGGCCAAGGCGGAGGCCGAGGGGAAATAGTGGGGCCGACTCTGCAGGATGTCCGGGCGGAGAAGTGCCGGCGGCGGCTGGCCGACTTCGTGCGCTACGGCTGGGGTGCGATCGAGCCCGGCACGCCCCTGGACTGGGGCTGGCACCTCGATGCCATCTGCGACCATGTCCAGTGGACGATGGAGGAATGGGCGCGGAAGCGGGCGGGCCCGGCGTACGAGATGCAGGTGCAGAACCTGCTTATCAACATCCCGCCGCGGTCGCTCAAGTCCCGCATTGTGAGCGTGTGCGCGCCGGCCTGGGCGTGGCTGCATTGGCCTGAGATGACGTTCATCACCTTGAGCGCAAACCCACGCGTAGCGGCCGACAATGCGCGGGATTCGCGCGACCTCATTTTATCCACGTGGTATCAGACTTGGTTTGCCCCGAGCTGGACGCTCAAGGATGACCGGGATGCGCTCAGCGACTTCGGCATTGAGGCACCGGACGAGCATGGGGGAGTGGTGAAGCTGGGGTACCGCAAGAGCCGGGGCTGGTTCTCGGCCATCACCGGCGAGGGCGCGGATTGCATCCTGCCCGACGATCCCCACGATGCCGAGGAGGTGAACTCGGAGGCGGCGCGGGTGGCGGTCATCAACAAGTGGAAGAACGCCATGTGGAACCGCGTGCGCGACCTGCGCGCCTCGATCCGCATTGGCATCATGCAACGGGTGCACGAGGAGGACTGGTCGGGATACGTGCTCAAGGCGGCGAAGGACGACCCAGCCCAGCCGCGGTGGTGTCACCTTCGCGTGCCGCTCGAATTTTCGCGCGAGAAGGCCTGCGCCACGGCGATGCCGGTGGGGAACGACAACCGCTATCGCCCGGGTGGCGAGGAGACATGGCGGGACCCTCGCACCGAGGACGGTGCCATCATGGACCCGGTGCGCTTTACGCCGGCGGTGGTCGAGAGCGAGCGGGTGCGCCTGGGCAGCTACGGATTCAGCGGCCAGTACAACCAGGACCCGGAGCCGGCCAAGGGCGGCATATTCCAGCGGTCATGGTGGCGATTCTGGGCTGAGCACGAGGGGCCATGGCCGGCGCGGCCGACTGGATGCGCGAGCGAGCCGTCCGTCATTCTGCCGAAGCTGGACATCACCGTCATAAGCGTGGACGCCAGCGGCAAGAAGACGGTGTCGGGCTCCGAGACGGGCATCCAGGCGATCGGAGCTGCCGGGGCCAAGCGGTTCGTGCTGGACGACAAATCAGGGCATCACAGCGTCCGCGAGGCGTGCGAACTGATCATCGAGCTCTGGCGGCGCTGGAACGCGGTCAAGGTCATCGTGGAGGACAAGGCCCTCGGGCCGGCCATCGTCGAGAGCCTGCAAGAAGCCGGTGTCCCGGGGGTCGTGACGGTCTCGCCGACGGTGTCGAAGGAGGCCCGGGCCGCGCTTGCGCAGCCGCAGATCGAGGCGGGTGACGTGTATCTTGCCGAGGGGGCACCATGGCTCGATGCGTTTGTGAGCCAGTTCGCCATGTTTCCCAAAGGCTCCCGGAATGACCGCGTCGACACGCTTTGCCAGGCGCTTATCGATCTCCGCTCCGACCCCTCGCTTTCGCTGTTTCTGGCGGCGTACAGGTGATATGGTGCGCGTATGACGATAGAGGAACAACGAATACGCGAGGCGATACTGAGAGACAAGCCAAAGACAAACGATGCTGTGAGCCGGGAGGCGATCGTTGACCTGATGGCCGGCAGGCCAGGTGCCGCCGAGGAGCTGGCGAAGAAGATGCTTGCGACGACGCTGCTGCGCGATGCAACGTCCGGAGGCTCCGGAACCACGGGCGACCGAGAGGCGTTGACATGGGAAGAGAAGCTGGCGCTTGTGCGGCACTGGAGGCAGTGCGACATGTGCTGCGGCTATATGGGTGGCGAGGCCGAGGCCGCGTTGCGAGAGATCGAGGGCGGGCGCGATGCGGAAATGGCACAGCCGGCGCTTTATGATGTCTGGCAGGCGCTCGTCGAGTGCGGATCGGGAATCGCTGGCGCTGTCCTGTCAAATCCCGAGCTGCAATCGATATATTACAAGCTCGGCGGGCGCGTCGGCCGACCCGAGCACTGTGTGGATTACGATGGGGAGCTTGGCACCTGCCCTGCCGAGTGCGAATCTGGGTGCGCCGGAAAGTGTGGCTGCGAAGCCTGCAGGGTGGCCTATCAGGACTTCTTGAGCGGAGAATGATATGGGAGTGACCGTTGATGAACGTTCCTTCATTCACCCGGGTACACCGGTACCGGTCTTCATTCACCCGGTCCCCGTCGTTGGCGGCGTCGGTGGCAATTGGGCTGAACGGGCAGACCTTGCTGAATGTATGCCTTGGGGTGTGGCGGAGCTACACCTGCAAGAGCATGCTCTTGGCCAGGGTGGCCCACAGCGCCCGCCTGTGCGTCGCTATGTCGGACATCAGGTGGGTGTTCCAAATCGGAGAGGGCTCGATGTGGAATGGCAAAAGATTCGCGCGTGGGGTGATGAGAATCTCTGCCAGCTGCTGCAGGAAATAGTAAACAGGGCGCCCGCGCCCGGCGATCAGGTTGGAATGCTGATGATCATCACCGTGTTTGCATGGGATGGAAATGATGACGCGGCGGGTTGCTGACATGGGATTTGGAGTGGAGATAAGCACGGGCGCGGCGCGCTGCCGACGGCCAGGATGCGATGAGCCGGCGCCATGCCGGGTGCACAGCTCGCCGATGCCGGACTTGAATAGGCCGGAGGGATGGCGAACGTGGGCCGAAGCAGAGGGCAATGGCGTGAGCTTGGTGGACTCATACCTGGCATCATCGCCATATCGCGAGGATGCCGAGCGATGGGGCAAGGAGTACGGGCGGGCCGTGTACGAGGCGTGGCCGGGAGATGAGCCTGATATGGCGGATTTTGTCGAGGAACGAATCGCGGCGCGCATACAAAAATGCCGCCAAAGCGGCGCTTGATTGCGTTACGATGGCGGGCGATGAGTTCAGAGACGATCATCCAGGTTCAAGGACATGGTGTATGCCCAGCATGTCTTCAAGATTTGCGGTCGGCACCGATTATCATATTCCAAAATTTGATCATGCATGAACGCTGCAAGCGCGCATATGCTGCGGGACAGCGCGGACTGAAACACCCATGCCCACAATGCCGCTCCGAGGGCAAGGTTTCGACAGGGCGAACGACGACCGTGCAAAAGCACGTCGGATATGAGGACGTCCGAGATGAATGGTCGGGGGAAGTGCACGAGCGCCCCCTGTATGTTGCGCAAAAAGTCACCGTCTGGGAGCCATGCAAGTTGTGCGGCGGGGAGGGCTTTCTTGCCAAGTCGCCGACACCAATCACCAAGATTGTTGGGTGGGCGCCATGAGCGGCAAAGTACCACGCCTGCGTGCGACGGCCGTATTGCCGGCCACCTACGGCTACGGTCATGCGCGCTGGGCTGCTGCAGAGATGAACGCCCGCGATGAAGCCGTGGTCTGCAGCAATGAGCCGGAGCCCAGCAAGGGCCTCACCATCGCCGACCTCGATGCATGCGTCGATATGGTGCGAGGTCTGCCGCCTGTCGTGGTGTACGTGGTGGCCAATCCACAATATATCGGGAAGCTGCGCCGAGTGCTGTCGCCAGCGACAGGGGCTATCTCGCTGTTCTCACGCGCCGGCATGCTCCCATTGTATGAGGCGGACGACATGCCAGCACGCGCCATGGTCAGCGCGATGAGCGACGGCACCATGACTGTCGTGGCGACTGCCGGCGAGCTCACGGCCGAAGAGGTGGAGCAGGCCATCAAGGCAGCTGAGGCGGTCAAGGCCGAGCGCTTCCGGTGTGAATCGATATCCACGGGATATCAAGTGGAATAAAAGGCGCGTCTGATAATCTGAGTCCGTTGCGATAGCCGACGAATACGCGCCACGGTGAGCCAATGGCACCATGGTGGAAGCCCTGGGCGCGCTCTCGGCGGCAGTTGCCCGAGGCGCGGCAGGATGGATGGCAAAGCGCGCTGCTCGGCGTGGGGACCCAGGAGCGCGACCCGCGGACGGCTGTGCGCTTCGGCCTGGCGCCGGTGACCGATGTCGAAGCGGCGGATCTGTGGCGCGGAAACGATATCGCGAAGAAGGTCATCGAGGTTATCCCCGGGGAGATGCTGCGCGCCGGCGGGGAGCTGCGCATGCAGGACAAGGCGGTGGCCGAGAAGCTGACGGCGTTCTGCGAAGACCTCGAGGTGGATGCCAAGCTGCAGCGGGCCGAGGAGTTCCAGCGGGCGTATGGCGGGGCCGCCATCATGCCGTATTGCAATGACGGCGCTGCCGACCTGCGCGAGCCGCTGCGCGAGCAAAACATCATGGAGATTGAGCACCTGACGGTGTTCGAGCCGCGCGAGCTCTCCCCCGCGACCTATTACGATGACCCGCGCGACAGGAAATACGGCGAGCCGATGACCTATCGCCTGCATCCGATTGCTGGCCGCGGCGCGGCGATGATGCAGGAGATCCACGAGTCAAGGCTGATAATCTGGCCCGGCATTCGGGTGACCCGCGACCAGCCAACGGGCACGCTGGCCGGCTGGGGAGACTCGGTGCTCACCTCGATGAACGGGGTGCTGCGCGATTTTGGGCTATCGTGGGAGGCGGCGGCCATCCTGATGACGGATTTCGCCCAGGCGGTGGTCAAGGTACAGAACTTGTCGCAAATCTTCGCCACCGACAATGACAAAGCGTTTTACAAGAAAATGCAGTCGATGGCTATGAGCCGGTCCGTGTTGCGCATGCTCGTCCTCGACTCCAACGAGGAGTACGAGCGCAAAGCCACGCCGATGACCGGGCTCCCAGAGCTCCTGGACCGTTTTGCTACCAGGCTAGCCGCCGCCGCAGATATGCCCGTAACCAGACTGTTTGGGCAGAGCCCGGCGGGCCTGAACGCCACGGGCGAAAGCGATACGCGGTTTTTCTACGACACGATAGGCCGGCACCAGAAGGGACTCCGTCCGCGGCACGAGCGGCTGTTGCGACTCATCATGCTCGCACGCAATGCGCCCACGCGGGGGAAAGAGCCGGATCTGTGGTCGGTCGAATACTGCCCGCTGTATCAGCCCAGCGACAAGGAGCGGGCAGACGCGCGGCTGGTGCAGGCCCAGAGCGACCAGATCTACATCCAATCTGGAGTGCTATCCCCCGAGGAGGTGGCGCTGGCGCGGTTCGGCGGCGATGGCTACTCGTTTGAGACCCAGGTGGATTTTGCGGCCCGGGCTCTGCTCGATGCACCGGAGGGTGACGTGCCGGCGGCGGAGACGGACGAGGACCGGCCAAGTGGCGAAGGGAATGCGCTGCGGGATGCAATGGAGCGGGTATGGGCGCGCGACCTGCGCGGCGTCCTTGGAGAGGCTGACACGGGCGAGGGCGAGTGATGGGCGCGGCGTACCGCCTGGACGCCAACGAGCGCACCCGCCAGACGGCCGAGATGTTGAGGGCGCGGCGGGCCATTGGCATCGCCCGGACCTCGCGCCGCCGGCTGCCCCGGCAGGTGCCACCGCGGGCCATCGAGCGCGAGTATGCCCGCGAGCTCATGAATCTTGTCGCGCAGGTACAGCGCGAACTGCAGCCCCTTGAGTTCGAGCTGCCGGCGCTGCTGGAGCGGGCGCGCTCCGAGCGCGTGGACGCCCTTGTGCGGATGGATATCGGCGAGGGCCGGCGCGTTCGCGACCTCATCGCCCAGGTGGCCGGCAAGCTGCGCTCGGCGCTGCGCATCGATTCGATTGAGCGCCTGGCGCAGCGCCTGGCCGGCCGCACCTCCGAGCACAATCGGGAGCAGCTTGGCCGGCAGATACGCGCCGCGCTTGACATTGATATCCTGATGAGCGACAGGAAGCTGGGTGCGCTCGTCGACGGCTTCGTGACCGAGAACGTGGCGCTGATTCGCGATATACCCGATCAGATCATCAGCAAAATCGAGCGCGCGGTGACCAGGGGTCTGCAGGCAGGAACGCTCACCCGCGAGCTGCAGCGCGAGCTCGCCGGCATCATCGACGACGGCCGCGCACGGGCCCGGCTCATCGCCCGCGACCAGATCGGCAAGCTCTACGGACGTATCAACCAGGTGCGGCAGGAGGATATGGGCGTGGAGTCCTATATCTGGCGGACGGTGCGCGATGAGCGCGTTCGCGACGATCACAGGGCCCGAGATGGCGAGCGCTTCCAGTGGGACGACCCTCCAAGCGACGGGCATCCAGGGCAGCCGATACAGTGCCGATGCTACCCGGAGCCGGTGTTTGATGAAATCCTGAACACAGCGGCAACCAAGCCGCCGAAGTATTCGGAGATCCCCCCGGAAGGTGTTGAGCGCGAGATATCCGGCGCAGATTTGAACCTGCGCAAATTCACGGCATTCGACCGGCCTATCAAAGCAACCAGCGAGGAGCGGCTGCAGTCGATTCGCGACCTGTTTCGCCAGGGACGCCAGAACCAGGGGCGAGGCGTCATTGTGGCGGCCCTGCGCGACGGGACATACGAGGTGGTCGACGGCCGTCATCGCCTGCTTGTCGCGCCGGAATTTCCAAACCAGAAGCTCAAAATCAGGTTTGAGCGCGGCGTGTAGGTTGCCGTTTCGCTCACGTAGATACCATCCCCGCCATGGTCATCCCGCCCATGGCGCCGGGAACAGTTTCGCGTAGAAACAAATCTATTCGGCCTGCCTCCGCGTCATAGGCGGCCCAGAGGCGAAGCACCTCTTTCCCGGCTACGAGCAACACGGTGGTGTGCGTGGCCGGGATTTCCTGTATCTCGATATCGCCAAGATCAACGCCATGCTCCAGATGGGAGGATATGGCGCTATCTAGGTGCCTTTGCATCGTTTCGTGGAATGTCCGTAACGCTGCGGCCATGGCGTGTGCCAGCGTGTCGGCGTTTTGCTCGAGGGCCTCCTTCCATTGCCCAAACGCCGCCAGTGCCAGATCAATTTCTTTCTGCAGCGCGCTTGACGCGGGCTGCGGTGGCCTGCCATCACCCGGCGACATGCTCGCCTCCCTGCACCGGGATGCCCAACGTCGGTAGCCCGGTGTCTTTGCGAAGGAGGTGGCGAAAGTACGTGGCCATGTCCGCGCCGGCTGCGCCGGCCGCCCGCCGCGCAGCCTGCCGTTCCTCTTTGGTGAGCCGGAGGACATAGGCATACGGCCGCTTTGTGCTCGTTGCGTTCTTCTCATCGCTCATACGGGCAGCGTATTCGGTTTGTGATCGCTACGCAATTGAAAGCTGTGTAGCGGAGATATCTATCCGATTCAAAGACGGTGTGCCCACAAGGCGGCGATTGCAGGTGGTCGGGAAACCACTGCAGATAGCGAATATGCAGCCGCGGCGCCCAAATGATTTTCTCCAGGATGTCGTGACGCCGCTCGTGCACGAGCACGGCCAGCTCACCGGCGACACCACCGTCAAGCTCTACAAGGTCCCGGCCGGGCGCAATTTCCGCCTGGACCGCGCGACCTACGTCAACCCGACGGGCCTGGCGGCGGACGCGAACAATTACTTTGACATCAAAGTGCGCGTCAAAAGCACGACCGTCGCCGCGCACTGGTCGACGCAGACCACCGGCGGCAGCCCGGGTGGGCAGGGCGCTCTCGTCGCGGACACCTGGGTGGATCTCGTCCACTCGGCAACGGACCTCGACATGGTGGCCGAGGGCGGGGATGAAATTTCGGTGTTCTACGACGAGACCGGGACCGCGACGCTGTCGCCCGGGCGCCTTGTGCTGGAGGGGCGCTTCGTATGACGCTGCGGCGGCCGCGCGATTTCCGCCAGTTCCGCGTGGCGGGCATGCCGTATGCGCATGCTCAGCTCGACCCGGATCCGCTGACGGCCGCGACGCTCGACCTCGGCACGGTGACTACCAACGTGGATACGGTCATCGCGGCTGCTGAGGCTGGCGCCGATGGCAACAGCACAACCATTGCGTTTGTCGCGGACGGGACCGGGGCCGGGACGCTGGATGAAAGCGCGTTTCCCGACATCGTATTTCACTTCGAGAACGGAGTGACCACGGTAGCGAATTTCGAGACAGCGGTCGGCGCGAGTACGAATCTGGTGGTCGACACGGCGGGAACCGGGGGCAATCTGCTTGCCACGGGCGACGATGAATTTGCCGCCGAGAATCTGACTGGCGGCCTCGACGCAGAGGTCATCACCGCCAAGATCTGGAAGCTCGGGAAGCGCTATCGCATTGACCGGGTCTCGTATATCAACCCGACCGGGCTGGCAGAAAGCGCTACGGACTATATCGACATTTCGCTGCGCAGCGGCGCCACGGTTATTGCATCGTGGTCGACGGCCGACAGCGCCGAAGGGACCCTGACCGCTGACACGTTTGTGGAGCTTACCCTGTCGGCCACGGACGCCAATCTGGTGCTCGATGTCGATGACGAGTTGGTGTTTCACACCGTGCCCACGGGCGATGTCACGCTGCCGGCGGGCACTCTGCTTATCGAAGGGCGATACGTCTGATGGCCTATCGCGTCGACATGGCCATCGCGCCGCTTCGTCCGCCGCGCCGCATGAGCGACGGGCGGCTGGTTGGCGACGCGCTCATTACCATGCCTGGCGTATTCGCCTATCTGCAGCCTGATGGCTCAATACGGAGGGAGTTGCGGCTTCCCGAGGACGTGTTCCGGCCTGCCTCGATGGCGTCCTACGAACTGGCGCCAGTCACGAACGACCATCCACCGCGACTGCTCGATACGACGACCATGAGGCGCTATGCGGTCGGCGCGGTTGGAGCCGTGCGCCGAGATGCGGAGCGACTTTGCGGCCCTCTGGCCGTCTTTGATGCCGCGACCATCGCTGACATGGAGCGCGGGAAAACCGCGACATCGGCGGGGTATGAGATGGACTTGATCGAGGAGGGCGGCGAGCACCCTCAGTACGGCCGCTATGACGCTCGACAGATAAACATCATGGCCAACCACGTTGCCATCGTGGACGCCGGTCGTGCGGGGCCGGAGGCGAGGGTGCGGATGGACGCCGGCGATACGCCGGTCGGCGTTTGGATTTCACCGGCGCGGGCTCGTGTGTATGAGCCGCCGCGCCTGGAAATGAGCATCGCAAACATTCTCGGCGCGATGGGCGCGCCAGGGAGATTCGCATGAACGAAGAGGAAATGAAGGCGCAGCTCCAGGACCTGCTGGCCCAGGTCGCTGCGCTCACGTCGCGCGCGGAGCAGGCGGAGAAGGAGCGCGATGACCAAAAGCAGCGCGCCGATGCGGCGAGCGGCGAGCGCGACAGCCTGAAGGCCAAATACGACGAGATGGCCAAAGAGCGCGTGGACAGCGCCGATGTGGCCCAGCTCAAGGACACGATCAAGGGGCTCACCGATCGCCTGCGCCGGGCCGAGAAAGCTCGGATGGATGCCGATGACCCGGAGCGCATTCGCAAGGCTGTGCAGGCCCGCGTGCAGCTCGAGGGCAAGGCGGTGACGGTGCTCGGCGACGAAGCGCGCTTCGACTCGCTGAGCGACCGCCAGGTGATGGTCGCGGTCATCGAGAAGCTGCAGGGCGCTGTGGTCAACGATACCCATTCGGACGATTACGTGCGCGCGCGGTTCGACTCGGCGACCGAGAGCTTTGCGCAGGGCCGCGAGGCCCTGGCCCGGGCCCGCAAGGTGGCCGAGACCGGCAAGCAGGAGCGCAATGACGCGGTGTCGGCGCGCCAGAAGATGATCGAGCGCAACCAGAACGCGTGGAAGCCGGCGGGTCAGCAGACCGCCTGACCGAGGAGCCTATGCCCCAGACATCAGTCACAGCTTTGACCCGCGGCTATGCGGGGATGCTGGTCGATACCAGTTATCACAAGAACACTCGCTCCTATGTGAGCGAGGAATCAAGCGCCGAGATTCCCTTCGGCGTCATGGTGGTGCAGGGCACCGCCGACAATCAGGCTCTCCTGCCTCACACGAGCGCGGCCGACAACGAGCAGAAGCTGCTCGGCATCGTGCAGCACAGCCACGCATACGCCAAGGATCAGGAGCTCGGCGACGACGGGCTCAAGCCCAAGGTGACGATGGGAGTGCTCACCCACGGACGCATCCTGGTGCCTGTCGAGGAGGATGTGGCGCCCGGCGACGCCGTGCGCGTGCGCGTGGTCGTGAGCGGTGCGGAGCAGGCCGGCGCTTTTCGTACGGCCGCCGATGGCACCGATTGCATCGACATCTCCTCGTTTGCGCGGTGGACGGCGTCCGGCACTGCCGCCGGCGTGGCCGAGCTCGAAATCGACATGACCAACCGCGCGGGCGCGACCGCGGATACGTGAGATTCCATATGGCACCGAATACTCTACAGAAGCAGTTTCGCCTGGATTCCGCGGAATCGGCGTTCTTCACACGTGAGCTCGAGTATATCGATCGCACGGTATACGAGCAGATTTTTCCGGATAACAAGGCGCGCCAGCTCATCCCCACTCAGGCGGGCATTCCCGAGTGGGCCAAGGTGTACACCTGGCGCGAGTTCACGAAGTTCGGCAAAGCGACGATCGCAGCCAATATGGCCGACGACATCCCGCGCGCCGACGTGACCGGCACCGAGTTCTCCAGGGTTATAAAGGCAATTCCGAGCGCCTACGGCTGGGATATCATGGAGATCAAGGCTGCTGCTGCCACCGGCACGCGGCTCGACGCGATGAAGGCGATGTCTGCGCGGTATGCGATCGAGGTCGGTATCGACAACCTGCTAGCCGTCGGCGACAGCGATCACAACCTCGACGGTTTGCTGACCCTCAGCAATACCACGTCATATACGCTGGCGGACAAGGCTGCCGGCGGCAAGGCGTGGAGCAGCGCGACCAGCGACGAGGTCGCAGCCGATGTCTTTGGCGCCGTCACGGCCATCAAAAACGCCATGAAGGATGCCGGCGGCCCGGTGTTCTCGCGGTTCGTGGTGGTTCTTCCGGTATCTCAGTACACGGATATCGCCCAGCGGCGCATGGGCGACGGCTCCGACAAGACCATCCTGCGATTCATCCTCGACAACAGCCCGTTCATCGAGGCGATCGAGCCGTGGCATCAGTGCAGCGGCGCCGGCGCCGCAAGCGCGGACCGGATGGTGGTTTATCCTCGGAACCAGCTCGTACTGGCCGGTCTGGTGCCCATGGAATACACCACGCTGCCGCCCGAGCAGCGGAACCTCGAATACGTGGTTAACGCGCTGGCGACGGTCGGCGGCGTCGTGTGCCGCTATCCGGTGGCCGTGGCCTACGGGGACGGGCTCTGAGCTGAGCGCATGGCGATCGAGCTTGCATCTGGGGTGACGATTGCGGCAGCAGCCGCGACGTTGCCTATGCCGCCGGTGTCATGGGCCGACGTGTCGCATTGGCGCGGCGTCCACCCGGAGTTTGACATCGAGATCTGGGCTGACGAGGCGGTGACGGGTAGCTCCATCGAACTTGTTGGCGCGGTGGCAAAGCCGTTTGCCATTGCCGATGACGATGTGGACGCGGTGGTCTTTGCGGATGACGAGCTCACGGTGACCGGACACGGATACGCCAATGGCGATGGGCCCGTTCGCCTCACGACGACGGACACGCTGCCGGCCGGCCTGGCGCTGGCCACCGATTACTGGATTGGCGTGGTGGATGCGAACACTGTCCAGCTGTACGCCACGCTTGCCGACGTTCTTGCCGGCGGCGACGCGGTTGCCATCGGAGACGCCGGCACCGGGACGCACACGATCAGCGATACCGACGACACACAGCGGCTGCGCTGGCTGAGTCATGGCCTACTGGGGCATGACGGCGATGGCGCAGTCGCGCTGACCGTCAACAAGGGGTATACGGCGCGCCTCGGGCATCGGCCGCGGGCGCTGGCATATGCGCTTGTCGGCACCGTGAGCGCGGCCGTGACTGCGGAGATTTATCTCACGCGGCCGGTGAGGGTGTGAGCGTATGGCGATCACCTGGGATGATGTCGAGGACATTGCGCCGGAGCTGGCCTCGCTGAGCGAGGACGCTCAGACGATCATCCTGAACTACGTCAACCAGGCGCTGGCGGTCGTGGAATTTGGCGGCGAGGGATCAGCTACGCTCCGGCTGGCCCGCATCTACATGGCTGCACACTATGGCACCGTCACGGCCCGCGGCGGAACCGGACCGGCTGGGCCAGTGACATCGGAGAGCGCCGGCGGGCTGAGCAGGTCGTATGGATTGGTGACGAGCGGCGGGAGCGGCGACGAGATGGCCACGACAGGATACGGCCAAGCGTATATGTCTTTGGTGCGTCGCTCGCCGGCGCGAGCGGGGGTGGCGCTATGAAGACCTGGCACATCGAGGCGACAGTCATGGCCATGGCCTTGGCGGTCACGGTCATTGCCAGCGGCGGAGCGGCGGCCGAGTGGATTGGCGCCGTTGCCGTCTGGCTGAGCTCGCGGCACATGTCCGTGGCCGACAGGCTGCAGGAGCAGGAAGCTGCCCGCGAGCAGGCCGGGGTCGATTGCCATCAGTGGCTGAATCGCTACTGGCTGGCGAAGGAAGCCGTCTGGGTTCAGTATTTCGTGCTTCTGGAGGCCTGGAGCGCGCTGGTGGGGGCGGTGCTTTTCATTGCCTATCCATATTGGCGCCGTCTCTATCGCCGATGGCGCCCGCTGGGCAGGGAGGGCTGAGCGATGGCCAGGGCCTCCATCTGGGACCAGATCATGCGGCACGCCCGGGCCCATTCGAGGCCGGGGCGCGAGTCGCATGTGAAGGTCGGGGTTCTGCAGAGCGCGGGCGGCGCGCAACAGCACGGTGATGGCCAGCTCAGCATTGTCGAGCTCGCGGCCGTTCATGAATTCGGCGCGCCGCGGGCCAAGATACCCGAGCGCTCTTTTTTGCGGCGTGCGATGCGCGAGCAGGAGCGCGAATACAAGGCGATGGCCGCCAAGCTCGCCAAAGCCTACATCAGCGGCAGGATCACCTACGAGCGCGCCCTGAACATGCTGGGCGCGTGGGGCGCGGCGGCCATCAAGAACCGGATCACCGGCGAGCATATACCGCCGCCGCTGAAGCCTGCCACGGTCGAGGCCAAGGGCAGCGACCGGCCACTGGTGGACACCGGGCGGCTGCTGAACAGCATCACCTGGAAGGTCTGGCTCGGGCGCGGTCGCGACAGCGGCGGGCGCTTCATCAAGACGCGGGGGGCATAGTGGCGCTGGTCGATGTCATAGCGAGCTTTGCCACTGGGACCTATTCGGTCACGCGGACCGCCGCTGGCGCATACACGGTCGGTCGGTATGCGGCCGGGGGCACGAGCACGTTTTCCATCGAGGCCTCGGTGCAGCCGGTGACCGGACGTGACCTGAAGAAGGTGCCCGAGGGCCACCACGCCGACGAGTTGCGCATCGTGTACACGACCACGGAGCTGCGCACGCGCGCGCCGGGTAGCGAGCCGGATGTCGTCACGATCGACAGCGAGCCGTGGCATGTGGTCAGGTTCGAGCGCTGGCAGGCTTTTGGCGGCACGCATTTTCGCGCGTGGTGCGCCCGGAGGGTTACCCCGTGAGCATTGCGTGGACCACGGTCGAGAACGCCCTGCATGCGTGGGCTGTGGCTGGCAGTGGGCTTGCCACTGCCCAGGTTATCTGGGCATTGCAAAGGGGTCCGCGGCCGACAAGCGCATATATCGCGCTGCGTCTGACATCAATTGCGCGCATCGGCCATGACTGGCTCGACGTGCTCGATGTGGACGATCCGGACCCGGGCGAGGAAATAGAGCACCGCGCCCGCGGCATGCGCGACGTTGCTTTCTCGGTGCAGGCCTTCGGCGGCATCGACGGCGCGGCGACAGGGGCGACGTCGCCGGTGGCTTTGCTCGAAGGCATGGTGGCCGCGGTGCGGCTGCCCTCGGTGCGCTCGGCGCTGCAGGCGGCAAAGGTCGGGGTCGGCGCGATTGGCCCGGTGCAGTCACTGGATGGCCTTCTTGGGCGCGCCGACCAGGAGCCGCGGGCGCTGGTCGAGATGCGCCTGCACTTGCCCAGCGAGCTCAGCGATCTCGGGACCTATATCGAGTACGTGGAGCTCAACAACCAGACAACGGGATCAATCACCTGGGTCCCAGAGGAGCCTTCGCCATGAGCTTGGCAAATCATGTAGATCTCGTCATCACCGCCGATGCCGTAAGCGTGGCCCGCGCGGGGTTCGGGATCCCGGCAATCCTCAGCTACACCACGCTGTGGCCGGAGCGCGTCCGATTTTACTCGCGGCCAGCCGAGGTGGCGGCCGATGGCTTTGCCACAAGCTCGCCGGAGTATTTGGCCGTCAGCGCCATGGCGGCCCAGAGCCCGCGGCCGCGTTCCATCGCCATCCTTCGCGGCGAGTTGCCGCCGACGATGCGCTATGAGCTCGACGCGATCGATATCCGGAACGAGCACGACTATGAGGTGCGCGCCCGGGGCGAGGGCGTGACCACCACGTTGGCCTCGTATGAGTCGGTAGCGAGCGCTTTTCGTGCAGAGATTCACGTCGGGCTCGTGGCGGCGCTGAATGCCGTGGTCGGCAAAAACTTCACCGCGGCGTTTGCGGCCCTGGTCGTGGCCGATGACGACGTGGAGGCGGTGGATACCGGCGACGACGAATTGACGCTGACCGCCCACGGGCTGCTCACCGGGGATGGCCCGGTGCAGTTCACGACGACGGACACGCTGCCGGCCGGGCTGTCGCTCGCCACCGATTACTGGGTGATTCGCGTCGATAACGACACAATTCAGGTGGCGAGCTCGCTGGCGAATGCCATCGCAGGCACCCTGGTGGATATCACCGATGTCGGCACGGGCACCCACACGCTGGCCGACACCGCGTCCACCAAACGCCCAGACGAGCCATTCACGGTGACCGGAGATGCTGTCGGCGACTGGTTCGCCCTCGAGCTCCTCGATGTCACGGAACTGTCCATGACCATGGACCACGCCGACCCGGGCGTGGCCACGGACCTGGCCGCGATCCAGCTCGTCGACAACACCTGGTACTGGCTGCATACGCTCTACAACAGCGAGGCCTACGTCGACGCGGTGTCCACATGGGTGGAGTCGGCGAAGAAATTCTATGTCGCCGGCAGCAACGACACCCGCGACCTCGGCACCAGCACCGGCACGGCCGGCACGCTGGATGTCCTGAAGGCCGCGGCGCGGACGCGGACGGCCGGATTCTATCACCACAACATCGCCTCGTTCCCGGACGCAGCATGGGAGGGCAACCTGGCCCCGCGTGAGCCCGGAAGCTGGACCGGCAAATTCAAGACGCTGGCCGGCATCGCGGCCACCACGCTCACCGCCACGCAGCGGGCCAATCTGGTCGCGCGGAACGCCAACTTCTACGAGGAGGTGGCGGGCATCAACATCGTATCCGAGGGCACGACCGCGGCCGGCCCGGCGGTGATTCGCGGCTTCGTGGACAACGTGGTGTCGCTCGACTGGCAAGAGGACGACATGGCCAAGGGGGTCTTCGGCTCGCTGGCCGGGGCCGCAAAGGTGCCGCGCACGGATGCCGGCATGACGGTTATCGAGGCCGAGGTGCGCGGGTCGCTGCTGCGCGGCGTGACGCGGACAATCGTGGCGACAGACCCGGCCTTCACCATCGAGGTGCCGCTTATCGCCGATATGGATGACCTGCTGCCGCGGGGTGTGCGGATCTTCTTTTCGTTCACGCTGCAAGGCGCCATTCATAGCGGCGAGATCAACGGCGTCGTTCTGCTCTGAGGTGACCTATGCCAGATTACAAGAATTTTGATCCCGCCCTGGTGATCTTCACGTTCCGCGGCATCACCCTGCAGGGCTATATTGACGGCACCTTTATCAGTGCGGAGCGGTCCGAGGACGCCTATGAGACGGTCGTCGGCGCCGGCGGCGACGTGACTCGCGTGCGCAACCGGAACCGCATGGGCACGGTGACATGCACGCTGCTGCAGGCCTCGCCCACCAATGATTTGCTGAGCGCCGTGGCGCTCGAAGACGAGCTTTTCAATACGGGCGATGGGCCGCTGCTGCTCAAGGACCTCAACGGCACATCGCTGGCCCAGGCGGCGAACGCCTGGATTCAGAAGCTGCCAAACCTCGAATATGCGGATACGGCCACCGGCCGCGAATGGGTATTCGCGTGCGCCGAGCTCGAGATGAACGTCGGAGGTAACCTGCGATGAAAATGAATGAGGGACTGCGCACCGAGACGCGCGATATCGAGGGCATCGAGATCACGACGACCCAGCTGCCGCCGCTTCGGGCGCTTGCGCTGATGCCGCGGTTGGGCAAGGTCATCGCGCCCATGCTGGCGCTCGACGGCGTCTCCATGGACAGCGACGTGCGCGAGTTGGTGCCGGCCTTGGTGCAGATGCTCGACACCCTGAGCGGCGACGAGGCAACGGCGCTCACCCGGGCGCTGCTCGCGAGCACGACTGCGCTGCTGGACGGCAAGATGGTCCAGCTCAACCGTGACGAGACGCTGACCATGGTGTTCGCCGGCAGGCTCAAGGCCATGGTCTTGGCCGTGGCCTTTGCCGTGGGGGTGAACTATGGCGAGTTTTTCGCCAAAGGGCCCGCCGCAAGCCCTGCGACCAGCCCGCAGATGGCGAGCCCGTAGATCTCGACGATGAGCTGGCCGCCGGCTGGCCGGTTTGGCGGCTCTGGCTGCATGACAAGATCGCAATGACCGAATTCGACCGGATACCGCTCGAACGCATCGAGCAAGCGAACCAGGCTCTTGACGCCTGGCAGGCGGCCGAGGCTCGTGCAGTGGCGAGGGCGCGCGCCGACGCAGACAGGGGCAGACCCAGAGGGAAGAAGAGGGGGCGCCGTCGATGAAGGTCGCGGACCTCTTTGCCAAGCTGTCGTTGCGACCTGATGCCAAGTCGTTCGAGACCGGCGACAGGCTGATCGAGGGCATCAAGACCGCAGTGGCGGGCCTCGCCGTGCTTGCGGGCGTGAACTGGGCGGCCGGGCTCATCAAGGATACGTCCTTGGCCGCGTCACAGTTCAAGAACATCGAGCAGCGAGTGGGCGTCGCATCGACCACGATGCAGGAGCTGGCGTATGCGGCCGAGACCACCGGTGTGGAGGTCGATAACCTCACGGAATTCCTGCAGGACCTACAGGAGAAGGCAGTCGAGAGTGCGGACAGCGACGACCTGAAAAAGGCGTTCAAGACCCTGGGCGTCGAGGTCAAGGATTCCTCCGGCAAGCTCAAGAACGCCGAGACGCTGATGAACGAGGTGGCCGACGCCTACGCCAAGATGGAGGACGGCGGCAAGAAGACCGCCATCACCATGCAGCTCTTCAGCGACGAGGGCACCAAGATGATCCCGCTGCTGAACAAAGGCAGCGGGGGTATCGCCGAGCTTCGCACGGAGTTTCGGGACCTGGGCGGAGTCATCACGGATGAGACCACGAAAAGCTTTGCCGAGTTCAACGCCGACCAGGCGCGCATCAAGGCGGCGCTGGTCGGCATTCGCAATGAGGGCGTCCGCGAACTCCTGCCACACCTCAAGCAGCTCGCGCGCGGGATGATCACCTGGATAAAGGCGAATCGGCAGCTTATCCGGCAGCGCATGCAGACGGCACTCGAAGTCATCGTGGCATCAGCGCGGCTCCTGGTGGACGCCATCGGCGCCGTGCTCGACGTGTTCACGGTCCTGCGGGAGAATATGGCGCTGACGCTGACGGCGCTGTCTGCGCTTACCGTGGCCATGCTTTTGTATCGGGCAGCATCCATCAAGGCGGCGATAGCCGCTGCTGCCGGGTGGCTTGTTGGACTGGCGCCGTTCATTCTGCTGGCCGCCGGCATTGCAGCTGTAATCCTGATTGTCGAGGACCTCTACCACGCCTTCACCGGCGGCGAGAGCGTGTTCAAGGACCTGTACCTCGCGGCCAAAGAGTGGATCGACGAGAAGGTGGGCGGCATCATCAGGGACGCCAAGAAGGAGATCGAGGACTTCCTGGGCATTGACGTTTTTGGCCCTGAGCAGCAGGCTGCGCCGAACCTGCTGGCCGATGAGCCGGTGCGGGAGCGGCAGGCTCGGGTCGTGCCGCGCGAGGGCGGCAAGCCTGGAGCGGTGCGCCGCGTTCTCATTCAGGCCGACCCGGAGGCGGTGCGGCCGCGTCGGGCAATGTTTCCATCCACCTCGGAAACTGGGGACACGACGATCGCGCCGGAGTTCAACGCTGACATCGCGGTAACTGTGCAGGGCAGTGCGACCGCGGCTGACGCCGAGCGGGTGGGGCGCGAGATTCGCTCGGCCATCAGCGATTTCTGGGATAGCAAGATGCGCGATTTGATCCCGATCGGTGCATGACCATGGTGATCATCGACGGATATCGACTCGACGCGGCACCCTCGGAGGACCATGCCTTCGAGAGCGAGGTCACCTCCCACCCGGTCGAGGACGGCGCGGATATCACCGACCACGTGCGCGCCCGGCCGGTCACCGTGTCCATCTCGGGAGTGGTCAGCGATTCGCCGATCGGCGCTGTGGCGGACCAACGGGTGCTCGGGGATGTTCCATCGGCAGATGCCTTCACGCTGCTGCTCGAAATCCGCGATGCGCGGGAGCCGGTCACGATTCAGACCAACCTGCGCACCTTTGATAACATGGTCCTCACGAGCCTGCAGGTGCCGCAGGATGCCAGCACCGGGCAGTCTTTGCGGTTCCGCGCGACATTCGTGCAGGTCGAGTTGGTGCGCAATGAGCGGACCGTGGTTGAGGTATCCGTGCCCAGAGTGGCCAAAAAAGACAATCGCGGGAACAAGCCGGCACCGACGATTGAGGCGGCAACCGTGCCGGAACCGACACGCCAGCGCGGAAGCATCCTCAGCGACCTGCGCAATGGACGGCGCCCGACCGGTTTCTTTGGATTGGAACTCTGATGCCCCAGCAGCTGCCATTCGCGCCATCGGTGCCCAGCTACAGGGTGAGCACGAACCTGGACGGGGTGCAGTACATCCTGGACGTGCGCTGGAACGGCCGCGACGAGGCATGGTACTTCGACTTGCTCGACGAGGATGAGGTGCCCATCAAGAGCGGGATCAAAATTGTGCTGGGCGTGCTGCTTGGCTGGCGATCGACCAATCCGGAGTTCCCGACCGGGCAGCTCATCGCGAGCGACCTGACGAACGAGGGGCGGGACGCGGGCTTTGATGACATCGGCGACCGCGTGCAGGTGTTCTACTTCGCTGACGGAGAGCTGTGAGCGATGGGCGACCGCCTCTACAAACGCGAGGTCGCGGTCACCATCGCGCGGCCGGTCGCCGGGCAGTTCTTTGCCCAGCAGCCAAACGCCATCATTGTACGCGGCCTGCGCGTACAATTCGAGGTCGAGAAGACGCTTGAGGCGGAGCCAAATACCTGCCGGGTGACGATCACTAACCTGGCCGAGGCCACGCGCGCGGAGCTGCAGCGCAAGCCGCTCCATATTCGCCTGGACGCCGGATATGACGGCGAGCTCGCCCGGCTGTTCACCGGCGACCTGCGCCATGTTGAGCACCGGTACACGGGCGTTGAGTGGGAAAGCATCATGGAGGTCGGCGACGGCGAGCGGGCCTACCGTCATGCCCGGGTGAGCCGCTCGTTTCGAAGCGGCATCGATACCAAGACGGTGCTGGAAGAGACGGCGAAGAGCATGGGGCTCAAGCTGCCGACGAGCGCGAAGGAAGCCAAGGAGCTCACGGCTCAGTTCGCGGCCGGCTTTACGTTGCAAGGCCCATCGCAGCGCGAGATGGACCGCCTTTTGGCGCCGCACGGCATGGAGTCCAGCATCCAGGACGGGGCTCTGCAGATCCTGCGCAAAGGCGACGTGCGCCCCGGGACCGCCATCGTGGTGTCGCAGAGCACGGGGCTCATTGGCCCGGTGGAGTTTGGCGCGCCAAGCGAGCCGGGCAAGCCGCCGGTTCTGTCGTTCCAGATGTTGCTCAACCCCGACCTGACCCCGGGCGGCCTCATTCGCATGCAGTCCCGGGCCGTCACCGGCGATTTCAAGCTCACGCGGGGGACGCACAGCGGCGACACCCATGGCCAGGCGTGGTTCAGCGCCGGCGAGGCGGTGCCCCGGTGAGCGACAGGCCGCGCAGCAACACGCCTTCGTTCCCGGCAGCTCTTCGGGGGGCCGTGAACGCCCGGCTGCTCGATGTGCACACGGCTATGCCGGCCCGGGTCGAGTCCTACGATGCCGAGCAGCAGCGCGTGAGCGTCAAGCCGCTCATCAAGCGCGGATATCTCGACGAGGCCGGCGACAGGCAGACCGAAGAGATACCGGTCATCAATGACGTGCCCGTGGTGTTCCCGGGGGCGGGCGGCTTTCGCGTGACCTTTCCCGTGGCCCGCGGCGACGTGGTGTTGATCGTGTTCGCGGAGACGAGCCTTGACCGCTGGCTGGTGCGCGGCAGCGTCATCGATCCCGGAGATGACCGGCGCCACGACCTCAACGACGCCATCGCTATCCCGGGTCTGCGGCCGTTCTCGGACCCACTGGCCAGCGCGCCCACGGACAAGTTGAGCATCGGCGCCGACGAGGGGGCGGTCATCAATATTGCCACCGACGACATCGAGGCGCGGGCGGGAACCGTGCGGCTGGGTGAGGACCCGGTCACGGCGCCCGGGCCGCTCAACGAGGGCGTGCTCACCGGGCAGGCGATCGATCCGTTCACCGGGCAGAAGCACGCCCTCCTCGGCAATGCGAGCGGCAAGGTGTTTGCCAAAAAATGAGCCACATCGACGAAACGCTGCTGGCCGACTACATCGTGACCGCCCTGGCAGGCGGCACCGTTGACAGCGAATCGTTCACCGCGCCGGCGACCGTGAGCACGACCTTATCGGCTGGGATGGCCTCGGGGGTGTCCACAATACCCGTGGCCAGCACAGCCGGGTTCCCGGCCACCGGGATTATCTCGATAGATTCCGGCACCGCGGACGAAGAACAGCTCGAGTACACGAGCCTTGACGCCACCAATTTCTACACGGCGACCAATACAGCCAATGCGCACGACAGCGGCGCTGCGGTCGCGAACCTGCCGTATTCCTATCCGCTCGTGCACCGGCGCATGATGGGCGGGCTGGCCCGGTACCTCAACAAGTACGACGAACCGGACGTGAGCGCGGCCGCGACCTTCACGCCGACTCTGCTGCTCAGCGGCGTGGCCCACGGCGGCGGATACACCAACCGGCAGGGATATTACGTCAAGCTGGCCGACCTCATCATCGCCGCGATCTATATCCAGACATCGGGGAACATCAGCATCAGCGGCGGCAGTATCCAATTCTCGGGACTGCCCGAGGCCGGCGACATGCTCACGACCCTGGCATTCTGGCCGACATTTGTGAGCCAGGGCAGCCTGATCGGCGGGGCGCTCTATGGCCGACTGCGGCCCGGGACCAGCACCAATATCGGCTTGAACGACAGCGGCGCCCAGCAGGGGCTCACATCCTGGACGTTCAGCAACCACCTGTTTTTCTGCTCGATAGGCTGCGTCTATCGGGTTTCATGAAGGGATAGTCATGCCGAACATACCTGTAACAACGACGGTCGAAGTAAACGTGGATGGAGCGCGCCGCTCGATTGATTGCCTGTCGGCGGCGATTCGCGCGATGAGCGCGGAGATCGCGGTCCTGGAGGCGCGTATCGAATGCGCCTTGGCAAAAATCGAAATGCTGCGGCTGGCCCGCGAAGAGCTGGGTGCGCTGGATATGGACAGCGACGCGGGGGAAGCTGACGAAGACCAAGGCTGATGGCGCTCCTCACCGACCCCATAGATTTGAAGCTCGACGCGGATGGCGACCTTGTCATCGAGGGCGGCGACCTGGTATTTGTGACTGGCGTCGAGGCCGTGGCCCAGGATATCCGCCGGAACATCCTGCTGGTGCGCGGCGAGGTCTTCACGGACGTCACCCTCGGTGTGCCGTGGCTGGAACGCCCCGGGGTGACCGCGGCCGCGGCGCTGCTCGGGCAAAAATTCGACCAGGTGAAGACCCGGACGGCGATCCGCGCGGCCATCCTGCGAGCGGATAACGTGCACGAAATCCTGAGCCTGGACGTGACCTACGACAACGCCGCGCGGCGCGTGCAGATCGATTGGGAGGTGCAGACGGCGTTTGGCATCACCCAGGGGAGCGAGACGATATGACGACCTACGGGGTCACGGCCGATGGTCTGGTGCCAAAGACCTTCGAGGTCATCCAGGGCGAGATTGTGTCTCGCCTCCGGGCGCGCTTCGGGCCGAGCCTGAAGCTCAGCGATGATTCGCTCTTCGGTGAGATCGTCAACATCCAGAGCGAGCGCGAGGCCCTGCTCTGGGAGCTGCTCGAAGCCGTGGTGTCGAGCGATGACCCGGACGCAGCGACCCAGACGCTGCTCGACGCCCTGTGCGCGCTGACGGGCACGGTGCGGGAGCCGGCCATCGCCTCGGCAGTGGTGCTGACGCTGACAGGCACGCCGCTCACCGTGGTCACCGAGGGCTCGCGCGCCAGCGTCGAGGAGGCCGGCGACGAGTTCGTGACCACGGCCGATGCGACCATCGAGGAGCTTGACGCCTGGGCGCCGACCACAGCCTATGTCATCGACGATCGCGTCACCAATGCCGGGAAGGCGTACATCAGCACGGTGGCCGGCACCAGCGCGGGCAGCGGCGGGCCGACCACGACCGGCGAGGCCATTGTCGATGGCACGGCGACCTGGCGCTTCATGGGCGAGGGCATGGGCGCGGCCGATGCGGTGGCCCAGGCGGCCGAGACCGGGCCGACCGTGGCGCTATCCGGGACCATCACGGTCATCGAGACCCCGGTCAGCGGCTGGGACAGCGTGATCAACCTGCTCGATGCCGAGGTGGGCTCGCTGGTCGAGACAGACGAGGACCTGCGGGTGCGGCGTGAGCAGGAGCTTGCTGGCGCGGGTACATCACCGGCGCCGGCGCTGCTCGCGGCGCTGCTCCGGGTTGATGGCGTGTTCGCCGTCAAGCTCTTCGTGAACAACACATCGGTCACCGACTCGGACGGTGTGCCGCCGCATTCGGTCGAGGCGCTGGTGCAGGGCGGCGCCGACCAGGATATCTGGGATGCGCTGCTGGCCAATGTCTCCGCGGGCATCGGGACCTTTGGCACCGAGAGCGGCACGGCCGAGGACAGCGAGGGCACGGATTACACCGTTGCGTTCTCGCGGCCCGAGGAGATCGAGATCTACGTGGATATCACGCTGGAGAAGGACCCGGACACCTATCCAATTGACGGAGACGACATGGTCAAGGCGGCCATCGTGGCCTATGGCGATGCGCAGTCGCCGGGCCGGGATGTGGTGGCCAGCGCCATCAGCGCGCAGGCCTTCAAGGTGACCGGCGTGCTCGATGTCTCCGAGGTGCTGATTGACGATGCACCGGCGCCGGGCGCGAGCACCACGATTACCATCACCACGCGGCAGCTTGCCGTGTACGACACCAGCCGCATCACCGTCACCAGCTCGGACGGCACGCCATGAATGAGCTCGTCACCTTCACCCACCTGGGGCTAATCCTGCTTGTGTTTGGTGCCCTGATGTCGCTCTGGCTCCACCGCCGGCTGGGCCGCATGCACGGCGAACTCGCGAACCGGCTGCAAGTTCAGGACGAGCGACTCGCCGATGCGCTCAAGGGCGTGCAGGCGGCCCTTGACGACGTTCGCCACGTGCAGATGGGCGTCGAGCGGGTACACGCGGGCATGCAGGAGTTGCGGCGCGAGCTTGCCCAGGCGCGCTTTGTGCACCCGCCGGACCAGCACCCGGACACGCTGGCGGCGCTACGGGAGATTGGCAGACAGATGGCGCTCGTCGATCAGAAGATGGACGCGATGGCCCATGATTTCCGCGGCGCCGTCCTGGGTGCGTCGCTGCGCTTCGTGCGCCCGGGGTCGGCATGATGGCCGCGAACTCAGCCGGTGCAGGAGCGCGGCACGGCGGGCCCGCATTCGGGGGCGGTCTCGGCATCAAGAATCACGGTCTTGTCGCCCTGCTTTTTGCAATAATATCGATAGTCTGTCGTGATCACGCACTGCCCGCCACGCTTCTTGCTGGTGCGGATAACATAACGGCGGAGTTCGCCCTTGCAGATGCGCTCGCCTTTGGGGCCGATGTTGGCCTCGGTGACATCTGCCGTGGGCGAGCCGAACGGTGCCCAGGAATCGCCGGTCCATACCTGCCAATAGGTGGATGTCTCGGCGTCTGCGGCGGGAACGGCAAAGAGAGCAAGGGCAATGACGAGGGCGGCGATGGCGCGTTTCATGCGCCCATAGTGCCGGCATCGGCGGCCGGTGGCAACATCCTTGCCGCGTACAGGGGCAGACGATGAGCATCACCAAAATCACCGACCACGCGGGCCAGGCAGTCGCGCGCCTGGTTCAGCAGGACCGGGGCAAGCCGAACATCGAGGGCCTCGTCTCCGACATGGCCGCGCAGTGGCAGGGGCTTGAGGAGGCGCTGTTCCAGGTGCTGGTCGAGCGGGCCATCGACACGGCCGTGGGCGTGCAGCTCGACGCCATCGGGACCATCGTGGTGGAGCCCCGGGACGGGCGGACAGATGCCATCTACCGGCGGCACCTGCGGGCCAAGATTCGGACGAATCGAAGCGATGGCCAGGTTGAGGACCTGATTGCGATTGCCCGGCTGGTGCTCGGCACCCAGGACAAAGAGGCCACGACCATCGAGATTGAGTTCCAGCTCCCGGCTGCCGTGGCCCTGCGCGTGCTCGGGCTGGCCGTGGACGACGATGTGGCCGAGGTGCTGATCCGGTTCGAGCGCCTGGGCGTGTCCGCGGGCGTGCGCATCTTAGTGGAGTCGAGCCCGGCCGACGATGATGATACCTTCTCGTTCGGGCTCACCACCCTGGCGAACGGGGCCATCAGCTCCGGAGCCGGGACCATCACCGTGGACAGCACGGCGGGATTCCCGGCCACCGGACAACTCGTCATCGACGCGGGGCTCGCGGTGGAAGAGACGGTGACCTATACGGCGAGCACGTCAACCTCGTTCGTCTTGAGCGGCACCACGGCCGACAACCACGACGACAACGCCCCCGTGCAGCTCGCCACCGGCCCGGGCCAGGGCTTCGGCTACTGCGCGAATACCGACCTATCCGGCGGCATCCTCGCGGGCGTCTCGACCATCCCGGTCACGAGCACGGCCGGGTTCCCGGCGACCGGCAGCATCTACATCGATGCGGGCACGGCCGATGAAGAGCTGCTCGAATACAGCAGCATCGACGCGACCAACTTCTTCACCACAACCAACACCGTCAACGCGCACAGCGGCGGTGCCGTCGTCCAATTTGACGGCAGCATCCCGGGCACGGGCGGTGAATTTGCGAGAGCAGAAATATAATGGCGAAACCTACAAAATTACCGAGATGGGCCGATGCGGCCCCGGCCGGCGCGATTGTCGAACCGAACGAGGGGAAAAAGGATGTCGGCTGGAAGAACGGGGAGCGCCCGCCCAACCAGTTTGTTAACTGGTGGAAAAACCTGGCCTACCAGTGGACATCGTGGCTTGACGACGAGGTCAGCGGACTGATTACAGCACTGGGTGGAGATCCAAGCACAGACAGCGACGCTCTGAATGAGAAAATGGAGCAGGGGACCTTTTCGCCAGAGGTGGTGGGCGCCTTGGGGACGGCTATAGATTCTGGCGACTTCACGAAGCGGAATGGCATCTACCAGAGGCTTGGGAAGACCGTCATCGTCTGGTTCGACATTTCATTCGACAATACGAATGGTGCGATCAACGGCGAAGTTATGTATATCACTCCGCCATTCACGGTCGATGAATCTCTCAGCGCTGACGTGTCCGTGTATTGCAAGCCGAATCGCAATGCGTCACCGCGATTCCACCGAATTCTGGAGACCGCGCTATTCGACGCTGGGCCTCCTATCGATCGGCGGTTCACAATCGATGAAATAAACGGCGACACCGGCGCCGAAAGTCAGAATATAGTGATCGGCAGCGCGGTGCAGGATATACGCGTGCAATTAGCATATTTTCACACCGGAGAATACCGATACTAAGTTGCCGTCAGTCCAAACATCTGTAACGGAGAGTCTGTCGCAAAACCTGGAATCCACACGCGCCGGGGCCGACGCAGGGGCCGGAAACATATCGTATTGCGGTATTCGCTGACGCGCGAAATCCAAATGGATACGTCAGCATTAGCTCCTGGCCCCCGATCCCTGTTGACAGACGAGCGACGTCACCGTCATGGATCTGGACATGCACGGCGGCATTCTCCGCTACGGCTGCTACTTCGGCTCCGAGCAACGCGCAATGCGCAGGTATGTCGAAGGCATAATCGACGAGGCAGCCATCGGCCGTGCATGACGCATTCCAGTAGAATGACAAGGAACCATTGTCTGCTTGCTCAATCGATGGCCCGCCCCCGGCGATCGAGTAGCCGAGGAGTCCAAGGTCGACGCGCTGTTCGACGAAATTCGATTCCGGCGCATCGCTGGCCGCGTCTACGGCCATGGTGGCAGATTCGGCACCCACATCGGCGGTGCCGTTATCAGCCATGGCATCGACGAGAGTATCGGTGCTGTCCGTTGCGGTGCCGAGACAGCCAAAACCAAAGAGAAATACGGTAACAATGAAACGTTGCATAAATACCCTGTATCAGTGATCTGGTCGACGATAGCGCGTTTTTTATCTGACCGTGAGTTTTTGCAAGGAGCCCGTGTTCTTTGCCGTGGTTGGATGGCCGTACGGCCCGGGGTCTTGGATCGTGGCGACAGCGCAGTCCTCGTAGGTGACGCCAGAGCTTGCAGGCACAAACAAGCCACCGCGATCCCGGACCAGCAGGCAGGTGAGCGGCGGCGCTCCACCGGGGCGCGCGATGGGCACCCCCGGTCCCATCTCCATCACGGGTATCTGGCGCCCCGGGGCACATGCA
>Ga0256865_1000025_pt1 | contig 53411 bp, 46 predicted proteins | sample RVTome_14_FD_187337 | JGI IMG/M metagenome (GOLD analysis project Ga0256865, IMG submission 187337) | Soil microbial communities from uranium-contaminated site in the Upper Colorado River Basin, Wyoming, United States - RVT145D125 HiSeq ... | reverse complement strand
CAACGACAGTTAGAAAACATAGGCTTGCGGACGACCCCGCGGCGCGGGCGTGATCGCCGGCTATTCACCATTTCGGGAGGGGCCGCCTATAATGTGCGCCACACAACAAGGCGCCTGGGCGTGATCGTTCGCGCGGGCATAAGCGCATCCCGTCACCATTCACCGTTCCAGGCGCGTCCATGAAGATCTCCGACCGGCGCATCGGCAATGCGGTGGTGCTCGAAGTGACAGGGCGCATCGATAACGATACGTCCGAGACGTTCCGGCTGCTGCTCGCGCCTTTTCTGCGCGGGTGCACGCCCGAGGGCGATCGCGTCGTTCTGGATCTCTCGGGAGTGGACTACATTTCGAGCGTGGGGCTGCGAGTGCTGATGCTTGCCGCGAAGCAGGCGAAGAAACAGGGCGGCACCGTGGTCATCGCGAACCTGCATACCGTCGTGCGGGAAATCTTCGAGATCAGCCGCTTCAACCTGGTGTTCCAGTGCTTTTCTTCGGTGCGCGAAGCGTTGGCGTCAGCGGCCCCGCGGGCGCTCACCGCGTCCGGCGGAGCCTGAAACAACCATGCGGGTGCGTTTCTGGGGGACACGGGGCTCGATTCCCGTGGCACTCGATACGGCCGCGCTCCAGGCCAAGCTGACCGAGGCGCTTCTCAAGGCATCGGGAAAGCGCTTCCGCGATGCAGCCGAGGCGCGCGGGTTCATCGAGCGCGAGCTCGACTTCGCGGCCTCGCACACGTTCGGCGGCGCCTCGCCCTGCGTCGAGGTGGAACGCCCGGGCGCCGCTCCGCTGATACTGGACCTGGGCAGCGGCGTGCGCGGTCTCGGTGCGCGCGACATGGCCAGGACCGGGCGCCCGCATGCCTACAACGTGATCATGTCCCACATGCATTGGGACCACATCATGGGGTTTCCCTTTTTCACGCCGGCGTACGTTCCCGGAACCCGCATTCGCATTCATGGCTGCCACGACGGGCTCGAGCATGCGCTGCGGCGCCAGCAGGATGCGCCGTCATTCCCGGTGCCGTTCGACCGCCTGGCCGCGCGCATCGAATTTGTCGTGCTGGAGGCGGGCCGACGCTATGATATCGACGGCATTGCCGTTACCGGCATGAGGCAGGCGCATTCGGGCGACTCCTATGCCTATCGGCTCGAGCACGGGGGCAAGGCGCTGGTCTATGCAACGGACTCCGAGCACAAGCTCGAGGATCCGCGGGAGCGCGAGGCGTTCGCCGCGTTCTTTCGCGACGCGGACATGGTGATATTCGACGCGATGTACTCGCTCGCTGAAGCCGTCTCGGTCAAGGAGGACTGGGGCCACTCGAGCAACGTGGTGGGCGTCGAGCTCTGCCAGCTGGCGGGCGCGAAGCACCTGGTTCTCTTTCACCACGAGCCGGCCTCCGACGATGCGACGATCGCGCGCATCTGGCGCGACACGGTGCGCCTCGAGGAAATCACGCGGGAAGGGCGCGTCCCCCTGCGCGTCACCGCGGCCTACGACGGCCTGGAGCTCGACGTCTGAGCACGCGCGGCAAAGACGCCACCACGGATCTTTTCCGCCAGCCGGCGGCGCGCCGCTCGCTGTGGCTCGCCCTCGCGATCATCGCCGTGTTTGAAGTTCCGGTGTGGCAGGCCGAGCCGCCCGGGCTGCAGGCGCTGCGGCTCGCAACGTTCGATCTCTACCAGCGACTCGATCCTCGCGAGCGCCGCTCGGCGCCGGCGCTCATCGTCGCCATCGACGAGGCGAGCATAGCCGCGCGCGGACAGTGGCCGTGGCCGCGCTCGGATGTGGCCGAGTTGATCGACAGGATCACGGCTGCGCGCCCGGCCGCGATCGGCGTCGACATCATTTTCCCGGAGCCCGACCGCATCTCGCCCGAGCGCCTGGCGGAGCGCCTGGCCGCGGTCGATCCGGCGCTTGCGCAACGCCTTCAGGCCCTGCCGGGAAACGATGCGCGGCTCGCGCAAAGCATCGAAAATTCGCGTGTCGCACTCGGATTCGCGGGCCTGGAGCAAGGGCCCATGCCGGCCGTCGATGCGCCTGTCAGCCCCTCGCTGCAGCGCGGTGGCGACCCGCGACGTTATCTGCGTCGCTATCCGGCCGTGCTGCGCAGCCTGCCGCAGATCGAGCGTGCCGCTGCCGGGCACGGCCTGCTGTCGGCCGACGTCGAATACGGGGTCGTGCGGCGCCTGCCGCTTGCCGCGACCGTCGGCTCAACGGTTGTGCCCTCCCTCGGCATCGAGGTGCTGCGACTCGCAAGCGGTGCCCCGGCGTTCGAGGTGCGGACAGGCGGAAGCGGCATCGAGGGCGTCGGAATCGCGAACGTGTTCGTGCCGACGCAGCGTGACGGGCGTCTCTTCGTGCACTTCGGCCGCCATGATTCCGGCCGGATGATTTCGGCCCTGCAAGTGCTGGAAGGTCGCGTCGGGGCGGATCGGCTCGAGCGCAAGATCGTCCTGCTTGGCGTCACGGGCCTGGGCCTCGTTGACTTTCCAACCACGGCGCTCGGAGAACGAGTTCCCGGTGTCGAAATCCACGCGCAATTGATCGAGAACATCTACGACGGGAGCCTGCTCCGGCGTCCAGCATGGGCCGGCATCGCCGAGGGCATCGCCTTGCTCGGTTTCGGATGGCTCGTTGCGATTGCGGTGCCGCGCTCGGGACCACGCGCCGGTGTGACTGCGCTGGTCGCCGCCTTGACCGCGCTTCTGCTGGCGGGCTATTTCGTGTATCACGAGGTGGGTTGGCTCTTCGACCCGTCCATTCCCGGCCTGGGCGTAGTCGTGGTCTCCACCGCCGTGCTGGCGGTGACGCTGGCGCAGGCTAACATCGAGCGGCGGCGGCTTGCGCTGCGCCTGCAGGAGGAGCGCGAATCCGCGGCGCGGCTCGCGGGCGAGCTCGACGCCGCCCGCCGCATCCAGATGGGATTCCTGCCGCGGCCGGAGGAGGCGCTCGCAGGCGAGTGGCGGGTCGCGGCGGCGGCGGTGATGCTGCCCGCGCGAAAAGTCGGCGGCGATCTCTACGATTTCTTCAAGGCGGACGTGGACCGGCTGTTTTTCATCATCGGCGACGTTTCCGGCAAGGGCTTGAATGCCAGCATTTTCATGGCGGTCGTCAAGGCGCTCGCAAAAAGCGCCGCGCTGCGGGGAACCGACAGCGTGGCGGAGGTGTTCAAGACCGCGAACGCGGAAGTCTCGCGGGAGAACCCGGAAGCCATGTTCGTCACCGCGTTCGCGGGGCTGCTCGAGCTCAAGACAGGGCGGCTCGTCTATTGCAACGCGGGCCACGAGCCTCCGCTGCTGCTGCGCGAAGGAGCCGAACCGCTGCGGCTCGTTGAAAGCGGGGGCCCGCCCTTGTGCGTGCTCGAGGACTACCCCTACCAATCGGCGGAGCAGTGGCTTGCGCCCGGACACACGCTGTGTCTCGTCACCGATGGCGTGACCGAGGCGATGAATTCAAAGGGCGAGCTCTACGGCGCGGGGCGCCTGTCGGCGCTGCTCCTGGGCCTCCCGACCTGCGACCCGTCGCTCGTTGTCAGCGAGATCGAAACAAGCGTTGCCGAGTTTGCGCGCGGCGCGGAGCCGGCGGACGATCTCACGGTGCTTGCGCTGCAATGGCGCGGCGGCAGTTCGTAAAACGTGTTCCTAAAAGCGCCTAACAAAATCATTCCCCTCCTTGAAAAGGAGGGGAGTAAACCAGAACCCGCAATTTTGACACGCCCTCTTTACGTTTCACGAGAAATCAACGGACGTTGATTTCAACCCGCCGGTTCTTCGCCTCATCCACGTTGTCCGCGGTGGGCACGACCGGCTCGCGCTCACCCCGGCCCGCGGTGACGATGCGGTTCTCGGGGATGCCAAGCGGTATCAGCAGCGTCTTTACCCGTTGCGCGCGCTGCAGGGAAAGCTGGTCATTGCGGAGCTCGGTGCCGACGCGATCGGTATGGCCGATCACCACGACCTCCGCGGCCGGTCGCTCGGCCACCTCCACAAGCACCTGGCGGACCTGCTTCTGGGTCTCGTCCGTGAACTGGTCGGTGCCGAGGAGGAAGTAGAGCGTGTATTTGCTCGGGCGAGGCGGAAGCGAGGCGAGCGTCGTTCCGAAATCCTTCTTTACTTCCTGCTCGCTCGCCGTGCGGCGCGCAATCGACTGGCCGCCGCTCGCGCGAGCCGTTGCATACGGGGTATCCAGCACCGTCCGGCTCTCGCCGTCACTGACAACGACGGCCCCGGTCGTGCCGTCCTGTCCCGGCAGCAGAATGACCGTTGCAGGCGGCTTCGACGCGCAGGCGGCGAGCAGGGCGAGCAGGATGCTGCCGGCGCCGTGCCGCAGCCCGGCGCGCGTCATTCCGCGCCTTCGACCTTTACGAGGAACTCGGTGCCGCGCACGCCCAGGAGACTCGACGGCGTCTTGATCACCATCGCATCGGGCGCCTGCTTGGCGATCTTGCCCGAAACGACAGCAAGCGAGCCGCGATCGAGGCGTGCGTTGAACTTACCGTCGTGGGTTGTGGAATTGAAAGCGTATTGCTCGAGGACCAGCGTGCTGCGCGGTCCCGCCGAGAGCAGGGTGTTGTCGGTGAACGTGATGCCCACTGAGCCATCGTCACCGGTCACCACGGTATCGCTGACGCGGACCCGGGTGCCGACCAGGGCGGGAAGCCGCTCCGCACCGCGCTGAATGTGAACCGCGCCGGATGTGACCTTGACCTGGCCGATGTCGTCGGCGGACGCGACCGGGGCCATCAGCATGGCAACAAATGCCAACAATGTCACACTTAGACGCTTCATGAAATTCTCCCTGTGTTGCAACGCGCTGGTCCCGCGCCGGACCTCCCCCGCGATTGCGCTCCTATAATACCCCGAGGCGGGTTCGGGAGTGTTGCGGCATATTTAACATGTGGCAACCAAAGACACGGGAATTTGCCGCGCGCATGGGAGCCCTGAGGGAATTGCGCGCATTTATCGAGGGCGTGTGCCGCGAAGCCGCAATTGCGCGAAACGACACGCTGCGCATCGCGCTCGTGGCGGAGGAACTGTTCATGAACAGCGTCAAGCACGGCTATGGCGGCGACAGCGCAAAGCAGGTGTGGCTGACGCTCGGCCCCGAAGGCGGCGCTTTGCGGCTGCTCTACGAAGATGCAGCGCCGCCCTATGATCCTTTTGCGAACGAGGCGTGCCCCGACCTCAACGCGCCGGTGGATTCGCGCGCCGTCGGCGGCCTCGGCGTCCTGCTGGTCGCGCGATTCTCGCGCAGTCACGAATACATCCGTGCCGGCGAGCGCAATCGCATCAGCCTGTTGCTGCCGCTGACCGGTCCGGGCTAGCGCGCGCCCGTTTGCAATGCCGCGGCGATTGGAGTAACGTCAACCGCTCGACGTTAGGGGTCTCGCCGGGCGTTTCTGCCTCGCGGGTGAGAGAAACCCTTGGAACCTGATGCGGATCATGCCGCCGTAGGGAAGCGTCGCGCGACACCCCTCCGCGCTCGCTCCCGTGGCATCCGCAAGGAGCGCAGTATGGCAGCAGCAAATCCCAAGTTCATCGCGGCCACGGCACGGATCGACGAAGGCGCCGTGCAGCCGCTCCCGAATTCACGCAAGGTCTACGTCACCGGCTCGCGCCCGGACCTCCGGGTGCCGATGCGCGAGGTGAGCCAGGCTGACACACCGGCATCCTTCGGCGCCGAGAAAAACCCGCCGGTTTTCGTCTACGACACATCGGGGCCGTATACCGATCCCGCGGCGACGATCGACATCCGCCGGGGTCTGCCGCCGCTTCGCGCGCAGTGGATCTCCGAGCGCGATGATACCGAGGAGCTTCCCGGCCCGACCTCGTCCTACGGGCGCGACCGGCTCTCGGACCCGAAGCTCGTATCGTTGCGTTTTGATCTGAAGCGGCGCCCCCGCCGTGCCAGGCCGGGATTGAACGTGACGCAGATGCATTACGCGCGCCGCGGGAGGGTGACGCCGGAAATGGAGTTCATCGCGATCCGCGAGAACCAGCGGAGAGATGCGCTCACCGAGCTTCTGTGCCGTCAGCATCCGGGCGAATCGTTCGGCGCCTCGCTGCCGAAAGCGATCACGCCGGAATTCGTGCGCGACGAGGTGGCGCGCGGGCGGGCGATCATCCCGTCCAACATCAATCACCCCGAGTCCGAGCCGATGATCATCGGGCGAAACTTCCTGGTAAAGATCAACGCGAATATCGGTAACTCTGCGCTGTCCTCCGGCATCCAGGAAGAAGTCGAAAAGATGACGTGGGCGACGCGCTGGGGCGCGGACACCGTGATGGATCTCTCCACCGGCAAGAACATCCACGAGACGCGCGAGTGGATCGTGCGCAATTCACCGGTGCCGATCGGCACCGTGCCGATCTACCAGGCGCTGGAGAAGGTCAACGGCAAGGCCGAAGAGCTCACCTGGGAGATCTACCGCGACACGCTGATCGAGCAATGCGAGCAGGGCGTCGACTACTTCACGGTGCACGCCGGCGTGCGCCTGCCCTACATCCCGCTCACCGCCAGGCGCATGACGGGCATCGTCTCGCGCGGGGGCTCCATAATGGCGAAGTGGTGCCTCGCCCACCACCAGGAGAGCTTCCTCTACACGCGCTTCGAGGAGATCTGCGAGATCCTGAAGGCCTACGATGTTGCGTTCTCGCTGGGCGACGGGTTGCGCCCGGGCTCGATCTACGACGCGAACGACGAGGCGCAGATCGCGGAGTTGAAGACCCTCGGCGAGCTGACCGACATTGCCTGGAAGCACGATGTCCAGGTCATGATCGAGGGGCCGGGCCACGTTCCGATGCAGCTCATCAAGGAGAACATGGACCTGCAGTTGAAGTACTGCCGCGAGGCGCCGTTCTACACGCTGGGACCTTTGACCACCGATATCGCGCCCGGCTACGACCACATCACGAGCGCGATCGGCGCGGCGATGATCGGCTGGTTCGGCACCGCCATGCTGTGCTACGTCACGCCGAAGGAGCATCTCGGGCTGCCGGACCGCGACGACGTGAAGGACGGGATCGTCGCCTACAAGATCGCCGCGCACGCAGCGGACCTTGGCAAGGGGCACCCGGGCGCGCAGATCCGCGACAACGCGCTGTCCAAGGCGCGCTTTGAATTCCGCTGGGAGGACCAGTTCAACCTGGGCCTCGATCCGGAAAAAGCGCGCCAGTTCCACGACGAGACGCTGCCCCAGGAAGGCGCCAAGCTGGCGCATTTCTGCTCGATGTGCGGGCCGCATTTCTGCTCGATGAAAATCACGCAGGACGTGCGCGAGTACGCCGAGAAACAGGGCGTAACGGAGCGCGAAGCGATCGACAAGGGGCTGAAGGACAAGGCGAAGGAGTTCATCGACAGCGGCTCGGAGCTCTACCTGAAGCAATAGGATCTCGTGATGCCGCTCCGATCCCTGATGCTCGCAGCAATGCTGGCGCTGGCGCTTGCCACGCCGGCCCATGCCGGAGACCGGCAGTCCCCGGCCGACCTCGACTCGGTGCTCGAAATCCAGCCGGGCACGCCCCCCATCGACCGCCCCTGAGGGGGTTACTTTCCTCCTACCGCCCCCCGGATGTCTCCGGGCGGGGTAATGATTTGTTACATCTCAACCGCGCGTTTTGCGCCGGTCATGGGCACCTCGGATACAATCCACGACTCTAAAATCCGTGAAACGTGAAACGTGAAACGTGAAACGTGAGATATGACCGGTGAATAGTGAATGGTGAACGGATCGCGGCAGGCGACACGGTCTGCGTAGTCCGCTCACCGGGTTTGAGATGAAGCTCTCACGAAAAAGCATCCTCATTGCGGCCGGCGGCATCGCTGTCGCGGCAGCCATCGCCGGCGTGTACGGCTGGTGGGGCGCGCGGGCAACCGTGCCGGAGTATCGGCTCGCCAAGGTTGAGCGTGGCGCCATCGGCGCCGTTGTCTCGGCAACCGGGACTCTGAATCCGGTCGTCTCGGTGCAGGTGGGCTCCCAGATCTCCGGGCAGATCAAGGAAATCCACGTCGACTTCAATTCCGCGGTGAAGAAAGGGCAGATGATCGCCCGCATCGATCCCGACACCTTCGCCCTGCGCGTGAGCCAGGCGATGGCCGATGTCGAGTCGGCGCGCGCGACGGTCATGACCCAGCGCGCGAACGTCATGGCCCTGCAGGCCGAAGTCTCCCGCGCGAAAGTGACGCTGGCCGATGCCGAGCGCGAGCTCGAGCGCAACCGGCTGCTGCACGAGAAGAACTTCGTCTCCGCCTCGGTGCTTGACAAGGCGCGCTTTGTCTACGATTCCGCACGCGAGCTGGTGAACACCGCCCAGGCGCAGTTGAGGGTGGGTGAAGCGCAGGTCCGCAACGTCGAAGCGCTCGTCAAGCAGCGCGACGCCCAGCTCTCGCAGGCCAAGGTGGATCTCGACCGTACGGTGATTCGCGCCCCCGTCGACGGCGTCGTCATCTCGCGCAACGTCGATGCCGGACAGACCGTCGCGGCGAGCCTCCAGGCGCCGACGCTGTTCGTGATTGCCCAGAATCTCACCGACATGCAGGTCGAGACCTCGATCGACGAGGCCGAGATCGGACGTTTGCGCGCCGGGCAGGAGGCGAGCTTTACCGTCGATTCTTTTCCGGGCCGTACCTTCAATGGCAAGGTGAGCCAGGTGCGGAAAGCCGCCACGGTGGTCCAGAACGTCGTGACCTATATCGCGGTGATCGCCACCTCCAATCCCGAGCTGATGCTGGTGCCGGGAATGACCGCAAACGTGCGGATCCTGACCGAAAGCCGCGAAAACGTTTTGAAAGTGCCCAACGCTGCGCTGCGATACCGGCCCGAGCGGGCGGCGGGCGCCGCGCCCGGTGCGGCGCAGGCCCCCGCCAAGGCGGCGCGCGGCCAGGCGGGAAAGGGCGCCCGGGAGCGCCTCGCGCGCGAGCTCAAGCTCGACGAGCAGCAGAAGATGACACTCGAGACCCTCTACCGCGACACGGCGCAGAAGATCCGCGCGGTATCGGCCGAGACGCCCGAGGACAGGCAGCGGCAGATTGCGAAGTTGCGCTCCGAACGTCGGGCGCGCATTGCCGCGATGCTGGACGAGGAACAGCGCGTGCGTTTCGCGGAGATGATGGCCGAGAGCCGGGCTGTGGCCCGCGGACGGGTGTGGACGCTCGACGAAGGAGGCCAGCCCAAAGCCATCAACGTGCGCCTTGGACTGACGGACGGCACGTATACCGAGCTCGTCGGAGGCGGGCTCGAGGAAGGCATGCAGCTCATCGTCGGCACGGTGAACGCGGGAACCGGACGAAGCACGCGCGGGGGGAGCCCGCGCCTGTTCTGAGCGCCGTGATGGGCGAGCCGCTGATCGTCACCCGCAACCTGACCAAGAACTATCACTTGGAAGGATTCCCCGTGCATGCCTTGCGCGGGATATCGGTCGAGATCGGCGCCGGCGAGTTCGTCGCCATCATGGGCCCTTCGGGCTCCGGCAAATCCACGTTCATGAATCTGCTGGGGTGCCTCGACAGCCCCAGCAGCGGCGAGTACCTTCTCGCCGGCGAGCGGGTGTCCGCGCTCTCAGGCAACGCGCTCGCCGCCATCCGCAACCGCCGCATCGGCTTCGTGTTCCAGAACTTCAATCTCCTGCCGCGCACGTCCGCGCTCGAAAACGTCGAGCTGCCGCTGCTCTACTGCGGCGTTCCACCGGCCGGGCGCCATCGGCGCGCCGTGGCCAGGCTCGAAGCCATGGGCCTCGGCGACCGGATGCACCACCATCCGTCGCAACTGTCCGGGGGCCAGCAGCAACGGGTGGCGATCGCGCGCGCGCTCGTCAACGATCCCGTTCTGATCCTGGCCGACGAGCCGACCGGCGCGCTCGACACGGTTACCAGTTGCGAGATCATGGCGCTGCTCCAGCAGCTCAATCGCGACGGCATGACGGTCGTGCTGGTGACGCATGAGCGCGAGATCGCGGGATTCGCAAACCGGATCATCAGTTTTCGCGACGGGCGCGTGGTCGAGGACCAGCGCGTGGAGCGACCCAATGACGCAGCCGCCATGATGAAGGAGCGGCCGGAGGAGGTGGAGGCGTGAACCTCGCGGCCAGCATGCGCATCGCGCTGCGGGCGCTGCGCGTGAACAAGCTGCGCAGCTCGCTCACCATGCTCGGGATCATCATCGGCGTGGGCGCGGTGATCACCATGATCGCGATCGGGGCCGGAGCCCAGGCGCGCGTGGAAGAACAGATCCGGTCGCTGGGGTCGAACCTCATCATCATCCTGTCGGGCTCGGTGAGCTCGAGCGGCGCACGGCTCGGATACGGCTCCCAGCGAACGATCACGGAGGATGATGCCTATGCGATTCACCGCGAGGTGCCGTCGGTGCAGGCGGCGGCGCCGGCGCTCCGGGGCTCCGGGCAGGTTGCAGGGGGCAACAACAACTGGTCCACCGCCTTCTGGGGCGTGTCGCCCGAGTACATCGAGGCCCGGCAGTGGAACATCGCGTCGGGCAGGATATTCGGGCAGTCCGAAGTGCAGGGCTCGGCCAAGGTCGCCGTCATCGGCGAGACGGTGGCGCGGGCCCTTTACGGCGACGCCGACCCCGTCGGGCAGATCATGCGCATCAACAAGGTGCCGCTTATGGTGATCGGCCTGCTGGAACGCAAGGGCCAGACTTTCGGCGGGCGCGATCAGGATGATGTCGTGCTCATGCCCATCTCGACCGCCCGCAACCGCATCATGGGCGCGGCGCAGTCAAAGCGCCGCACCGTCAACAACATCTCGGTCAAGCTGCGCGACGACGCCAACACAGCCGAAGCCGAGGCGGACATTCGCGCGCTGCTGCGGCAACGCCATCGACTGCAAGCGGGGCAGACCGATGACTTCTTTCTGCGCAACCTGTCCGAGGTCCTGAGCGCGCGCGAGGAGTCGAGCCGCGTCATGGGGCTCCTCCTCGCTGCCGTGGCATCGGTATCGCTGCTGGTTGGCGGAATCGGCATCATGAACATCATGCTGGTATCGGTGACGGAACGCACGCGCGAGATCGGCCTCAGAATGGCCGTGGGCGCGCGAGCCCGCGACATCCTCACCCAGTTTCTCGTGGAAGCCATCACGCTCGCGCTGATTGGCGGCCTGCTGGGCGTTCTTCTGGGCGTCGTCGGCTCCTACGCGATCGGAGAGTTCGCGGGATGGCGCGTGGCGTTGCGCGCGGAATCGATAGCGCTCGCCGTCGGGTTCGCCGGAATCATCGGCGTCTTCTTCGGCTTCTACCCGGCGCGCAAGGCATCGCGCCTGCTGCCGATCGAGGCGCTTCGCTACGAGTAAGATCGCCTGGCAAACTCTGAATCCCCGCCCGTCCCAACTCGCTGCATCGAGTTGGGCGTTCGCCGGCTCGGACACATGGTCCTCGAAACCCCGGCTCACCCTTGAAAAGGAGGGGAGTAAAGCAAACAGGCTACTTCCGGCCGGGAAAAAGCCGAGAAGCCTGCCACATGTAGAACTTCACCGGCTGGGATTCCGCGAGTACGCTGCCGTTCCCGTCGAGCAACTGAACTCGCAAGGTATGCTCGCCCCGCTCTATGCCCTCGAGTTTGAACGTCGGGCTTCGCTGCACGCCGCCGAAGGGTTTGCCGTCCACCACGGCCTGAAAGGCAAATGTCGCCGAAGCGCGGTCGGCACCTTCGACCTTGACCGACACGGTGACGTGGCCAAGGTTATCGTGCACCGTCTCCTCGCTGCCGGGCGATTCGATGACGATGTTCGCCGCCGCCGCCCCGTTCTGCCAGGCCGCACCGCCCAGCAACAGGAGCAGCGCGAGCGCGGCATATCGTGCGGCCGAGGATAATCGTGCCGGACAGGGTGGCATTGGCTACCTCCTGCTCTATCGCCTCTTGTACTTCGAATCGAGCGGCAGCAATAGGTTCCCTGGCAATCGGCCAGCGAGGGCGCGGTGCGCGATGATCGCGGGCCGCAGTAACGGAGCGAGTCGGGCGTGTCGTTGCGTCAAGCGGCTCGCGTAGAATAGCGCCCTGAATGGATCTTGCTCTCTACTTCAAGGCGCTTTTTCTCGGAGTCGTCGAGGGGCTTACCGAATTCCTTCCCATTTCGAGCACGGGCCATCTCATCATCGCCGGACAGCTGATCGGCTTCAACGGCCCCCAGTCGAAGGTCTTCATCATCACCATTCAGCTCGCCGCGATCCTCGCGGTCTGCTGGGAATACCGCGCGCGGCTGTGGGCGGCTGCTGCGGGCCTGAGGAGCGAGCCGCGGGAGCAGCGCTTCGTCGCCAACCTCGCGATCGCGGTCCTGCCTGCCGCGGTGCTGGGCGTGATGTTCCGCAGCGCGATCAAGGAGGCGCTGTTTGCGCCGGTGCCGGTGGCCGCGGCGCTCGTTGTCGGCGGTCTGCTGATCCTGTGGGCGGAGCGGCGCACGCACGTCGTGCGGATCCGGGAAGTGGACGACATGCGCTGGCCCGACGCGCTCAAGGTCGGCTGTGCGCAGGCGTTTGCCCTGATTCCCGGCACCTCGCGCTCGGGCGCGACGATCATCGGCGGCCTGCTCTTCGGACTTTCGCGCCGCGCGGCGACCGAGTTCTCCTTTTTCCTCGCGATCCCGACGATGCTGGGCGCGGTCACCTACGAGCTCTACCGCAGCCAGGACCTGCTGCGCGCCGACGATTTCGGCGTCTTCGCGGCGGGGTTCGCTACCTCGTTCGTGAGCGCATTCTTCGCCGTGCGGGGGCTCCTGCGCTACATCAGCCGCCACGACTTCACCGCTTTCGCCTATTACCGCATCGTGTTCGGCGCCGTGGTGCTGCTGACCGCCTATACGGGACTTGTCGACTGGTCCCCTGGTCCGTGAAACGTGAAACGTAAACCAGGACTCTTAGCCACGGAACCACACGGAACCACACGGAAGCACACGGAATTCGATACGTCGCCATAGTGCACGCCCGGTTCGTGTGCTCGTCCTTGGAATGCGTGTGACACCGTGGTGAACCGTCCTTCGATTCAGGGTTAACGTTTCACGTTTCACGAACATCAACCCTGGGTCCACGGGAGCCCGGCGACGCGCCAGCCGCCCACGGTGTTGCGATGTCCCTGCGGGTCCGTGTCGCCTTCGAATCCCTCGAGAACGTTGTAGCAGGTATCGTAGCCGGCCCCCGTCGCAAGCGCGGCGGCGTTGTGGGAGCGGCCGCCGCTGCGGCAGATGAACATGACGAGAGATTCCTTGTCGACCTGCTGCTGCAACTCCTGCAGGAAGGTTGCGCTGGGGCGGTTTCCCGGATAGGTCAGGAGCTCGATTTCCGTTGCGCCGGGAATGCGCCCGACGTAGTCCCATTCGGCACGGGTGCGGACGTCGACCAGTTTTGCGCCCGGCGCGGACTGCAAGATCTCATAAGCCTCACGCGGCGTGAGCGCGCCCGCGTAGGACAGGCCCAGGCGCTGCGCCCGCTCGCGCGCCTTTCCCAGAATTTCATGAATGGTCACGGTTGAGCCTTTCGATAGGGCGGGGTCATCGGCTCGGCCTCGCTGATCGGACCCGCGTAGGGCATTGGAAATGAACTCGAATTTTAACTCAGATGGCTCTCGTTGCAGATTGCACTAAAATCGTGCGAAGGATGAAACTATCGCACCAGGAGAGTGCGCCGCATCAGCCCTGTGGCAAACAAATCCCTTATGGCACAATGCTTTCCACAAGAAAAACCTTGGCACAGATTCTGCTCCCCAGCGTACCCCGTTCTGCCGCTTTTTCCATCAGCCAACTCAGGAGAATTCGATGGCGACCGTCGCCGATGTAATGAAAATGATCAAGGATAACGAGGTGAAATTCGTCGATCTGCGCTTTGTCGACACGCGCGGCAAGGAGCAGCACGTGACGGTCCCGGTGTCGGCGTTCGGCGAGCCCAAGTTTACCGACGGACACTTCTTCGACGGCTCATCGATCGCGGGCTGGAAGGGCATCGAGGCGTCGGACATGACGCTGGTGCCGGATCCCGACTCGGTCCGGATGGATCCCTTCACCGATGAGCCCACCATGCTCCTCACGTGCGACGTGATCGAGCCCTCCGACGGCAAAGGCTACGACCGCGACCCGAGATCGATCGCGAAGCGGGCCGAAGCCTACATGAAGTCCACCGGTATTGCGGACACCGCCTATTTCGGCCCCGAGCCCGAATTCTTCATCTTCGACTCGGTGTCATGGAAAGTCGAGATGGGCCAGGCGTTCTACAAGATCCGTTCGGAAGAGGCGCCCTGGTCATCGGGCGAGGAGTTCGAGGGCGGCAACATGGGGCATCGTCCCCCGATCAAGGGCGGCTACTTTCCTGTTCCACCGGTTGACTCGCTTCAGGACATCCGCTCGGCCATGGTCCTCGCGATGCAGGAGATGGGCGTTGTGTGCGAAGTGCATCACCATGAAGTGGCGGCAGCGGGCCAGAACGAGATCGGCACGCTGTTCAATACGCTCGTGAAGCGCGCCGACTGGATGATGATCTACAAGTATGCGGTGCATAACGTCGCGCATTCCTACGGCAAGACGGCGACCTTCATGCCGAAGCCTGTGGTCGGCGATAACGGCTCGGGCATGCACGTGCACCAGTCGCTCGCGAAGGACGGCAAGAACCTCTTTTCGGGCAACGGGTATGCGGGCCTGTCGGATCTCGCCCTGCACTACATTGGCGGCATCCTCAAGCACGCCAAGGCGCTCAACGCCGTCACCAATCCCGGGACGAATTCGTACAAGCGGCTGGTTCCCGGCTTCGAGGCGCCGATCAACCTCGCCTACTCGTCGCGCAACCGCTCCGCCGCCGTGCGGGTGCCGCTCGTCACAAATCCCAAGGCGCGCCGCATTGAAGTCCGGTTCCCGGATCCGACCTGTAATCCGTACCTGGCCTTCACGGCAATGCTGATGGCCGGGCTCGATGGCATCCAGAACAAGATCAAGCCGGGCGATCCCATCGACAAGAACCTCTACGACCTGCCGGCAGAAGAAGCGGCGCGCGTGCCGAAGGTCTGCGCGTCGCTCGAGCAGGCGCTCGAGGAGCTCGAGAAGGACCACGAGTTCCTCACGCGCGGCGGCGTGTTCTCGAAGGACACGCTCGACGCCTATGCTGCGCTCAAGATGGAAGAGGTTACGGCGTTCCGCATGACGACGCACCCGATCGAGTTTCAGATGTACTACAGCCTTTAGGAAATGGCCGGACTTTTGTCCGTCCATTTCCTTACAAGGGGATCGTTCGCACGGAATTCGACTGTTGCAAATCCATCGCGACGGCTACCACGCCGCCGCGCGCGGATAGTCCCGAAAAATATCTCATTTTTTGGGTAAGGAACTCGTCAACCAGAGGTTGATGAGTTCCTGCACCAAATAAGTGCGTTGCAAAATACGATTTATTGACATAGACTTAGCGTCGCCTTACTGATTCCATATTGAATTTCTTTCATATTTCGCGGGCGACCCGATCTGAATGAAACATGGCGTGATCTTTACCTGGCCCATCGCAACGCTGGCTGTCGCGCTGTTCGCTCCCGCGGCGGTCGCGGAGATCTGGGAATGCACCGACGCGATGGGCAACAAGCGCTTCACGAATATCGAGTCGGAGGCCAAGGGCTGCCGGCTGCTCAAGATGCCGCCGCTTACGACAGTCCCCGCGGTGAAGCCAAAGCAGCCGCCCAAGGCGAGCGCCTCGACGCCGACGCCAGGGAATTTTCCGAGAGTCGAGGCGGACACGCAGCGGGACCGCGACGCGGAGCGCCGCCGGATCCTCGAGCAGGAGCTCGCCAACGAGGAAATGCTCCTTCAGAAGGCGCGGCAGGAGCTCGAAGCGCAGGAATCGGTGCGCCTCGGCAGCGAGCGCAATTACCAGCGCGTGCTCGACCGCCTCGAGCCCTACAAGACGAAGGTCAGGCTGCACGAGAACAACGTCGCCAACCTCCGGCGCGAGCTGGCGGCGATCCGGTAGGGCGCGCATCACTCGACGCAGAGGTTCCATGAGCGCCGCGCCCATGCTGCCTGTCGCGTCTGCCTGAGGGGTTGGCGCGGTTCTTGCTCGGTCACTCGGGGGTACCCGTGACATGAAGCCTCCGGCGCTCTCCGGCCTCGACTTGTTGCCGACAGCGGTCGTGCTCGTCGACGCCGGGCTCACCGTACGCTATCTCAACCCGGCAGCCGAGAATCTCTTCGAGATGAGCAGCAGAAACGTATCGGGCCAGTCCCTGGACAGGCTGATCCACGATGTCGCACTGATAGAGCGCGCCATCGGCTACGCACGCACCAATAACTGCAGCTACACGGAGCACGAGCTCGAGCTGGGCGTCAACGGGCGTCCGCGCTCGTACGTTTCGTGCACCGTGACGCCGGTCGACCTCGCCGCTGAGCCGACGCCGGATGACGTCCTTTTGCTCGAGTTCCGCCACGTCGATGGACGGCTGCGAATCGCGAGAGAGGAACGGATCCTCGACCAGACCCAGGCCAATCGAGAGCTGATCCGCAACCTCGCCCATGAGATCAAGAACCCCCTTGGCGGCATTCGCGGGGCCGCGCAGCTGCTCGACCGGGAGCTCGATCGGCCTGATCTCCACGAGTACACCCAGGTGATCATGAAGGAGGCCGACCGCCTGCAGTCGCTCATGGACCGCCTGCTCACTCCGCACCGGCTGCCGAGGCCCGCCGCGCTGAACATTCACGAGGTCCTGGATCGGGTGAGAAGCGTGATCCTTGCCGAGTATCCGGGCGCCATTGCCGTGGAGCGCGACTACGATGTGAGCCTGCCCACGCTGATCGGCGACAAGGAGCAGCTCATTCAGGCCGTGCTCAACGTTGCCCGCAACGCCGCGCAGGCGATGCAAGGGCGGGGCGAGATCCGGTTCAGGACCCGCGTCGTGCGCCAGATCTCCCTCGCGCGCCGGCGCTATCGTCACGCCATTGCCGTGGACATCTGCGACAACGGGCCGGGGATTCCGGAGGAGCTGCGCGAGCGCATCTTCCATCCGCTGGTCTCGGGCCGTCCGGGCGGGAGCGGGCTCGGACTCACGCTCGCTCAGACCTTCGTCACGCAGCATCACGGCGTGATCCACTTCGAGAGCACGCCGGGCGACACCGTTTTCACCATACTTCTCCCGGTCGACGAATCTGCGCACAGGGAATAGAAACGACGGATTCGAAGGTTTACGCCACAGATGAACGCTATTTCTAACCACGATTCACGTTTCACGATTCACGTTTTACGGAAGCCATGAAGCCGGTCTGGATCATCGACGATGATCGCTCGATACGCTGGGTGTTCGAGAAGGCGCTCACGCGCGAGAACATTGCATTCCGGACTTTCTCGTCGGCGCACGAGGCGCTTGCGGCGCTCGACACCGAGATTCCCCAGGTCGTGGTGAGCGACATCCGCATGCCGGGTGAAACGGGCTTCGAGCTGCTGCAGAAAGTGAAGGGGCTGCAACCCGGGCTGCCCGTAATCATCATGACCGCCTACTCCGACCTCGAGAGCGCGGTGGCCGCGTTTCAGGGCGGGGCGTACGAGTACCTTCCGAAGCCTTTTGACGTCGACCACGCGGTCGAGCTGATCCGCCGCGCCCTGGAAGAGAGCGCGCGCGAGGCAGGCGCGGTGGAGACACCCGACGCGGCTCCCGAGATCCTGGGTAAGGCAACGGCGATGCAGGATGTATTTCGCGCGATCGGCAGGCTCTCGCAGTCGCACGCGACGGTTCTCATTACCGGGGAGTCGGGCACCGGCAAGGAGCTCGTGGCGCGCGCATTGCATCGCCACAGCCCGCGCGCAGCGAAACCCTTCATCGCGATCAACACTGCAGCCATCCCGCGCGAGCTGCTCGAGTCGGAGCTCTTCGGGCATGAGCGCGGCGCGTTCACCGGCGCGCAGGCCATGCGTCGCGGCCGCTTCGAGCAGGCCGAGGGGGGCACGCTTTTTCTGGACGAGATCGGCGACATGCCCTCGGAGCTGCAGACGCGACTGCTGCGGGTGCTCTCCGAGGGCAACTATTACCGCGTGGGCGGCCACCAGCCGATCAAGGCGAACGTGCGGGTCATCGCGGCAACGCATCAGGACCTGGACGCGCGGGTGCAGCAGGGGTCGTTTCGCGAGGACCTCTTTCACCGGTTGAATGTCATTCGCCTGCGCCTGCCGCCGTTGAGGGAGCGGCGCGAGGACATTCCACTGCTGGCACGCCATTTCCTCTCAAAGGGCGCGCGCGAGCTGGGCGTCGAGGTGAAGCGGCTGTCCGATGCGACGGTCACCTACCTGGCCGCCCAGGATTTTGCCGGCAACGTGCGCCAGCTCGAGAATCTGTGTCACTGGCTTACGGTCATGGCCCCTTCGGTCAACATCGAGGTGAAGGACCTGCCTGTCGAGCTGCGGCGCGAGGCCGCGACCACGGCGGTCCAGGGCTGGGTGGATGTGCTGGAGAAGGAAGTGGAGCTGCGCTTGGGCCGCGGAGAAACGGCGATCATGGACGATCTCTCGCGCCGTTTCGAAAAGGCCCTGATCGTGAAAGCCCTGGCGCACACGCACGGCCGGCGGATCGAGGCATCCCAGCTCCTCGGGCTCGGTCGCAACACGCTCACGCGCAAGGTCCAGGAGCTGGGGATCGACTCCGACAAGAAGCCGGATTCGATCTGACAGCCGGGGGACACGGGCGTGGCAAAGGCGATCTGGAACGGAGCCGTCCTAGCGGAGAGCGAGCGCTGCGAGATCGTGGAGGGCAATCACTATTTTCCGCCCGACGCGGTCAACGCCGAGTATCTGCGCCCGAGCGAGAAGCACACGACCTGCGGGTGGAAGGGCATCGCGTCGTACTACGACGTGGTGGTCAACGGCGAGACCAACAAGGACGCGGCGTGGTACTACCCCGATACGAAGCCGGCGGCCGACAACATCAAGGGCTATATCGCGTTCTGGCGGGGCGTGAAGGTCGAGCCGTAAAAGTCAGAAAAAAACGGATCAATGCTGTCCTGGTTCTCTCCGCGTCTCGGCGGTTCAATATCGTTTTGGTTCTCTCGGCGTCTCGGCGGTTCGATTAGCGTTCTTGGTTTTTCTTGGCGGTTATGTATTGATTTCGGCGATGACGGGCGCGTGATCCGAGGGCCGCTCGGCGCGGCGCGGCTCGACGTCGATCACGCAGGCCTTGCATTCCCTGGCCAGCGACTCCGACAGCAGGATGTGGTCGATGCGCAGCCCCATCTTGCGCCGGAACCCGTTCATCCGGTAGTCCCACCACGTGAACGACCCGTCAGGCTGCTCGAACAACCGGAAGGAGTCGTGCAAAGGGAGGCTCATCAGCTCGCGCAGCGCCGCGCGCTCGGCCTCGCTGAAGAGGACCTTGCCTTCCCAGAGCTGCGGATCGTGAACGTCCCGCGCTTCGGGCGCGACGTTGAAGTCGCCGAGGACGGCGAGGCGGGCATTGCGTGAGAGCTCATCCTTGAGCCACTCGCGCGCCGCCGCGAGCCAGCGCAGCTTGTACTGGTACTTCTCCGAGCCCACGCTCTCCCCGTTCGGAACGTAGAGGCATACGACCCGCACGCCATCGATGGTCGCGGCGAGGACCCGTTTCTGCTCGTCGGGGAACGCGGGAATCGACATGACCGGATCGGAGGCCGGCGCACGGGACAGAATCGCAACCCCGTTATAGGTTTTCTGGCCGGCGAAGAGTGCGTGCAAACCCGCGCCTTCAATCTGCGCGCGCGGGAAATTGGCGTCCTCTGTCTTGGTCTCCTGCAGGCAGAGCACGTCGGGCTGCTGCCGGCCGACCCAGTCCAGAACTTGCGGTAAACGGACCTTGAGAGAGTTGACGTTCCAGGTCGCAAGCTTCATTGCGCCGCGGGCTGGCCCGCGGCCTCGGCGCCGCCGGCCCCGGGCTCGCCCTCGCCCGGTGTGCCGGCCTTGGCGGCAGGCGCCGGCCGCTCCGGCGGCTTGAAGCCCGGCGGCGGCGTGCGGGGATACCCGGCCGCATCGAGCGTGGCGTCCCACTCGCTCTCCAGGTAGCCCTTGAGACGCGTCGTACCAACGAAAAGCACCGGCACCTCGAGGCCACCAGTGACCTTCTGGAACTCCTCGCGGTTTGCCTGCGGATCCTTTTCCGTGTGCGGCACGCCGCGGCGCAATAAGTAGGCGCGCGCCTCATTGCACGCCGCGCCGCAGTCGAAAACCCAGTGCGTCACCGGAAAGTTCTGCACCGCCTGCCGCACGCTGAACGGGAGCTCGTCCGTCTGAATCGTGCTGATGCCGATTTGCCTGCGCTCGACGTTTCGCGCATGGGGCGGCGGAGGCGTATCGCGGTATTCCCGATTGCCGGCCTCGTCCGTCCAGATGTACACCTGTTGCGCGGCGAGCGAGACCCCCGGGGACACGCACAGCGCCAATGCCAGTATCCAGAACCGTCTCATGAGCAGGCTCCCACGAACGCGAATGGCGCGATGACTGTAGCACTTCGACCCGGTGCAGGCAAAACGTGACTGCGGTCACGTCGCAGAAACGGTATCCGTCATACCGCTATGTCTTAGCAGTGCATCAATTCTTGGCGGGCGGCCGCGAAAAGCGACGAACGACTCGAGGGCGGGACGGCTTCCGCCGACGGCGAGGATCTCGTCCCAGAAGCGGCTGCCGGTCGCCGGGTCGAGCGCTCCGTTTTCCTCGAACAGGCTGTACGCATCGGCGGACAGCACCTCGGCCCACTTGTAGCTGTAGTAGCCCGCCGCGTAGCCGCCGGCAAAGACGTGGGAGAAATTATTCGGGAAGCGGTTGTAGGCCGGGGGCACGACTACCGCGACCCTGGCCCGCATTTCATTGAGCAGGTCGAGCACGCTTTTCGTGCCGTCCACGTCGTAGTCGTAGTGCAGGTGAAGATCGAAGAGCGCGAACTCGAGCTGGCGCACCGTCTGCATCCCGCTCTGGAAATTCCTGGCGGCGAGCATCCGATCGAAGAGCGGTCGCGGCAGGGGCTCCCCGGAGTCGACATGGCCGGTCATCGGTGCCAGGACATCCCACTCCCAGCAGAAATTCTCCATGAACTGCGAAGGCAGCTCCACGGCGTCCCATTCCACGCCGTTGATCCCGGACACTCCCAGGTAGTCGACGCGCGTCATGAGGTGGTGCAGGCCGTGCCCGAACTCGTGAAAGAGCGTGGTGACCTCGTCGTGCGTGAAGAGAGCGGGCTTGCCTCCAACCGGCGCCGAGAAATTGCAATTGAGGTAGGCGACGGGCCGCTGCACGCCCGCGTCCTTCCTGCGGCGGGTGATCGCCTCGTCCATCCAGGCGCCGCCGCGCTTCGACGGCCGCGCGTAGAGATCAACGTAGAACTGACCGACGGGGCTGCCCGCGCGATCGGTGATGTCGTAAAAACGCACGTCAGGATGCCAGACCGGCGCCCGGGAAGGCGCAACGCGCAGCCCGTAGAGCCGCTCGATGAGCCGGAACATCCCCGGCAGCACCTTGGTCTCGGGAAAGTACTGCTTCACCTCCTGATCCGAGAAGGCGTAGCGCTTCAGGCGCAGCTTCTCCGAGGCGTAGGCGAGATCCCAGGCCTCGAGCCCTTCGAGCCCGAGCGCCTCGCGCGCGAAATCGGTGAGCTCCCGGAGATCGCGCTCCGCGTAGGGCCGTGCGCGCGCGGCGAGCTCCTCGAGAAACTCCAGCACCTGGGGGGGCGAGTCCGCCATCTTGGGCTCGAGCGAGTACTCCGCGTAGTTCGCGAAGCCGAGGAGCTGCGCAAGCTCGCGCCGCAGCCTCACGATCTCCCGTATCAACGGGGTGTTGTCCCATTCCGGCTTTCCGAACTCGGAAGCCCGCGTGACGAAGGCGCGGTACATGAGCTCGCGCAGCCTGCGGTCTTCCGCATACTGCATGACCGGCAGGTAGGACGGCGCGTGCAGCGTGAATTTCCAGCCTGGCTTGTTGTCGCTCCTGGCGGCCTCGGCCGCGGCGGTCAGCACGTCCTCCGGAATTCCGGCGACGCCCGCGCGATCGGTCACGAAGTGGCCGAAAGCATTGGTTGCGTCGAGCAGGTTGTCGGAGAATCGCGAGCCGAGCTCCGAGAGCCGCTCGCGGATGGACATGAAGCGCGCTTTCCTCTCGGGAGGCAGTTCCGCGCCGCCGAGGCGGAAATCGCGCAGCTCGTTTTCCACGATCCTGCGCTGCGCCGGCGAGAGATCCGCAAAGCCCGGGCTTGCGTGAAGCGCCTTGAACTTTGCAAAGAGGCCCTCGTGCTGCGCGAGCTCCGTGTAGTACTGCGTGACCTTCGGCAGATTGGCGTTGTAGGCATCGCGCAGCTCGGGGTTGTTCATGACCGCGTTGAGATGACCGACGACGCCCCAGGCGCGCCCGAGCCGCTCGTTGGCGTCCTCGAGGGGCTCGACGAAGTCGGACCAGGTCGCCGGTACTTCAGGCCCCGCGAGTCGTGCGATCAGCGAGCGATTCTGTGCGAGCAGTTGATCGACAGCCGGCGCCACCTGCTCGGGCTTGAAATCGGAAAAGCGCGGAAGGCCCGAGAAATCCAGCAGTGAGTTTTCAGCGGTCGGCATTGGTTATGCGGAGAGCGGGCAACGGGGCATTTTATCGCGGTACAACGAGCGCAGCTGGCCCAAGGCGCCGACCGCTGAAAACTTACCTGGTTTCGTAGACGACCTGCCCCTCGACGAGGGTATAGCGCACCTTTCCCTTGAGCTCCAGACCGAGGAAGGGACTGTTCTTGCCCTGGCTTTTAAGCGCGGCGGGCTCGATCTTCCAGTATTCCTCGGGGTCGAAAACGCAGACGTCCGCGACATGCCCGCTCGCGAGGTGCCCGGCGTCGATACCGAGCACGCGGGCCGGCGAATGGGTGATCTTCGCGAGCGCGGCGCTGACCGGGGTCTTCGACTCATCCGCCCACTTGAGCGTGAGCGGGAGCAGGAGCTCGAGCCCGGTCGCGCCGGGTTCCGCTTCCGCGAACGGCAACTGCTTGGCGTCCTCGTCGACGGGAGTATGGTCGGAGCAGATCGCGTCGATCGTGCCGTCCGCCAGTGCCGCGCGCAGCGCGTCACGATCGCGCTCGGTCCGCAGCGGGGGCATCATGTGGCAGTTGGGGTCGAAGTACGCCACGTCCATCTCGGTGAGATGCGCATGGTGTATGCCGATGTCGCAGCTCACGGGCAGCCCCTCTTTCTTGGACTGCCGCACCAGCGCGACGCCCTCGGCGCTCGAGAGCCGCGCGATGTGAGCGCGCGCGCCGGTGTCTCTCACGAGGATCAGGATAGTCGAGAGGGCGACCGTTTCCGCGCAGACCGGGATTCCCGGAAGACCGAGACGGGTCGCCACCTGCCCGTCGTGCGCCACCCCTTCGCGTGCCAGGGTTGTGTCCTGGGCACGCAACCACACGGGGAAACCGAATGTCGCGGCGTACTGGAGTGCCCGCCGCAGCGTTTCGTTGCTGGTGAGAGGGTAATCCGCCTGAGAGAAAGCGACACAGCCCGCGTCGACGAGCTCGGCCATCTCCGTCAGGCGCTCTCCCTGGAGGCCCTGGGTCAGCGCTCCGACGGGGAAGACATGCGCCTGGTTGAGGTTCTTTGCGCGAAACTTGAGCATCTCCACCAGGCCCGGCTCGTCAAGCGGCGGGTCGGTATCCGGCGGACAGGCGAGGCTCGTCACGCCTCCGGCAATGGCCGCTTCCATCTCGGACTCGAGGGTGGCCATGTACTCGAAACCCGGCTCGCGCAGCCGCGCGGCGAGATCCACCAGCCCCGGGCACACGATGAGGCGGGCGGCGTCGATCACGCGATTCGGGGAGAAGCCGCTCGGCGCCTCGCCGATCGCGACGATCTTGCCGGCGGCGACGTAGACGTCCTTCTTCGCGTCCACGCCGCTCCTGGGGTCGATCAGGCGCCCGCCTTTGATGTGGATTCTCATCGTAATGCGGAATGCGGAATGATGAATGATGAACCGCCACCGGCGTGTTTCCGGTGGTCCCCACCGTTCATCATTCCGCATTCATCGTTCATCATTGCCTGGTGCCGGCGAGTATGCTCATTACCGCCATGCGAATGGCAATGCCGAACGTGACCTGGGGCAGGATCACCGACTGTTTTCCGTCGGCGACGCTCGAATCGATCTCGACTCCCCGGTTCATGGGCCCGGGGTGGAGCACGATCGCGTCCGGCTTGGCGAGCGCGAGCTTCTCTTCCGTGAGCCCGTAGGACTTGTAGAACTCCTGGGCCGAGGGCAGGAGCGCGCCCTGCATGCGCTCGTTCTGCAGCCGCAGCATCATCACCACGTCCACGTCCTTGAGCCCCTGCCGCATGTCGTGATAGACGTGCACGCCCAGCTGTTCCACGTTCGCGGGAAGCAGCGTCTTGGGCGCGATGACGCGGATCTCGGGACAGCCGAGAGTGGTCAGGGCGTGGATCTGCGAGCGCGCCACCCGGGAATGCATGACGTCGCCCACGATCGCCACGCGCAGGCCCGAGAAATCCTTCTTGTAGTGGCGCACCGTGTACATGTCGAGCAGGCCCTGGGTCGGGTGCGAATGGCGCCCGTCCCCCGCGTTGATGACATGGATGTCCGCTGCCACATGCCGCGCGATGAAGTGGGGCGCGCCGCTCTCGCCATGGCGCACGACGAACATGTCGGCGTGCATGGCCGACAGGTTGTCGACAGTGTCGAGCAGGCTCTCGCCCTTGCTCTGCGACGAAACGCTGATATTGAGATTGATGACGTCGGCCGAGAGCCGCTTCGCCGCGATCTCGAACGTCGTGCGCGTGCGCGTCGAAGGCTCGAAGAAGAGGTTGAACACCGCCTTGCCGCGCAGCAGCGGCAGCTTCTTGACCTTGACCCCGACGAAGGACTTCGCCGTATCGAGGATCTGCCACAGGATCTCGGCCGGCAGGCCGTCCAGGGTGAGCAGATGGTGCAGCTGCCCCCTCTTGTTCAACTGGGGGTTGGCGGGATTGAGCCACATCAGGGCTTGTCCTCGTGAAGGACGAAGCTCAGGCGTTCCGCCGAATCGCGCGTGAGCTCGACGTTCTGTCCTTGCGTGAGCCGCACCATCGCGCCGACAAAGTCGGCGGCGATCGGCAAGTGGCGGCCGCCGCGGTCGATGAGGGCAGCGAGCTGCACGCGGCCGGGCCGGCCGTAGTCGAATATCTCGTTCAACGCGGCGCGAATCGTCCGCCCGGTGTAGAGCACGTCATCGACCAGCACGAGGTGCCGGTCCTCGACCTCGAAGGGGATCTCGGAGCGCTTGACGTCGCTCCGGAGCCCGCGGCTCTCGTAATCGTCGCGGTAATAGGAGACATCGAGCGCGCCGAGCGGGATCGTGAGCTTCAGTGCCGAGTGCAGGCGCTCGGCCACCCAGAGGCCGCCGGTGTGAATGCCTATCAAACCCGTTTCCGGCCCCACCGCGGGCCGCATCTGCTCGATCAGCGCTTGCAGCAGCTGCTCGGCGTCAGGTAACGGGTTGCCGGGCATCGTTTTCGGGTTCTGGCTGGCGCGCTAGGGTATCACAAATTCGCAAAATAGGATTCGAGGATGCGCTGCGCGGCAACGGGGTCGAGTCCCGATTTGAGCCTCGCGCCCCGCACACCGGCTTCGCGCAGATCGCGCTCCGCCTCGAAGGACGTCAGGTGCTCGTCCACGAGGTCGGCCGGGATGCCAAAGCGCCCGGAGAGCCGTTGGGCGAAGCGGCGCGCCAGCTGTCCCACCGGATGCTCCGAGCCGTCGGTGCGGGAACGAACGCCCACGACGAACCGTACTGGTCGCCACTCGGCCACCATGCGCGCGATCGCCGCGAAGCGTGCCCGGTTGTCAGCGGCGGCGATGCTCTCCAGAGGATGCGCGAGGCGGGTTTCGAAGTCGCCGACCGCAACGCCGATGCGCCGCGTCCCGAAATCGAACGCCAGGACCGTTCCGGTCCTGGCGTGAGCGGTAAGCGGTGAGCCGTGAGCGGTCAAAACGTTATGCGCAGCCCCGTGGCGGGATTTTTCCGCTTACTGCTTACCGCTAACCGTTCGCCGGGGTCAGGCGTGGCCGGCCTGTTCCGACAAGCTCGCAAAATCGATTCCGAGGAGCTGCATGGCCGCGGGCAATCTTTCCTCTGCGGGTATGTCGAAGAGGACCTCGGGATTGGCCTGCACCGTGAGCCACGCATTCTGCGCAAGCTCGTGCTCGATCTGGCCCGGGGCCCAACCGGCGTAGCCCAGCGTTACCAGAAGCTTTCCCGGGCCTTCGCCGCGCGCCACGGCCTGCAGGATGTCCTTGGAAGTCGTCAGCCCGATCTCCGGGCCGACAGCGAGCGTTGACTGCCATTCGCCGAGCGGGCTGTGCAGCACGAACCCGCGATCGACCTGAACCGGACCGCCGAAATGAATGGGCACCACCTTGAGGGCGTCGGTGTCCTGCCGGATGCTCACCTGCTCGAGCAGCGCCTGCAGGTTCATGTCGATCGGCCGGTTGACGACGACCCCGAGCGCGCCCTGGTCGTTGTGCTCGCAGATGAAAGTGAGCGTCCTGGCGAAATGCGGATCCGCCATGGCGGGCATCGCGATGAGAAAATGCTGTGTGAGGTTCACCTGTTGCATGTGCCGGACCGGTTCCTGCCTGCGCGTTTCCGCACGTTGAAGGCGGCGCTGCTGTCCGTTCGAACGGGGGCGGAGCCAAACCGGCGCAGCGCGTCCGGTCCAGCGGCCATTGTAAGAGGCCCGGACCTCCTTCACAATTGCGCGCCGCCCGCCGCTCCGTCCCGCAATGGCGCGTTATGCAACAAGCCTCTGCTGGCCGCGCCGCTCCTGCACGGCAATCGGCAAGTGATTGACGGCATCGCGTCGGCCGCTCGTGGAAATCACGCTGCCCTTTACGCCGCTCCCAAGACGAGGCCGGTGTTCCGCGCCATTGGATTGGACACCGGGAGCCGCGATAAGCTCCCGGAGGGATGGGGTGGGCCGACTGGGCTCATCCCGGCAAGCGGGACGAAGCTGACGCGCGTGCGCTGCCCTTACTTGCGCCAGAAAGCGGGCGTGAGTATCACCAGGACGGTGAAAAGCTCCAGCCTGCCGACCAGCATGGCGGCACTGAGGAGCCAGGTCTGGAAATCATTCAAGGCTTCGAAGGTCGTGGCAGGCCCCACCTGGTTCAGTCCCGGGCCCAGGTTGTTGATGGTCGCGATGACCGCGGAAAAGGCCGTCAAGACATCAAGCCCGGTGGCAGTCAGCAGGAGCGTCAGCGACACGATGCACACGATGTAGATGAAAAGGAAGGCAAGCACCGCGAAGACGACCCTGTTTTCCACCGGATGGCCGGCTACCTTCATTGGGAAGGCCGCCGAAGGATGCAGCAGCCGGATGAACTCGCGATAGACCTGCTTGTACAGGATCACCGCCCGGATCATCTTAATTCCCCCGCCGGTCGATCCGGAACAGGAGGCGAAACTCACCAGGAACATCATCCAGAGTGGAGCGAAGATGGGCCACAAGTTGAAATCCCGGCTCGCGTAGCCGGTGGAGGTTGCGACCGAGACCAGGTTGAAGCTGGCGTGCCGCAACGCCGTCGGGAATTCCGGGTAAACGCCCGTCTGCCACAAGTAGAGGCCGATGCCGGCGCAGCTGCCCAGCATCACGGCGAGAAACCAGCCGACCTCGGGATCCTGCCGATAAGGCGCTATCGAACGGGATCGGAGCGCGAGGAAGTGACTGCCGAAGTTGATGGCCGCGACCAGCATAAAAAAAATGGCTATCGACTCGATCAAAGGGGAGTCGAAATGCCCGAAGCTCGCGTCATGGTTCGAGAATCCGCCGGTCGCCATGGTCGAGAACGTATGCATCAGTGCGTCGAGCCAGGGCATGCCGGCCAGCGCATAGGCAGTGAAACACGCGAGTGAGAGGCCGAAATAGATGAGCCACAGCCCCTTTGCGGTTTCGGCAAGACGGGGGGTGAGCTTGGTATCCTTCATCGGTCCCGGCGTCTCGGCCTTGTAGATTTGCCGGCCGCCGACCCCGAGCATGGGCAGCAGCGCGATGGCCAGCACGATAATGCCCATGCCCCCGAACCACTGCAGCAGTCCCCGCCAGATGTTTATGGAGGGGGGCAGGTTGTCCAGATTCGACAGGACGGTCGAGCCAGTCGTGGTGATACCCGACATGGTTTCGAAATAGGCGTCCGTGAAGGACAGCGCGGGCAGGGCCAGCAGCAGGGGTACCGTGGCAAACAGGGCGCCCCCCGACCAGGCAAGGACCACGAGGAGGATAGCGTCCTGCGCCATGATCTCGCGCCGGAAGCGTCGCGTCGCCAGCCACACGACGAACCCCGCGGCAAAATTCAGGCAGGCCGCAAAAACGAATGCTGACAACGCGCCATCGCTGTAGATAACGGAGATCGCGATGGGCACCAGGTGCGACATGCTCATCAGCATCGCGATCAGCCCCAGGATCGGGGCTGCGGCCAGGATGCTAGCCATCTAGAAGAACCCGATGTCGACCTGGAACAGCTTCTCGACCCGCGGCACCATCCGCTTGTTCACGACGAAGATGATCACGTGGTCGTTGGGCTCTATGACCACGTCGTGATGCGCGATGATGACCTGGTAGTCCTTGCCGTTGGCCTTGGTCTCCTCGTTCTTTGTCTTGCCGCTGTTGCGCTGGCGCACGATCGCACCGATCGTCGCGCCCTTCGGCAGGTCGATCTCCTGGACACGGCGCCCCACGACTTTCGACGATTTCGCATCGCCGTGGGCGATGATTTCGAGTGCCTCGGCGGCTCCGCGGCGCAAGCTGTGCACCGCTGCGCAGTCGCCGCGTCGCACCCGGGCAAGCAATGTCCCAATCGTCGCCTGCGAGGGAGAGATGGCGATATCGATCTCCCCGGCCTGCACCAGGTTGGCATAGGAAGTGCGATTGATGAGCGCGATGACCTTGCGCACACCCATGCGCTTGGCGAGGAGCGAGGACATGATGTTGGTCTCGTCGTCGTTCGTGAGCGCGCAGTAGACGTCCATGTCCGCAATATTCTCGGATTCGAGCAGTTCCTCGTCGGTGACGTCTCCCGAGAGCACGAGCGTGCGGTTCAGCTCGGCGGCAAGCCGCTCGGCGCCCGCCTTGTTGTACTCGATGACCTTGACCTCGTAGCGGTCCTCGACGGCCTTCGCCAGGCGCCGGCCGATGTTGCCGCCGCCCCCGATCATAACGCGCTTGACCGGCTTGTCCTGGCGGCGCAGCTCCCGCATGACCTGCCGGATGTCGTGCGTGGCGGCGAGAAAGAAGACCTCGTCCCCCGCTTCCACCACGGTGCTGCCTTCCGGAATGATCGGGCTGTCGTGACGGAAAATGGCGGCGACCCGGGTATCCACCTTGGGCACGTGCTCGCGCAGGGCGGAGATCTCGTGGCCCACCAGCGGGCCGCCGTGGAAGGCCCGCACCGCCACGAGGCTCACCTTGCCGTCGGCGAATTCGAGGACTTGCAGCGATTCCGGAAATTCGAGCAGCTTGACGATGTAGTCGGTGATGACCTGCTCGGGACAGATCGCGCTGTCGACGGCAAAGTTCTCCGCCGAGAAAATCTCGGGATGCGAGAGGTAATCAGCCGAACGGATGCGGGCGATCTTGTTCGGAATGTTGAACATGGTCGCGGCGAGCTTGCACGCTACCATGTTCGTCTCGTCGCTCTGGGTCACCGCAAGAATGAGATCGGCGTCGCGCGCGCCGGCCTGCTCGAGGATCGCGGGGTGCGCGGCGTTGCCGGTGACCGTGCGCAGATCGAGGCGGTCTTGCAGGCGCTTCAGCCGCTCGACGTTGACATCCACGATGGTGATGTCATTCGCTTCCGAGACTAGGCTCTCGGCGACCGTTGAGCCCACCTGGCCGGCGCCGAGGATGACGATTCTCATGCCGCCCCTGCAAAAAGCGCGATTCTAGACCCCTTTTCAACCCGGCAACAGCGGATGCGGCGCTGCGGCAATGGGCCGGCAGGCGCCCCTGGCATGTCATAATGCGACGGTCATGAGTAGCGCCAAGCCACTGACCCACCTGTATTTTTCGGGCGAGCTGCAAGTCGGACGCAAGTGCCTGTTGCCGCGTTCCCAGGCGCGCCATGCGCTGCGCGTACTGCGGCTGAACGCAGGGGCGGTGATCACCCTTTTCAACGGCGACGGCGCGGAGTACGAGGCCGTGATCGAAAAGGCCGCGGAGGATGGCCTGGTGGTCATCGTTCGCGAGTCCCGCGCTGCGGACCGGGAAGGCCCGCTTGCCGTGACGCTGGCACAAGCGGTGTCGAGCGGCGAGCGCATGGATTTCACGCTGCAAAAGGCCGTCGAGCTCGGCGTCTCGTCGATCCAGCCGCTGGCAACGAACCGCAGCATCGTGCATCTCGATGCGGAGCGCGCCGCAAAACGCGTGCTGCATTGGCAATCCGTCGTCATATCCGCGTGCGAGCAAAGCGGACGCAACCGCGTCCCGACCGTCGAGCCGCTGCGCGGATTCGACAGTTGGGTGCGCGGGCTCGGGCGAAGGCCCGCCGGCGCGCATCGTTTGCTCCTCTCGCCGCGCGGGGCGGTGAGGTTGCGGGACCTCGAGCGACCCGCGGCAGGCGTGATGCTGCTGGCTGGTCCCGAAGGAGGCCTTGCGCCGGAGGAAGAGAAGGACGCGCTGACTGCGGAGTTTTCCGTCGTTCGCCTGGGGCCGCGCGTGCTGCGCACCGAAACCGCCGCGCTGGCCGCACTCGCCGCCCTGCAGACGCTATGGGGCGATTTTTGACGCGTTTACCATTCACCCGAAGATCGCGTAATATGTGCTTGAAATAGCAATAGAATAATAGGCATTCACGGGTCAAGAGGGACGCGCGATAAACGGGAGGTTGTCCATTTCCGCCTCGTCTGAAAAACCCGAGACCGCCGAGCCGGCCAGGGCGGAGGCGCTGCCGGGGCCGCGGCGGCAGCGGCTTACGAGCCAGGATCGATTCATCGACTGGTTCCAGTCGGTCGCGCCCTACATACACGCGTTTCGGGGCAGGACGTTCGTCGTGGCGTTCGGGGGCGATGTCGTGGCGGACGGGCGCTTTCTCGACCTTACGCACGATCTCAACCTGCTCGCCGCGCTTGGCGTGCGCCTCGTGCTCGTGCACGGCGCGCGCCCGCAGATCGAAGGGAAACTCAAGGAGCGCCGGCGCCGCAGCCGCTTCCACCTGGGGCTGCGAGTGACTGATGACGTCGCGCTCGCGTGCGCGAAGGAAGCCAATGGGCGGCTGCGCGTCGAGATCGAGGCGCTCCTCTCGATGGGCCTTCCCACTTCGCCCATGGCCGGCGCGGATATCCGGGTCGCGAGCGGCAATTTCATCACGGCCAAGCCGCTCGGCGTGAGGGACGGGGTGGACTTCATGCATACCGGGGAGGTGCGCAGGGTCGATGCGCACGCGATCCAGAGGCGCCTCGAGGACAACGAGCTCGTGCTGCTCTCGCCGCTCGGGTACTCCCCGACCGGCGAAGTGTTCAACCTCGCGCTCGAGGACGTGGCTGCGTCGACGGCGATCGCGGTGAAGGCGGAGAAGCTGATCTTTCTCATGGATACGGCCGGCGTGACGGGGCGCCGCGGCGAGCTGCTGCGCGAGCTGACCGTGCAGCAGGCCGAAACGCTGCTCTCGCGCGGCGGCGGGGCCGATACTGACGTCCGGTTCTACCTGCCCTGGGCCGTGAGGGCGTGCCGGCAGGGCGTTCGCCGCGCCCATCTCATCTCGGGCCACGTCGATGACGGGCTGCTGCTCGAGCTCTTCACGCACAAGGGCGTCGGAACGATGCTCACACCCGACCCCATCGAGACGCTGCGCGGGGCGAAGGTGGAGGACATCGGCGGGATCCTGCAGTTGATCGAGCCGCTGGAGGCCGACGGCACGCTCGTCAAGCGCAATCGCGATCTCCTCGAGCGGGAAGTCGGGCGTTTCCTCGTGCTGGAGCACGACGGCATCATCGTCGCGTGCGCGGCGCTTTACCCGTTTCCCGAGGATGCCGCGGGAGAGCTCGCGTGCCTGGTGGTGCGGGAGGATTTCCGCAACCAGGGCGCCGGCGAGCGGCTGCTCCTCGAGATCGAGCGGCGCGCGCGCCGGCAAAGGCTGAAGCGCCTCTTCGTGCTGACAACGCGCGCCGAGCACTGGTTCGTCGAGCGCGGTTTTGCCGAAGCGGCTCCGAACGCGCTGCCGCGCCACAAGCGCGCGTTATACAACTATCAGCGCCGCTCGGTCGTGCTCGTCAAGCGCCTGCGGGGCGCCGGGTGACGAAGCTCCCGTTCTCCCTCTCGCTGCGAACGCGGCTGCTCCTCGCGAGCGCCCTCGTGCAGATCGTGATGCTCGCACTCATCGTCGGACACAGCGCCAGGCTGATGAACCAGCAACTGGCGGAGCGCGCGCGGCTCCATCTCGAGGAGCAGAAGCAGCTGCTCTCGGCGGCTCTGACCGGTCCGCTCGAGCGCGATGATCGCGCCGGGGTCGCAGCAATGTTCGAGCGCGTGCGCCGCGACAGCGGGATCGACTATCTGCTGCTCTACGACCGGAGCTGGAAGGTCATTGCTTCCGACGGCTGGTACGGGCAGGACGAGCTGCCGAAGCCTGACCGCGCGATCTCCGATCCGGCCACGATCAAGAAGGGGTGGTATGACGCCGAAGTCGAGATCGTCTCGGACGGGAAAAGCCTCGGCTGGCTGCGCTTCGGAATGTCGACCGCGTTCATGCGGGAGGCGCGCGCAGAGCTCGTCCGCGACACCCTGCTGATCGGCATCGTTGCATTGCTGATTTCTCTCGTTTCGATGACGGCCATCGCATTCTGGCTCACCCGCAACCTCTCCCGGCTGACGCAGGCGAGCGAGAGCCTCGCCGCCGGGCATCTCAATCTGCGGCTGCCGGTCGAAGGCGGCGACGAGGTCGGGCGCCTTACGCACGCCTTCAACACGATGGCGAACGCGCTGCAGGGTCGCATCAAGGCGCTCGCCGAGAGCGAGGCCAAGTTCACCGCCATCGCGGACTACAGCTACGACTGCGAGTTGTGGATCAGCCCGGAGGGGAAGTTGATCTGGATCAATCCGCGCGTGTTCGACATGTTCGGCTACACGCCGGAGGAATGCCTCGTCACGCAGAATTTCCCGGCGCCCTTCATCAGCGGGCCGGATGTCGGACGAACCGTGCGGCAGGTGCGCCGCGCGCTGCGCGGCAACAGCGGCGCGGACTACGAGTTCCGGGCCCGGCGCAAGGACGGCTCGGAGTTCTGGGCGGCGGCCGACTGGCGCCCCATCTACGACAACCGGGGCGGCTACCTCGGCATCCGGATCAGCATTCGCGACATCACGCGGCGCAAGGAGACCGAGCAGCGGCTCGAGAGCACGGTGCTCGAGCTGCGCGCGTCGCAGGAGGTGCAGCAGGACTACCTCACCCGGGCGCGCGACGAGCACGCGCGGCTCTCGGCGCTGCTCGGGGCGATGGACATCGGCATACTCTTTGTGTCGCACGATGACAGGGTGGTCTACAGCAATCCTGCTTTCACGCGCATCTGGATGGTGGCACCGGGCACGGCCCTGATCGGGCGCCACCCCGAGGAAGTTCTCGCAGCCTCGGCCTCCGCGCTCGCGCAGCCCGAGGAGCAGATGAAGCGAATCCTGCGCGTGCCCCGCCCGGACGAGATTCTCGGCACCCTAGAGATCTGGATGGCCGACGGCCGCCTCATCACGCAACAGGTGCACTCGGTCGAGGACGTGTACGGACGCCCGGTCGGTCACCTTTGGCTCTTCGAGGACGTGACCCGCGCGCGCCAGACCGCCGACCAGCTGATCTACCTCGCGGAGCGCGACGCGCTGACGGGGCTCTACAACCGCCACCGTTTCAACGAGGAGCTCGCGCGCATGATCGCGGATGCGCAACGCCATGGCTCGTGCGTTGCGCTGCTGTACTTCGATCTCGACGAGTTCAAGTACATCAACGACACGTTCGGCCATCGCGCCGGCGACGCCATGCTGATACGCGTCGCGGGAGAGGTGGCGGGCCAGGTCCGCCGCAACGAGATCCTCGCGCGGCTCGGCGGAGATGAATTCGCGATCCTGGTGCCCGATGCGGCCGAAGAGACGCCGAGGGCGCTGGCCGACCGCATCACGCAGTCGATTGCGCACGTGCGCTTCCAGTTCGAGGGCCGGAGCATGCGCCTTACGACCTCGCTCGGCATAGCGATCTTCCCCGAGCACGCCGACAACGCCGAGGATCTCATCGCGCGCGCCGATACGGCAATGTACCAGGCGAAGGAGGCCGGCAAGAACGCCTGGAGGATCTACCGCAGCGACCTCGACACGACGCAGCAGATGGTCACCCGGCTCTCGTGGAACGACCGCATCGTTCATGCCCTCGACAACGGCCTCATGGACCTGGAGTTCCAGGGGGTCTATACAACCGCGGGGCGCGCTCTCTCGCATTTCGAGGTGCTGGTGCGCATGCGCGACAAGGACCAGCGCTCGGTCTACATCATGCCCGGGCAGTTCATTCCGATGGCCGAGAAGTCAGGCAAGATTCTCGACATCGACCGGTGGGTCCTGCGGGAATCGATCCAGATGCTGGCGGACGCGAGAGCGATCCCGGCGCTGGCGGTCAATATTTCGGGACGCTCGTTCAACGAGCCGATGCTGCCTCAATACATCGCGGAGCTGCTGAAACACCATGGCGTCGCGCCGCGGCGGCTGATGGTCGAGCTGACGGAAACATCGGCGGTGTCGGACCTGCACGACGCGCAGCGCTTCATCGAGGCGCTGCGCCACACCGGCTGCGGCGTGAGCCTGGACGATTTCGGCACGGGCTTCTCCTCGTTCGCCTACTTGAAGCACCTCCAGGTCGATTCGGTCAAGATCGACGGCTTGTTCATCCGGAACCTGCCGAACGACGCGGATAACCAGCTCTTCGTCAAGGCCATGGTCACGGTGGCGCGCGGCCTGCACAAGACGACCATTGCCGAGTGCGTCGAGGATGAGGAGACGCTCGCCATGCTCAGGAGCTTCGAGGTCGACTGCGTGCAGGGCTATCATCTCGAGCGCCCGCGCTCGGATCACCCCTTGCTCGCCGGGACTTCCCGCTTAAAAAACACTGACATGGAGACGCAATTTACTTCGACCGGGCGCCGCCGTAACATTTCCCTAACGAAACCGTAACACCTCCGTCTTACCCTGCAGGGCCACCCATGCCTCGAATGGTCAAGTGCGTGAAGCTCGGACGCGAGGCGGAGGGGCTCGACTTTCCGCCGTACCCGGGCGAGCTCGGCAAGCGCATTTTCGAGGCCGTGTCGAAAGAGGCATGGAAGCAGTGGCTGGAGCTGCAGAAAATGCTGGTGAACGAAAACCGGCTCAACCTGGTGGACAAGAAGGCGCGCGACTACCTCGCGCAGCAGATGGAGAAGCATTTTTTCGGCGGCGGCGCTGACACTGCCGCCGGTTACGTCCCACCAACCACCAAGCTGTAACCGCAATCAACCACCCAACGACAGACGAGGCCACGGGCTGAGTTCCGCGTCGCCGACGGCGCGGGAGCGCGGCGTCGGGGTGACGGGATGAACAAGCCACGCGATATCCCCGAGCTGTACGTCAACCGTGAACTCGGGCAGCTCGCGTTCAACCGGCGGGTGCTCGCGCAGGCGGAGAATCGCGCGACCCCGCTCCTCGAGCGCCTGCGGTTCCTGTGCATCGTCTCGAGCAACCTCGACGAATTCTTCGAGATCCGCGTCTCCGGCCTGAAGGCCGAGATAGAGGCCGGCTCGCTCGCCATCGGCCCCGATCGCATGCCGGCGGCGCAGGTTTTCGCGCAGGTTGCGAAGCAGGCGCACGATATCGTCGCGACCCAGTACGGTCTCCTCAACCAGGACATCCTGCCCGGCCTGGCGAGCGAGGGCATCCGCTTCCTGCGACGAGGCGATCTCACGCCGGCGCAGGCCGAGTGGGTCCGGGCCTACTTCGCGCGCGAGGTCATGCCGGTTCTCACCCCGATCGGTCTGGATCCCTCGCATCCGTTTCCGAGGGTCCTCAACAAGAGCCTCAACTTCGCCGTCGAGCTCGAAGGCAAGGACGCTTTCGGGCGCAACTCGGGCATCGCCATCGTCCAGGCGCCGCGCGTGCTTCCGCGCGTCGTGCGGCTGCCGCGCGAGATCGCGGGCGCCGAGTATGACTACGTGTTCCTGTCCTCGATACTGCACGAGCATGTCGGGGAGCTCTTCGCCGGGATGAAGGTGGTCGACTGCTACCAGTTCCGCGTCACGCGCAACAGCGAGCTCTTCGTCGACGAGGAGGAGGTGAAGGACCTGCGCACCGCGTTGCGCGGGGAGCTGCCGCACCGCCAGTTCGGCGACGAGGTCAGGCTCGAGGTCGCCGAGAACTGCTCGCCGCAGATCGCCGACTTCCTGCTCGCGCAGTTCAGCCTCGGCCAGGAGGACCTCTACCGCGTCGACGGCCCGGTCAACCTCGTGCGGCTGATGAACGTGCCGGACGGGGTCGCGCGCCCCGATCTCAAGTATCCCGTCTTTCGCCCCGGCCTGCCGGCACGGCTCGAAGGACACACGGACATGTTCGCGGCGATCCGGGAAGGGGACATCCTGCTCTACCACCCCTTCCAGGCGTTCCAGCCGGTCATCGCCTTTCTCGAGCAGGCCGCACGCGACCCGGCGGTCGTCGCGATCAAGATGACCGTCTACCGGACGGGAGCGGAATCCGAGCTGATGGAGATTCTCATCGGCGCCGCGCGCAGCGGCAAGGAAGTGACCGTCGTGCTCGAGCTGCTCGCCCGCTTCGACGAGGAAGCCAATATGAACTGGGCGCAGCGCCTGGAGGAGGTGGGCGCCCATCTCGTCTACGGCGTCGTGGGCCACAAGACGCACGCGAAGCTGCTGCTCGTGGTGCGCCGCGAAGAGGACCGCCTGCGGCGCTACCTGCACCTCTCGACCGGGAACTACCACCCGCGCACGACCAAGCTCTATACCGACTTTGGTCTCTTTACCGCGAACGAGGAGATCGGCGCCGACGTCAACGACGTTTTCACCCAGCTGACAGGGCTTGGCAAGGCGACCAGGCTGAAGCACCTCTGGCAGTCGCCGTTCACGCTGCACAAGCAGATCCTGCGCTCGGTGCAGACCGAGGCGCAGCACGCCCAGAATGGAAAGAAGGGCCGCATCATCGCCAAGATGAATGCGCTCCTCGAGCCGGCAACCATTGCCGCGCTGTACGAGGCCTCCGCCGCCGGCGTCGAGATCGATCTCATCGTGCGCGGGGTGTGCGCGCTGAAGCCCGGCATACCGGGCATGTCGGACAACATCCGCGTGCGCTCCATCGTCGGGCGGTTCCTGGAGCACTCGCGCATCTTCTACTTTCACAACGACGGCGCGGAGGATGTCTTTTTGTCGAGCGCGGACTGGATGGATCGCAACTTCTTCCGACGGGTGGAGGTCTGCTTCCCGGTGCTCGACGCGAAGCTGAAGCGCCGCGTCATCAACGAGGGGCTCAAGCCCTACCTCGAGGACAACTCGCAGGCGTGGGAGATGGATGCGAGCGGAAATTATCACCTGCCGCAGCCGCGGCGGGGCAAGCCGCTCGCCGCGCAGGAGGCCCTGCTCGAGCAGCTTGCGCGTACTCAGGCATCCTGAACCGCACAGGCGGAACGGGACACAGGGAAGCCTGGCGGCACGCCGGCAGCTGGCCATCCACCGGCAACCGGCTAACATGCTCCATGCCGGGTTGCTATTGCGTCCTCGCGCCGATGCCACGCGGCCATCATGTCGCCCCATCATCCTGCAACGGAAATCGAGCTGAAGCTCCGGGTGGCGCCCGACGCCATCCGCCGTCTCGCGGCGCACCCGCTCCTGAAAGGCGAGGGACGTCCCGTCACGCAACGGCTGCGCAGCATCTACTACGACACGCCTGCGCTCGATCTTCTGCGCCAGGGCATCGCGTTGAGACTCCGGAAGGAGGGCGACGCATGGGTTCAGACGGTCAAAGGCGGGGGATCGGTCCGGGCCGGGCTGCATGAGAGGGCCGAGTCCGAGGCACGCGTCGGCGGGCCCGAACCCGACCTCGCCCGGATCGAGGACATGACGCTCGCCCGGGCATTGCATCCGCCGCGCATTCGCGACGAGTTGAAGCCCGTTTTCGTCACCGATTTCCGGCGCAGCCGCCGGCTGCTCGCGCCCCGGGAAGGGACCACCATCGAAGCCAGCATCGATCGAGGGGTGATTCGCAGCGGGGAGCACGTAAATCAAGTGTCGGAGCTCGAGCTCGAGTTGAAAACCGGAGACCGCCGGCAGCTCTACGAGCTTGCCCTGAAGCTGCAGCACGACGTGCCGCTGGCTCTGGAGAGCCGGTCCAAGGCAGCGCGGGGCTACGCGCTCCATGGCCCGGAGCAGCCGCGGCCGGTGAAGGCGCGGGCAGCAGTGCTCGATGCGAAAATGTCGGTCGGCGACGCGTTCAAGGAGGTCATGTGGGCAGGTCTTGTCCACCTGCATGCCAACGAGGGCGGCATGCTGACGGGAGCCGACCCCGAGTTCGTGCACCAGATGCGCGTGGCGCTGCGCCGCCTGCGCTCGGCGCTCGGCGTATTCTCGCCGCCGGTTCCCGAGGCGGAGACGGCGCCCCTGGCGAAGGAATTGAAATGGCTCGCGTCGTGCCTGGGGCCCGCCCGCGATTGGGATGTATTCGCCACCGAGACCCTGCCGCCCATCGAGGCAGAGTTCGGCGCGCACGGCGAATTGCGCGCATTCAGCGCACGCTGCGGCGAGCTCCGCCGCCAGGCGAATGCAAAAGCACGCCGCGCCGTGCGTTCACCGCGCTATCAGCGCCTGGTCCTGAGGCTCGCCGGCTGGATTGACGCGGAGGAATGGCGCGGTGGGGAGCAAGGAGCGCCGCCCGGCGACGCGCTTCAGAAGCCCGTCATGGAATTCGCGGCGGCCGTACTGGAGAGGCGCTATCAACAGGCGCGAAGGCGCGGGCGCCGGCTCGCCGATCGGTCTCCCGCGGAGCTTCACAGGCTGAGAATCGCGATCAAGAAGTTTCGCTACGCGACGGATTTCTTCGCGAGCCTCTACGAGGAGAAGAGCGCCGGCGAAGCGCTCAAGCGCCTGGGCGATCTCCAGGACATACTCGGGGCCATGAATGATGCCGCGACGGTGGCCGGGCTGATGAGACAGGGTTTCACGGGAGCGCGGGGCACGCGCGTACTCGAGGCGAAAGGCATCCTCCTCGGGTGGAGCCGGGGTCGCGCGGTGACGCTCAGGCGCGAGCTGAGACGCGCGTGGAAGGCGTTCCGCGCCGCCGAGAGGTTCTGGTAGGCGCCAGAGTTTCCTCCCGATGAGAACCGTTATCCAGAGCCAGACGAAGCCCGGTCACTGGTCACCGGTCACGGGTCACGCCTTATGGATCTGATATTGTGGCGGCACGCGGATGCCGAGGACGGCATTCCGGATGAGGCGCGCAAATTGACCGCCAGGGGCGAGAAGCAGGCGCGTCGCGTCGCGAAATGGCTGACGGAGCGCGTGCCCGAAGGCACGCGGGTGCTCGTCAGCCCTGCAAGGCGCGCGCAACAGACGGCAAAAGCGTTCTCCAGGGATTTCGAGACCTCCCCCGAGGCGGGCACGGGAACAACGCCGACCGCGTTGCTGAAGGCGGCGGGATGGCCGGACCGGGGCAGCACCGTCATTGTGGTCGGACACCAGCCGGTGGTGGGCCAGACAATCGCGCTCCTGTTGACCGGCGAGGCGAGCGACTGGGCCTTCAGGAAAGGGGCCGTCTGGTGGTTGTCGAGCCGCGGGCGAGGTGACGTCGCCGTGCTCGCCGTCATCTCACCGGACCTGGTTTAACAGCTTTTAACCGCCAAGGCGCCAAGCACGCCAAGAAAAATTATACGGACGAAAACCCGGAAAAGACCCGTTGACCGGCCGAGATGGCGAGGGGAGAAAGAAGATCGTGATCGCTGCCTCCCGTTCGGATTTCCAGTAGCCGTCTTTCCCTGCCTTGCTTGCCGTGTTTCAGAATTCTTCTCGTTTTTCTTGGCGTTCTTGGCGTCTTGGCGGTGAAAAGGGGTTCTAGCTTGCGAGCGCAAGCTCGCCGGCTGCCTCGAATTCCTCGAGCTCGGGCATCCTCAACTCGAAGCCGATCCCGTCCCATTCGCGCATTTCGTCGAGCAGCGCCGTCGCGGTCAGCGGATTGCGGCGCAGCCATTCCTTGCCAAGCGAGACGCGGAATCTCTTGCCCTGGCGCCTGACCTGAAGCGAGGACGGCGCGACGTCGCTGCGGCTGCGGCAAAAGAGCGCCGCGAGGCGCATCGAGAAGACCATGTCCCAGCCGACGTCCAGCTCGTCTATCTGTTTCGCGATCTTGTGAAGCGAGCGCCGGTGCGCCTGTACGAGCAACGACAGGCGCGCCTGCTCGTCGCGCGAGAAGCCCGGCATGTCCGCATTGCCGACGATATAGGCGGAGTGCTTGTGGTAGCCGCCGTACGCGACAGATATGCCGATCTCGTGCAGCTTCGCGGCCCACGCTACGCCTTGCACTGCGGCCTCGTCAGGCTCGCCCGAGTCCGCGTTGAGCTTGCGCAGCACGGTGTAGGCGAGCGTCCCGACCCGGCGCGCCTGCAGCGCGTCGACGTGATAGCGGTGCATGAACTGGGCGACGGTAATGTCTCTCATGTCCTTGTGGTGGAAGCGCCCGAGAAGGTCATAGAGGATCCCCTGCCGCATGGCGCCATTGGCCGGCACCATGTGCTCGATATCGAGCTCGGAGAAAACGGCGTTGAGGATGGCGACCCCGCCCGGCAGGACCGGCACCCGGTCCCGCCGCAGCCCGGCGAGCTCCGCGCGCTCCATGTCGCCCGCCTTGATGAAATAGGAGCGCAGCCGGTCGAGACCGGCGGGGGTGATGCCTTCTTCCTCGAAACCGTTCTTGCGCAGGATCTCCTCGATGGCGCGTATCGTGCCGGAGGATCCCACCGCCTGCTGCCAGTTGCCACGCGCAAACTGCGCCGCCATGTGCTGCAGCTCCCCGCGCGCGGCAAGCTCGGCCTGCTTCATCCCGGCCTTCGTGATCTTTCCGTCCGGGAAGAAGCGCAGGCTGTAGCTCACGCAGCCCATGAAAAGGCTCTCGAGCCGCAGCGGCCGGTAATGCGCGCCGATGATGAACTCGGTCGAGCCACCGCCGATATCGACCACCAGCCGCCGCTCTTTCGAAGCCGGCAGCTCGGGAGCCACCCCGATATAGATCAACCGCGCTTCCTCGCGGCCGGCCACCACTTCGATCGGGAAACCGAGGGCGGCCTCGGCCTTCTTCAGGAAGCCCGCCGCGTTTTTCGCGACGCGCAGGGTATTGGTGCCGATGGCCCGTACCGTGCGGCGGTCGAGCCCGCGCAATCGCTCGCCGAAGCGCTTCAGGCACGCGAGCGCGCGCTCGGCCGTCTCGTCATCGAGACGCTTGTCCTGCGTGAGCCCTGCACCGAGGCGCACCGGCTCGCGCAGCGAATCGAGGGGGTAGATCTGGTCCCCGACAACCCGCGCAATCTGGCAGTGGAAGGAGTTTGAGCCGAGGTCGACCGCGGCGAGCGTCGAGTACTCGGTCATTTGCGGCGGCGGGCGGGGCGCAGGCCCCGGGCGTGTCGTGCTGCAGGCAGGAGAGAGGGTATCGCGAGCTCCCGCGAGCAATCCCGGCAGCGGGCAGTCGCGGTAACGCTATGTGCTGGCAGCTGGCATCTCCTCCCGGTGGCGCGCGCCCAGTATAAGGATTCCCGGGCTGCGAGGCTAGCGCAGCGCCGTTTCCCCTTGCTGCGGCAAGGCCTCGCGCTCGAACCCCTCCACGCCGGTATGCCTCACGTCCTTGCCCTTCACCATGTACACGACGTACTCGGACATGTTCTTGGCGTGATCTCCGACGCGCTCGATCGCCTTGGCGATGAAGAGAATCTCTATCGCGTGCGAGATCGTCCGGGGATCCTCCATCATGAACGTGATGAGCTGGCGCAGGATGCCGCGAAAGGAATCGTCCACCTGTTCGTCCTGACGGACGACCTTGGCGGCGACGGCGAGGTCGAGCCGGGCAAAGCTGTCCAGGGCGTTGCGCAACATGCCGCGCGCGATGTCGGCCATGCGACCGACGTCGCTCATTCTCGGGATGTAGGGCCGCTCGGTCTCGTAGAAGAGCTGCGTCATGCGCGCGATCTTGGCCGCCTCGTCGCCGATGCGCTCGAGATCGGTGATCGTCTTGACCACCATCATCAGCATTCGCAGGTCGACCGCCGCCGGCTGGCGCCGGGCGATGATCGTGCTGCACTCCTCATCGATCGCCACCTCGAGGGCGTTCACGCGGTGGTCCTCGTCGACCACGCGCTTGGCAAGCTGAATGTTGCCGCTCGTGAGGGCGTCCATCGCGCGCACGATCTGCTCCTCGACCGTGCCGCCCATCTGCAGCACGCGCGCGCGGACGGCCTCGAGCTCGGCATCGAACTGCTTGAGCGTATGTTCAGGCATGGCACCGCTCCCCGTGACACGGAACCCTTAACGATAGCGGAGAATTATGACACCTTTGTGCTGCCCTGGCATCGCGCTCAGCGCGCGATTCGCTCGACGCCCCGGGTTGTCCCGAGCAGCAGAACGTCGGCCCCGCGGCGTGCGAAAAGCCCGTTCGTGACCACGCCCGCGATCTGATCGAGCCTTGCCTCGAGCTCGGCGGGCGCCGTGATGGTGAGGTGATGGACGTCGAGGATGACGTTGCCGTTGTCGGTCACGAAGTCCTTGCGCCACACGGGCGTGCCCCCCAATTTGACGAGCTCGCGGGCGACATAGGAGCGCGCCATCGGTATCACCTCCACGGGCAGCGGGAACTTGCCAAGCACCGCGACCCGCTTTGACTCATCCGCGATGCACATGAACTTTTGCGCCACCGCCGCCACGATCTTCTCCCGCGTCAGCGCGCCTCCGCCGCCCTTGATCATGGCAAGCCCGTCCGTGATCTCGTCAGCCCCGTCCACGTACACCGCCAGCTCGTTGACGCCGTTCAGATCGAAGACCGGGATGCCGATGGCCTTGAGGCGCTGGGCGGTTGCCTCGGAGCTGGCGACGGCACCGTCAAGTCGGCCCTTGATCCTGGCGAGCTCGGCGATGAAGTAGTTTGCCGTCGAGCCCGTGCCCACGCCGACGATGCAATCGTCGGGAACCTGCGCGATCGCGGCCTTGGCCGCGGCCTGCTTCATCTCGTCCTGCGTCATGGCGGGGATGGTAAGCGGTAAACGGTAAGCGGTAAACTGTAACGGGTAAGCGGTAAGCGGTCACCGCTCACCGCTCACTGCTCACCGCTCACCGCTCACCGCTTACCTGTTGTTGGCATTCCTGCTACGCTTCGTGCTCGCGCCAAAGCCCCCCGGTCATGCGGAAGAACGATTACCTCGAGCGCGTGCTGAACGCGCGTGTCTATGACGTTGCCGTCGAGACGCCGCTCGAGCTCGCGCCTGCGCTCTCGGCGCGCCTGGGGAATCGCCTGCTTCTGAAGCGGGAGGACATGCAGCCGGTGTTCTCCTTCAAGCTGCGCGGTGCCTACAACAAGATGGCGAACCTGCCGCCTGCCGCGCTAAGGCGCGGGGTCATCGCCGCCTCCGCCGGAAACCACGCTCAGGGCGTCGCCCTCGCCGCCCAGAAGCTGGGGTGCGCGGCGACGATTGTCATGCCGATCACCACGCCGCAGATAAAGGTCGCTGCGGTGAAGGCGCGTGGAGGGAAAGTGGTGCTACACGGGGATTCGTACGACGAGGCTTATGCACACGCGCGCGGGATCGAGCGCCGCGAGAACCTCACCTTCGTGCACCCCTACGACGACCCGGACGTGATCGCAGGCCAGGGCACCATCGCCATGGAGATCCTGCACCAGCACGCGCAGCCGATCGACGCCATCTTTGTGGCGATCGGCGGCGGGGGGTTGATCTCCGGAATCGCCGCGTACGTAAAGCGCCTGCGGCCCGAGGTGAAGGTGATCGGCGTTCAGCCCGAAGATGCCAATGCGATGTACCGGTCGCTCAGGGAGGGGCGGCGCGTGAAGCTCGCGCATGTCGGCCTCTTCGCCGACGGCGTCGCGGTGAAGCAGGTGGGGCGGGAGACGTTTCGCCTGTGCCGCGAGTTCGTGGACGACGTCATCCTCGTCGACACCGATGCCATGTGCGCGGCGATCAAGGACGTGTTCGAGGACACGCGCGCCGTGCTCGAGCCGGCCGGAGGGCTTGCCGTCGCGGGCGCAAAGGCGTACGTCGAGCGCACGAGGGCACGGGACCGCACGCTCGTTGCCGTCGCCTGCGGGGCCAACATGAACTTCGACCGGCTGCGCTTCGTCGCCGAGGAGGCCGAGCTGGGCGAGAAGCGCGAGGCCATTCTCGCGGTAACGATACCGGAACGCCCGGGGAGCTTCCGTGAGTTCTGTTCGCTCGTCGGCGCTCGCAACATCACCGAGTTCAACTACCGCTATGCGGATCCGGGGCAGGCGCACGTCTTCGTCGGGATCCAGGTCCAGGACCGCGGCGAGAAGGAACGGCTGATCCGCAAGTTGCGGCGGCGGGGGCTCAAGACCCTCGATTTCAGCAATAACGAGCTCGCCAAGCTTCACATCCGGCATACGGTGGGGGGGCGGGCGCCAGGGCTCGAGAACGAGATCCTGTACCGATTCGAGTTCCCGGAGCGCCCGGGCGCGCTCATGGACTTTCTCACCGCGATGAGCCGCGGCTGGAACATCAGTCTCTTTCATTACCGCAACCATGGCGCCGACTACGGGCGCGTCCTGGTCGGAATGCAGGTGCCCGCCGGGGACAAGGGAAAATTCCGCCGCTTCCTGGAGCGGGTGGGCTACCCCTGCCGCGAGGAGACGCGCAATCCCGCCTATCGCCTATTTCTCGCCTAGCAGCCTGTCGGGCCTCGCCGTCGGACAGGCTGCTAGGCGAGAAATAATGGGGCCGCACACGGCCCCGGCTGGAAGCTATCTCAAAAACAATAATAATCTTCCTCTTTGAGAGGGTTTTTGCGACCGGTTTTGGGTTTCCCGTATTCCCAGTGCCGGTTTTGCGTTAGGACTTTGTCGGCCTTAAGGCCGACAAAGTCCTGGGAAAACGGGATAATATCGGGACTCCAGAGCGATAAGCCTCGAATTTCAAATGAAAAGTTTGACCGGACTGGCGTTGTTCCTGTTCCTGCTTGCGGCACAGGCGGCGGACATGGACAAGGATTTTCTGGCGACCGGCGAGGCGTTCCGGACAGGCAACGCGGTCCGGCTCGACGCCTATGCGAAGCGCCTGCGCGGGCACCTGCTGGAACCGTACGTGCTCTACTACCAGCTCCGGATGCGCCTGGAAGACGCGAGCCCGGAGGAAGTAAGAGCCTTCGCCGCCGCACATCATGACAGCCCGCTCTCGGAGCAGCTGCGCGCGGAGTGGTTGAAGGTGCTCGGCCGCACGCAGCAATGGGATCTTTTCGACGAGGAGTATCCCAATCTCCGCGACGCGGACATCGAGCTGACCTGCTATGCGCTCCAGTCGCGCGCGCGCGCGTATCCGGAGGAGACGCTCGAGGAGGCGCGGCCGCTTTGGTTCGTTCCCCGGTCCCTGCCGGAGAGCTGCTCCCCGCACATGAACGCCCTCAGGACATCCGGCGCGCTGTCGCCCGACGACATCTGGACGCGGATCCGCTATGCGCTGGAGGCGGGCCGCGTCAGCCGCGCCCGTCAGCTTGCGCGTTACCTGCCGCCCGGGGAAGCGCCCGCGCCGCGCGTGCTCGAGGCCGCCAGGTCGAATCCGGCGGGCTACCTCGAGCGGAGGCGCTTCAACCTCAAGTACCGCGGCGGCCGGGAGAGCGTCATGTTCGCTGCTCATCGGCTTGCGCGGACATCGCCCTCGCAGGCGGCTCGCCACTGGTCGAGCCTCGAGGACCGGTTCAGCCCGCAGGAGCGTTCCTATGTCTGGAGCCTGATAGGTTATCTGGGCGCGCTCGCCCACGATCCCGGTGCCCTCGAATGGTACGCGCGCGCGGGCGAGAACCTGTCCGACCGGCAGCTGGCGTGGAAGGTCAGGGCGGCGCTGCGCGCGCGGGCGTGGACCGAGGTGCTGGCCGCAATCGATGCCATGACCGAGGCGGAAAGCCAGAAGAGCGCCTGGCGCTACTGGAAGGCGCGCGCATTGGTCGAGGAAGGGCGCACGGGCGAAGCCGAGAGAATTCTCAAGCCGCTTGCGACCGAGTTCAATTTCTACGGCCAGCTTGCCGTCGAGGAGCTCGGCGGCAGGATCGAGGCGCCGCATGTCGCCTACCGCCCGTCGACCGCCGACGCTGATGCGATAGGTGAGCGCATCGGCCTGCAGCGCGCCCTCGAGCTCTACCGGCTCGGGCTGCGGATCTATGCCGAGCGCGAGTGGCTGTGGGCGATTCGCGGCTTCGACGACCGGCAGCTGCTTGCCGCAGCGGCGCTCGCCCAGCGCCACGGGAACTATGAGCGCGCGATCAGCACGGCCAACCGCACCATTTCGCTGCACGATTTCGACCTGCGCTACCCCGCGCCGTACCGCGAGGTCCTGCAGGTGCACGCCGAGCAGTTCTCGCTCGAGGAGGCATGGCTCTACGGACTGATCCGCCAGGAGAGCCGCTTCGTCGCGAACGCGCGGTCGCGGTCGGGGGCGAGCGGACTCATGCAGCTCATGCCGGGAACTGCGCGCTGGGTGGCGCGGAAGCTGGAGCTGAAGAACTGGCGCTGGTCGCGCGTGACCGACGTCGACACCAACGTCAACCTCGGAACCTACTACCTGCGCCATGTCCTGGATAGTCTCGATGGCCATACCGTGCTCGCATCCGCCGGCTACAATGCCGGGCCGCGCCGCGCCCGCAACTGGCGTCCGGACGCGACGATCGAAGGCGCCGTCTACGCCGAGACCATCCCGTTCAACGAGACCCGCAACTACGTCAAGCGGGTCATGGCCAATACGACCTATTACGCGCATAACTTCAGCCAGGAGCTGCAATCGCTCAAGCAGCGCCTCGGCATCATCCATGCGCCAGACCCGGTTGGGGAAAAGCCGCTTGGAGACGCGCCCTAGCCCAAAGTCAGAAGGCAGAAGGCGGAAGGCAGAAGGCGGAACCCCGCGGGTAGTTTTTGGATCGACGATGGAAGTTACGACGGTTGCGATGATCGGCGGCGCGGGTTTTGTCGGCCGGCATATCTGCTACCGGCTTGCGGCCGAGGGCTACCGGGTGCGCGTGGCGAGCCGCGACCGCGAGCGCGCCAAGGACAGGCTCATCTTCCTGCCGACGGTCGAGGTCCAGACCGTCAACGTGCACGATCCGCGGGAGCTTGCCGCGTTCGCGCACGGCGCGGACGCGCTGATGAATCTCGTTGGCGTTCTGCACGAGGGTCGCGGGAATGCTAGTTTTCAGGCTGCGCATGTCGAGCTCGCCGCCAAGGCGGTGAGCGCATGTCGCGAGGCCGGCGTGCGGCGCCTGCTCCACATGAGTGCCCTGCAGGCGAGTCCTGACGGTCCCAGCCGATACCTCCGGAGCAAGGGGGAGGCCGAAGCGATCGTGCGCGCTTCCGGCCTCGCGTGGACGATGTTCCGGCCCTCGGTCGTCTTCGGTAACGGCGACAGCTTCCTCCGCCTGTTCGCGGAGCTGCTGCGGTTCCTGCCCGTGGTGTTTCTCGCCTGTCCCAGCGCGCGTTTTCAGCCGGTGTTCGTCGAGGACGTGGCGGCTGCTTTCACCCGGAGCCTCGTGGAGCCCGAAAGCGCGGGCAAGAGTTACGATCTGTGCGGACCGAAGGTTTATCGCCTGCGCGAGCTGATCGAGTTTGTCGGTGCCGTGACCGGACGGCGGCGTCCGGTCATAGGCTTGAACGACACGCTGTCCTATTGGCAGGCCTTTGCCATGGAGTGGATGCCGGTCAAGCTGATGACGCGCGACAACTTTCGCTCGATGCAGGTCGACAGCGTGTGCGAGTGCGAGTTTCCGTTCGGCATCGAGCCGGCCGCGCTCGAGGCGATCGCGCCCACCTACCTCGCGCAGCGCACGCCGCGCCAGCGCTACCAGCGGATGCGCAGCCGGGCCCGCCGCGATTGAACGGCTGATGAAGATTTATTGCGTGGGCGGCGCGGTCCGCGACGAGCTTCTCGGACTGCCGGTCAAGGATCGCGACTACGTGGTAGTGGGCGCAACGCCCGAGGAGATGCTGCAGCGGGGGTTCAAGCCGGTGGGGAAGGACTTTCCCGTGTTCCTCCATCCCGCGACCCACGAGGAATACGCCCTCGCCAGAACGGAGCGCAAGATCGCCCGCGGCTATCACGGATTCGAGTTCCACACCGCGCCGGATGTCACGCTCGAGCAGGATCTCGCCCGCCGCGATCTCACCATCAACGCGATCGCACGCGATTCGCAAGGGAAACTCATCGATCCGTTCAATGGCGCGTCCGACCTGAAGGCGGGCGTGCTGCGCCACGTCGGGCCGGCGTTCGCCGAGGATCCCGTGCGTATCCTGCGCGTGTCGCGTTTCGCGGCACGCCTGGGTTTTCGCATCGCTCCTGAGACGCTGGCGCTCATGAGACAGATGGCGGAAAACGGCGAGGCGGACGCGCTCGTCGCCGAGCGGGTCTGGCAGGAATTCGCGCGGGGTCTCATGGAGTCGCAGCCCTCCCGCATGATCGGCGTTCTGCGGGAATGCGGGGCGCTCGCCCGGGTCATGCCGGAGCTCGAGACGCTGTGGGAAGACCCCGATGCGGGGCGCGATGCGTTGCGCGCGCTGGACGCCTCGGCGCGCGCCGGAGAGGCGCTCGAAGTCCGCATTGCCGCCCTTGCCCGTTCGCTCGATCCGCTGGCGGTCGAGGCCCTCGCGGAGCGCTTGAAGATGCCGGCGGACAGCCGCGATCTCGCGCTGCTTGCGGCGCGCTACGGAAACAGCATTGCCGACGCCGGTGAGCTCACCCCGGAGGAGCTCTTCGAGCTGTTCGAGGCGACCGACGGGTTTCGACGGCCGGAGCGCTTCCATTCCCTGGTGAGAGCGGCTCTCGCCGGCGAGGCGGGCGCCGAGCCGGCCCGAGTCCGGCTCGAGCGCGCGCTCGCCGCCGCAGCCGAGGTCGACGCCGCGGCGATCGCCCGATCAGGCGCGACGCCGGCGGAAATCGGCCGCCGCGTTGCCGAAGCACGCCTCGCCGCCATCCGCCAGACCCTGGAAGACTGGCCCCATCACCCATCACGATCAAGGGAAGACGATGATTGATCTGTATACGTGGAGCACACCCAACGGGCGCAAGGTTTCCATCATGCTGGAAGAGCTGGGGCTCGCGTACCGGACGCACGCCATCAACATCGGCAAGGGCGACCAGTTCAAGCCGGAGTACGTGAGAATCAATCCGAACAGCAAGATCCCGTCAATCGTGGATCCGGACGGGCCCGACGGGAACCCCGTCGCAATGATGGAATCGGGCGCGATCCTGATCTATCTGGCGGGGAAGACCGGGAAGCTCCTGCCCGAATCGGTCCGCGCCCGCTATGAAGCGCTGGAGTGGCTGATGTTCCAGATGGGCGGCGTCGGCCCCTTCTTCGGGCAGGTTCATCACTTCCTTCGTGCCGCCAAGGAAGCGGTGCCCTATTCGATCGAGCGATACGTAAAGGAGACGCGCCGCCTCTACGGGGTGCTCAACGATCGGCTCAAGGAGCACGAATACCTCGCCGGCGAGTATTCCATTGCGGATATTGCGACCTATCCCTGGACGGCGCGTTACGAGTGGCACAAGACGCGCCTCGAGGATTTTCCACACGTGAAGCGCTGGTTCGACGCGATTTCCGCGCGCCCAGCGGTACAGCGGGGAATGAAGGTTCCGTCATAAACTGAGGTTCCCTCGGTTTTTCGCCTTCCAAGGCAGTGGCATTGAGCCGCGGTCTTCCGCTCATGCTGCGTCGTGATCCAGTCCTGGCTGATATTACCGATCGGGAAAATACCTGTTTAAGAGGCGTTCGGCTTGCTCTTCTTTTCCCGATCGGGAATATTCTTCTTGACTCATAGCTGACTGGCGCATATATTCCCGATCGGGAATACTCATATCTGGGCCAGCCATGCCAACGACTGTCGCCACGACGGACCTCTCCTCGGTCAAAGACCTCGGAAGGGCGATCCGTGAAGCCCGTGTCGCAATGAAATTGCGGCAGGCAGAAGCCGCGCTTCTCTGCGGGGTAGGCGTCAGATTCCTTTCGGACCTGGAGCGAGGGAAGGAAACCGTGCGGCTGGGGCCGACGCTCAAGGTCATTCACGGGCTCGGGCTTGCCTTGACGCTTGGCCCTAGGAAGCCCTTCTGGACAAAAGATGGCGGACGCGCTTGACGTCTATCTGAACGAGAGCCTCGCCGGAACGCTGCGGGAGGAGAAAGGGCAGCTTTTCTTCGCCTATGAGAGCGCTTGGCTCGAGTCCGCGCAATTCATTCCCCTGTCAGTCACGATGCCGCGCCAGGCGGAGGAATTCACGGATGGGGTTACGCGCGCGTTCTTCGACAACTTGCTTCCCGAGGGAGACATCCGGGCGGCAATCGCGAAGCTCAAGCGCGTGTCGGAGCGCAATACGTTCGGACTGCTGCAGGAAATTGGCGGCGATTGCGCCGGGGCGATCTCGCTTTGGCCTAAGGGCGAGAAGCCGAGGGTGAACGAGGGGTACGCTGCAATCAGTGACGAGCGGTTGAGCAAGCGGCTCGCTGACATGCAGAAGCGCCCTCTGCTCGTCATTGACGATGAGCTTCGCCTGTCGCTGGCCGGCGCGCAGGACAAGCTCCCCGTTTCCTACGACGGAACTCAGCTCGCGTTACCCCGAGGGAGCGCGCCCAGCTCGCACATTCTCAAGCCCGGCTCTCCGGGCTTCGCGCACATGCCAGCGAACGAGCATTTCTGCATGCGCCTGGCTGCCGCGTCAGGGCTTCCAGTTCCGGAGGCCATGCTCCTGCGCAAAGGGAACCCGCTATATCTGGTGCAGCGGTATGACCGGTTAAGAGCACCAGACGGCGTCCTCACGCGAATCCACCAGATTGATTTCTGCCAAGCGCTCAATCTTCCGTCAAGCAAGAAGTACGAGAAGGAGGGGGGTCCGACTCTTGCGGCATGCTTCGACGTAATTGGCAAATACTGCGCCCAACCGGCAAGAGACCGGTTTGAGATTATTTCCTGGGCAATCTTCAACTATGTGGTTGGCAATGCCGACGCTCATGCCAAGAACCTTTCTCTCCTGATCACGCCGGCGGGTGTGTCACTGGCGCCCTTTTACGATTTGATCTCGACAGCAGTTTATCCAGATCTGACGTTGAAGCTCGCGCTGAAAATTGGTGGCGAGGATCGTCCCGATTGGGTTCAGGAGCGTCACTGGAGTTCGTTTGCCGAGCTTTCCGGAGCAAATCCTCGCATCGTATGGAGACGAATGGCCGAGCTATCAGACACCATCCCGGGAAAGGCCCGTGAGGTGCTTGCGGCACATGAATCAAGCGGGGAGGAACGCAAGATGTTGGAGAGAGTTTGTTCCATCGCGGAGAAGCGTGCGGCACGTCTTGCCAGGTTCAAAACCGTGCGACAACGCGCCTGAAGCCGAGATTAATCAAGGCCAACTCGGTCGGCGCCCGCAGGGGCTCTTATGTTCGGTAACGCACAGACCGCGTGTCGGGCAGCGCAGACACTGACAGTTCCGGCTCGTTAGCCCACGTCCCGATTCCCGCGCCGCGTAACGCGGGAGCCTTGGCACGCAAATCCTGGATTGGCGAAGCAGCAAGCAACGCAGGGGGCTTACCGGGACGGCAACACTTTGAGAGGTATTACCCATGACACCAGTAACGGAAGCGAAGTTAACGTATGGATTCTGGGGGATTGTCGGTGGGGGAGCCATCGCAATGATCATCGGCTTTAATTGGGGCGGGTGGACCACCTCCAGCACGACCCAGCAGATGAGTGACGAAGCGGTCCTGGCGAGCCGGGCGGCGATCTGCGTCGCGCAGTTCATGGACGCCCCGAACCATGAGCTGAAGGCCAAGGAATTTCAGGGAACAGATTCCTATAGACGATCCGAGCTCATTGAAAAAGGCGGTTGGGACAGGATGCCCGGGCAGGAGAAAGCGGTTTACGGGGTGTCGAGCGCATGTGTCACCGGGGTCGAAGCGCTTATCAAGACCGGGGCTTGATCGGCCGGAAACCGGGGTCCTGCAGCTTTAGGACTGCATGATTTCGTTTGCAGGCACGGCAGCCTGTTTGGTCTGAAGGTTTATAGCCTTTGGGGCAGGCGATGGCGCCGTGTCTGGTTTTTTCCTACCCGAGGGTCACGCGCACCTGGTGCGCTCGGCCGTCATCCATGAGCGGAACCCGTGTCGGGCCCGCCGGCAGCGTCCTGCCGTCCAGCTCGGCGTGCGCGACTCCACGGCAGACTGCATCGGGGTTCTCGACCGCGATCTCGTAGCGCGTGGAGCGGTAGTTGAAGACGATCTCGAAACGCGGCCACTCCCTGGGGATGCAGGGTGCGAGGAGCAGGAACGCTCCCTGTAGCCGGAGGCCGAGGATCGCTTCGATCCCGGCGCGGTACAGCCACCCGGCCGAGCCGGTGTACCAGGTCCATCCGCCGCGCCCGACGTGCGGGGCGACCGAATAGACGTCGGCGGCGACGGCGTAGGGCTCGACCTTGTAGCGCTGCAGGTCCGCTCGCGTGCTCGTGTGGTTGATCGGGTTCAGGAGCGAGAACAGGCGAGCCGCCTGGTCTCCCTGGCCGAGCGCGGCGAAGGCGATCACCGACCACGCGGCGGCATGGGTGTACTGGCCGCCGTTCTCGCGAATGCCGGGCGGATAGCCCCTGATGTATCCGGGATCGAGCGGCGTGCGATCGAAGGGCGGCGCGAGCAGCAAGGCGAGACCCTCGTTGCCGCGAATGAGATGCTCATCCACGGCGGCCATCGCACGCAGGGCACGAGGCGGATCCGCCGCCCCGGAGAGCACGCCCCAGGATTGCGCAATCGAGTCGATCCGGCATTCATCGCTCGTGGACGAGCCGAGCGGCGTCCCGTCGTCGAAATAACCGCGCCGGTACCAATCGCCGTCCCAACCCGCTTGCTCGAGCGCGGTTCGAAGCCGGGCGGTGTGGGCGAGCCATTTCGCGGCGCGCGTATGCTCATCTCGAGCCTCCGCCAAAGGCGCGAACGCCGCGAGCGTGGCGTGCAGGAACCAGCCGAGCCAGACGCTTTCCCCCTTGCCCAGCGCGCCGACCCGGTTCATGCCGTCGTTCCAGTCGCCGGCGCCGATCAGCGGCAGGCCGTGTTCACCGACGTCGAGGCTCCGGTCGAGGCCGCGGGCGCAGTGCTCGAAGAGTGTTGCGTTCTGGTCCGCGATCATGGGCTGGAAGTAGGCGTCCTGCTCGCCGGAGCGCAGCCGCTGGCCTTCGAGGAATGGAACGGGCTCGTCCAGCGCCGCGAGGTCGCCGGTCGT